>Ga0310690_10002695_pt1 | contig 28334 bp, 22 predicted proteins | sample AusTroGonzalo_MG_2_FD_207661 | JGI IMG/M metagenome (GOLD analysis project Ga0310690, IMG submission 207661) | Bovine rumen microbial communities from tropical cattle in Woodstock, Queensland, Australia - Gonzalo_04 (v2) (version 2) | ecosystem: Host-associated > Mammals > Digestive system >...
TGCTCTGGCAGCGCACCTTCTTCGATTGGTTAGACCGTTGGTTGAAATAAAATAAAAACTAAAGATATGACACAAGCAATTCAGAAAACCTTACGCGACTCCGCCGGTATGCGGTGGACCGCATTGCTGCTGCTCGCCCTGGCGATGTTCTGCAGTTACATTTTCATGGACATCCTCTCACCCATCAAGGACCTGATGCAGGAGACCCGCGGCTGGGACTCCACGGCCTTCGGCACAATGCAGGGTTCCGAGGTATTCCTCAACGTGTTCGTGTTCTTCCTCATCTTCGCCGGTATCATCCTCGACAAGATGGGTGTGCGTTTCACCGCCGTGCTCTCAGCAGCCGTGATGCTCGTCGGCGCCTGCGTCAAGTGGTACGCCGTCAGTGAGAGTTTCATGGGCACAGGACTCGAGACTTGGTTTACGAACAACCTGAACTATATCCCCGTGTTCGACGAACTCGGTGTGTCGCCCTTCTACGAGGGCATGCCCGCCTCGGCCAAATTTGCCGCCTGCGGTTTTATGATCTTCGGCTGCGGCTGTGAGATGGCCGGTATCACGGTATCGAGAGGTATCGTGAAATGGTTCAAGGGCCGTGAGATGGCACTGGCCATGGGTTCAGAAATGGCACTGGCCCGTCTGGGTGTGGCCACCTGTATGATCTTCTCGCCCTTCTTCGCCCGTCTGGGTGGCGAGGTGAGCGTAAGCCGTTCTGTGGCTTTCGGTGTCGTACTGATGTGCATCGCCCTGATCATGACCATCGTCTATTTCTTCATGGACCAGAAACTCGACGCACAGACCGGCGAGGCTGAGGAGAAGGATGATCCTTTCAAGGTGAGCGACATCGGCAAGATCCTCAGCGACAGCGGTTTCTGGATTGTCGCCCTGCTCTGTGTGCTCTACTATTCGGCCATCTTCCCCTTCCAGAAGTACGCCGTCAACATGCTGCAGTGCAACCTCACCCTGACGGCTCCCGATGCTGATTCGTTCTGGGCTCAGCCCGACGTGACCATCGTACAGTATATCATCATGCTCATCGTGGCTGCTGCCGGTTTCGCCTCAAACTTCCAGAAGAAAGCCAATATGAAATATGGTCTGCTCGGTCTTTCCATCGTGGCCCTCGTCACCTATTGCTACATGGGTTACATGCGCCAGTCGGCCGAGTCGATCTTCGCCGTATTCCCCTTGCTGGCCGTACTGATCACGCCGATTCTCGGCTCTTATCTCGACCATCACGGTAAGGCAGCCTCCATGCTCGTGCTAGGTTCGCTGCTGCTCATCGGCTGTCACCTGACATTTGCCTTCATTCTGCCCATGTTCAAGGGCAATGCCGTGGGTGGTATCATCATCGCCTACACCACCATCCTTGTGCTGGGAGCCTCGTTCTCGCTCGTTCCCGCATCACTTTGGCCCTCAGTGCCCAAACTCGTCGATGCCAAGGTCATCGGTTCTGCCTACGCCCTGATCTTCTGGATTCAGAACATCGGTCTGTGGCTCTTCCCGCTGCTCATCGGCAAGGTGCTCGACAAGACGAATCCCGGTGTCACCGACCCGACACAGTTCGACTACACGGCACCCCTCGTCATGCTCGCCTGCCTTGGTGTGGCCGCCCTCATCCTCGGCTTCGTGCTGAAGGTGGTAGATAAAAAGAAAGGCATCGGTCTCGAACTCCCAAATATTCAGGAATAGTATGAAGATAGGATTCGACAACGATAAATATCTGAAGATTCAGTCGGAGCACATCCGTGAGCGCATCGCACAGTTCGATGGAAAACTCTACATGGAACTTGGCGGAAAACTCTTCGACGATCACCATGCCTCGCGCGTGCTCCCGGGCTTCAAGCCGGATAGCAAACTCCGCATGCTGGGCCAGTTGCGCGACAGCATCGAGATTGTGATTGTGGTCAGTGCCAACGATATTGAGCGCAACAAGATCCGTGCCGACCTCGGCATCACCTACGATGAGGATGTGCTCCGTCTGCGCGACGAGTTCATGAGCCGCAACTTCTTCGTGGGCTCCGTAGTCATCACCCACTATAACGGCCAGAGTGCCGCCGACCAGTTCCGTCGCCGTCTGGAGCGCATGGGCATACGCAGTTATATCCACTACCCCATCGACGGCTATCCCCACAACGTGGAACTGATTGCCAGCGACGATGGTTTCGGTAAGAACGACTACGTGGAGACCTCGCGCGAACTGGTCATCGTGACGGCTCCCGGCCCGGGTAGCGGCAAGATGGCCACCTGCCTGAGTCAACTCTACAATGAGAACAAGCGCGGCATCCGTGCCGGATACGCCAAGTTCGAGACCTTCCCCGTGTGGAACCTGCCGCTGAAACATCCTGTGAACATCGCCTACGAGGCAGCCACCGCCGACCTCAACGATGTGAACATGATCGACCCCTTCCACCTCGAGGCCTACGGCAAGACCGCCATCAACTACAACCGCGATGTCGAGATCTTCCCCGTGCTGAATGCCCTCTTCGAAGGCATCTATGGCGAGAATCCCTATAAGTCGCCGACGGATATGGGTGTCAACATGATTGGCTTCTGTATCAGCGACGACGACGTGTGTTGCAAAGCCTCGAAGGATGAGATCATCCGCCGCTTCTACACCGCCACCAACAAACTGGCCGACGGTGCCGACAACGAGAACGAGGTCAGCAAGATACGTCTGCTCTTCAACCAGGCGAAGATCACCACGGCATTCCGTGCTGTGACGACCGCCGCCTACGAGAAGAAACTGGAGAGCGGTCAGACCGCTGCCGCCATCGAACTCGAGGACGGCACACTGATCACCGCCAAGTCGTCACCGCTCTTAGGTTGTAGCGCCGCCCTGCTGCTCAATGCCACCAAGCATCTCGCTGGCATCGACCACCAGGCCAAACTCATTCCCGAGAGTCTGATCGAACCCGTACAGAAGACGAAAACGGAATATCTTGGAGCCAAGAATCCCCGTCTGCATACCGACGAGGTGCTGGTGGCCCTCAGCGTCTACTCCACCCACGACGACAATTGTCGCAAGGCGCTGGAGCAGTTGCCTAAACTGCGCGACTGTCAGGTGCACTCTACGGTAATGCTCAGTGAGGTAGACCGCAAGATCTTCAAGAAACTGGGCTGTGGCCTGACCTGTGATCCTGTCAGAAAGAACTGATTGTCATCCTGTGACAGAGACCATCCGACAACGACTTAACGACTCCCCCATCGCCAGATGGATAGTGCTCATCATCGTGGCTACGGCCATGATGATGGGCTATTTTGTCAACGACATCATGTCGCCCCTGGAGACGCTGTTGGAGATGCCTCGCAGCCAGGGCGGCCTTGGTTGGACGCCGTCCGACTATGGTTTCTTTTCCGGCGCCGGCAGTTTTATCAATGTGTTCCTGCTCATGCTCTTCTTCTCGGGAATTATCCTCGACAAGATGGGCATCCGCTTTACAGGCACGCTGGCCTGCTCGCTCATGGTGCTTGGCACCCTGATCAAATACTATGCCGTCACCACCGATTTCGGTAGTTCAGATGTCACTTTCTTCAGAACTCACCTACCCGCCTCAGCAGCCTGGGCTTCTTTCGGCTTTGCCATCTTCGGTGTAGGCTATGAGATGACGGGCATCACCGTAGCAAAAGCGATGGTTCGCTGGTTCACGGGCCACGAACTGGCTCTTGCCATGGGCATCCAGTTAGCAATGGCCCGTTTCGGCACCGCCGCTGCCCTCAGCATCTCTGCACCCATCGCCCGCCATTACACCCTCTCCACCCCGTTGCTCATCGCTCTGGCGTTCCTCATCATTGGTCTGCTGGCATTCCTCGTGTTCTGCGTCATGGATCACAAACTGGATTCATCCGTTCCCGCCGACACATCGGAAACAGAAGAATTCCGCTTTTCGGACATCGGCGTCACCCTGCGCAATCCGGGCTTCTGGCTCATCACACTCTTCTGTGTGCTCTTCTACTCAGCCGTATCACCCTTCCTGAAATTCTCCACGAAACTCATGGTGATGAAATACGGCGTTGATCCCGACCTCGCAGGTTTCTTCTCATCGATAGCCCCCTTCGGCACGATGCTCTTCACACCCCTCTTCGGCCTCATCTACGACCGCTACGGCAAGGGTGTGACACTTGTCATTACAGGTGCTATGATGCTCACTGCCGTACACTTCGGTTTCTCCATGCCGATACATTCTGCAACAGTCGCCATTGCCCTGATGGTCACGCTCAGCATCGGCTACTCATTGGCACCCGCCGCCCTCTGGCCCTGCGTACCGAAGATCATCCCCCTGAAATGTCTGGGTACAGCCTATTCGATGATCTTCTTCATCCAGAACTTCGGTCGTGCCATCATCCCCATGTGTGTAGGCAAGGCCAACGAGACCGATCCCTCCTACACCACCTCGATGCTTATCTTCGGGTTCACGGCCCTTGGTGCCACCGTCACCGCCATCGCCATGCTTTACGTCGACCGTAAGAAGTCCTACGGCCTCCAACTCCCGAATATTGCACACGGGGTCAGGAACGATGTGTAATTCACACATTCCTTATGATTCCAACGCTGATTCCCGTCAGTCTTGATAACTGTCGGATGCTTGCACCATATTCTTTTGCTGCATGAAGGATGTCTCTCTGTCTTTCACGACTATACAAAAGAATATCCGAGGCATCTCGAAGACCATACGTATTTGTCAAGTAATCAATTATGTCACGATCTGTCCGATTCTTCGATGCATTGTCAAAATCCAGAATCACGGTCGACTTAGGCAACAGTTCGGATACAAGACCGCGTAGTTCTTCGAGTGGCATACGTCCAAGTACCTGTTCCACATTACAAATTCTGAACCGAACGTCCTTCCCCTCGTATTCTCGCCAACTACTCCATTCGTAACTTGCAACATCTTTGGTCAGTCCCGCCACTACAGGGTTTTGGTGTATGTATCTAAGTAAGGTGAAGAAATAGGCAGCGTCATTGACGGGTTCACTCTTGAATCTGTCTTGAAAGAGATGCCCGTAGTGTTCGTATTTTGTGTTATAATACCGTGCGTATGCAGCAGCAAGCCTCTTGATTGCCGACGACAGGTTTTCTGCCCCTTCCCTGATAAGCAGATGCACATGATTGTTCATGAGACAATAGGCGTAAAACGATGCGTAGGCAGGTATGGGCTGGCCTAACTCATTCTTCGGCCTTACTAATTTGTGTAAATAGTAGATAAAAACGCGATAATCCTCAGAATCTAAGAAGATGTCCTGACGATTAATCCCACGCAGCATAACGTGATGAATACCTGTTGCACTTTGCTTTCTGAGTTGTCTTACCATAATAGTACATTTATTGTTAACAGCCACAAAGGTAAGCATAATATTTGATATTACCAAATAAAATACGAAATAAATGCACAATGTTCCTGACCCCTGTGCTTTCGAGGTAGAGTAACGTTAATCAAGAATTATATTACCAAAATACGAAATACGTTCCCGCCGAAGGGAGCGCACACTAATGTTTGAATTACCGTTGGCGGACACCTCAATCACAAATAATAAGGTATCATTATCATTTTCCACACTTATTTCTATATGCCGTTTGCCCTTCTTCGTCAGTTTCTCTTGGTAACTACTGATCGGTTCATAGAGTATCAGTCCCCTCGTACCTACACCTGCTTCACCCAGGATATGATTATTTCCGTAATGTGGCAGAGATGTGATCAGCGAGTCATTTCTCACCTCTAGCCTATAGTTAGACTTTAATTGCGGATTTCTTTGTTCGTCGGTCTGGCTCGGGTCTACCATGGAGTTCACTACTATCTTGTAATGCCTTTCCGCCAGTGCGGCCTTCACTTTCGCTGCCTGCTCAGTCTTCCTCGCAGCCTTCTCCTTTGATGTTGCACACCCATTTAGTGCCATCGCAGCTAAGAGTGCACATGCCATTGAAATCAAGTACTTCTTCATAACATAACGTTTTTAGTAATTCACGCCGCGAATATAGTTATATTTTCGATGCAATCATAGGGGAAATCCCTAAATAATGATAGGGATTCTCCTATCTTTGTTTTTCATGTGCTGCGAAAAGTTCCGAAAGTCGTTGTGCTTTAGCGAAAGCACAGAGGGTCAGGAACGATGTGCTCCGATGTTATTTTTGCTACAAGGCCTCGTAACACTTTTTGGAAAGGGATAGAAAAAGTGTTAGAAGGACTTCTAAAAAAAGGGGTAGATTGCATCATTCGTATGCTTCTTTACACATCGTTCCTGACCCCATGTGTACTTTCATGCCTGCAAAAAGGTAAAAAGTGGCTTATAAAAACGTAGAGAACTACTTAGTAAAGTTAGAATCCCGTCGGTGTTTGTTAAAACCACGACGGTGTTTACGGCAGGATTTGATAAAACCACGGCAGTATTATATACTTCTTAGCACAAGGGTATAGTTCTGGGTTAATGTCCAAACAAAAAGGAGCGATGTGAATAGCACAACGTTCCTGACCCCGTGTGTAAAACTACTGCAGGATTTTAACCACGAGGGGCAGGTGGTCGCTGTAGCCGGGCTGGTAGCGCATACCGTTGTAGGTGCGACGGGGGCGGTAGCCGCCGTAGAGTTTTTCTTCCTCGAGCAGGAACTCAGGGGAATGGATGAAGGCCGTATCCACCTTATTATATATATAAGGACTGGCAAGAATATGGTCGATACTCTCCCACTCGCCTTGATAGCGATAAGTGCCTTTAACGCCATTCTCACCACGCGCATCCTTCGTGAGGTTGTAAAGGCCGTGCCTACCAATTTGCTGGAGGACAGGGCTATCAGCATCGTCGTTGAAGTCGCCAGCAATGAGAACCCGGGCTTCGGGGTTCAATCCTTGAATAGAATCGAGCGACTGGCAAAGGCGGTCGGCCACGGCTTTACGGAAGGGACGACTGTAACGCTCACCACCATAGCGACTGGGCAAATGAACCACAAACACATGGAGCGTATCGCCAGATGCTATCTCACCACAGGCATAGAGAATGTCGCGCGTGGGACGCATGTCATCTATCGGCGTGACGCGTAAGGAATAACTCCGGATAGGTGCGAATGAGAAAGGTGAATAGAGCAGCGCCACATCGATGCCACGAAGATCGGGCGAGGACGTCATCAGGTATTCATAGCCAGCATTCCGAAGCAGCGAGCGCTTCGAGAGGTCCTTGAGGACCGAGTCGTTCTCCACTTCGCAGAGCGCAATCAGATCAGGGATGCCCTCGTCAGAGCAGGAAAGCAACTCCTGGGCGATGTTATTCAGTTTGCGCCAGTAGCGTTTCTTCGTCCAATGACGGGTGGCCTCAGGAAGATACTCTGAGTCATCCTTGCCCGCATCGTCGAGATAATCGAAGAGATTCTCGCAATTGAGTTCAACGACAGTCAGCGACTGCCCGCATGCAAACAAGGGGAACAAACAAAGGAGCAGCAGCCTAATGCTTCGCATGGCGACGAATCTTCCAGCCGATAGAGGCAATAAAGATACTCATCAACGGCGAGAGGTAATTGAAGAAGCAATAAGGCAGATAGGTCAGCGTGGCGACACCAAGCACCGTGCTCTGCGTGAGACCACAGGTATTCCAAGGCACAAGCACAGAGGTGACCGTAGCACCATCCTCGCACGAACGGCTCAACAGTCTTGGCTCATAGCCCCGTTCACGGTACGTGTCCTTGAACATCGAACTGGAAAGCATGATTGACAGATACTGATCGGCCGTGGCGATATTACAGAAGAGGGCCGTGCCCACAGTTGATGCCACGAGCGAGGCCGTACCACGCACCATACGAAGCACGATGCGCATGAGATCCTGCAACTGGCCCGTAGCGGTGAGGGTACCGCCGAATGTCTGTGCACAGATAATCAGCCAGATGGTAGGCATCATGCCCGCCATACCGCTGGTGTGTACCAAATCGTTGAGCACGGGAATGCCCGTCTCGATGTCGGTGCTGCCATAGAGCACCTGCATCATGCCCTTGTATTGTGCGAGCAGTCCTTGGCCTGACTCGCCCGAAATCTGATGAACCAGTTGCGGCTGCACCAGCAGAGCGACAATCACTGCCAAGAGGATGGCCAGGAACAGCACCACCATCGACGGCCAGCGACGGGCAATCATCACACCCGTCAACACCGGCACGAGCAACAGCCATGGTGAAATGACGAAGGTGCGTTGAAGCCCCTCCATAAACTCGACCACATTGCCATGCCCGGACACATTCATCGTCATACCGGCAATCAGGAAAATGGTCAGCGAGATGCAGAACGTAGGCACCGTGGTATAGAGCATGTAGCGGATATGCGTAAAGAGCGGTGTGCCTGACACACTCGACGCCAGAACGGTAGTATCCGACAGCGGAGAGAGTTTATCGCCGAAGTAGGCACCCGTAATGATAGAACCGGCTATCCACCCGTCGTCAAAGCCGTGTGCCTTGCCGATACCCATCAGTGCCAGTCCGATGGTGGCCACCGTGGTCCACGAGGAACCGATCATCAGACTGACCAGTGCACAAAGCACACTGCTGCTGACAAGGAACACCTCCGGACGGATAATCTGCATGCCATAGTAGATCATCGTGGGCACGATGCCCGACACCATCCAGGTACCACCGATGGCACCTATCAATAAAAGAATAATGATGGCTGGCGTACAACTGGCAATCTTCTCAGTGATCTCTTTTTCAAAGTTCTCCCATTCCAGGCGCTTCGAGAAATGACCGATGAGCACACTGACCGCAGAGGCCACCAACAGCGACACCTGTGAGGCACCATCCAATGTTGCGTTGCCGAACACGGCAACGCAACATGTGATGAGCACAATCAGTACCAGAAATGGGATGAACGACATCCTTAAACTGTAAACTATAAACTATTAGCAGACTTTCTCGAGTCGCTTCATCATAGCAAACATGAAGATGGCTGCGACGAGGCAGACGCCCAGGAATACGCTCCAACATACCCAAAGGGGAACTGCACCCCACAGCAAACCACCAACCACAACGAGTTGGTTACCAATGGCCGTAGCCACGAACCAGCCACCCATCATCATACCCTTATACTTGGGAGGAGCCACCTTCGAAACGAACGAGATACCCATGGGCGACAACAGCAACTCACCGAAGGTCAGCACCAGATAGACCATGATGAGCAGATTCGGTGTGACGTCGGCCACATGAACGGCCACAGGATTACCATCGGCACCCATCTCCGTCTGAGGCATTGGCAGACCGAATGAAGCGAAGGCCATCAACGCATAGGCAATGGCAGCCACAATCATACCGTAGGCAATCTTACGGGGTGCAGAGGGTTCCTTGCCCTTCGCAGCCAGCGAACCGAAGATAGCCATCGACACAGGCGTCAGCGCTACCACATAGAACGGATTGAACTGCTGGAAGATGGGGGCAGACACAGTAACGCTGCCATTTCCGTCGTACTGCAGGAAAAGGAATGCCAAAGCAACCAATATCACGACGGCAGAGATGATCTTAGCCTTGCTGGTCTTCGACTGGAACAGTGAGAACAAGGCATACACGATGAAGATCACTGCCACGAGGTTCCACACATCGAAACACATGGTCTGCAGACCATCAGCCGACTGAGCCGTAAACTCATCAGCGAAGTAAGTCAGTGACAGACCGTTCTGATGGAAGGCCATCCAGAAGAAAATGACGACGGCGAATACGAGGCAGAGAGCCACGATGCGCTGTGAGGTCTCTTCCTTCGACAGTTCCTCGACAGGTGCAGCATCGGCAGCGGCAGCCTTCTTCTTACCACCCTCTGTATGACGGAAGGTAGAACGGAAGATGTAATAGATGGCTATCGACAGGATGAGTGAGGCACAAGCCACCGCAAACGAGAAGTGGTAGGCATCGTTCGATGAATAGCCTAAGGCCGTCTCGGCATATTCCTTGATCTTGATGGCAGCCGTCGGTGCAAACAGGGCACCGATGTTGATGGCCATATAGAAGATGGAGAAGCCCGAGTCGCGCTTGTCCTTATACTGTGGATCATTGTAAAGATCGCCCACCATCACCTGGAGGTTGCCCTTGAACAGGCCTGTACCGAAACCGATGAGCAACAGAGCGGCCAGCATGACAATCAGTGCCGTACTGTCGCCTCCCAAGGGCACTGCCAGTAACAGATAACCGGCAAACATGATCATGATGCCCGTAGTCACCATCTTACCAAAGCCGAACTTGTCGGCCAGGATACCACCGATGAGGGGGAAGAAATAAACTAACATGAGGAATGCACTATAGATCGTGCCGGCCATAGCAGGCGACAATCCATAATTAGCCCTCAAAAACAAAGCGAAAACTGCGAGCATCGTGTAATAACCGAAACGCTCGCCGGTGTTGGCCAAAGCCAACGCGAATAAACCTTTTGGTTGTCCTTCAAACATAGTTGTTGTTATTTAATTTTTGAATCTTTGGTTCTGATGATATCAAACAGATAGGTGAACTTGATCACGATATTGCCGAAGTTGGACCGTGCGAAATAGTCACGCTTCGAAGAGCCGTAGATATTTCCCAAGCCGTAGTAATAACGGCCCTCCAGGAGGAAATGGCCTAACTTGGGATGACTGAACTCCAAGCCTGCACCGGCAGCAATACCATAGTCGAAAGTATTCTCAACCGCCATCGTATCCTGTGCCACGACATCAGAGACGCGGCTTTCGGCATATTTGTATTGCGCACTATAATAGCCGTCCTTGACATCCGGATTGAAAGCGGGGTCGTGCACATCGAAATTAGCATCCGTCTTCTCACTGAGGAAGAAGCCTAACTGCGGACCGACCTGGAAGAAGCCCTGGAATCCCTTCCGTTCACGACCCCACCCCAGACGGGCAAAGACCGGTACCTGGACATAACTCATCTTACGGGCATACCGCAACGTCTGTGTCTCATCAGTATGCAAGGGAACAGGCTGGTCGTTGATGTCGAGGATATTCTCCTGCCATCCAATCTGCGCAAGGTTCACCTCTCCCACGACAGCACAGATGCTCTTGAAATATTTCTCACAGGTATAGCGGGCCGAGAAGCCTGCCGTCAAACCGCCCAACTGTCCTTGGGGCACCTTCGGGACGAAGGCGATGGAACTCATGGTGTAACCACCGTTGAAACCGACGGCAAGATCCGTCCGGTATTCGCCCACCTGGGCAGAAGCAGTGAACAGTGAATAGCGAATAGCAAACAGTGCTGTCAAGAGCACCTTCGCCAACAACGCCTTATTCACGCCACCTTTTATCTTATTCATCATGTCTTCTCACTAAAACTTAATCGATTCCACCCGGTGCTCTGGCGTGTAATGCACAAAGAGCAGACTGTGATTCTGCAAACCGCCATTTCCCATCCGCTCAAACACCAAGGGTGTCTGAACCGGCGGATAGCCGAACATGCCTGCTGCACCATTAAACGACTTCCCGTATTTATGAAGCCCTCTGAGGAAGAAATAGGCATGGTCGAAGCCTGTCAGCGCAAAACGCGGAAGGGAATTCTGCATATCGGCATGGAAGTTCCAGCGGTATTTCTGTTCCAGACGCTCGGTCTGCGATGACAAGGGGTTGTAATAGAACACCGAAGGGATATAGGTGTTGTATTTATAGAAATTCTCCAAATGCGTACGGGTATACATCAGCCACTCCGTATAACCAAACATCGTGATGTTGAGATTCGGCTGGTTTAACTTCAGGCCATTGATCTTGGCAAAGGCAACGCCCAGTTCCGGAGAGCGTGGTGAATTCAGAATCACGATATTCGGCTTCGACGGACTGAAGGCCTTCGAGAAAGCACTCTCGGCAGATTTCAGGTTGGTGATACTATACTCAATCTGACGGTTCTCCAACTGACGACGGAGTCCGGTCGTGAAATTACCCTTCTTACTGGTCGAGTCGTTGCAGTCGATAAAGACCGGGTGATAGCCACTGAACCGCTCCAGGAAATGGGTGATGGTGGCATCGTTGATATTCGTTGGCGACTGCCATATCTGGAAGATATTCCGGTTGGTCAACAACTGAGGTGCACTGATGGAGAAAGGAATGACCAGACGAATGTCGTGAGCCGTCACGAAATCCGACAAGGCATCCATCTGCTTGGAGTATAACGGTCCGAAGATAATGTCACACTCGGCAGCCGCCTTGTCGCTCAACACGGTTGAGATAAGACCGTCTTCCGGGGTATTCCATGCATGCAGGTCAACAGAGATGCCAATCTTCTTCAGACTGTCGCAGGCCATCAGGATGCCCCGATAGTATTCCACCATCCGCCGGCCGTCGCCATTGATATTGTGCAGGGGCAGCATCACACCGACACGGATGGCACGCTGACGGACATCGTCGACAGAAGCGGCAGCCTGACGCTGATCGGCAAGTGCAGACGTTTCTGCAACAGGAGCCGTACCTTTGGCATAAGGGATGCGGATCACGTCGCCCTTCTTGAGTTCATAGTCGGGCTGCCGCATTTCCGGATTCGCCTCGATCAAATCATCAATCTTAATATCATATTGACGGGCAATTCCAAAAATGGTTTCCTTACGCTTCACTTTGTGAAGTCCTCTGATCTGTTCCGATGCCTGCGCAAAGGCCATGTCCGTTGAAAAGAGAACGGCCAGAAACAGTATGGCATATCTTAAAAATCGCGTCATAAGACCAAAATATTACATTTTACCGTGCAAAAGTACAAAATTATTGTGAACCAACGGTCATGAAATTGTTAAAATGAGTAATTACCAACGAGGAATTATGAATTATTTAGTATCTTTGCACTCAAAACAAGTAAAATGAGAACAATAAAAACCATCTTATTGTCATTTATGACCTTGATAGCATTGTCGGCTCATGCCCAAGAAGTGACCGACAACGACACCCAGACTTCGGACAGTACCGTAGTGCTGACGAGCACGCTGACGATGCCCAATGCCTTCTCACCCAATCATGATGATATCAATGACATCTACAAGGTCAAGCAATACCAGAATATCGTGGAGTTCCGTGCCACAATCTTCAACCGTTGGGGCCAGAAACTCTATGAATGGACGAAGATCGACGAAGGTTGGGACGGCACCTACCGTGGAAAGGATGTCAAGCAAGGCACTTACTTCGTACTGGTAAAGGCACGTGGAGCAGACGGTCAGGTATATAACATCCGGAAAGACGTCAACCTGCTTCGTGACTATAACGAGGAAACATCAAACAATCGGTAACCGGTCATGAACAGAGAAGACGAAAGGATCTGTGTTTACGGGGCTCGCGTACATAATCTTAAGAATATCGACGTTGTCATTCCGCGAAACACCCTGACAGTTATCACTGGCCTTAGCGGTTCAGGAAAATCATCCTTGGCATTCGACACCATCTTTGCCGAAGGCCAGCGACGTTATATCGAGACGTTCTCGGCCTATGCCCGTAATTTCCTGGGAGGTATGGAACGACCGGATGTCGACAAGATTACGGGTCTATCGCCTGTCATCAGCATTGAACAGAAGACCACCAACCGCAATCCCCGCTCCACCGTAGGCACGACGACCGAAATCTACGACTATCTGCGTCTGCTCTATGCCCGCGCCGGAAAGGCATACAGTTATATGACGGGCGAGGAGATGGTGAAATATACCGAAGAGAAGGTCATCGACATGATTCTCCACGACTATCAGGGAAAGCGGATCTTCATTCTCGCCCCACTGGTACGCAGCCGTAAAGGTCACTACCGCGAACTCTTCGAGGCGATGCGTCGCAAGGGCTATCTGAATATCCGCGTGGATGGCGAGATCCAGGAAATCACGAGAGGCATGAAGGTCGACCGTTACAAGAACCATGACATCGAGGTGGTCATCGACAAGTTACAGGTGAAGTCAGAGACCCCCGGGGCTCCAAACGCCCCTGACGAGCGGCTCAAGAAAAGCATCTTGATAGCCATGAAGCAGGGCGAAGGACTTATCATGATACTCGACAAGGACACCAATGCCATCAAGTATTTCTCCAAGCGCTTGATGTGTCCCACTACGGGTATCAGTTACAGCGATCCAGCCCCCAACAATTTCTCCTTCAATTCCCCCCAAGGTGCCTGTCCACATTGCAAAGGACTGGGCATCATCAATGAGATAGACCTGAAGAAGGTAATCCCCGACAATAAGATCAGTATCTACGAAGGCGGCATCGCCCCGTTGGGCAAATACAAGAACCAAATGATCTTCTGGCAGATCGACGCCATACTGAAGAAATACGATTTTGACATAAAGACACCCATCAAGGATATTACAGAGGAAGCCATGACGGAGATTCTCTATGGTTCCCTTGAAGATGTCAGGATTGAAAAAGAACTGGTTCACACCACCAGCGACTACTTCGTCAGTTTCGACGGCATCATCAAATACCTCCGGAATGTCATGGAAAATGACGAATCTGCATCTGGCCAGAAATGGGCTGATCAGTTCCTGGCTGAATGCGAGTGTCCCGAATGTCACGGCCAGCGTCTGAACCGCGAGGCCCTCTCCTATCGTATCTGGGACAAGAACATCTCAGAACTGGCCGCCATGGATATCAGTGAACTGCGCGAATGGCTCGACCAGGTAGAGGAACACCTCGACCACCAACAGCAGCAGATTGCCCACGAGATACTCAAGGAAATCAAGACCCGACTGGACTTCCTGCTCGAAGTAGGACTGGACTATCTGGCCCTCAACCGTCAATCGGCCTCACTCTCTGGTGGTGAAAGTCAACGCATCCGTCTGGCCACACAGATCGGCTCCCAACTTGTCAACGTGCTCTATATCCTCGACGAGCCAAGCATCGGACTCCATCAACGCGACAACGAGCGACTGATTCATTCGCTCAAGGAACTCCGTGATCTGGGTAATACCGTCATCGTCGTAGAACACGATCAGGACATGATGCTCAATGCCGATTACATCATCGACATCGGTCCTCGCGCAGGCCGAAAAGGCGGCGAAGTGGTCTTTCAAGGAACGCCCAAGGAGATGCTGAAAACAAACTCGGTTACAGCCAGTTACCTAAATAGAACACTTTCGATTCCCATCCCTCAAAAGAGAAGAAAAGGCAATGGGCATGACCTAGTTATCAAGGGCGCATCGGGCAATAACCTCAAACATATCGATGCCACTTTCCCACTCGGTACGCTCATCGTCGTAACAGGCGTCAGCGGTAGTGGAAAGTCCACACTGGTCAATGAGACTTTGCAACCCATCCTCTCGCATCACTTCTATCGCTCCCTCAAAAGACCCATGCCTTATGACAGCATAGAAGGACTGGATTATATAGATAAGGTGGTCAACGTCGACCAGTCGCCTTTGGGTCGGACACCCAGAAGTAATCCGGCTACCTATACGGGCGTATTTGGCGACATCCGAAGTCTGTTTGTCAACCTCCCCGAAGCCAAGATAAGAGGTTATAAACCGGGACGTTTCTCGTTTAATGTAAAAGGCGGTCGCTGTGAAGCCTGCGGTGGTAACGGCTATAAGACCATCGAAATGAATTTCCTGCCCGACATCCAGGTTCCTTGTGAGGTATGTCATGGCAAACGTTATAACCGTGAGACCTTGGAGGTAAGGTACAAAGGAAAATCCATTGCCGATATCCTCGACATGACCATCAATCAGGCTGTTGATTTTTTTGAAAACGTACCAGATATCCTCAGAAAGATCAAGACCATTCAGGAAGTAGGACTCGGCTACATCAAACTGGGCCAGCCCTCCACCACCCTCTCCGGTGGCGAGAGCCAGCGCGTGAAACTGGCCACTGAACTATCAAAAAGGGATACGGGCAAGACCCTTTACATCCTGGATGAGCCCACGACAGGCCTGCACTTCGAAGACATCCGCATCCTCATGGATGTGCTTCAGAAACTTGTTGACCGTGGTAATACCGTCATCATTATCGAACACAATCTGGATGTCATCAAACTGGCAGACCACATTATCGACATGGGACTGGAAGGTGGACGTAAAGGTGGAACGATTCTTGCTACCGGCACACCAGAGGAGGTGGCCAAAAAAGACGTCGGTTACACAGCCAAGTTCTTAAAGCAGATGTTCAAATAAAGAATAAAAGTGGTCGATAATTACATTTTACGCGTTTGGATGGTATATTTCTTTGATTACACAAACCGATATTCGAAAAAACTCCCGATATTTGCAGAATGAAAGAAAATCCAACCAACAGTAAACCATATGTCGGTCTGACAGATTACAACTATCAGGAACTCGACTACACAGATGGAGAACTAGCAATTATCAACCACTTGACATTCAGTTCTCGCATGCATGCCACCCAAGCCAACTTGGTTTTCGTTGTCATTTGTAGTCAGGGAGAACTAAGATTTGAGATGGACGGTGCAGAATATGTCATTGGCAAAGACGATGTCTTTGTAGGCTACCCGAATGCTATCTATAATCATTTTGAGGCATCCTACGACCTGAAATGCCGTCTGATCAGCCTGACGAAGTCGCTCTTGCAGGAGATGCTCTACCCCAATCAAGGCATCTGGAACAAGACGCTCTATCTGAAGAAGCACTACATCTTCCATCTGTCCGAACAGGAAGTCGTCATGCAGAACTGTATGAACACGGTGCTTGCATACAATCTGAAGAGCAATAAGACCACCTTCCGTAAGGAAATCCTGCACTCGCTGGTTCAGAGTATCATCTTTGAACTCTGTCGCACACTGAGCACCTTCGTACAGACAGAGAACACGCAGGAGACCAATCAACGCAAGATCCTGTTCGACCGTTTCATCTCCTACCTGTCGGAAAACGAGATCAAGAAGCGTCCACTTTCTTTCTATGCCGACAAACTATGCGTTTCCACCCGCTACCTCACGATGGTATGCAGGGAAGTCAGTAAGCGAACGGCCTACGACTGGATTTGTGAATACGTGCAGAACGATGTCCGTTTCTACCTATTGCACACCAATCTGTCGATCAAGGAGATTGCCGTCAAGTTGGGATTCTGCAACCTCTCTTTCTTTGGCAAATATGTACGCGAGAATCTGGGAAAATCGCCATCAGAGTTCAGAAGACATCTTAAAGACGAATAGAAAAATCCTTATTTATTTGGCGGAATTCAAAAAATTGCATACTTTTGCAGCATGAAAACATTTGAATCATGATGAAAAAGGTAGTATTCTTATTTGTAAACCTATTCTTCTGCTGTGCCTTCGTCAGCGCACAGGAGGTCAAGAAGAGTGATCTTCAGCAACGGGCAGAGGCTGTCGATCCTCAAAAAAACATCGCTTCAGCCCGTTCCTTGTATATCCATGCCTTCAACGACTATGTCAACAAGGGGCAGATACGTCAGGGTGTAGAGTGTGCCGTCAAGGCGACGGCCCTGTATTATAAGGAGAATTTCTACAAAGAAGCCTTCGACCTGTTGCGCCGTGCCGACCAGACCATCAGTGCCAGCAAACTCCCCGTCAGCGAGAGAGCCGCAGCGCATTATCTGTGTACCAAGGAACGTATGCAGATGTATATGAAACTCAGAAAGAGTGAAAGCGTCAAGGATCAACTGAACCTCATGGAGACTCAGGCTAATCAGACGAGCGATGAGGCAATTAAGAACGACCTGCTTTATAATAAGGCCATCTATTACTACACCTTTGGCATGAACCAGCAGGGCAATGCCGTCTTCAAGGAGATGGCCAACAAACTGACCTCCTCGAAGGAGTACGACAAGGTCGACGAAGTCTACAAGACGCTGATTGCCAATGGCCGCAGGAGCAACAATGCCAATATGGTGGCACAGTCATATAGCAACTATATCGCCTGGAAGGATTCTACCAGCGCCATCAAGCATGCCGACGAGATCAATGCCCTGAAGAAGCAGATTTCAGATAACGAGGCAGCCATTGCAGAAAGAGACAGTTCGCTGACCACCCGATGGATGATTATCGTTGGCCTTGGCATCCTGGCTGCAGCCCTCGCAGCAGCCCTGATTGTGGGCGGCATCATCCTGATGCGCTTCATTCTTCTGACCCGTAAACAGAAGAAGGTCATCAAACTGGCCAACGAGAGCAATGCCCTGAAGGCCAAGTTCATCAGTAATATCTCTGCCCAGTTGGAGCCCACCTTCAAGAAACTCGACAGCCGTCAGCCGGAGGTAAAGGCCCTGCTCGACTTCTCCGACCACATCCAGACACTTTCTGAACTGGAGAATACACCCGATGACGCTATCCAAATGGAAGATGTGCAGGTTCAACCGTTCTGCGAAAGTCTGATGGATGGCATCCGCAATAAGGTGAAGAGCAATGTCAACCTGTCGGTGAATGCCCAGAAGATGAGTGCACCTTTATATAAGGAATATGTCACCCACATCCTGCAACACCTTTTGGAGAATGCAGCAGACTATACGCCCGAGGGCGGCAACATCCATCTGGAGTTCAAGAAGCGCGGCCCCCACTCCTACCAGTTCCTGGTGTCTGACACAGGTTGCGGCATCGCCGAGGAAAGGCGCGAGGATGTGTTCAAGCCTTTCCTTGAGATCCACGACCTCACCAAAGGCGACGGACTGGGCCTGCCCATCTGTAAGCAGATGGCCCTGAAGATGAAAGGCGACCTGGAGATTGATGCCCAATACACCAAGGGCACCCGCTTCATCCTCGACCTGCATTCATAATCATATAATAAGGGCTCGCAGATTTGCGAGCCTTTATTAATTATAACTGATAGTATTGGGCATCACGCTCTGTAAAGCAACAGACGATGATGTCGCCCTGATAGCCGTTCTGCAGATGTTCCGTCAGCACACGGGTGGCAATACGTGCAGCCTCATCCTTGGGGAATCCGTAGACACCCGTACTGATGCATGAAAAGGCGATGCTCTTCAAGTCATGTTCTTCAGCCAGTCGCATCGCCGTATCATAGCACGAGGCCAGCAACTCACGTTCATGCTGCCCGCCTCCAAACCAGACGGGGCCCACGGTATGGATGACTTTCTTACATGGCAGGTTATAGGCATCCGTCATCTTGCTCTGGCCCGTCTCACAGCCACCCAACGTCCGGCATTCCTTCAACAGTCCGATACCCGCAGCCCGATGGATAGCGCCATCCACGCCACCGCCGCCCAACAGCGACCTGTTTGCGGCATTCACAATCGCATCCACCTCCAATGTCGTGATATCACCAACTACAATCTTAATCTTCTTCATACGCATATCGTTAACTGAACTTCTGCAAAAATACACAAAAAAGCCGAAAGCACAAAACTTTCGGCAAGAAATCTGGAAACCTTACGTCCTATAGTATAACACTAAACGCCCTCTAGTATGACACTAAAGGGCGTTTGGTATGATAGTAGAGCGGTTGTGATTACAACCCACTCGAAGGTCGTATCATTAGATACCTGCAGCAGCGATCCACTCGTAGATGCAAGAGGCGATGCCGAAGAGGGCGATGCCAATGGTGCAAATGGCGAGGGCGGCCTTGGTATTGAAGTCGCTCTGGAAGGTGGGCAGCGGACTGTCGGTCTTCGTGATATACATGGCCTTGACGATGAGCAGATAGTAGTAAAGTGACACTACCGTATTGACGAGGGCGATGAACACAACGATGTAGGCCATCGGATCGCCATTCTCAACACCTGCCATGAAGACGAAGAACTTAGAGAACATACCTGCGAACGGTGGGATACCAGCCAACGAGAACAGAGCCAGTGTCATCAGGAACGACAACTTGGGGTTGGTCTGATAGAAGCCGTTGTAGGCTGCCATATCGGTACGACCGCCATTATTCTGCTCCACCACGTTGATGACGGTGAACACAGCCATGTTGGCTACGATGTAAACCAACACATAGTAGGTCAATGCGGCCACACCCAACTGACTGTTGCCCACGACTGCCAACATGATATAGCCGGCCTGTGAGATACTCGAGAACGCCATGAAGCGCTTGAGTTCGCTCTGACGGATGGCAAACAGGTTGGCCACCGTGATAGAGAGCACGATGACAACATAGAGCATATAGTCCCAATACTCAACCATCGGTGCAAAGGCCTTCATCAGAATGGTGCTCAGCGTGATGGCAGCAGCGCCCTTGGAGATGACGCTGAGATAACCCGTCACAGGTGTTGGGGCACCCTGATAGGTATCGGCTGTCCAGAAGTGGAACGGTACAAGCGAAATCTTGAAGCCCAGACCACTGAAGAAGAAAGCCAGACCCATAATAGAGAGAGGTTCTATAGAAAGGCTCTTAGCCACATCGTCGAAATAGAGCGTACCCGTAGCAGCATAGATGAACGAGATACCAAAGAGCATCACACCACTTGAGAAGGTAGCCACAAGGATGTACTTAGCGGCACCCTCGGCTGAGTCCTTACGATGACGGTCGAAAGCCACCATACAGGCCAGAGGCACTGAGGCCATTTCGAGACCAAGGAAGAACAACAGGAAGTTGCCAGACGACATCATCACGAACATACCCAGCAGCGTAGAGACGATGAGCATATAGAACTCACCCTCCAGTTTCTGGGCTGACGTCTTGAGCCAAGGCTGAGCCATCACACATACGATGAGGGTACCAACCGCCAGTATGACTTTCATCACATTAACGGCAGCCGAGGTCACATAAAGTCCACCGAAAGCAGACTCTGGCTGTGCCAAAAACAAGGTGGCAGCAGCCGTAACCACCAGCATACCTACAGTCAAGAACTGCATGCAATTACCCTTCTCCTTCGTTTTAGCCAAACAGAAGTCGGCTACGAACACCAAAATCAACGAGAGAACCAAGAAGGCCTCAGGAATCATTTTCAGAAATTCACTATAATTCATATCTAAGTCCTCCTATCTATTACATGACACCTATTGACTGAAGAATCGTTCCTGCAGCAGGCGAGATCATGTCGCTGAAGAAGAACGGCATGCAACCCAGACCAGCCACACAGAAGATCAGGCAGATGACTGCGACACGCTCATCCCAAGTAGCATCGGTGAGTTCAAGGAAGTGCTTGTTCTCAACCTCGCCATAGAGGATCTTACCAACCACACGCAGGATGTAGACTGCCGTGACGACAATCGACGTACAGGCGATGATGGTAGCCACCATGCGGAACGATGTATTGGGATCGCCACTGACAGGATCGGCACCGAAGGCTCCCACGAAGATGGTCATCTCAGCGATGAATCCAGAGAAACCGGGCAGACCGAGGTTGGCGAGACCGGCAATCACATAACCCACAGCCAGGAAAGGCATAATCTTCATCAGACCGGCCAACTCACGGATATCACGTGTATGGGTACGGCCGTAGATCATACCGATCAGGGCAAAGAAGAGGGCTGTCATCAAACCGTGTGACAACATCTGCAGCACAGCACCTGTTACAGCCGTCTGACTCATCATCAGCAGGGCGAAGAGCACCAGTCCGCAGTGTGACACGGAAGAATAAGCATTGATATACTTCAGGTCGGTCTGTACGCAAGCACTCAGCGCACCATAGACAACCGAGATCGTTGTCAGGATCAGGAAGATCCAAGACAGATCCTGAGCAGCCTCAGGCAACAGATACATAGCCACGCGGAAACAGCCGTAACCTCCCAGTTTCATCAGCACACCAGCGTGCAGCATAGATACGGCTGTAGGCGCTGAAGCATGACCATCGGGAGACCAAGTGTGGAACGGGAACAAGGCTCCCAGCACACCGAATCCGATGAAGATGAAGGGGAAGAAGATATTCTGAATATCATTTGGAATGCAATGATTGGCAGCAATCGTGGTCAGTTCGAATGTGTAATTGCCACTATACTGGCCATTGAAGTAGTAGATACCCAGCAGACCGAGAATCAGCAGGGCCGATCCTCCCATCAGCATCAGCGTCAGTTTCATGGCTGAGTACTCCTTACGACCAGAGCCCCAGACACCAATCAGCAGATACATCGGAATCAGCGCCACCTCGTAGAACATGAACATCGTGAAGAGGTCGGTAGAGATGAAGAAGCCGAACACACCCGTAGAAAGCAGGGTGAACCAAAGGAAATACTCCTTGGTGAGGGGCTTCAACTGCCAAGAGGCAAAAGTACCGGTGAACACGATGATGCTCGACAACAGCAGCATCACCACAGAGATACCATCCACACCAACGCTGTAGGCAATATTCAGGGGTTTGAACCAGGGTGTGCTATAGGTGAGCAGCATCTCGGCCGTATTACCAGCCGCACGCTCCTGGACAAAATAGATGGTCAACCATATAGAGAGGGCCAACAGGCACGAAGATCCCGTTACCATCACACCACGCACCTGATTCAGGTTCTTGGCAAGCCAGAGACCCAGCAGCATCAGGGCGGGAATTATTACGAAAACACTTAATATACTCATCTTGTTATTTACTATTTTACAATTTACTATTTACGATTTAAATGCACAATAGGATGAGTGTCAAAGCAACTGTACCCGTGAGGAACCATACGGCATACTGACGCACATCGCCACTCTGCCAACTACGGATACTCTCACCAGCCTCGTTAGCACCCCAGGCCATGAAGTTGAACGAGCCATCCACGATGTGACGGTCGAACCAGGCAATAGGTGTTGAGACACAACGGAAAATGATACGATGCGTCACATACTGCCAAATCTCGTCCTGATAGAAACGCTTATAGGCTGCACGATGCAACTTGGGGAAGGTAGCATACAGGCGGTCGGCAATAGGCTGGCTCTCACCTTTATAAATATAGGTGGCGAGACAGATGCTCAGAATCGCAATAACGGTAGAGGTAAGGGCAATCTGTGTGTCGAAGTGGATGGTGTAGTCGGTTCCTGCAGCCGAAACGTAACTGCCGAACGAACCACCCCAGCCCAGGAATCCGCCCAGTGTAGAGTAGATACCCACACCAACGGTGATCACACAGAGTACAATCAAAGGAATAGTCATTGTCAGAGGAGCCTCATGGGGTGTGTGATGCTCATGGGCCTCCTTGTTCTCTGTTCCCCAGAAGATGCCGTAGTACAGACGGAACATGTAGAAGGCTGTCATAGCGGCAATACCCGTCATGATCCAACCCACCACAGGACTGTACTGCATGCAGGCCGTGATAATCTCATCCTTGGAACTGAAGCCCGAGAAGAGGGGAATACCTGCAATGGCCAGACATGAGATGAGGAAGGTGATATGCGTCACAGGCATGTATTTGCGCAGACCACCCATCAGAGCCATCTCGTTGCTGTGAACAGCGTGGATGATACAACCAGCGCCCAAGAACAGACAAGCCTTGAACATAGCGTGGGTAAACAGGTGGAACATACCAGCCATGTAACCCAACTGTGCGTGGTTATCCATCATGGCACCATGATGACCGGGCAGCGATACACCCAGCGCCACCATCATGAAGGCAATCTGAGAGATCGTTGAGAAGGCGAGCACGCGCTTGATGTCGCTCTGGGCACAAGCCACAGCAGCAGCATAGAAAGCGGTGAGTACACCCACCCAAACCACAATCGACATAGCCTCAGGGGCATACTGGATCCAGAGGGGGAACATACGGGCAATCTGGAACACACCGGCCACCACCATCGTAGCGGCGTGGATGAGTGCAGATACAGGTGTAGGACCCTCCATAGCATCGGGCAGCCAGATGTGCAAGGGGAACATGGCAGACTTACCAGCACCACCGATGAACATCAGCACCAGTGCGGTAGGAATGATGAAACCACCTGCGGCCACAGCCTTGGCAATGTTACCCTCGATGAATGGGGTCGTGCCCTGGCCCATCACAATATCGCCAGCAAATGAGAAACTGAACGAATCGACGAAGTAACCGAAGGTCAGGATACCAATGAGGAAGAACATATCAGCAAAGCGGGTCACGATGAACGCCTTCTTAGAGGCAGCGATGGCGGGCTTCAACGGATAGTAGAATCCGATGAGCAGGTAAGAGGATACACCCACCAACTCCCAGAACATATACATCTGGAAGATGTTGGTAGCCAGTACCAAGCCCAGCATCGACATCGTGAAGAGGCTCAGGAAAGCGTAGTAACGCTGGAAGCCCTTCTCGCCGTGCATATAGCCGAATGAGTAGATATGTACCATCAGTGATACCGTAGAGATCACAATCAGCATCATCACACTGATGGGATCCAACAGGATACCGAGGTCGAAATGCAGATTGCCCAGAGGCAACCATGTGAAATTATACGGAACAAATGTCTGATACACGCCATCCACGCGGTCCATTCCAAAATACTGGAAGGCGCAGAGATAAGAGAGTATCGTGACGATGCCCAGCGAACAGGTGCCGATGAGTCCGGCCACCTTGTGCTGCATCTTCATGCCAGCCAGTCCAAGAACGATGAACGACAGCAGAGGCAGAAGCATTATGAAAATTGTGTAACTAAACATAATTTCTTAATTCTTAATTCTTACTTAACTACTATCCTTTCATATTCTGGATGGCATCAACGCTGTCGCTCTTGAACTTGCGATAGACATTGATGATAATAGCGATGGCCACCGCACTTTCGGCAGCAGCAACACCAATCACAAAGAGTGTCATAAACATGCCCTCCATACCGTTGGGATAGAGCAGACGGTTGATAGCAGCAAAGTTGATATCAACGGCATTGAGCACCAACTCAACAGAGATCAGCATAGCGATCAGGTTGCGGCGGGTCACGAAACCATAGACACCGATAAAGAACAACAGGGCACTAAGTGCGAAATAACATTCAACGGGTATCATGCCTTATCCTCCTTTCTTGCTACAACCAGACCTCCGATGATACATGCCAGCAGGAATACTGAGATGAACTCGAAGGGTAATACATACTGATACTTCTCAGAACCGACGAGAGCCATACCGATTTCCTTCATCGGCACCTCTACGTTGGCAATCTCCTGCGTATAGAAGCCTGTCTTCAGCAGAATCAGCGTCACGACCACCAGTCCGGCCAGAGCAGCCAGACCACCGGCAATCATCTTGCTTGACTTGACACGCTCCTCCAAGCCCTGAAGGGTACGCTTGCTCACCAGTTGGATGGCGAACACATAGATCATCGTAACGCCTCCGGCATATACCGAGATCTGAGCGGCGCCCAGGAAGGTGTAGTCGAGCAGGAAATAGATGCCTGCCACACCAAAGAGCACGAACAACATGAATGTTGCGGCTCGCATAATTCTCGTTGTGGTGACACACATCAGCGCCGAGCCGAGGATGAACACCGCGAGAATGATAAACATAACTGTATTTGCCATAATGCGTTACTTCGTTTTAGTGTTAAACTTACCGATTTCCCACTCAGCACCGCCTTCAATGAGGTTGGGCAGCGAACCGCCGGCATAGACCTCCTCGTTCAGGTGGAGCACCAACTTAGAGCGGTCGAACACAGCGTTCTCGAAATCATTCGTAAACTCGATGGCATCGAAGTTGCAGGCGTTGGTACATAGTTGGCAGAACATGCAGTCGCCAAGGTCGTACGCATAATCGTCGAGCACCTTCTTTTTCTTGCCTGTCTCAGGATCCTCAGCCATGTGGGCTGTGATCTTGATGGTTCCATTCGGACAGGCCTTCTCGCACAATGTGCAAGCCGTACACTTGTAACTGCCATCCTCGTTGCGCTTGAAAACAAGACGGCCACGATGACGCTTGGCCACATGGAGTGTTGTCTTGCGGTTCTCGGGATACTGCTCGGTTGACTTATTGGTGAAGAAGTCCTTGAAGTATTCCTTCCAGGAGGTCTTCATGCCGACAGCCAGCGTCTTGAGCCCGTGCCCGATTTCTCCGAAATATGTTTTGTTATCTTCCATTGCTATACCTTATTTAATATATAGGCCGAGGGCCACAACAACAGTCATAATCACGAGGTTGATGAGACCAAGCGGCATGAGATACTTCCACTCCAGTTTCAGGATCTGGTCGATACGCAGACGCGGGAACGTCCACTTCACCCACATCAGGATCCACACCAGGAAGAAGGCCTTACCCAAGAACCATACGATACCAGGGATATAGTTCATCACAGTGTCGAAGGCTTCAATACCGATATTCACGGGGGCCCAGCCACCAAGGAATACCGTTGCAGCGATACCAGCGATGATAAACAGATTCAGGAACTCTGCGAGGTAGAAGAAACCGAAGCCCATACCACTATACTCGGTATGATGACCGGCTGTCAACTCACTCTCGGCCTCAGCCATATCGAACGGACCACGGTTAGCCTCAGCATTTCCTGCGATGAGGAACACGATAAAGGCGATGATGGCAGGGATATGACCCTGGAAGATCAACCACTTCCAAGGACCCGTCTGTGCCTCAACGATACCACTCATCTGCATCGTACCTGTCAGGATCACAGCCGTAATCAGACAGAGGCAGAGCGACATCTCGTAAGAAATCATCTGCACGGCACCACGCATGGCCGAAACCACAGAGTACTTATTGTTGGAGCCCCAACCTGCGAGGAAGATACCTACCACGCCGATTGAAGAGACGGCCGTGAGCAGGAACACACCCACATTGAAATCGAGGATGGTAGCACCATTGTTCCAGGGAAGGAACGAGAAGGCACCTACAGAACCGATAATCACCAGCAGAGGAGCCACGAGGTAAAGCAGTTTGTCGGCCTTGTCGACGATGAAAATCTCCTTGATGAGCATCTTGAACACGTCGGCAAACACCTGCAACAAGCCCCAGTAACCTACTCGCATCGGGCCCAGACGGCACTGGAAATAGGCACAGACCTTACGCTCCATAAATATCAGTACGATGGCCAGCATGGCATATCCGCCAAGGATAGCGGCACCCACCAGCACGCACTCAATCAATATCGACAGAAAATCTCCTAAACCGAGTGTCTCGCGAAGGAGAGCGTCGAACCATTGTGTAACAATACTAAAATCAAACATAATCCTTCGCTTTTATCTGTCAATATCAGGAATAACTACATCAATAGCGGCACAGGTAGCGATGAGGTCGGCAATCTTCTGACCACGGAGCATCGGGTCGAAGGCACCTACCAGCGAGAGACCCATCGGACGCATCTTCATGCGGTAAGGGCTCTTGTCGCCACGAGAGTCGAGATAAACACCGAACTCACCAGCCACACCCTCGACAGAATAGTACCACTGTCCCTCGGGGCACTTGATGATAGGCTTCTGCTTCACATAGAAGTCGCCCTCGGGGATGTTGTCGATGAGTTGCTCGATGATGTTCAGGCTCTGGTACATCTCGTTGATGTGAACGAGGTAGCGGTCCATAGAGTCGCAGCCGTTCAACGTACACTGCTCCCACTCCACCTTGTCGTACATGTCATATGGATGGTTCTTACGCACGTCGTTCTTCCAACCGGAAGCACGTCCGGCAGGACCGGTCACGGCGTAGTTGATACAATCCTCGAGACTCATCGGACCACAGTTCTCCAGACGGTTGTGGGTAATGATGTTATCACCGAAGATATCCATATACTCCTGGATGGTCGGACGCAGATACTTGACGAGATCCTTACAGTTCTTCACGAAGTTCGGATCGATGTCGTCCTGCAGACCACCTATTCTATAATAGTTCTGAATCAGACGACCGCCTGTGGTCTCCTCCATGCAGTTGAGCACGTGCTCACGGTCGCGCATACCATAGAGCATGCCGGTGAGGGCGCCCAGGTCCTGAGCCACACAAGAGGTGTAGAGCAGGTGGGAGTCGAGACGCTGCAGTTCATCCATGATTGTACGGATGTACTTGATGCGGTCGGTCAGTTCAACCTCCATAGCCTCCTCAATCACACCAACGAGGGCGTGACGATGCTGCATGGCTCCCAGATAGTTAAGACGATCTGTTAAAGCAAGCGTTTGAGGATAGGTCATGCTCTCCCACATCTTCTCAATCGCACGGTGGATATAACCAAGGTGCGGATAAATGCGCTTCACGGTCTCACCGTTGAGCACGGTCTGAAGACGGAGCACACCGTGGGTAGCAGGGTGCTGAGGACCGATATTGATTACATAGTCATCTGCATCAAACAGTCTGTTCTGCTTCGACTGGAGGTTACCATCCTTGTCGAGGTAGTACTCCAGACCATAGTCAGACTCTACATCATCCTCAAGGGTGTACTGATCGTTATACTTCCAGTCCTTGCGGAAAGGATAACCCTTGAAGTCGCTACGCAAGAAGAGACGACGCATATCGGGATGACCCAGGAATACGATACCATAGAAGTCGTAAACCTCACGCTCCAGCAGATCGGCCACGCGCCAGATATTGCTCACGGTAGGCAGATAGGCCATCATCTGACCATCAGTATCACCGGTGCCGTTGGATGACATGCCGTCGCCACAAACCTGGCTCTTGGCAATCATCTTCACCGAGCAACGCTCGTGGGTCTTTGTATTCTCGAGGATATAGACGCAACCTAGTCCTTCTTCTG
>Ga0310690_10002696_pt1 | contig 28329 bp, 29 predicted proteins | sample AusTroGonzalo_MG_2_FD_207661 | JGI IMG/M metagenome (GOLD analysis project Ga0310690, IMG submission 207661) | Bovine rumen microbial communities from tropical cattle in Woodstock, Queensland, Australia - Gonzalo_04 (v2) (version 2) | ecosystem: Host-associated > Mammals > Digestive system >...
CAAATACCTATTATATAAAATAAGTATTCGCTTCTTGTACTACTTCTGTCTATGTAAATCTTTCAAAGAACTCTTTCTTTCATGCAAATCGCCCGAAATTGGGCGAAAGCGGGTGCAAAGGTACTGCTTTTTTCCGAACCACCAAAACTTTTCAGAAGAAATTTTTGTTTTTTAGGTGTAGAATTTCCACTTCTTGATAAAAGTCAAGACCAAAAAGTATTATACATTATTATATAATATATAGGACATACCTAAAAGCCACTTTCAAGAGACGCCTGCTATAAGTTAATTTTATGCCTGCAAAAAGGTAGAAAGTGCCTTATAAAAAGGCAGGGAAGTACCAAGTAAAGTTAGAATCCTGTCTGGATTCGTTAAAATCCTGGCAGGATTTATTAAAATCAGGACGGGATTTGATAAAATCACGGCAGGATTCATACTTTTTCAGATGTTTTGATTATCTTTGCATCGTAATCAAACAACTTATCATTATGTACGCGAAATATATCAAGCAAGAAATCCCTGATCTGAACGGGACTGGACGGACGCAAGCCTACTACAAGATGGAGCTGACACCAATGACTTTTGAACAATTTATAAGCCAGTGTGCCCGCGAAGGCAAGATGGAAGAAGCCCAAATCATAGGTGTCCTAACATTGGTGAGTGAGAAATTAGCATTGTGTATGGCAGAAGGTCGTTCTGTGAAGCTCAATGGCATCGGCACCTTCCACGCAAAACTCGGTATGAGAAGCGACATGCTGCAAGATGCCTTCGAGGAGGGCGAGCCTACCCATAATGCCAAAAGCATCACAGTGACGGGTGTATCGTTTAGAGCCGATCCCGACCTCACTCAAAACACACGCAGGAAATGTGTGCTGGAAAAAGGTGGTGTAAGCAGAATCCGCAAGACAACGCTTACACTCGATCAACGCATTAAGAAAGCTCATGAGTTCCTCGAAAATAATATGTTTATGAGGGTGCCTGATTATGAGCGCATAACAGGCCTTTCGCACTCTGCTGCCACCAAAGAGCTGCGCCAATTGGCGCTCAACCCTTCGTCGGGCATCGCCAGCAGAGGGAGCCGGAGCCAAAAATATTATGTGCTGAGGAAATGAACTGTAATATGATTTGACTTTTACCCTTCTTCGTCGTATTATAGGTAGAACAACAGATTATGATACAGATAGAACGCGACATCATCTCACGCTGCCAACAAGGCGAAAAGGAGGCCTTCCGATGGGTGGTACAGACCCACCAACGGATGATCTTCTCACTGGCACTGAAGATGTTGTGCGACGAAGAAGAGGCAAAGGATATGGTACAGGAGACCTTTATCCGCGTGTGGCAAAGCATCAGAAGCTATGATCCGCAAAAGACCTTCTCGACATGGATCTATACAATTGCCTCGCGTCTATGTATCGACAGACTGAAACGGGCCAACAGAATCATTGCCTTACCAGAGGACGAGTTAGCGCTTCGACGTTTCGCATCAGACAACGACAGCCAACAAACACTGGAAAACAAGGAGTGGGTATCCATCGTCAGAATGATAGCCGAAGGCCTCAGCGACAAACAACGTCTGGTGTTCACGCTCTGCCAACTGGAAGGTCTACCCTCTTCTGAGGTGGAGCAGATCACAGGGCTGGATGCCAAACAGGTGAAAAGCAACCTGTACGTAGCCCGACAAACGATTCGTAAACGATTAAAAGAATTAGGATATGAATAAGACAAACGACATACTGGAGAAACTGAAAGCCGTAGAACAGCCCGTCATCGACAACCCCGATGCACTGACGGATCTGATCATGAGCAACCTGCCTGAGCAAGACGTCACAAAAGTGGAGCAGCCCCAAAAGCCGCATACCATGCTGGTAGCCCTACAGGTGATATCGACGATGGCAGCACTCTGGATGATAGGACTTTTCTTCTACACCAATTATATCGAACTCGGTCAAAATACCCAACAAAGTCTTTACGGCCAAACTATAGATCTGTCGCAAGGTAGCACCCTAAAGGACGTGTACACAAGCCACCTCCGCGCCAGTCAGGATAAATCAATCAGTTACACTCAATTAAAAACCATGCATTATGAAAAAAAATAGTATCAACTGGCTGCTTCTGACAGCCATCATACTCCTGGCGTCCTGCAGTCAGTCGGATGTCAAGATGCACACCATCATTAATGAAGATGGTACCTGTATTCGAGAAATCGCCTATAGCAACGTGATGTCACAGCAAGAGCGTGATTCACTGTGGGGCAAAGGTCATATAGGCTGGTCGCAGCCCATTCCCGAATGTCTGAATATCGATGCTTTCGACAATAGCCACACGGATATTAGCAAAGGCGATACGGTGACGACCACCTTCTCGAAGACCTTCCGTTCTCCAGAAGAGATGTGCCAGCAGACACCTCTGCAAATGAATGGCAAGCGTCTGCAGTCGAAGGCTACGCTCGACAAACGCTTCCGTTGGTTCTATACAATATACACTTTCAAGGAGGTCTTTACTTGTGTAGGCGATACATTTAAGTTGCCTGCCACCAACTATGCCGACAAAGATGTTGTCAGCTTCTGGTTTACGGGGCAGCCCAATTTGATTCAAGGCATGAGCGGAGCCGAAGCTTCTGAAAAGTTGAACAAAATGGAGTCTAAGATTACGAAGTGGCTGAACGACAACCTGTTCAAGACGTGTTTTGACTTCATCGCCAATCACTACGACTCTATCGCCAATCCTCCCGTCAGCCGTAAGCAGTTTGTGGAACTTCAAGACTCTATGGCCAAGAAGATGCTGAATGGACATGATGACATTCTGGATGTCAAACCCACTGAGGCCTTCCGTGATTTCTTCCACTCGGACGCCTACGCCATGTTCTTTGATGAAAAGACGTCGCTTGGCAATGCGCTGAACAAAGAACTAGCCAATCGCATGAATATCCTCTGGTTCTCAGTGCCCTATACCCTTTCGCTGCCTGGAACTATCGTTGATGCAGGTACAGGTATCGTCAAGAACGGCATCATCATCTATCCCCTCACAGGAGAGCGACTGGTTCCCCAAGACTATGTGATTACTGCCACCTCACGGGTTACTAACGTCTGGGCTTTCATCGTGACGATTCTCGTCATCCTCCTCGCCATTGGTAGTTTTATGTACAAACGTAAGAAAAAGTAAAAAACAACCCATATGAAAAAAAGTATCATTACCACCCTGCTTGCCCTCGTCACACTGACGGGGCAAGCCCAAGTCAGTCCCACAACAGCCTTACTTGGCTCATGGTCTGGCAAACTCAAGGTAGGCGCAGCATCGCTGACTATTGTCCTCCATCTCGAACAGGCCGACGGTTTTGTCAAAGTCTCACTCGATAGTCCAGATCAGGGAGCCAAAGGCATTTCCGGATTCAAGGAATATCTGTCCGACGATTCAGTAGCCATAAAAATTGAATCTCTTGGTGTCACCTATCGTGCTCGTCTGAAAGAAGGAAAGCTCGACGGCACTTTCTCACAGCGCGGTTTTTCGTTTCCGCTTATGATGACAAAAGGCGTGCCAGAAGTGAAACGTCCGCAGACACCAAAGCCGCCCTATCCCTATGAAACAGAGGAGGTTACCTTCACAAACGAGAAAGATAGCGCCACGCTGGCAGGTACGCTGACCTACCCGATGGGCTACGACAAGAAACAAAAACCGATGGTCGTGCTATTTGTTTCTGGCAGCGGACAGCAGAACCGCGATGAAGAACTCATGGAACACAAGCCGTTCCTTGTCATTGCTGACTACTTGGCTCGTCAGGGTATCGCCACCCTGCGCTACGACGATCGTGCTACAGGCAAATCCGTAGGAGGTGACGTAAAGAATGCCACATCGGAAGACTTTATGCACGACGCCAAAGCAGGAATTGAGTTTCTGCGCAACAAAAAGGCTTTCAGCAAGGTTGGTATTCTCGGCCACAGCGAAGGAGGCACCATTGCCTTTATGCTTGGAGCGCAGAAAAAAGTAGACTTCATTGTGTCGCTGGCTGGTCCTACCGTAAAGGGCGACACGCTGTTGGCTGCACAGAGCAACCGTATACTTGGACTTTCAGGCCAGCCTGCTACGATGACAGTTGAAAAATATCGTCAGACCGTAGCCCCCATGAAGAATCACTGGATAAACTGGTTCAATGACTACGATCCTTCTGACAATATCCGCAAGACGCGTTGTCCTGTCTTTGCCCTCAATGGCGACCGCGACTGTCAGGTTATTTCCACGCTGTGTCTTCCTGCCCTTAAGCAACTGCTGCCACCCTCGAAGAAGCATCTCATCAAGGAATATCCATCGCTCAACCACCTGTTCCAGCATTGCACTACCGGACTCCCTGAAGAGTATAGCCAGATAGAAGAAACCATCTCTCCAGAAGTCCTGCAGGACATTGTAAAGTGGATAAATACCCTGAAATAGCACCCAAAGGAAATAAGCATTTCTTAGTTAATTTCTGATAAAACGATTGTTATTGGCGGAAAAGTTCGTACCTTTGCACCTTATTAATATAGAAGACAAAGAAAGAATGTCGACGATACTACATATAGAGACCAGTACGAATGTGTGTTCCGTAGCCGTCTCGGAAGACTCGCAGGTAATCTTCCAGCAAGACGACCATAGCGGTCTGGGGCATGCAGAGAAACTGGGTACAATGGTTGACGAGGCGCTCTCGTTTACGGACAATCATGCCATTCCGTTTGATGCCGTATCTGTCAGTTGCGGTCCTGGCTCGTATACAGGTCTGCGCATCGGGGTGTCGATGGCCAAAGGCATCTGCTACGGCAGGAACCTGAAACTCATCGCAGTACCGACGCTGGAACTGTTGTGTGTGCCTGTACTGCTCCGCGAAATCCCTGAGGAGGATGCTTTGCTCTGTCCGATGCTTGACGCAAGGCGGATGGAAGTGTATGCTGGTATCTACAACAGAGCGTTGAAACCCGTCAGAGAGATTGGCGCAGATGTTGTGACTGAGGAGACCTATAAAGAGTATCTCAATGCGCACCCCGTGTATTTCTTCGGCAACGGCGCTCAGAAGTGCATGGAGACTATCAATCACCCGAATGCCCACCTGATAGAAGGCATCGAACCACTGGCCAAGTGGATGCAGCCTTTAGCTGAACGCCGTCTGCTGAACGAACAGTTCGAGGACGTGGCCTATTTCGTGCCCTACTATTTGAAGGACTTTGTCGCAAAGCTTCCGAAGAAGCTTTTATAAGTGAATAGTGAATAATGAATAGTGATATGGATATCAAAGGATTAGACTACAACACGCAACGCTCGAAACTTATTCTGTCGGAATACGGACGTGAGATACAGAAGATGGTGGAATACGCCTGCGAACTGCCTACGAAAGAAGAAAGGCTGAAATGCGCGATGGCCATCATCCGTCAGATGGAGAACAAGAACCTCCAGTTGAGAGAGAATGCCGACTATGAACAGACCCTGTGGAACCATCTCTACCTGATGAGTCACCGTGAACTGGATATCGATTGGCCCTACGATGTGTCGGAGGCCGACAAGATACTGTCCAAACCCGAACCGCTGCCCCTGCCAGATAGTCATATCAGGCTGCGCCACTACGGTCATCTGGTAGAGGAGCTGCTTGAACTCCTGAAAACGATGGAGCCAAGCGAAGAGCGTGATGCGCTGGTAAGAAAGACCGCCAACCAGATGAAGCGCGACCTTGTGCTTTGGGGACACGGATCCGTAGAAGACGAGCGCGTAGCAGACGATCTGGCACGATACACGAACGGAAAGATTCAGCTTGACCTGAATACGTTTAAGTTTGAGAAGATCAATCCCAACGAGGGCAAGCAGTCCGGCAAGAAAAAGAAATAAAAGAACAACCAGCCTATGGCATCATTTATCATTGAGGGAGGCTATCCGCTGAGTGGCGAGATTACACCGCAAGGTGCCAAGAACGAGGCACTGCAAGTGATTTGTGCCACCTTGCTGACGAGCGAGAAGGTGACCATCCACAACATCCCCGACATTCGCGATGTCAACAACCTGATTCAGCTGCTCAGCGACATCGGGGTGAAGGTCTCCAAAAAAGGTATTGGAACCTATTCTTTCCAAGCAGATAGTTTGAATCTCGACTATCTTGAGAGCGATGAGTTCGTACAGAAGTGCGCAGAGCTCAGAGGCAGTGTGATGATGATTGGTCCGCTATTGTCCAGGATGGGCAAGGCCGTCATTACCCAACCCGGTGGTGACAAGATTGGCCGTCGCAGACTCGACACCCATTTCCTCGGTTTCGAGAAGTTAGGTGCGAAATTCAACCGTATCGAGGGGCGTAATGTCTACGAGATTGCAGCCAAGCAACTCAAAGGCACTTATATGCTGCTCGACGAAGCCTCAGTGACAGGTACCGCCAATATCATCATGGCTGCTGTTTTTGCCAAAGGCACCACCACCATCTATAATGCCGCCTGCGAACCCTATCTGCAGCAACTCTGTCACCTGTTGAACCAGATGGGTGCCCACATCAGTGGCATCGGCTCAAACCTGCTGACCATCGAGGGCGTGAAGAGCCTGCATGGCGCAGAGCATACGGTTTTGCCCGATATGATTGAAGTGGGCTCGTTCATTGGCATGGCTGCCATGTGTGGCGACGGCGTTCGTATCAAAAACGTTTCTGTCGAAAATCTTGGCATCATCCCCGATGCCTTCCGTCGTCTCGGCGTGAAGATAAAGGTGGAAGGCGATGACCTGGTAATTCCCAAGCAGCGCCATTACGAGATACAGTCGTTTATCGACGGCACCATCATGACGCTTGCGGATGCCCCTTGGCCAGGATTGACACCCGACCTCCTTTCAGTGCTCATCGTGGTAGCCACTCAGGCTCGTGGCAGCGTGCTCTTCCATCAGAAGATGTTTGAGAGCCGTTTGTTCTTCGTCGATAAACTCATTGACATGGGTGCACAGATTATCCTCTGCGATCCGCACCGTGCTGTGGTCGTGGGTCACGATCGGAAAATCACCCTGCGTGGAGGTCGTATGTCGAGCCCAGATATCCGTGCAGGTATCGCCCTGTTGATTGCCGCCATGAGTGCCAAGGGTACAAGCCGCATCGACAATATCGAGCAGATAGACCGCGGTTACGAACATATCGAGGACCGCCTTAACGCACTCGGCGCAAGAATCGTAAGAAGTGAATAGTGATTAGGGAAGAGGACATCTATCAGATTGGGAAGCTGGGCAAGACGCACGGTGTGAAGGGAGAGATCAGCTTTCTCTTCGACGACGATGTGTTCGACCGCGTCGACGCCAATTATCTCATTCTGAAGGTCGACGGCATCTTCGTACCCTTCTTCATCGAAGAATATCGTTTCCGCAGCGATTCCAACGCCATCATGAAGTTCGAGGACATCGACACGCAGGAACGTGCCAGAGAACTGACAGGCTGCGAGGTCTATTTCCCCCGCGAACTCGCCGACAATGATGACGACAGCATCTCATGGGCTGCGATTGTCGGTTTCAGCCTTATCGATGCCGCCACAGGACAACCTGTAGGCCGTATCGCCAGCATCGACGACTCCACCCTCAATATCCTGTTCGAACTCGAGGATGGCAAACTTATTCCTGCCTCTGAGGAACTGATTACACACGTCGACAAAAACAACAAAACCATTACAATTGACTTGCCACAAGGCATTTTGGATATATGAAAAGACAAATAGCCATTCTCGGCTCTACGGGGTCGATAGGTACACAGGCGCTCGAAGTCATCGAGGAGCACAGCGACCTTTACGAGGTCTACTGTCTCACTGCCAATAATAAAGTAGAACTGTTGGCGGAACAGGCCCACAAGTTTAAGCCCGCCGCTATTGTCATCGCGAACGAACAGCGTTACGACGAGCTGAAGCGGCTGATGAGCGACATGCCCGACGTAAAGGTGTATGCTGGTGCTCAGGCTCTCAATGAGATTGTGGAGGCAGGACCTATCCACATGGTGCTCACGGCGATGGTCGGCTTTGCAGGTCTCAACCCCACCATCCACGCCATCAAAGCAGGCAAGACCATCTGCCTGGCCAATAAGGAAACACTGGTGGTGGCCGGAGAGCTGATTCTGCAACTGGCCCAACAGTACCACACCCCCATCCTACCCGTCGACAGCGAGCACTCCGCCATCTTCCAGAGTCTCGTCGGCGAAGACCAGAACCCCATTGAGAAGATCCTGCTGACAGCCAGCGGTGGTCCGTTCCGTCTGAAAACAATGGAGGAGATAGCCCATGTGACGAAGGCCGATGCCTTGCGTCATCCAACATGGGACATGGGGGCAAAGATCACCATCGACTCGGCTTCGATGATGAACAAGGGCTTCGAGGTAATCGAGGCGAAGTGGCTCTTCGGTGTCGACGCCAAGCAGATACAGGTATTAGTGCATCCGCAGTCGATTGTCCATAGTGCCGTACAGTTCCAAGACGGCTCGGTGAAGGCCCAGCTCGGTGTGCCCGACATGCGTCTGCCAATACAGTATGCCTTCTCGTTCCCACAGCGTCTGCATCTCAGTGGTGAGCGTCTGGACCTGTTTAAGGCCCAACATCTGGAGTTCTTCGAACCCGACTTGAAGAAATTCCGCTGCTTAGCGCTCGCTTTCGAGGCTATCGACAAGGGCGGCAATATGCCGTGTATCGTGAATGCTGCTAATGAGATTGTGAATCGTGGCTTCCTCGAGGACAAGTGCGGCTTCTTGCAGATGGGCGACATTATTGCCGAAACCATGCAGCGTACCACCTTCGACAAGAATCCGACCTACGAGACTTATATCGCGACTGACGCTGAGGCGCGTCGTATCGCCACAGAACTAATGAATAAATAAAAGACAAATGGAGATATTTCTGATTAGACTATTACAATTCATGCTGGCCATCGGCCTGCTGGTGCTGCTCCACGAGGGCGGCCACTTCTTCTTCGCCAAGCTTTTTGGTGTGCGTGTTGACAAATTCTATCTGTTCTTCGACCCCTCCATATGGAAATGGGACGGAAGTCTCTTCAAGTGGAAGCCGAAGAACAGCGATACCCAATACGGTGTAGGCTGGCTGCCCCTTGGTGGCTACTGTAAGATCGCCGGTATGATCGACGAGAGTTTCGACACCGAGCAGATGAAACAGTCCGAGCAGCCGTGGGAGTTCCGTGCGAAACCCGCCTGGCAGCGACTGCTGATCATGATTGGCGGTGTGCTCGTCAACTTCCTCCTTGCCCTGTTCATCTACGCCATGATCCTCTTCCACTGGGGTGACACCTATATCCCTGTGAAGGACATGACACTGGGTATGAAGTTCAACACTGAGGCTAAAGCCCTCGGATTCCAGGATGGCGATATCCTCGTAGGTACCGATAAAGGAGCGTTCAAGGATTTCTCTGCCGACCTCTACCGCGACCTCTCTGAAGCCAAGCGCGTGGACCTGATCCGTGATGGCAAGGAGATGAGCCTCAACCTGCCTGGCGACCTCAACCTGCTGAACATGCTGAAGGCCGAGCCTTCGTTCGTGCGTCCCTTGATACCTGCCGTGATCGACAGTGTGATGGATAATTCCCCTGCTGCGGAAATCGGACTCCAGAAAGGCGACAAGATCGTTGCCCTAAATGGCAAGCCCGTAGACAGCTACAACGAGTTTACCGAACAGATTGGTGTGCTCGAGGACATGATGACCGCTGCCAAGAGTCAGGCCGACAGTCTGAGGATCCGTACAGCTACGATCGTCTTTGAACATGAGGCAGCTACTGACACGGCGACCATCGCCCTGACCCCAGACCTCAAGGTAGGTTTCTTCGTCAAGACCCTCGCCGGCATCTATGAGCCCTATACCCGCGAATACGGTTTCTTTGAAAGCATTCCTGCAGGCATCAAATACGGCTGGAACGTGCTGGCCGGTTATGTGGGCGACATGAAGTATGTCTTCACCGCCGATGGTGCCAAGTCGTTGGGCGGCTTCGGTGCTATCGGCAGTCTCTTCCCACCCGTCTGGGACTGGTATCTCTTCTGGAAGATGACAGCCTTCCTGTCGATTATCCTCGCCTTCATGAACATCCTGCCAATTCCCGCCCTTGATGGTGGGCATGTGCTGTTCCTGATTTACGAGATGATCACACGTCGCAAACCCTCAGAGACCTTCATGATACGTGCCGAATATGTCGGCTTCGGCATCCTGATACTCCTGATGGTGGTGGCGAACCTCAACGATATCTTGCGTTGGCTCGGATACCTATAAGTTTCACCGCCAACAGATATACAGCCACGATGATCAAGTAAATCATCGTGGTTTGTATTTTTGTGGGGTGCAGGTTTTCGATGCTTGCACCTGGGATAGCTGCTATGTGTGCCAACAGACTGTTGAGTGCAGCAACGATACTGTATAATAGGTTCGCAAGCGACGGGACTAATAACACCACCAACGAAAGATAAAGAATCAGCATCGCCGCCGGTATCACGATGAAATTCGTCAGGAGGAAATAACACGAAAACCTTCCGAAGTAATAAGCAATCAGCGGTGCCGTACCGATCTGTGCCGAAAGCGACACTGCCACCATCCCCCAAATCCACCTTACGACACGATGCGACATCAGGTATTCTTCTGTAAAGGCACGCTCCATCAACGGTACAAATAGCAAGATTGACAGCACCGCCATATACGACATCTGGAACCCGACGTCGAAGAGTGACATCGGACTGATCATCAGCATGACGATTGCCGTAAAGGCCAAAGTATTGACAGACATCCGGTCGCGATGACCCAGCGAAAGAAGGGCATAGATACTCAGCATCACGGCCGAGCGCGCCACACTCGTCGACATCCCCACGAGAAACACAAACGCCCAAACGCATAGAATAGTGAAGAGTGAACAGTGAATAGTAAATAGCCGATGGCGACCACCAGCCAAAAACACAATCAATCCAAAGATGATACTGAGATGCAGGCCGCTGAGTGCCAGGACATGTGAGGCGCCCGTAACAGAATAGACAGCCTTCAGTTCCTGTGTCAAAGCCGACTTATCGCCTAAAGTCATTGCAGCCACCACAGCATAGGCATCCGCATTTTCGCCACGAGTGCTTATCTTCTTCAGTAGTCTGCTGCGGCATTTCAGGAAAGTGAGCCTCATCCGCTCCAGCCTCGACAGATGCACCAGCGACACACATGCTTTCTGCCATTTCCAACTGGCAACAAACGTTCGCCCCGTAAAGCCGTGAATCTCCAGATAGCGGCGATAGTTAAACGAACCTTTTCGCCAATCGCTATTGGATTCGATACGTGACTGAATCTGCAAACCATCGCCAATTTGCAGACCCCGGCTTCGATCATCCTTATACAGATAGCATTTCAGTTTGCGGCCACTCTTGGCCAACAGCACATCTACCGCCATCGTTTTAGGCTTCTCAACAGGTCCTGAGACAACCACAGCCTCATAACTCACCTCGTCCTCAGGCCATACCACCTGTAACGAGGCCTTCTGCCGCTGCATCAGCAGCCAGCCCAGCACGACAAAACAGACCGCAATCGCTATTGACTGCAGATGTTCATACTTCCACAGCAACAGAGCAGAAACAACCGCGCCCACAAATACCAGCCCTAGTAGCCATCCCCCTACGGCATAGTCACCAATGACGATGCCCGCCATCAAGCAGACGGCAACACGTAACAAGGGAGCTTCAATCCAAAACGGTTTGTTTTTCATACCAACCAGATTTAACGTTGCAAAGATAATAAAAAAAGGTAAAAGTGAAAAGTGAATCATGAAAAATTTGCTTCCGCTCAGTATTTTTTGTAATTTTGCAGCCGTTATGGAAGTAATTAGCATGCCCATGTGGGCCTGGATCCTGTTTTATGCACTCGTCATCGTGATGCTTTATGCCGACCTGAAGCTGTTCGGCCGGAAGGGGCAGCATGAAGTGAGCATCAGCGAAGCCCTAAAGATGACGGCTGTATGGATTATCGTATCGCTCATCTTCTGTGGTGGCATATGGTTCTATGAAGGCGATAACAAGGCGATGGAGTTCCTGGCAGGCTATCTGATAGAGAAATCGCTGTCGATGGATAACCTGTTTGTGTTCCTCATGCTCTTCTCTTTCTTCGGCGTCCAACGGAAATACCAACATGAAGTATTGTTCTGGGGTATCTTCGGTGCCCTGATTCTAAGGAGTATCTTCATTTTTGCAGGTGCGGCGATGGTGCAGCGTTTCGAATGGATACTAGGCATCTTTGGCGTCTTCCTCATCTATACCGGCATCAAGATGTTCAGTCATCAGGAAGAGAGCGTGGATCCGTCTAAGAACATCTTCGTCAAACTGTTCAAGAAGTTCTTCCCCGTGACCGACCAGATGCACGAAGACAAGTTCTTCATCATTGAGCAGGGCAAGCGCTTGGCCACTCCGCTTTTCATCGCGCTATTGGTGATCGAAACGACCGATGTCGCCTTCGCCGTCGACTCTATTCCTGCTGTCTTCTCTGTGAGCCGCGATCCGTTTATTGTGCTCACCTCCAACATCTTCGCCATCCTCGGTCTGCGTGCCCTTTATTTTGCCCTCGCAGCCATCGCCCAATATTTCGCCTATCTGAAATACGGTCTGGGCATCATCCTCAGTTTTGTCGGTGTGAAGATGCTGCTCGAAGTGTTGTGGGATATCAACATACCCACTCCGATCTCACTGCTGATTATCTTTGGGGTTCTGGTGTTGTCGATGCTTGCATCATACGTCGCCACTTTATATAGCCGAAGACGGCAATAACGACATAGAGGGCATATAGCGAAGCCTTGAAGGGGATGTCCTTATAGAAATACAAGGCGCACGTCACCACGTCGACCGCAATCCAGATAAACCATTGCTCCAGATACTTATGCGCCAACGCCCAGATGCCCACGATACTCAGGGCTGTGGTGAAGCTGTCGGCCAAAGGCACGTTCGAATTGGTAAAGGTCATCAGGAGCCAGTAAATGATGCCCCAGACTACAGCAATTAACAACAGCCAAGGCAGCACAAGTCTTCTTGGAAAATGACGGATGGGCAATGCCTCTTTTGAGGCATTACCATGTATCCATTTCCAGTAGCCGTATACCGTCATCGCCAGATAGTAGAACTCCATACCGCAATCGGCATAGAGTCCTTTCTGGTAATAGAGCACGATTCCAAGGGCCTGCATGGTGAAACCAACGGCCCACATCCAGATGCTGGCCTTATATTCCAACAGGATATAGGCCAACCCGAGAACCGTCGTGACGATATCGAGCCAATGGGCTGTTATGAAATCCATCATTAGAAGCGCAATGTAATATTACCTGCCATCGTAAAGCCCGCCATCGGAATAAAGCCGATCTGATAATAGCGATTGTCGTTCGAATGACCATAACTCTCGCACACCGCAGAGTAAACCCATCCGCTGGCGGCATAGCGACGGTTGAACAGGTTATTGAAGTTCAGTCCGAAAATAGCCTCCTTCAACACCTTCTTGGGCTTCAGACTATAACTCAACGAGAGGTTCGACACAGCGTAGCAGGGCAGCGAACGGTCGGCATTCTCTGTGTTGTCGAGATACTGACGCGAGACATAGTTGGTGTGCCAGACAGCCTGAAGGCCCTTATAGTGGAGGTTCACGAAGCCGTTGAGAATGGCTGAGGGCGAGAAGGCCAACGTGGAGTTGTCGTAATGGAACTGACGCAGGCCGTCACCATTACCGTCGCAATGATAAGTGGCTGCATCTGGATTACCCTCCCAGTCATCCCAGTCCTCAATGAACTCGTCGAAGTCTTTGATCTTATTCAGGCTAAGGGCTGCATTTCCCTCAATGGTGAGCCAAGAGGTGAGGTTCACCCCTGCCTGCAACTCGATACCTGCACGATAGGAGTCCTTGATATTCGTGGTCAGCTTCTCGCCGATGTCACTCACGGCACCCGTCTGCACAAACTGATCCTTATACTTCATATAGTAACCGTTCAGGCCCGCATGCCAAACGTCGTTCGTAAAGGTATAGCCCAGTTCAAAGTCCATCAGCTGTTCGGCCTTCGGAGCAGGATAAGAACCATTATCGGTAAAGTTGTTGCGCTCCGGCTCACGATGACTCATGGCGACGGAACCATAGACACGATGACCATCAAGATTCCATGAGAAACCTGCCTTTGGATTGAAGAAACCATACTTCTGATTGATGTCAAGCGGCTGGTTGAAGTAACCAGAGGCATCATCGTAGAACTTGTCATTAATACCGTCGGTCTTATAACTGACATATCGGAACTGGAGGTCACCGAACACATCCCATTGCTCGTTGAGATGGTAGGCAGCCTTTACGTAGTGGCTGTAATCCACCTTGATGGCGTCGGAGTCGTAGTATTTGTAGTCGCCTTGAGCGAGGAACTTCTGACGTACGGTCTCATTGGCGGCATAAGTGACATAACCGAAATGATTACCGTCAAAACGCTGAACGGACACCCCACCGATGATATCCCACGACTCATCCTTGTAGTTGGCGTTCCACACCAGTCCGTAGGTATTCTGCGAGAGACCCTTCTCACGCACGAAATCGGTCTTTTTGATCTTGTTTCCGTCAGCATCTTTCGCACTCAGGCCGAACTTTGCGAGTTTGTTGTTCGGACGGAACTCACGATAGTAGCCATAGCCGTAGGTATAGTGCAGCGAGGCGGAAGTTGACCACTGGTCGTTAATATTCCACGAGGCAGAAAGGATATTGTGATTCTGCCAGAAGTTGTCGGTTGTCTTGTCCCAATAACTGCCATCACTCATCTTATAACGCTCGGTGCTGTAGGTGCCATCGTCATTGATGATCATCGCTTCATAGAGCGAGTTGAACTTGCCGAGCCCTTTCTCCCACATATCCTTATAGGTCTTAATGCCTGTTGCGGAGCCGTAGGTGCCATCCATGATGCTCAGGTCGTTGGTGCCTGCAGTGACACCGTTCCAGGCCTGACCCGTTTTCTCGAAGTTGCCGATATTCTTGTAGCGGATCTGATAGTTGTCGCCAATCCAAGTGAGACCACCATAGTAGCTACCACTGCGCCCGCTTGTGCCATCGATGAAACCATCAGTATTCGTTTCATGATAGGCGCCGTCGAAGATCAGATGATTCCACAACAGGCCTGTGGAGAACTTACCGCCGACATTAAAAGTATTGAACGAGCCATACGATGCAGAGACCTCTGCTCCAACCTTCTGATCGGGTGTGGCCGAAGAGAGGGCCACCGTTCCGCCGAAGGCACCGTCGCCATTCGTCGAGGCGCCTACACCACGCTGAATCTGTACCGATCCGAGCAACGAACCATAGGAATTCATATTGGCCCAGAACACACACTGGTCCTCGGGCGAGTTCAAGGGCACACCGTCGAGTGTCACGTTGATACGGGAGTCACCGGCACCACGAATCCTCATGTAAGTCGTACCCGTGCCCAGTCCGTTCTCACTCCACGCCAGCACACCCGGGGTCTGCGAGAAGAGGAAAGGCAGTTCCTTACCCGTCTTCGAAAACTCATTCAGTGCCACCTTCTTGATGTTGGCGATGGCATACGGAGCATTCTTCTGCGCCCTCACGCCTTTCACCACCACCTCCTGCAGCGCCTCCACCTGTGTGGAGTCGTAAAGCGCAGCTGTGTTCTGTCCATTTACATTCATGACGCCCACCAGCGCCAACACCTGAAAAACAATTCTTTTCATACTTTTTTAGTTGTACCTTTAATTAATAAATAATGTAAAGGGGAATCTTGTGTTGATTTATCCTGTATTCCATCCCTACGCCGGCATGATCCGGATCAGGTTAGAGGGTATCATCTCAGCCCACAACCGCGGGCACCCCTTGAAAACCGGGTGCAAAGGTACAAAGAAGAAGTCAAATAACCAAACTTCTACGTGAAAACATTTGGTGGTTTTATAAATAATGTGTATTTTTGCACCCAAATCAAGCAAACAATATGAAGATACAGATTATCAACGGGCCGAACCTGAACCTGCTGGGGCAGCGGGAACCAGGCATCTATGGCTCAGAATCGATGGAAAACTGCCTCAAGGCACTCCGCAGCCGCTACCCGCAGGTGCAGATCGACTACTATCAGAGCAATGTAGAGGGCGAACTCATCAACAAGATGCAGGAAACGGGCTTTGCAGGAGGCTACGATGGCATCGTGCTCAATGCGGGTGCCTATACGCACACCAGCGTCGCCCTGCACGACTGTATCAGGAGTCTGAAGTGCCCTGTGATCGAGGTTCACATCTCGAATGTACACCAGCGGGAGGAGTTCCGCCATCGGTCGATGATCTCGGCTGCCTGCAAGGGTGTGATCTGCGGCTTCGGACTCGATTCCTATCGCCTGGCCATTGAGGCGCTGATCGGATGACCCTCGACGACTATATCCTTGCGCACACAGAGCCGGAGCCGGAATATCTCTACCGACTGTGGCGGGCGACGAACCTGCACACCATCCACGGACGGATGGCCAGCGGACACCTGCAGGGCCGGTTGCTCAAGATGCTGGTGCAGATGACACGTCCCAGGAACATCCTGGAGATAGGCACCTTCAGCGGCTACAGCGCCATCTCGCTGGCAGAGGGTCTCGACGACGACGGACGGCTCTACACCTTCGAGATCAACGATGAGATGGAGGACTTCACACGTCCCTGGATAGAAGGTTCGGCAGTGGCCGACAAGATCCGTTTCATCATCGGCGATGCGCTCCAGGAAGCTCCCAAACTGGGCATCACCTTCGACCTCGTCTTTATGGACGGTGACAAGCGCAGCTATCGCGACTGCTACGAAATGGTGATGGGCATTCTCCGACCGGGCGGATTCATCCTCGCCGACAATACGCTCTGGGACGGCCACGTGGTGGATCACGCCTACGACCACGACCACCAGACACAAGGCATCGAAACCTTCAATGACTATATCGCTGCCGACGACAGGGTGGAACAGGTCATTCTCCCCTTGCGCGACGGTTTGACACTAATAAGAAAGAAATAGACTATGCAAGAGACAAGACAGAACAAGATTGCACGACTGCTCCAGAAGGAGCTCTCGCTGATATTCCAGCAACAGACACGGGCCACTCACGGTACGATGGTGAGTGTGACCAGGACGAAGATATCGCCCGACCTCAGCATCTGCACGGCTTACCTGAGCATCTTCCCCAGCGAAAAGGGCGAGGAGATCCTCCAGAATATCAATGCCAGCAACAAAGCCATCCGATATGAGTTGGGAACACGCGTCAGAAACCAACTGCGCATCGTGCCCGAGCTGCGATTCTTCATCGACGACTCACTGGACTACATCGAACATATCGACGAACTGCTGAAGAAATGAATTTCCCGTTCTATATAGCCCGACGCTATCTCTTCTCGAAGAAGTCGACGCACGCCATCAATGTCATCAGTGCCATCTCCGTGGTGGGTGTGGCCGTTGCCACGATGGCCCTCGTCGTGACACTCTCCGTGTTTAACGGCTTCCACGACATGGTGGCCTCCTTCTTCACCTCCTTCGACCCCCAGCTGAAGATTGTGCCCGTCCAAGGCAAGACGATAGCAGCCGACGACCCCATGCTGGCAAAGATAAAGGCCCTGCCCCAGATAGAGGTGGCGATGGAAACCATCGAAGACCAGGCGCTCGCCGTCTATAAGGGCCGTCAGGCGATGGTGACCATCAAGGGCGTGGAGGAGAGTTTCAGCCAGCTCACCCATATCAACGAGATCCTGATGGGCGACGGACAGTTTGAACTGAAGGCCGCCGACATGTTCTACGGCATTCCCGGCATCCGGTTGGCAGAGCAGCTGGGTACAGGGCTCGCCTATGAGGAGCCGCTGCAGATCTATGCCCCTCGCCGCGAGGGTCAGTTGAACATGGCCAACCCCATGGACGGTCTCGTGGCCGACGAGCTCTATTCGCCTGGCGTGATCTTCAATGTGAAGCAAGCCCGCTACGACAAGAACTATATCCTCACCGACATAGCCTTCGCCCGCCGTATCTTCGAGCAGCAGGGCATGATCACCGCCCTCGAACTGCGCCTCAAACCGGGCAGTAGCTTCGAAAGCGTGAAGTCGGACATCAAGCAGATCGTGGGCGACAAGTGCTATGTGCGTGACCGCTTCGAACAGCAGGACGACACCTTCAAGATCATGAAGATCGAGAAGCTCATCGCCTATATCTTCCTGACCTTCATCCTGATGGTGGCCTGTTTCAATATCATCGGCTCACTCTCGATGCTCATCATCGACAAGAAAGACGATGTGGTGACGCTGCGCAACCTGGGAGCCTCCGACCAGCAGATCACCCGCATCTTCCTCTTCGAGGGGCGTCTGATCTCCGCCTTGGGTGCCATCCTCGGCATCATCATCGGTCTGGCGCTCTGTTGGGCCCAGCAGACATTCGGACTGGTGAAGCTTGGCTCGTCGAGCGGCTCGTTCATCATCGATTCCTATCCGGTGAGCGTCCATCCCGAAGATATCATTCTCATCTTCCTGACCGTCCTCATCGTCGGCTTCCTAGCCGTATGGTATCCCGTCCGTTATTTCTCCCGCCGACTATTGGCATAAAATCAACAACGATATGAAGAAACTGTTTACAACAATCCTGATCCTCTGCGCCATGATGATGGCAGCAGACGCTATGGGGCAACCCATTCTGAAGACCCATGTGGAAACAGGCGACCTGGAGGGTATCCTCGATGGTCAGCTTGCCGTGTATAAAGCCATTCCCTATGCCGCACCGCCCGTTGGCGACCTGCGTTGGCGTGCGCCTCAGCCAGCCAAGCCCTGGGAGGGTGTGCTGAAGGCTGAGAACTACGGTCCCTGGCCCCCACAGCCCACACGTCAGGGCCGTACGGCCGACATGATGAGTGAGGACTGCCTCTATCTCGGCATCGCCACACCAGCAAAGAGCATCAACGACCGCCTGCCCGTCATGGTATGGATTCACGGTGGCGGTTTCCAGACCGAACACTATGGTGGCGACCTGTGGAAGCACCTCGCCCAGCGTGGTGTGGTCATCGTCAGCATCGAGTACCGTACCGGTGCCCTCGGCTTCCTGGCTCATCCTGAACTCTCCAAGGAGTCGAAGGACGGCCATTCCGGCAACTACGGTCTGCTCGATCAGATCTTCGCCCTGAAATGGGTACAGCGCAACATTGCCAACTTCGGCGGCGACCCCTCGAAGGTCACCATCTTCGGCGAGAGTGCCGGTGCCATCAGTTGCAGCCTCCTCTGTGGTTCCCCATTGGCCAAGGGTCTCTTCCGCGCCTGTATCAGTCAGAGCGGCGGCTCGTTCGCCCCTTGGAGAGACCAGCCGCGCACTCTGGGTATCGATGCCTCGCAGAAAGGTGCCGAGCAGCAGGGTCTCGCCTTCCAGAAACATCTGAAGAAGAAGAATATCAAACATATGCGTAAGATGGATGCCATGGACCTCTGTGGCAACGATGTGGGCTTCGGCGGTTTCTGGCCCTGTGTCGACGGCTATGTCATCACCGACGACCAGTACCGTCTCTACGAACGTGGCGAGTATAACGACGTGCCCGTCATCATCATGACCAACAGCGACGAGGGCGCCCTCTTCTCACCGCCTAATATCAAGGCCGAGGATTACCAGAAACAGGTGCGCAGCATGTTTGGCGAATGGGCCGACGAAGCATTGAAATACTATCCTGGCAGTACCGACGATGAGGCCTGGCACGGCAATGGCGATGCCTTCCGCGATCTCGGTTTCGCCTGGCCGTCATACGCCTGGGTGAGCCTGCAGACCAAGACCGGTAAGAGCCCGGCCTATGCCGCCTTCCTGGCACAGCCCTCCACGATGAGCTTCTCTCAGGACAAGCGTCGCTGTGGTGTCGCCCATGCCGACGATATCCTCTATCTGAACGGACACTTCCTCACCCAGCCCGACAAGTATCCCGCTGAGGCTGCCGTCGCAGAGATCATCCAGCAGTACTGGGTGAACTTCGCCAAGACCTGCAACCCCAACGGCAAGGGTCTGCCCTACTGGCCTTCGTTCGACGATGCCAAGCCCACTACGATGCAGTTCTCCAATGGCGCCTCGCTCATCATGGTGCCCAACCGCGAACAGATCAACTTCGTTGACCGCTTCTATAAAGCCAAGCGCGAAGAGACCGAGCAGCAACGGAAATAATAATTGCTCTTATGAAAAGATTGATATTATTGCTATTTACGATGATTACGCTGACGGCCTCGGCACAAGACAGCACGGCCGTGATCCGTTTCGGTTATCTCAGCTACCAGCAGGCCCTGCAATCGATGCCGCAATATGCTTTGGTGCAGAAGAAGATGGCAGATCTGCGTAATCAATACGAGGCCGAGATGCAGCGAGTCACCAATGAGTTCAACCGCAAGTATGAGGAGTTTCTCGAGGGTCAGCGCGAATTCCCGAAGACCATCCTTCAGAAGCGCCAGACCGAACTGCAGGAGCTGATGACGCGTAATGTGACCTTTAAGGAAGAAAGTCGTAAACAACTGGCCGAAGCCGAGCGAGAGGCCCTGGCACCGCTCAAGGCACGTCTGGCCGAGACCGTTGCCAGGATAGCCGGTAATCGCGGCCTCGCCCTTGTGGTGAATACCGACTCAGAAGCCTGTCCGTATATCAACCCGGAAATGGGTGAAGACTTAAACCAACTCGTTACGAATGCTCTCAAATAACCCTGGACCTATTGGTGTCTTCGACAGCGGCTATGGCGGTCTGACCATCCTGCATGGCATCCGTCAGGTGCTCCCCCAGTATGATTTCCTCTATCTGGGCGATAATGCCCGTGCACCTTATGGCCCACGCTCGTTCGACGTGGTCTATGAGTTTACGCGCCAGGCGGTGGTGAAACTCTTCGAGATGGGCTGTCACCTGGTGATTCTGGGCTGTAACACCGCTTCGGCCAAGGCCTTGCGCACCATTCAGGAGAACGATATCCCCCAGATAGACCCCGAACGCCGTGTGCTCGGCATCATCCGGCCTACGGCAGAGGTCATCGGCGGTCTTACGGAGAGCCGGCATGTAGGCATCCTTGCCACCGAGGGTACCATCAAGAGCGAGAGCTACAACCTGGAAATCCATAAGCTCCATCCCGACATCCAGGTCTCAGGTGTGGCCTGTCCCTTCTGGGTGCCCTTGGTGGAATACAATGAGGCCGATTCACCCGGTGCCGACTATTTTGTGAAGAAGCGTATCGACCAGATCATGCGCCTCGACCCGGAGATTGATGCCATCATCCTCGGCTGCACCCATTATCCGCTGCTGATGCCCAAGATCCTGAAATATCTGCCTACCGGTGTGCGCATCATCCCGCAGGGCGAGTATGTGGCTGAGAGCCTCAAACAGTATCTGGAGCGTCATCCTCAGATGGAGGCCAAATGTTCGAAGAACGCCAACGTACACTATCTGACGACGGAAAACCCCGAAAAATTCAAAGAGTCAGCCCAGCTCTTCCTCCACGAGAACATAGAGGTGGAGAACATCACATTAGGCTGAGATTGACCGCAAAACAAAAAGTGCTGCCCAAAGCATCAATAGCGATGGACAGCACAATATCGATGGATTTTCAGTAACTTCTTACTTCAGTCCGAGCTTGGCCTTGACCTGAGCGGTCACGTCGGTAGAGAGCGTGGTGCTGATATAAGGCAGCGTATTGTTCTCCATGATGTAGACATAACCGCCAGCGGTACCAATGGCCTTGATGGCATCGAGCACCTTGGTCTGGATGGCCTGCATCTTCTCGCCAGAAGCCTTCTGGAGAGCCTGCTGGTTGTCCTGGAAACTCTGCTGGATCTTGGTGTACATATCCTGCAGTTCCTGCTGACGACGCTGCTTGATATTGTCGGGCAGTGTGGCCTGCTCCTTATCGAAAGCCTCACCCTTCTTCTGCAGTTCGTCCTGCATTGATTTCAGATCGGCCTCGTACTGGTCCTGAAGGGCCTTGATCTCGGTCTGGGCCTTCTGATACTCCGGCATAGCCTGGATGATCTCCTGGGTATTGACGTGTCCGAACTTTGCCTGGGCGTTAGCGGTGGTGAAACCGCAGATTGCGCAGATTGCGCAGATAATTAATTTTTTCATTTCTTTCTAATTTATTGATTGTTAATTACTATATCCTAACTTACGAAGCACCTCCGAGGAGATGTCGATCTTGGGAGAGCCGAAGATGATGCCGGTATCGCTGGCACGGTCGAGGATGAGCTGATAGCCACGAAGCTCGGCAATGTCCTTGACAGCATTGTAGATCTCGTCCTGGATGGGCGTCATCAGGGCCGTACGCTTCTTGAAGAGCTCGCCGTCAGGGCCGAAGTATTTCTTCTTCAGGTCGGCAGCCTCCTTCTCCTTGGCGACGATGGCATCCTGCTTGGCTTTCTTCTGCTCCTGCGAGAGGAATACCACCTCGTTCTGGTAGTTCTTATACAGCGTCTGGGCCTCGGTGGTCAGGGCGTCGACCTCTGCCTGCCATTTCTTAGACACTTGGTTCAACTGCTCGTTGGCACGCTCATAGGCGGGGATATTCTTCAGGATGTACTCCATATCCACCAGTGCAAACTTCTGCGCAGAAGCCTGGAGGCTCATGCAGAACATGCAAATTGCAAAGATTATTAGTTTCTTCATATTCTTTTCTTTTTATTGTGACATCACTTTGACGTGAAAACTATCTGATGGGTTTAAGTTTTAAACAACTCTTAACGTTAGAACTCCTGTCCGAGGATGAAGTGGAAATTGCTGCCACCCTTCGTACGGCTGCCCGACTGGCTGGTAGTGACATAGTCGAAACCATAGGCCCAGTCGATACCCATCAGACCCACCATCGGCAGGTAGATACGGACACCGAGACCGGCGGAGCGCTTCATCTTGAAGGGGTTGAAGTCCTTGGCCTGTGCCCAGGCATTACCGCCTTCGAGGAAGCCGAGACCGTAGATGGTGGTATTGCCCAACATGAACGGATAGCGGAGCTCGAGCGTGAAGCGGTCGTAAGCGTAGGCATTATAAGAGGAGATATTACCTCCCTGACGCATCACGTCGTAGGCCGAGGAATAGGAGATGGCACCATTGTCGTAACCACGCAGTCCGATAGTTTCCTCAGAATAGCCGTAGCTATAGCCGCTCATACCGTCACCACCCACGTAGAAGGTCTCGAAGGGTGAGCGCTTGTCGCTGTTGAAAGAGCCCAGCAGACCCAGCTCGACACGTGTCATGAGCACGAAGCACTTGGCACCGCCGGTGAGAGCCGTGAAGGTACGTGACTTGAACTTCCACTTATGGTATTCAATCCAGCGGTACACATCCTGCAGTTCGTCCTCGTAGGTGGCCGACTGACGGTTCTTGGCCAGACTGCCATAGTCCTTGTTGTCGAAGAGCGACCAGGGCGGTGTAATCGAAACGGAGGCCATGAACTCGGAACCATGACGCGGATAGAGCGGATTGTCGGTCGAGTTACGCGAGAGGGTCAATCCTAAGTTGATATTGTTACAGTTACCGTTCTGGATATAGAAGTACTGCCAGTCGCGCAGCATATAGCGGGAATAGCCGAGCGTTGCGGAGAGCTGGAAGTAGTCATCGGGCCAACGCAGACGCTTACCCCAAGAGATGGCGGCACCGAACACCGTCATCGTCTTATCGTCGTCGAGCATCGACTCGTAGTTGTAGGCATAGGGGTTGTAGCCGCCATAGCCGTAGCTATAGTTGTAGTAATTGCTATAGAAGGCATTGTTGCGGTACATGCTGTTGATATCGCTCTGCTTGGAATAGAAGGCACTGATATTGAGAGCATTCGGACGCTTGCCACCAAACCAGTTGGTACCGTAGTTGGCACTCAGCGAGCTATAGTACGAACCGTTGGTCTGGAAGTTGAAGCCCAGCTGCTCACCATCGCCATAGGGCAGGATACCACGGTGGAGCTTGTTCTTACCGAAGAGGTTACGCAGCGAGAAGTTGTTGAACTTGATACCGACACGTCCGATGATACCCGTCTGCCCCCAACCGAGCGAGAACTCCAACTGGTCGTTGCTCTTCTGTTCCAATTGCCAGTTGATGTCGACCGTACCGTCTTCGCCATTCGGCTTGATATCAGGGTTGATGGTCTCTGCATCGAAGAAGCCCATAGAGCCGATTTCACGGGCAGAACGCATGATGGCATCCTTATTGAACAGGTCGCCAGGCTTGGTACGGAGCTCACGGCGCACCACCTCCTCGTAGAGGCGGTCGTTACCATAGATGCGCACGTGGTTCAGACGAGCCTGCGGATTTTCTATGATACGCATCTCGAGGTCGATACTGTCGTTGGTGATGTTCACCTCCACCGGCTCGATGTTGGAGAACACATAACCATTGTTATAATACCAGTTGGAAACAGCATCATCATCTTCTTGTAGACGTTTCCTCATCAGGCGCTGGTTATAGGGATCGCCCTTCTTCATGCCCAGAACGGCATTCAGATAGTCGGTCGTCAGCACCGTATTTCCCACCCAGGTGATATTCCTCAGGTAGTATTTGTCGCCCTCGTCCACACGCACGTAGACATTGACATGCTGATCGTCGCAGTTCCAGACGGAGTCTTCGATGATGGCGGCATCGCGGAAACCCAGCTCATTATACTTCTCGATGAGCTTCTGCTTAGCCTCCTTAAAACGCTCATCGGTGAATTTCTTAGCCTTGAAGAAGTTGCCGAACTTGCCGGCCTCGTGGATCTTGCCAAAGGCACCCTTGGAGAACATCGAACCCTTGATCTTCTGGTCGGAGAGTTTGTCATTACCCGTCAGGTAGATGTTGCGCACCTTCATCTTATCCTTCTTGTCGATATTGACATCGAGCACCACCTGACCGTTGTTTTCGGGGTCATCACGCTGTACGATATTGATCTCGGCATTCTTGAAGCCTTTCTCATCGAAATAGCGCTTGGCGAGGATCTTGGCACGATCGATCATATTGGGCGTAATCTGACTGCCCTTGATGATACCCAGTTTGGCCTCCATATCGTCGCGCTCAGACTTCTTGATACCGATATAGTTGATATTGCTCACCCTGGGGCGCATGGCGAGCGTGATGCGCAGGTAGATCTTGTTACCTACGATGGAGTCGGCACTGATCTGGGCCTTCGAGAACAACCCATGACGCCAGTAGCGCTTCACCGCCTCGGTAATCTGAGTACCTGGTACCTCAACCTCCTGACCAACAATCAGGCCGGAGAGTCCTGTGAGCACATAGTCCTCGTAGCCCTCAACACCCTCGACAGCGAGGCCACCGATGATACACGTACGAGGCGTACCGGCATAGGAGATATCCGGATGTACAATCTTATCCTGAGCAGAAGAAGTGAACAGTGAACAGTGAAAAGTGAAAAGTACTAACAGGACTTTCACTACCGATCTCACTTTCGCTTCCTTATACCTTATTATATTATATAGCATCTTACAATTATTTCACTTTTCACTTCTCATTTCCTCCTCTTCCACCTGTGCCTCCGTCTTACCGAAACGACGCTGACGACCCTGATAGTCGATGAAGGCCTTGTGAAGGGCCTCCTCGTCGAAATCGGGCCAGTAGGTGTCACAGAAATACAACTCCGAATAAGCACACTGCCACAACAGGTAGTTCGAGATGCGCAGTTCGCCACCCGTACGGATCAGCAGATCGGGATCGGGCATGAAGTTGGTGCAGAGGTGCTGACTGATAAACTCCTCTGTGATATCCTCAGGGAATGTGCCACCTGTTGTCAGGTATTCCTTCCATCTGTCTATGGGGTGGTCGAGCTTCTCACGCACCTCGGTCACAATCTGACGCACGGCATTGGTAATTTCCCAACGGCTCGAGTAGCTCATGGCCACCACCATCGTCATCCCGTCGTTCTTGGCAGTCAGATCCTCCATGTAGTGGATCTTATCCTGCACGCTGTCAGGCAGGCGCTTCAGGTCGCCGATCATCCTGAACTTGATGTTGTTGTCGGTAAAAAGCTCCATCTCGATGAAACCGAGCACGAGTCCCATCAGTGCCTCGATCTCATAGGCAGGACGATTCCAGTTCTCAGTAGAGAAGGTGTAAAGCGTCAGGTATTTCACACCCAGACGAGCGCACTCGGCCGTAATCTTCTTAACGGTTTCCATTCCTGCCTTGTGTCCGAAAGTACGATCCAGACCTCGGTCGGTAGCCCAGCGCCCATTACCATCCATGATGATGGCAACGGATTGGGGGATGCGGTTCATGTCCAAAAGCTCTTTCATATTTCTTATTCTTCAATATTCATTCTTCAGTCCCTATCATTGTGGCACGTCTTGCACTTCGCCCACAGATCGTAGGTCACAGCCAGTTGCAGGACACTGTAGCCATCGGTATTCTTAAAGAGCCCGCTGCTCTTGATACCATAGGGGTCTTCCTTTCCGTCGAGCAGATCACTCAGTGTGAAGTGCACACGCCATTCTGCTGTGAGGTTCACACGCTCGGCAAGCTTGTATTTCACACCTGCGCCAATGGGCAGACTCACGGCGAAGCCTTTCTCCGGGTCGCCATGAATGGCAGATCCCAATCCCAGAGCAACGAATGGAGCCAACTTACGTGCTCCCCGATACTCTCTTCCAGTGCCATAAGCCCAGAAGTTGTATTCAAAGCGCAGACTGACGTCGATCAGACTCTTGCTGAATTCGTAGCGTTCGCCATTCGGATACCAGGTCTCAGCCTTGTCTGAAGAACCCTGGAGCTTGCTAAAGCCTGCTAACAACGCCACCGCCATATGCGGATTGGCCTTATACTTGGCCATCACGGCCCCCATGGGCTGCAACTCTCCGAACAGCGAGGCGTTATAGTCGCCCAAGTAGCTGACTGCGCCTGCACCGGCACCTATCTCCAGCCGGTATTCAGGCTCATCCTGTGCTTGTATGGCCGTTGTGACAACAGCCAGAAGCATCGTCAGCACTATTTTCCGTACCATATCGTACCCGTCTCAGCACTCTCCAACAGCCAGATGCCACCCTTGCCGTCGGTAGCAGCAGCTGCAACATTGTTTATCGGCGACTGCAGGGCAGTAGAAGTCTTCCAGGTGATACCCTGATCGCGGCTCTGGTAGATGTTACCGCTACCGTCGATTGCCAGCACACTACCCTTGGTGTATGGCAGGAGGAAATAGGCGCCCTTGGGAAGGCAACAGTCACCATTGGCTACTGATGGGATATAAACCCAACTTGAACTCGTCGGATTAGCATTGTCGATGACCTTACGCCATACGGCAGCATATTGGTCTTGTGCATCGCTACTGCCTACGAGCAGGGCATAGCTCAGTCCATTGTCGAGTTTCCAACAGGCGAAGCTGGCGCTGGCGGGAAGCGGTAGCAGACGGCTATCTTCATCGAGGGTCTCCTCAATGACGGTAGCCCAATCATCTTGCGAAGCCAAGATACCATTGCCTGCCTCATTATATCGGAAAGCCCATCCGGCCATCGGCGTTGTGGGCATCACTGTACCCTGAGGCATCTGCGTCCATACAAGCGTCGAGGACTCGCTCTGCGACTTGACGTTCACCTGTACCTGATAAGCACGGTATTTTTCTCCCGTATTATTATAGACACGGAATTCGCGTACCGTCGTAAAGTCGAGGGAGTCGGTATTGCTATAGTATTTCAACGAGTCACTAATCGCACTCTTCACAACAATACTACCCGAATAGCCGCTCGCCGTCGCTGTCACCAGAATATGCTTCAGGTCGCAATCAGCGGGCAGGGAGTCTGTATTGTAGATCTTGCGCTGATATTGATCGATCGTAAAGGGGTAATTGGCAACCGTCAGCTTCTGCAGGTACACAGAGTCACCACCAGATTTCTTGGTAGTATGGACGTATCTGTTGACAGCCGAAAACGAAAAGCTACTCATGGCTGTATCGTCATAAGCTGTGATTTCCGTTTCATCCGAATTCCCCAGACAGGAGGTGACTGCTATGGCGAAGGCCAAAAGCACGGCTATCGTATAGAGTTTCTTTTTCATCAGTTACTTGTAAATTTCGAAATTCGGATGCAAATTTACGCACAATTCCTCAAAAATGTGTCATTTTCACCTTATAATTAAAGAAAATAAGTTATAATTTGACTGATTTTAAGTTAGTTTTGTTTTTCGTACTTTCTTTTTTTCATTTTTTGACTATGTCAAATAAAAAAGTGCGGTATGAATCACTCACCCCGCACTTCTTTAACGGATGTTGGTATGCACCAGCGTAATGACACTTAAGATCATCGCTATAACGACACAAACCAACATGACCGTCGTTTGAAAATCTAATAACATAATCTTTACCTTAAAATCTAACTACTAAACCTAATGAATTTATGAACGTAATCTCACGATTACAAGTGCAAAGGTACGGAATTTCCATGAT
>Ga0310690_10002697_pt1 | contig 28309 bp, 14 predicted proteins | sample AusTroGonzalo_MG_2_FD_207661 | JGI IMG/M metagenome (GOLD analysis project Ga0310690, IMG submission 207661) | Bovine rumen microbial communities from tropical cattle in Woodstock, Queensland, Australia - Gonzalo_04 (v2) (version 2) | ecosystem: Host-associated > Mammals > Digestive system >...
CATCCCGCAGCAGGCGCTCTTCGACCTCACGGGCGGCAGCCAGGGCGTGTGGGTGCTGAAGGAAGACGATACCGTGGAGGAGCGCGTGGTCGAGGTGCGCGAGATGAGCGAGGGCTGGTCGCCCGTCATCTCCGGCCTCAAGCTCGGCGAGAAGGTGGTCATTTCCGGACTCGGCAAGCTCGCCCCCGGCATGAAGGTGAAGGTAGTCGAGCCCACGATGAACGACGACCTCGACCCCAACTACAAGCCCCCGGTGAAGGAGAACTGATCTTGGAATGAAGTTGACGAGCGGACAGATCAGAGATCTTCTCAGGAAAAGGGAAGACGAGCGCGTTGAATTCAAACGCGCAGCATCTGATTTGCCCGACAACCTCTGGGAGACATACAGCGCGTTCTGCAACACCGACGGCGGGACGATCGTTCTGGGAATCCGCGAAGAGAAGAACAAGCGGTATTCCATCGAGGGCGTGGCAAACGCGCACAAGCTGATCGACGATTTCTGGGCTTCCGCGAACAATCCCGAGAAGGTCAGCTACAGCATCTTCTTCGGGCACTACGTCTATCCGGTCAAATGCGGGCGCAAGACGGTTGTCGTCATAGAGGTGCCGCGTGCGCCCCGGGAGGCGCGCCCCGTCTATGTGGGAGAGGACGTGTTCAAGGGATCGTTCCGGCGAAACGGCGATGGCGACTACCACTGCTCGCGCGAGGCCGTCAAGGCGATGCTCCGCGACCAGTGCGCCGAGACCGCCGACATGTGCGTGCTTGACGAGCTGCTCGTTTCCGACCTGAACGCGGAGACGGTCAAGCGCTATCGCGGACGGTTCTCGAACTTCAAGGTCGGCCATGTCTGGAACGATCTGCCCAATGACGAGTTTCTCACGAAGATCGGCGCCGCGAAGCAATGTCCGGACGGCAAGGTGCATCCGACGCTCGCGGGGCTTGTCTGCTTTGGCGACTTCGTGACCATCATGCGGGTGTTGCCCGACTATTTCCTCGACTATCGCGAGCGGCTTTCGAACGAAACGCGCTGGAACGACCGCGTGGCCGCGCACGACGCGACTTGGAGCGGCAACATCTACGACTTCTTCTTCAAGATACACGACCGCGTCACAGGCGACGTGAAGATTCCGTTCAAGATTGCCGCCGACGGCATCACGCGCATCGACGATACGCCCGTCCACAAGGCACTGCGCGAAGTCCTTGCCAACGCGCTCATCCATGCCGATTACCATGGTCGGCGCGGAATCGTGGTGGAGAAGCATTTCCGCACCATCACATTCTCGAATCCCGGCACAATGCGCGTGAGCAAATCGGTTGCTGTGGCGGGTGGGACAAGCGATGCCCGCAACTCGGCGATCTTCAACATTTTTGCTTTGGTCGATATCGGCGAACGTTCCGGCATGGGCCTTGCGAATCTGCATGGACTCTGGAAGAAGTACGGCTATGCCGAGCCGAAGATCACCGAGTCCTATGACCCGGATCGCACAGTACTCGTCGTTACAACCGACGATGATACTGTAAATGATACTGTAACCCGACCAGAAAACGGTGCAGAACCCGACCAGAAGTGCCCCAGAAGTGCCCCCAAAGTGCCCCAAAAGTGCCCCAACGGTGCCCCAAGAGGTGACAATAAAGTAGACAATAAAGTAGACAATAACGCTGAGGGTGACATTAAAGTAGACAATAAAGTAGACATTAAAGTAGACAATAAAAGTCAAGGTGCTAAAGTACAATCCGAAAGAAAACCTCTCAACGAATTACCCGCGTCTTGTAGACAGGTGTTCAAGGCATTGTCGGAAGACGGATCGTTTACACAGCAGGCATTGATGCGTAAGCTTAACCTCTCTCGGGCTGCAATAACAAAAGCTATAGCTATCCTGATAAAGGAGTGCTATATCGTTCGTTGCGGAGCCCGCAAAAATGGTTGCTGGGAGGTTATGCCATGAGCGTTGACATGACGAAGAGTTTTGCGTTTACAGTTTGCACCACAGACGGCGGGACCGCCATTGCGGTGCAGAAACGCGGAAGTGTTTCAGAACGTTTCAGCGGCGGACTAGACCATGAATATCGGGTTCAAATCGGCCTAGAAACATGGGGTGACAATAACGCTAGGGGTGACATTAAAGTGAACAATAAAGTGGACAATAAAGTATGGGGTGATACTGTAAATGATACTGTAAAACGTCCTCAAACCAGAACCCGTACAACCACCCCGTACAACACCCGTACAAGCCCCGTACAACATCCGTACAAGAGCCAGCGGTGCCTTTGGGGTGAGGTTATACGGGGAGGTGTGTTAAAACATTGTCCGTTAACGAACTCGTTAAACGAGAAGGTTCACGAAACATTTGCGGCGGCGCACAACTTCGTTGCGCCTATGCATGGAGGGGAGGCGGCATGAGAGCGGCTGATTTCCATAAGTTTCAACAGAGCGGGGAGAACGTCTGCATTGAGTTCAAGCGCGGCAGGAATGGTGCCAAGAAAGACACCTTTGAGACGATTTGCGCTTTCTTGAATCGTTTCGGCGGAGATGTGTTTCTTGGTGTCACCGATGACGGCGAAATAGTTGGTGTTCCGCATGGCGAGGTAGAGCCGATCATGCGGCATATTGTGAATGTCACAAGTGATCCACAGCAGATGGATCCGCCGTTCTACTTGTCGCCAGATGCGTTCAAAGCCGGAGGGCGGGACATCGTCCATGTACGGGTGCCGCCAAGCGCGGACGTGCATCGGTTCAAGGGTGTCGTGTATGACAGGCTTCACGAGGCGGATATCCGTGTCCGTTCTACTGAGGCGATTGCGCAGATGTTCATCCGCAAGCATGAAATCTACACCGAGCGCCGCGTTTATCCTGGCATCCGCAAGTCCGACATGAGGCTTGACCTGATTCGTCCGGTCAAGGAGATGGCGGCGGCATTTCGTCCCGACCATCCCTGGCGGAAGCTTGGCGACGCAGCCTTCTTCAAGAGTGCGAAACTTTATGCTCGCGATCCTGTTTCAGGCAAGGAGGGCTTCAATGCCGCAGGCGTCTTGCTGTTCGGCAAGGACGATGTCATCCTTGATGTTTTCCCGGCCTATCGCACGGACGCCATCATGCGCAAGGTCAATGTCAATCGGTATGACGACCGCGAGACCGTGCGCACGAACCTGATCGAGGCGTTTGACGCGCTCATGGCGTTCGGGACGAAGCATCTTGACGACAAGTTCTATCTCGAAGGCGTGCAACGGGTGAGCGTTCGCGGAAAGATTCTCCGCGAGGTAATCGCCAACAGCCTCATGCATCGGGAGTTCTCGAGTTCGATGACGGCCCGCCTCATAATCGAGCGCGACAGGTTGTTCGCCGATAACGCGAACCGCGCCGCCGCGCATGGAATCATCACGCCGGAGAACGTCCGACCGGTCTCGAAGAACCCCATCATCGCAGCGTTCTTCAAGGAGATAGGACGCGCTGACGAATTAGGCTCCGGTACGAGAAACCTCTATCACTATACGCGCCTCTATTCTGGCGCCGATCCAATCATCGACGAAGAGGACGCATTCTCAGTCACTGTTCCGCTCAATGACGGTTACTCACCGGAAGTTGGAGAGGGGACGCGCGGTAATGACATTACACAGGCAAGCATCGGTGATGACACTGTAAACGGCACTGTAAATGACACTGTAAGTGGCCCGTTAAGTGGCCTGAAAAGTGGCCTGAAAAGTGGCCTGAACGAAACAGACTCTAAGTTGATAGGTTTTATTCAAAGCAATCCGAGCGTAACGATACAAGAATTACAGGCGATGTTGAACCTGTCTCGCAATGGAGTGAGAAAAGCGCTGGGACGACTTAAGGCTACGGGGTTGCTTCGCCGTATCGGGCCAGACAAGGGCGGACACTGGGAGGTTCTGGAAAGATGAACCGGATCACCAACATGGTGGTTATTTCACCAGATGACGGTCACGCGGGACGCGTGACCCTTCCGGTGTGCAAACGGTTGAACCATCGCGGGCTGTTGTCGATTGACGTGTCGACGGCATGGTATTTCATCACGATATGCGCGGAAGAACATGCGCCGTGGGTGATGGCGAAACCCGTTGGTAGGGCGGTCGCCCCGCGACCGCCGTCAATGGCAGGGAATGTGTCCCACGCCGATTGGATAGGGCCATGTGTCATGTGTGCCTGCGAAGTTTGGAGGAATGTGGTATAATGTTTGAGTATTTTGCATTTGCCTTTGCTGGTAGTAAAGGAATTTCGACATGAATGACACTACACTACAATTGACAGTCGAACGGTTTCGCGCAATCGCCAGCGCGGATATACGTCTGGATGAAATTACTGTACTGGCTGGAATCAACGCGAGCGGAAAGAGTACGCTTGCGCATTTGTTCCATTCGCTAATCAATCTCAATGCGATTTATCCCACCTCTCTTGAGTCATATTACTGGGAAAAATTGTCACGAACAGTTGATGCTACGGAGGAATTAAGGTGGCAGATTGATCATCCAGGTGAAAGCCGTTCGGCGACGGATCGTTATTCTGGACGTATTTTCAAGCCACAATTGCATGTAAAGTCGTTTGAGACGTTGTTGTCTGAATTTGACCGTTTTCAGACAGGCGCATTGGATTTGTGTCGGTCGAGACTTTCAAGTGATGACGTGCGGCGTGCCTATTCAGCATTTGCACGAGAAATTAAGGCAGATTTTGACTCTGCATTTAACGATCTGGCGCAACCGTCTCCAGCGCAGATAAAGGCGTTCATTTCCGCGAAGATTGGGGAAACGCTGGAGGCGTATGGCAAAGCGAAGACGGATAGGAACTATGCTGCATTTCTGCATGGTGATTCGCGGTCTCGTTCTTTACTTTTGGAAGATGGCAAGATTTCTCTTGCAGAGGGAGGTAGCATAGTTTACGCAACTGATCTCGGCTCAAATGATGCAAGTGTAACTTCTCCTTTGAAACCTCTTTACGGTGTAGCGAGGTCTGTGTACATCGAATCGCCTTGGATGAGTATGCCTCTAGTCCGCGAGGGAGGTTTGCTAGATTTACATGATGGTTTTCCAGCACTGAAGAGAAGTGGTAAGGAGTTTGATGAATCGCTGTTTTCCGTTTTGTCTGGCAAGCTTGAGTCAATCGAAAAGCAGATGGGTGTAATAGAGAAAGCATTGACAGGTGTATCCTCCGATTTCAAATGGATGTATGCAAGAAAAGACGGAAAGTCATTTGAATTAGAGTCTTGTGCAACCGGCATTCGTTCACTTGCAATTCTGAATGCTTATTATCAATGGGGTATTCTTGATAGTAAGACGCTCCTTATTATTGACGAGCCGGAAGCGCATCTGCATCCGCAGTGGATTGTCGAGTATGCGAAGATACTTGTCAAGCTCGTCAAGAAGCTCAATGTGCGGCTGTTGATCACCACTCACAGTCCGTATATGATACGGGCTTTGCGCAATGTGTCTGCGGCGGAGCTTACACAAAGCAAGATAGCCTTTTATCTTGCAGAGCAGGGTAAGGACTATCAGTTTACCTATCGCGCGACTGGGCCGGACATCGCGCCGATTTTCAAGGTGTTTAATGTTGCGTTGGACGAGATTGCCAGCTATCAAGAGGATTAGGCATGTCATTTCTGGATGAGTACATTCTATGCAACTGGCGTCATTCCGCAGGCAAGACGCTTGATCGTCTTTTAGAGCATGAATGTCGTCCGGCAAAAGGAACCGCAGAAAAGCAAAAGGGCCATATAGTCGGTGTTTTGGAGCAAGAACGACTGACCATTCAACGAGTTTTCGGGGAAAGACCAATTCCGTGTTTGCCAGGAGATGAGATAGAACGGCAGCGCGCGCAAAGGGTTGGAGAGCCGCAGAAGTCCAGCGCTGATGCCTATGTTCTGCGGGGACAGGGAGACATGGCGGACAAGCTTATGCCTCTTGTTTTGCTGGAATGTAAATACAGAGTACATACGGAGAATGTTAACGCTCGCGCCCAGAAGGCGAAGAACCTTTATTATGAGCTATGTAGTAAATTTGATTCTTCCCGTTCGTTCCTTGAGGCAGAGGGACGGGTCTGTCACAGAATGGAAATCGTGGTCTTCAATGCAACGGCGGTTGACGATATGCGTGATGCCCTTGAATCACTGTGCATAGGTGAAGGTCATCCCATCTTCAAAGTGGTGGATACGTTAACGCTTGCCAGTTCGGATGTACTTGGCGCAAGCCATGCGAAAGGAGCCGCCAAATGACCGAGAAACTGAAAGCGACAGCTCTTTTGGTGCCAAGCAAAAGCGGAGGGGAATGAGTCATGATTATGCCAATTGGTAGGGCGGTTTCGACGAAACAGCCGGATTCTGGGATGATGTCGGAAAGGTAATGACAATGAGAAAGGCAATAACAATCTCTCTCTTATTGATGGCCGCTACGACACTCCATGCGGCCACGGAGACGGTCGATGGCATCACATGGACATATACGGTGGCAAATGGCGTTGTCAGCGTTGGCGGAGGTTCGTTGTATTCTACAGCCGTTTCCAAGTCCACTTCTGGCTCAATTGTCATTCCATCAACTTTGGACGGTTACACCGTGACGAGCATCGGGAATAGCGCGTTCTACGATTGCAGCGGCCTTACGAACGTGACGATTCCCGACAGTGTCACGAAGATCGAGTCTTTGGCGTTTTCCGGCTGCAGCGGGCTTACGAGCGTGACAATCCCTAACAGCGTGACGAACATCGGGTCTTGTGCGTTCCAAGTTTGCAGCAGGCTTACGAGCGTGACGATTCCTAACAGCGTGATGAGCATCGGGTCGGGCGCGTTCTCTGGCTGCAGTGGGCTGATGTCAATATTGGTTGGCTCTGGGAATACCAAGTACAAATCGGTTAACGGGCTGTTGCTGACGAAAGACGGCAAGACTCTTATAGGAGGAGTGAACGGTAATGTGACAATACCGGACACCGTGACGAGCATCGGATATGACGCGTTCAGAGGTTGCAGCGGCCTCATGAGCGTGACGATACCTGACAGCGTGACGAGCATCGGGAGGCAGGCGTTCTCCGGCTGCAGCGGGCTTACGAGCGTGACAATACCGAACAGCGTGACGAGTGTCGGAGAGTATGCGTTCTCCCATTGTAGCGGACTGTTGGCGTTTGCAGTAGGGAGCGGCAATTCAACTTATAAGTCTGTTGAAGGGTTGCTTTTGTCAAAAAATGGCAAAACTCTTGTTTGTGGAGTTAATGGAGACGTGAAGATCCCTAACAGCGTGACGAACATTGGGTCTTGGGCGTTCTCCTTCTGCAGCGGGTTGACAAGCGTAACGATACCTGACAGCGTGACGAGCATCGGGGGGTGGGCGTTCTGTGGCTGCAGCGGCCTCACTAGCATGACGATACCTGACAGCGTGATGAGCATCGGGGTGTCGCCGTTCTCCGGCTGCAGCGGCCTGTCCAATATAATTTTCTGCGGGGACACCCCGGCTATTGTAGTCGGATCGCTTTATGACGGCACTTATCAGGTGACAACTTATGTGTCACGCTATGCAAACGGGTGGGACGCGGCGATTGCGGAGGAGACGTGGATGGGTCGTCCAATCACATATGTGGATGTGGAAGATGATTTGTTGCCTTGTGACTACGTGGAGAATTTAGACGGAACGATACGATTGGATAAATATACAGGTCGAAATGTTGATGAGATTTATGTCCCGCAGACAATCGACGGCAAGACTGTGTCGTCCATCTCAAGTCTGGCGTTTGCTTCATGTGTGGGATTGAAGTCTATAACGATTCCTTCGACTGTGACATGGATTGAGGATGAAGCGTTTGCATTCTGTACCTCTTTGGCATCAGTGACATATCTTGGCGACGCCCCTGATGTTGGAATTAATATCTACAAAGGAACCCCGCGTTCGCTTGTCGTCCATGTCCCAGAGGGATCTATTGGCTGGTCGGATGACTTCTCGGAAACGTTGCCGTCATCTTGGAACGGACGGCGGATTGTGTACGCATCGGATTCCGGTTCGGGCGGTTATGGGTCAAGTGGCGGCGGCTCTTCGGGCGAAGGGACAACTGCATCCGCGCAAGTTGCACTTACTGTCACCAATGTGGTGGTTCACTATGTCCTCAACAGCATCGTGCCTGAAATGGCCGTGCCTGTCAGCGGTGATACTGGCTTTGTGACGGTTGTGACGGAGATAAAGGGTGGCGCGGTCGCAGTCGCTGAATCGTGGGCGACTAATTATCCAGGCTTCACCGAGAAGTTTGGTAGCGACTTCTCCGCTGCACTTACGAAAACTTCGGGCAAGCGCGATTCGCAGGGCAATACCTTGTTGGTGTGGCAGGATTATGTGGCTGGCACGGATCCCACTGACGAAAACGATATCTTTAAGGCATCGATCACTTTGGTTGACGGCGTTCCGCAGGTAAGCTATACGCCGGAGTTGCCGGAAGCAGAGACGGCCAAGCGAAAGTACACCACCTACGGCAAGGCAAGGTTGCAAGATGAGGAATGGCATGTCGTGGATGGCGATGCGGCAAACTACAATTTCTTCAAGGTGACGGTGGAGATGAGGTGACGGAGCACTATGCCTTACGATGATCCCATATTGAAGGAGCTGGGAGGCTATTTCAAGGCCGAGGAGCCGGGGCGGCGTGAACGCGCCGACGCCTGGGCCACGGCTATCGGCCTGCAGAAGGTCGATGGCCTCACGCCGTCGCAGTTCCTTTTCGATACGGCCAAGGATCACATCGAGGGGCGCATCACGCAGAACCAGGCGCGGCGGAGGATTCACGATTATTATGCGGCGGGCGCGGGGCGCCCGCCCTACCAGGATGCAATGCGGCCCGATCCGGAGAAGGAGGAGGCGGACAAGGTCTCGGAGCGCATCGTGGCTGTCATCAACGACGGCGGCTTTGCGTTCACGCCCGAATACTTCATCTCCATCCACGCCAAGCTCTTCAAGGACGTGCTGCCGACGGCGGGGAAGTTGCGAACCGTAAACATCCGCAAGCGCGAATGGGTGCTGAAGGATGATTCCGTCACGTATGGCGATGCCTCGACACTCAAGCAGTCGCTTGTTCGTGACTTTATCGACGAGCGCGAGTTCGACTACGGCGGCAAGACTCCTCGGAAGATCATCCCGCACTTTGCCCGCTTTATCGCGCAGATCTGGCAGGTGCATCCGTTCGGCGAAGGCAACACGCGGACGACGGCCGTTTTCACGATCAAGTACCTCAATTCGCTCGGCTTCCGTGTCACTAACAACATGTTCCGGGACAACTCGTGGTACTTCCGCAACGCGCTAGTAAGGGCAAATTACGCCGACTATGCGCACGACGTCAAGCGCGACTGGAGCTACCTGGAAGCGTTTTTCAGAAACTTGCTTCTTGGCGAGAAGAATGAAATGAAGAGCCGCTACCTTCTCATCGGCCTGTCGGAAGAGGACAAGCAGAAGATCCGAGAGTTGACAGAAGGGCCAAGTGGTCGGAAAAAAGCGGTTAGAAAAAGAGGTAAGAAAGCCGACCAGAAAAACATGGTGAAAAGTAGCCTGAAAAGTGGCCTGAAAAGTGGCCTGAAAAGTGGCCTGAAAAATCTTTATAAGACCGACGCAATGCTACTGTCGCTGCTGAAGGCAAGAGGGGATTTGACAATCCCCATGATGCAAACAGAGTTGAACTTGTCTAGAAATGGGGTGAAGAAGGTCATTGCAAGGCTTAAGGCCGCTGGCCGCCTTCGCCGTGTCGGGCCAGACAAGGGCGGCCACTGGGAAGTGATTTCATAAAGGAAAAGCAAGATGAAACTAGGAATAAGGGAATCGATCGACAAGATCAAGACGTTCTCGAGGACGTTCGTGGAGCGGCCGCGCTTCGCGATGGTCATCTCCATCGTCCTCACGATGGCGGGGGCGATGGCTATATTCAAGCTGCCGATCTCGCAGTATCCTCGCCTCACGCCGCCGTCCATCTCCGTGATGTACAACTACCCCGGCGCGAACGCCAAGGAGATCCTCAACACGGTCGCCATGCCGATCGAGGACGAGGTCAATGGCGTGGACGACATGCTCTACATGGTCGGCTCCTGCTCCGACACCGGCAACTACCAGCTCACGGTCTCGTTCGAGGTGGAGAGCGACCGCGACATGGACATGGTCAAGGTGCAGAACCGCGTGGCGCAGGCAGAGGCGAAACTCCCGACCGAGGTGAAGCAGCTCGGCGGACGCATCCGTGCGCAGGCCGAAGACATGCTCGGCGTCGTCTGCCTTCGCTCGCCGAAGGGTTCCCTGTCGCGCCTGCAGATCAGCGACTACATCTACGGCAACATCCAGCCGGTGCTGCTGCGCATCCCCGGCGTGGGCGAGGCCACCGTGTACGGGCCGAAGATCGCCATGCGCGTTTGGATGGATCCCGACCGCATGGCGGCGCAGGGCCTCAACACGGAAGAGGTTATCGCGGCCGTGACGCGCCAGAATGTGCAGGCGTCTGTCGGTTCCGTGGGCGCATCGCCCATCCCGTCGCACGGTGCGCACGTGTACACGCTCACCGCTAAGGGACGACTCATGTCGCCGAAGGAGTTCAACGAGATCGTCATCCGCCGCGACGAGAACGGCGGCCTCGTGAAGCTGAAGGACATCGCGCGCACCGAGGTGGGCGAGGAAAACTACATGTTCACCGGCCAGTTCAACGCCGGCAACGCCGTCTCCATCGCCCTCCAGCAGAAGCCGGGCGCGAACGCGATCGCCACGATGGACAAGATATACAAGGAGATGGAGCGTCTCGCGCAGTCGTTCCCGGACGACCTCGAGTGGATCACGCCTTACGACGCAACCGACTACGTGCGCATGTGCGTGAAGGAGATCGTCCTGACGCTCGGCATCACCTTCGGCCTCGTGGTCCTGGTTTGCTACCTGTTCCTCCAGGACTGGCGTGCCACGCTTATCCCGTGCCTCACGATTCCTGTCTCGCTCTGCTCCACATTCATCCTGATGGCGCTCCTCGGCTACACGATCAACATCCTTACCTTGTTTGGACTGGTGCTGGCCATCGGTGTGGTGGTGGACGACTGTATCGTGGTGGTGGAACGCGTGCAGTTCCTCATCGAGACGCGCGGGCTCAACTCGAAGGAGGCCGCCATCCAGGCGATGAGCGACGTGACGAGCGCCGTCATCGCCACGACGCTCGTGCTGCTTGGCATCTTCGTGCCGGTGGGCTTCATGAGCGGCATCACGGGCAGAATCTACCAGCAGTTCTCAGTTACGCTCTCTGCGGCTGTGTGCTTCTCTACTGTGTGCGCGCTCACGCTCGCGCCGGCGCTCTGCTCGCTCATCCTTCGGGAGTCGCGTCCTTACAAGCACGGCCCTCTCGCCTGGTTCAACTGGGTCGTGAACACGTTCAAGGGACTGTTCGTGACGGCCGCCAAGTGGCTCGCGAGCCGCATCTTCCTCGCGGGCGTGCTGCTGATACTCACGATCCTGCTCACCATCTCGCTATTCACCAAGACGCAGACCGCGTTCCTTCCCGACGAGGACCAGCGCGTGATATTCGCCTCGATGGAGATGCCTGAAGGCACGGCGCGCGACCGTAGTCGCGATGCGGCATTGCGTGCCGTCGAACTGTTGCGGCAGATGCCAGAGGTGGCGAGTGTCCTCTCCATCACCGGCTGGGGCATGATCGGAGGGCGCGGCGAGAACCAGACCACCTTGATCATCGACCTGAAGGGCTGGGACAAGCGTCCGCTCCCGGAACAGCACGCCGCCATGCTCGTAGGCAAGATGCAGATGATGCTCGCCTCAGTGCCTGAGCCGAAGTGGCAGGTGTTCATGCCGCCCGCAATCCCCGGCCTCGGCGTGGCGAACGGCATCTCCGTCCACATTCAGGACAAGGCCGAGGCCAATCCGATGAAGATGGACGTCGTCAAGAAGAAGGTCCTCGCGAAGCTCAGCCAGAACCCGCACGTACTCATGGCCTTCGCCGGCTACAATGCCGATACGCCACACCTCAAGTTCAACCTCGACCGCACCAAGGCCGAGATGTTCCACGTGCCGGTGGCGACGATATACGCGACGCTCCAGAATTACCTTGGCTCGCGCTACGTGAACGACGTGAACCTCGGAACGCAGGTGAACCGCGTGACCGTGGCCGCCGAGGCGTCGGCACGTGCAACGCCAGAGGCGGTGGAACGTCTCTACGTGCGGTCCGACCTTGGAGCGATGGTGCCAGTCGGCTCGCTCGGCACCATCTCTCGCGAGCTCGGCCCGCGCACGATCTACACGCGCGACAAGTACGTGACAGCCGGCCTCACCATCCTCCCGCTGCCCGGCGTACCATCGGGCCTCGTGATGAACGAGATACGCGAGCTGCTCAAGGAAGAGTTGCCTGATGGCTACGGCTACGACTGGGCGGCGCTCTCCTTCCAGGAGGCGCGCAACGAGGGTACGGCCGCGCCGCTCCTTCTGCTAGCCGTTCTGTTCGGTTACCTCTTCCTCGTGGCGCAGTACGAGAGCTGGACGATTCCGCTCCCCGTGATGCTCTCCATCTTCGTGGCCGTGTTCGGTGCGCTCATGGGACTTAAGTACTGGGGGCTGTTCGCCATCGGCAAGCCGTTTGCGCTATCGATATACGCGCAGCTTGGTCTGGTGCTGCTCGTTGGCCTCGCCTCGAAGAACGCCATCCTGCTCGTGGAGTTCGCGAAGGACAAGCACGAGAACGAGGGAATGTCCATCGTGGATGCCGCCGGTGCGGCGGCGGGCGAGCGTCTGCGCGCCCTACTGATGACGGCCCTCACCACGCTTCTCGGCACGCTCCCGATGATGCTTGCCACCGGAGCGGGCGCCGCGAGCCGCAACCACCTCGGCACCACCGAGTTCTTCGGCATGCTCGCTTCGGTGATGTTCGGCATCCTGCTAGTCCCCGGACTATATTCGCTGTTCCAGACTTGGCGCGAGCGCATAAAGCGGTTCTTCGCATTCCTGTCCACGCGGGCGCGCCGCCGCCGTGACCTGAAGGCTAGAGGATGATCTTGTCTCACGCAGAGACGCAGAGAGGCGGAGAACACAGAGAGGTTTATGATGTTTATAGAATTCAATTCCAGATGTGACATGTTTGATTTGCACGCATTCTTCTCTGCGCGCTCTGCGCCTCTGCGTGATAAAAAAATATCGCGATACTGCTCTCTACTGTTTGTCGCGATGGCGGCTCTTGTGGCCGAGGCGCGGTTCGTTGATCCCGAGATCGAAAAGTCTCAGGTCGTCCAGGTGAAGAAATCTTCCGTGCCAGGCAAGGCCGACTCCCTCCTGCCGCGCGGCAAGACGTGGAAGCTCGTCTGGCACGACGAGTTCGACGGCGCCGAGATCGACAAGACGAAGTGGATGTGCCGCGAAAGCTTCTGGGGACAGGACTTCCCGGCATTCGCGCACAACTTCGAAGGGGTGGAGATGACTGGCGAGACCGCGAAGCTTCACCTTCTGCGGAAGGGCGACGACTTCACCTCGCCGCATCTCCAGACCGGTTCGCTGACGTACGACATCCCGAAAGACTCCTCCGGCTTCTGGCCGTTCGGTACTTACCGCAAGCCGCTGTTCATGAAGAAGTACGGCTACTTCGAGATCCGCTGCCGTCTGCCGAAGAACGGCGGCTGGCACGCCGCGTTCTGGTTCCAGGCGCCGGGTGTGGGCTCGTCGCCCGATCCCGCCGTCGCCGGCGTGGAGACGGACATCATGGAAACATATCGGCTCGTCTCAGATGGTATCGTCGTTGGCGGCAACGGCTGGAACGGCTACGGGAAGAACTCCTGCTGGTTCGACCACTTCGCGTGGAAGCACGAGGAAACGGCCGACGGTTGGCACAACTACGGCTGCGACTGGACTCCGGAAGGCTACACCTTCTACTGCGACGGCAAGAAGGTGGGCGAGCAGAACTACCCGGTGTCGCACGTCGAGGAGTTCCTTCTCGTCTCCACCGAGCCGGGCGGCTACCGCAAGGCCGGCAACGACGGCGGACTCTCGTCGGGGCGTCGGACGTGGGGCAAGCCCGACGAACGTCTCTTCAAGGCCCAGCTGCCAGACTTCTTCGAAGTGGACTATGTGCGCGTGTACGACGAGGTTCCACAGCCTGATCCTCAGCTTGAGCGTCCGCCGGAGACCGAGCTCCGCGCATGGGTCGATACCGCATGGGCGCGTGTGATGAGGGAGTTCTACAGTCCGAAGACGGGCGGCATCTACATCTGCGCGCCGAAGGACGTGCAGCCGGCGCGCGACTTCCCCGGCGGACTTCTAAAGCCTGAGTTCGGTTACGGGAAGGGGCTTGAGGACTGCGCGATCAATGGTGGCGTTGCGCTCTCTGGCCTCGTGGACGCATACGCCGTGACGAAGGACCAGTCATACGCCGCCGACGCGGCGAAGATCGCGAAGGGGCTCCTCAACCTCGTAAACGCGCACCCGTACAAGGGGTTTGTGGCGCGCGGCCTCTGCGTGGAGGACGGCACGTCAATCTGCCGCCTCTCATCGCGCGACCAGGTGACGCACTGGGTACATGGACTGTGGCGATACTGGCGGTCGGGTCTAGTGCCCGACGAGCTGAAGGCCCCGATCCGCGCGGCGTTCGCCGACGTGGCGGGCCTGATGGAGCGTAACGTGACGGAAGCCAACGGATGGAACTTTCTGCAGGCCGATGGTACGCCGGACCTGCGCGGTATCTGCAAGATGCGCGAGACGATGCCGCACGAGGCGGCGCGTCTTGCCATGGTCTACGCGGCGGCTGGCGAAATTACGGGCGACGCGAAATGGACGAAGTTCTACAAGGAGTTGCGCGACGAGGCGTTTGTCGGTTCCTGCCGTTTGGCGAACCTTACGGAGAAGGACATTTCGCGCTGGATGCCGAGTTACACGCTCCTGCAGATGAACTCGTCGCTCGAGGTGCTGCTCGGCATCGAGAAGAGCGTGAAGTTCCGCGCGAAGATCATCAGCGCGATGGTCACGTGCGCGCGCCTGGCGCGTGAGCGCGCGAAATCTATTCGCGGGAACGATTCGCGTTGGCTCTGCGGATGCGCCGAAGTGCATCTGGCCCAGCAGATGGTGCCGCGCGACGCCTTCGCGTGGAGCGGTTTCCAGCAGGCGATCCTCGCGAACGCGATAGTCCACAAGCCGGCGGACAAGGTCGGTGCCTGCCGCGCCGTCCACCTGTTCGCCGCGTACTGGCGTGCGCGTTTCGGCGGCGATCTGTAATCTATCATTGGGGCCGATGGCGATGAAAAAGAGCATCTTCGTGCTTTTGTCTGTTGCCATGCTTGCGTATTGCGCTGAGGCGGAACGCGCTGCTGTCGTGTACAGCGATTGGTCGAAGAGTACGTTCGCGAGCGAGTACGACAAGCACCTGAAGGCCATCGGATGGTTATTCGACAAGTTCCAGAATACGCGCCTACCTGAACTGACGGAAAAGCTTGACGACTACCAGTTTGTCATCGCGGCGTCGGTCGCCAACTACACCCAGACGGTGAAGATGGACTCCTACGCGGCGGCATGGCGGAGGTGGCTCGAAGGCGGCGGCACGCTCATCATTACGGACGCAAACTACGGTTCCGTGCTGGGAGCTTGGGTGGGGGCGTTCGGCCCCGAGTTCGCATGCGGCTGCGCACCTTGCTCCGCGCACACGAAACCTTCCGACGAGACGCGCGTGTTGACACTACATCCTGATCCGCTCGCCGACTGTCCTAAGCCGCTCGGCCGCACAATCTGCGACAACTACCACCAGTGGACACATCTGACGAAACTTGGCGTGGCATGGCACAAGCCGGTCACGTGCGTGGATGGCGCGCCAATCTTCGCTTACCGCAAATGGGGTAAAGGAATGGTGGTGTTGACGAGCGCAGCGTCGATGAAGAACAGTCCGATTGCGCGGGCGCTCCTCGAGAACGTTGCGGTACACTGCCGTTTGCGCGAGAAGGGTGTGGAGATCGTTTCGTTCGAGCCGAACCTCGACAGCGGAAGCCCAGGCAGACGCATGGCGCGGGTTCGCCTGAAAGTGGAAACGGGGCGCATCCGCAAGCTTTCGGCATCTCTGAAAGCACGGAAGGCGATGCCAAATGGAGGGTTCTTCGAATCGGTGCAGGAAACGGTGTGCGCTTCCGTGCCTGCGAACGGCGAGGTGACGTTGGAGGTGGCGTGCGCGATCATGCGCAGCGGAAAAGTGGTGTCGAAGCTGGATGTGCAGGCGGATGGACAACCGCTTCTCTCCTGCGAATGGGAGGAGACGACGCCGCACGCGGTCGGGATCCGCCTGAAGCGCAAGCATTTGTATCCAGGAAATGCACTGGTCGCGCAGATGTCGTTCGCGGAATCCGGCCGCGTAGGAGCGCGGCCATCCCTTGAAGGGGCGGCGTGGCAGATTGACGATGGAGCCTGGCAGATGCGCGAGGTGAAGGATGGCGACTGGACGATTCCGGTAGATGGGCTGTCGCCAGGCGCGCACGTGTTTCGCGCGAAACTTTGCTACAAGCCTGGATTCTTGGATTCGCTTAGCCATGAAGAGCGCAACCTGCTTGACTGGGGCGAGGGCGAAGAAACGCACTTCTTCACGCATCCCGAGCCGAAGTACCGGATGCGCGACGACCACGTGCTGCTGGAGAACGGCAAGCCGTTCTTCCCGCTTGGTTTCTACGAGGTCTCCTGGTCGATCCCGGCGGCGGAGCGTCTTGCGATGGTGCAGGACGTGGCGAAGTGGGGATACAACACGGTTCACGTGGGCATGCGCGGCGACGAGTACGACGGTGACGGGTACGGCGCGTTCCTCGACGCGTGCGCGAAGCTCGGGATACGCGTGATCACCGAGTTCGACGAGGGCAGGGCAGGGTCGGTTATCCGCAAGTATCGCGGGAAGTCGGCCGTGATGGGGTGGAACCCCGGCGACGAGCCGGCGCCGAAGGGGATTACGCCGCAGGAGATGTTCCGACGCTACGACAACTTCAAGCAGATCGATCCCGACCACATCGCCTATACGGTCATCTGCGTGCCGAGCCAGTACGCCAACTACGCGGCGGGCACGGACGTGCTCGCGCCAGATCCGTATCCGGTGCCGCGCCGTCCCGTAGACGACGTATACCGCCGGTTCAAGGAAGCAAAGGCGGCGGCGAACCGCGTGGACACGGCGCTCTGGGCCGTGGGACAGGCGTTCGGCGGGCAGAAGTACGACAAGAAAGGGTCGTGGCCGCGTTGGCCCGACGCGCGTGAGTTCCGTGCGATGAGCTATCTCTCGCTGATGGCCGGCGCGAAGGGCATCATCTACTACGTGTTCTCGGACGGTTCCTTCGACATCCGCCAGGCACCGGACCTGCTGGAGGCGGTGCAGGCGTTTCCCGCCGAGATGTGCGGAATTGTTCCGTTCGTGCTGGACGGAAAAGGCGAACTGCTGGCGGAGGATGTTGATGGCGTCTATGCAATGGCCTGGACACTCGGTGCGGAGCGTCGGCTCGTGGCGGTCAACGCGCGGAACAAGGAGACGACAGTAACGCTTCCGTTTGCCGGCACTAGTGTGATGTTCGGTGCGCCACGCGAAGTGAAACAGCTGTCCGACGGTAAGCTGTCCTTCACATTGTCACCTCTCGAGCGCGTTGTTATCGCGCTATAAGCTTGGAATATGGAGTAGCAAACATGCGAACGAAAATCATTACATGCGCGGTCCTTGCGGCATACGCGCTCTTGGGTGGCGAAGTGGAGCTTAAGCGCGGCAAGCACGCCGTGCTGCCCGCGGACGCCTTCACCGTGGCCATCGACGTTCAGCCGGAGGCTGTCCGCAACGGCGGCATCGCCGGCATGGTTGCTTGGTTCGGGAACGGGTGGGACTACGGCTTCCGCCTGCGAATGTCGGTGCGCGACTATGGCTTCGCCCCGGAACTTGAGATCAGCAAGGGCAAGCACAACGGCACGTACATCCTCGTCGCGGAGAAAGCGACGATGCCGGCGGGACTGAAGTCGCACCTCGCCGCGACGTGGGACGGGCATGTGGCGCGTCTCTACCTGAACGGCAAGATGGTGGCAGAGGGGGCGCATTCCGGCCCGCTCGTGCGCGCGAAAGGACTCAACTGGGGCGTGGGTGGACCCTCGTACGGTCTGTGGGGATACCCGTTCGCGACCTCCGGCGTACGCCTGTGGGATTCGGCGCTCTCCGCCGCGGAGGTGGCCGAACTCGCGAAACGCGTGCCGGTGGTCCCGGAGGAGGAAGTGGCCGCGTTCGTGGGACAGCCAATCAATGCGTGCGTGCAGCAGATCCTCGCGGGCACGGTCGATCCGCGGTTCGAGGGCCTTGCGAAGCAGCGCGTGTTCAACGCGATCTTCTCGGGGCGCGACCTCCAGTTGTCGCGGGAACTTCTGCGTTCGTTCGCGGGTTCCGTGACCAACTTGGGTACGGCGGTGGCGCAGGATTTCCGCTTGCGCCTCGCATCCGCCGCGCTGAGGGAAAACGACGTCGCTTGGGCCGAGAAAGAGTATGCGGCGCTCTGGAACGACGCGTGCGCCGCCGGGGCGGTGTACGCGCCGATCGCGGGGTTGGCGTACGCGAAAGTGCTGGAGCGGAAGGGCGACAAGGCGAAGGCGGCGGAGGTGCGTGCCGCGGCGGCGGCGCGGGCGCGTCCGTTCCTCAAGCCAGAGTGTTCCGGCAAAGGTGTCCCGCCCGCGTCGACATGCGTTGAGCCGTTCCCGGGCCGGCCTGCGGTCGAGATTCATGTGGCGCCGGGCGGCAACGATGGTGGCGACGGTAGCGCGGCGAAGCCGTTCGCGTCGCTCGTCCGCGCGCGTGATGCCGTGCGCGCGTTGAAGAAGACGGGTCCGCTCCCGGCCGGCGGCGTGGCGGTGTGTCTGCACGGCGGCGTGTACCGTCTGTCGGAGACGCTGGAGCTGGGGCCGGAGGATTCCGGCGAGCTCGGTGTGCCGGTCGTCTGGCGGGCGTGGAAGGACGAGCGGCCGGTGCTCACCGGCGCGCTGGACGTGCCGCGTCTCGACGCCCCGCTGGATCCCGAAGTCGTGCGCCGCCTGCCGCCAGAGGCGCGCGGACACGTGGTCTGCGCCGATGTGCGGGCCCTTGGATATACAGACACGTCGCCGCTCCACGCGTTTGGCTTCCATCGTGGAGAAGTGGGCGGCGGACGCCCTATGACGGACGTCTACGCGGACACCGAACGCCTCACCCTCGCACGTTTCCCCAACGAGGGCTGGCTGCACATCGGCGAGATCCTCGACGATTCCACCAACAGGGTGTTCAAGGCGGACATCGACCTCACGCCTTGGGCGGATGAACCCTCCCTCATGCTCACCGGCTTCTGGCGGCACTACTGGGCCGATCTCACCGAAGCACCGGAGAAGCTCGATCCCGCCACGGGGCTCGTGACGCTCGGAAAACGCTTCAACATGGTGATCCTGTCCAAGCGCCCGTGGTTTATCGTCAACGCCATCCACGCGCTGGACCGTCCCGGCGAATGGTGGCTGGACCGTCCGAATGGCAAGCTCTACCTCTGGCCGCCGAAAGATGCGCGCCGCTTCGCGATGTCGCTCTTTGACAAGCCGTTCTTCTCGCTCAACGGCGTGCGGCACTTCGCCGTGGCGGGGCTGGTTATGGAACGCGGGCGCTCGGCGGCGGTGATGGCCAGAAACTGCGGGGACTTCCATTTCACGGGCAACGTGGTGCGCGACTTCGGCGGAGAGGGCGTGGTGCTGGAAAACGTCCGCAACGCTTCCGTGAGCGGCAACGTGCTGCGCGGCTTCGGACTGGGCGCGCTGCGGATCTCGGGCGGCGACAGGAAGACGCTGACCGCGAGCGGCGTCGTGGTGAGCGACAACGACATCTCCTGGGTGGAGCGCTGGAAGCGCACGTATGCTCCCGGCCTGCACCTCGACGGGTGCGGTACGGAGGTGGTGCACAACCACTTCCACGATATGCTCTCCAGCGCAATGCGCATCGAGGGCAACGACCACCATGTGGTCTCGAATATCGTGGAGCGCGTCGTCACGGAGTCCGACGATCAGGGCGGCATCGACATCTACGCCAACCCGTCCTACGCCGGCATCTACATCGCGTTCAACGTCTGGCGCGACATCGGCTGCGGCGGCGAGAACGCACCATGCGGGCAGGCGGGCGTCCGGTTCGACGACGCCGTCTCGTCCATGACCGTATACTGCAACTACTTCGAGAACTGCTCCTTCGGCCACTTCGGCTGCGTGCAGATGAACGGCGGACGCAACAACACGATCGACAACAACCTGTTCGTAAACTCGCCCAAGGGGGTATCTGCGGGGCAGTGGGGACAGGACCGCTGGCACGCCTACTTCAAGCGCCCGAACGTGGTGCGGTGGACCGAGGAGGAGACGCCAATCCGCAAACCGCCGTATGCCGAGAAGTACCCCGGAATCGCCCAGCTTCCAGAGTTGGGACCGGTGAACTACCTCACGCGCAACGTTGTGGTGGGACCTGGTCGTCTCTTCACCGGATCGCCCCAGACGGTGACGTACGCGAACAGGTCCTTTGACGACATGCCGTCCGCCGCGCGCCTCGCGGAGGAGCCGTCGTTCCGTCCGCTGCCGCCCGAATCGGCGCTCGGTCCGCGCGACGTGCCGTCCTACCGCCGCGCCTGCGCGAACGACGCCGCAGATACTCAAACAGGGCGGCGTCATCTGTGACGGTTGAACTTCAGGAGAAAACGATGAGAGCAAGATTGGTTCTGTTGTGCGTGGTGGCCGGTTTTGTCTCGGTTTCGCCCCTCTACGGCGCCGTGACCGTCGACTTTACGCGCGATGTAGGTGCGATGAAGCCCCTGCACGGCGTCAACAATTCCCCGAACAGGCTGAAGGGCGCGTTACCTGAATTCGCCGCCGCCGGGATTCCCTACGCGCGCCTGCACGACACGTGCGGCCCTTTCGGCGGGGCGCATTACGTGGACGTGCCCAACGTGTTCCCGGATTTCGACGCGGACGAGAACGACCCGAAGTCGTACGACTTCGCGTTCACGGACGCATACCTCAAGCCCATCGTCGCCTCGGGCTGCAAGCCGTTCTACCGTCTCGGCGTGACCATCGAGAACTCCGCCGGGCTCAAGGCGTACAACGTCTACCCGCCGAAGGATTTCGCGAAGTGGGCGCGAATCTGCGAACACATCATCCGCCACTACAACGAAGGCTGGGCGAAAGGGTTCCGCTGGGGAATCGAGTACTGGGAGATCTGGAACGAGCCGGAGAGCAACACGATGTGGCGCGGGAGCACGCGCGAGGCCTTCTTCGAGTTCTACCGCACGGCGGCCCTCCACCTCAAGGCAAAGTTTCCCGGCATCAAGGTGGGCGGCTACGGATCGACCGGCTTCTTGTACGCCGACCACGAGGGTATTGCGGAATGGACGCCGGAGCGCGAGAGGATGACGAAGCGGTGGCTCGATTGGTTCGAGGCGTTCTGCGATTACGTCTCCGCGCCCGAAACGCGTACGCCCGTCGACTTCTTCTCGTGGCATCTCTACTTGCGCGAAGGATCAGGCACAGGTCCGGAGCTGATCGCGCGCCACGCCGAACTGGCACGAAAGGCGCTGGACGCGCACGGCATGGAAAAGGCGGAAAGCATCCTTGATGAGTGGAACTGGCGCCCTCGGCATTTCTGGGACGAGATGAAGGGAAACGTGGGCGCCGCCTGCGTGGCCGCCTCGTTCTGCGTGATGCAGCGCGCACCGGTCGACAAGGCGATGTACTACGACGCCTATCCGCAGCGCAAGTATTGCGGCCTGTTCTACTGGCCGAGCGAACGCACCACGCCGTGCTACGAGGCGTTCGTGGCGTACAACAGGTTGTTCAAGCTGGGACGGTGCGTGGAGACGAAATCGGACGAGGCCGGCGTGCATGTGTGCGCCGCCACGGACGGCTCGAAACGTGTGTTGCTGCTCGTGAACAACACCGGGGAGCGCAAGATCGTGCGTCCTTCCATCACGCTGCCCAAGGGCGTGGGCGGCACGTTTGCGGGCCGGATCGTCCATGAGACGAGTCCCGTGCCTTCGCCGATCGATCCCTTTGTCTCAGGAGATCCCGTGGTGATGCCGCCGTATTCGTTCGTCATCGCCGAAAATTGAGAGAGTGCTAAAAGTTCTGACAGCTATGAAAACGAGATTGATCGTCAAGTGTGGCGTGCGTTTGGGCATTGCCGTGTTTGTGGCTACTGCTGCTGCCGCCGCGGAATTTGTCTCGCCGCAGGAGAAGGCACCCGCCAACGGCGCGGCGGCAGTGTTTGAGAAGAGCTTTGCGAACGGAAGAGCCGTCCGGCGTGCGACATGGAACGTCACGGCGCAGGGCGTGTTCGAGGCGTTCGCCAACGGACGGCGCGTCGGCAACGACTTCCTCAAGCCGGGCGTGACGGAATGCGGCAAGTGCCGCCACGTCTATTCCTACAACGTGACGGACCTGCTCGATCGCCGCGCCGGCGCGACGAACGTCCTCTCGGCGACCGTCACGCCGGGATGGTGGTGCGACCAGATGATGCGTCCGCCGAAAAAGGTATCAGACTGGCAGCGCGGCAACAAGCGGGAATGGCAGCTCGGCGAGGAGATCGCGTTTCGCGGCGAACTGCGCATGGAGTTCGACGATGGTTCGGCGCAGACGGTCGGCACGGACGAGAGTTGGCTCGCCGCCTATACGGGTCCACTCGTCTCGGCGGGGATCTACGAGGGCGAGGTCTATGACGCGCGGCGGCAGGTGGAGGGCTTGAAGAGCGTCCGCTGCAACACCGAGTTCGCGGGCGAGTTGCGTCCGGCGGCGGCGAAGATCGCGCTGCGGGAAGACCTCGTGCTCACGCCGCGGGAGATGTGCGTCGTCAAGGGCGTGGAAGGCGCGTCGAAGGACGCGTTCGGCGTGGCGAAGGTGATCCGGCGCTACCGTGACGGTGAGGACGTGCGCTTGGAGCCGGGCGAGATGCTGGTGATTGATTTCGGCCAGAACTGCTCCGCCGTTCCGTCGTTCGAGGTGGCGGGCGAGGCGGGTGCCGAACTCAAAATCCGCGCGTCGGAGATGCTGAACGAATCGCATGGCGAGAAGTCGCGCGGCAACGACGGTCCGGCAGGGACGCCATATCTTGCCGCCCTGCGCTCTGCCTACGCCGGCATCCACTACACGCTCAAGGACGGGCAGCAGTCGTACATGCCGCGGTACACGTACTTCGGCTACCGCTACCTCGGCGTGACGGCGACCCGGCCGGTCGTGTTCGCGCGCTGGCGTTCGACGCCCGTCTCGTCCGTTACGCGCGAGATGGAGCGGGGGCGCATCGTTACAGGGAACGCCCGCGTGAACAGGCTCATCGCGAACATCCGCTGGGGCCTGCTCTCCAACTACCTTTCGTCGCCGACGGACTGCCCCCAGCGCGACGAGCGCATGGGATGGACGGCGGACACGCAGGTGTTCATGAACAGCGCGGCCTATTTCGCCGATACGAGCGAGTTCCTGGGCAAGTACCTGGCCGACCTGCGCGACGCGCAGCGCGCCAGCGGCTGCTACATGTGCTTCGTGCCGAACGTGCGCCATACGTTCCCTCCGTGGGCGAGCGCCGGGTGGACGGACGCCGGGGTGATCATCCCCTACCGTCTGTGGAAGTGGTACGGCGACCGCCGGTTCATCGACGAGTCATGGGAGTCGATGGTCCGCTACATGGACTTCCTCAAGGGAAACGCGGAGCCGTACCGCATCAACCACGGCGACTGGCTCGCGTTTGAGCACCATAAGAAGAACGCCGGCGACGCCATGGACGGACGACAGGTCAAGGCGCTCAACGCGTACTTCCGCGTGTGGATGGCGATGCTCATGCGCGAGATGGCGGCGGCGACGGGACGCGGCGCGGCGGAACGCCACTACGCGGAAGAGGAGGCGAAGCTGCGCCAGACGTTCGCGGCGGAATACATCGGGCCGGACGGGACGATCAAGGACGAATACAAGGGGCAGTGCAACGACCTCTACATGCTGAAGCTCGGCCTTTGCGGCGGTGCGGCGGCGGTCGAGGCCACAAAGCGCGACTTGATTGCCAATATTAAGGCGTGCGGCAACCGCCTTCAGACGGGATTCCTCGGCACGGCGATCCTGATGCCGACGCTGACGTTTGAGGCGAACGCGCCCGAATTGGCGTATTCGCTACTGCTGCAAGACGCCTTCCCAAGCTGGCTGTATTCGGTCGACCAGGGCGCGACCACGGTGTGGGAGCGCTGGAACGGCTACACGAAGGAGAAGGGGTTTGGTCCCGTGGGGATGAACAGCTTCAACCACTACGCCTACGGGTGCGTGGCGGAGTGGCTCTTCGCGGCGGCGGCCGGCATCCGCCAGCCGAAGGGTGCGGTGGGCTGGAAGCATTTCGTGCTGGCACCGATCCCGGACCGGCGTTTGGGATCGGTTGACGCGTCCTTCGTCTCGCCGGAAGGGGAGATCAAAAGCAACTGGAAGTATGGCGACGATGGAACGTGGACTTGGACGTTCACTGTGCCGAAGGGAACCTCGGCAACGGTGTCCGCGCCCGGAATCCCGGAACGGGAGTATGGCCCCGGCGAGTGGACCGTAACCTCGCATCCTAAGTGATTGAGGTCCAATTCCTCATAGTTCTTCCTTGGCGGTGCATAGGCGGTTTGGTAGACTGTGCGCCATGAAACATTCGATACTCTTTGTGCTGATGGCGACGGTCGCCTTTGGCGGTACGGTGAAGGTGCCTCTCAAGACGGGATGGCGCTTCATGAAGGCCGACGATCCGGTGGCTGGCACGAACCTCACAATGCAGGCGATGAGCGCCATCCTCGACCGCGCCGCGCGCGGCGACACGGCGGACGCGCCCGATTTCGGGTGGGCCAAGCCTGCGTTCGACGACTCCGCCTGGCGCACGGTGCGCGTTCCACACGACTGGGGCGTGGAGCAGCCGTTCGATTCCGACCGTCCCTATGGCGATGCCTTCCTGGATGTGACCGGGGTGGGATGGTACAGGTTGAGGTTGAAGATTGAAGATTGCAAATTGAAGATTGGCGAGAGCGGCGTGCCTATTCCCAAAGGGGGAAGGGTGTTTTTCGAGTGCGACGGGGCGATGAGCTACGCGATGCTCTATCTGGACGGGAAGTTCCTCGGCGGATGGCCGTATGGCTACACGCGCTGGCGCGTTGATCTGACGGAGGTGATTTGGGGAACGGGGAATGGGGAACGGCTTGCCCGCCGAAGCCTTGGCGAAGGCGGGGGAACGGGGGAGCATGTGATTGCGATACGGTGCCACAACGTGCCGCATTCGTCGCGATGGTACACTGGCGGCGGACTGTATCGCGACTGCCGCCTGCTCGTGTGTCCTGAGGACTACGTGGTGCCGGGGAGCGTCCATATCACCACGCCCGAGGTGACGGCGGCGCGCGCGAAGGTGCGCGTGCGGTACGAGATGGCGAAGAGCGGCAAGAAGGACCGCACGTTCGAGGTGCCGCGTCCGCGCCTGTGGGACATCGACGACCCGTACCTCTACTCCGTGGACGTGGAGGGCGATACGTACCGCTACGGCATCCGCACGATAGCGTTCCATTCCGACGAGCGTCGCTTCCAGCTGAACGGGCGCACGGTGCCCCTGCAGGGCGTGTCGATGCACCACGACTTCGGCGTGCTGGGCGCGGCGTGGAACCGCGAGGCGCAGCGTCGCCGGCTGCTGCTCTTCAAGGAAGCGGGCGTGAACGCGATCCGCTCTTCGCACAACCCGCCCGACGAGGGTCTGCTGGAGCTGTGCGACGAGCTTGGCCTGCTTGTGAAGGACGAGGTGTTCGACGAGTGGCGCAAGACAGGCAACGCGGGCAAGCGCAAGAACGGCTACACCAACCTCTTTGACGTCTGGCACGAGCGCGACGTGCGCGCGTGGGTGCGCACCGACCGCAACCATCCGTGCGTGATCATGTACTCCATCGGCAACGAGATATGCGATGGCTTCGCGAAGTTCGCCACGTTTGCAGAATTCTCCGCCACGGCGAGGTCGCTCGCACGCATGGTCGCAGAAGAGGATCCGACACGTCCTACCACGAACGCGAACAACAATCATGTCAATTACACAAATGACTACCCCACCGTCCTTGCCCTGATGGGCTGCAACTACTTCTCATGGCAGTATCCCAGGCTTGTCGAGAGATATCCCGACGTGCCGTTCTTCGGCACGGAGACGACATGCATGAGCATCTCGCGCGGCGAATACCACTTTCCGGTCGTGACGAACTGGGACAAGATATCCCGCGCCGATTTCCACAACTCGTCCTACTGCTGGGAGGCGGCAGGGTTCTCGAAGGTGGAGAGCGGCTGGGCGTGTCCGCCTGACGCGCAATGGTACTGGATGGACAAGGTGGGCACGTGCATGGGCGAGTTCATCTGGACAGGCGTCGACTATCTGGGCGGTCCTTACTGGTGCGACACATGGCGGAAGAAGCCGACCTTCACCGACCCTGCCGCGCAGGCGCAGGCGCTCGCCGAGGTGAAGGAGCGCGGTTTGACGCGCGCGGCCATCCACACGTGCAACACTGGCTTCCTCGACCAGGCCGGTTTCAGGAAGGATTCGTTCTGGCTCTACCAGTCGAAGTGGCGGCCCGACTTCCCGATGGCGCACATCCTGCCGCACTGGACGTGGCCGGGGCGCGAGGGGCAGGTCACGCCCGTGTACGTCTTCACGAGCGGCGACGAGGCGGAGCTGTTCCTGAACGGGAAGTCGCTCGGACGGCAGCGCAAGCAGCCGGGCGTGTGGGACCGCGCGTACCGCCTGCGGTGGGACGACGTGACGTACGCGCCCGGCACGCTCGAGGTCGTCGCCTACAAGGGAGGCAAAGAGTGGGCGCGCGCGTGCGTGAAGACCGTAGGAGCGGCGGCGAAGCTCGCGGCGGCGGCGGAGCGCGACTCGATCGCGGCCGACGGCGAGGACCTCTGCTTCGTGAACGTGTCCGTGCATGATGCTGACGGTCAGCTGGTGCCGTGCGCGAAGATGCGCATCGACTTCGCGGTGGAGGGGCCGGGCGAGATCGTCGCAACGGACAATGGCGACGAGACGGACTTCGAGGATTTCCGCAAGCCTACTCGGCTGGCGTTCAATGGCTGGGCGCAGGCGATCGTCCGCGCCCGTGCCGGGCAGTCCGGCACGATCCGCGTGACGGCGAAGTCCGAAGGACTTGTCCCAGCTGTGGTTTCGGTGAAGGTCCGCTAGCTTTATCACTTCGGCGCGTCGCTGAAGGACCTTGGCCGCCAGTATTGCGCTGTCTCGAAGATAGACGCGATGTTCATCCCGTCGATCATGGAGAGGATATGAAATACATCATGGAGAGCCGCCGTCTCGGTGGCGTTCTGCCCTGCAGTTGATAGGCTAGCGAACTCTCCCGGTTCGTCAAGTAGAACGTGTACCCTGTAGTTGACGTTTATCCCTTGGGTTCGTCAATAGCTGGACAATCCTGAGTTTGCGTTGGCGGGTGCTTCGCATTCACCAAGCTCGATCCAGGCGCGATTCGCGGCATCAAGAAGTCTGCGTTTGCATCGTCCGCGAGAAGCTCATGATCCGTTTAGCGTGAGGGTCGCGCTCATGTGCGGTCGCATATTCCTAACGGAGTCGAGAAAAGTGTGGTGAAAAGTAGGGTAAATAGTAGGGTGAAAAGTTCGGTGAAATAGCGGCGCGGTGTGGAAAAGAATGTGAGTGCAAGTGTTGGGAAATAAGAATCGGTCAGAAAACCGGACAGAAATCGGACAGGCGATCCAGTACGTTGATTCAGATGTCGGTTTGGGAGTCGGTTTGAATTTCGGTTTGAGTGTCGGTATGGAGCGCGGGACTAACGGTGTTGAGAAAACTGTGGTGGAAACTGTGGTGAAAAAAGAGGATGAGATTGTTGCGATTCTGGCGGGCAACCCATCTGCTACAAGGCAACAGTTGGCGACGGCGGCAACTCGCACTTCCCAGACACCATCCGTCGCACGAAGCACGTCGAGGAGAAGGGGCTGCTCTGCGTCGGCACGGGCGTCTCCGGCGGCGAGGAGGGCGCGCTGAAGGGCCCGTCCATGATGCCGGGCGGCTCGCCCGCCGCGTGGCCGCACGTGAAGCCGATCTTCCAGGCCATCTGCGCGAAGGTGGAGGACGGCTCGCCCTGCTGCGACTGGGTGGGCGAGAACGGCGCAGGCCACTTCGTGAAGATGGTCCACAACGGCATCGAGTACGGCGACATGCAGCTCATCTGCGAGAGCTACCAGCTGATGCGTGACCTGCTCGGCATGTCCGACGACGAGATGCACGAGGTCTTCAAGAAGTGGAACACCACCGAGCTCGACTCCTACCTCATCGAGATCACGCGCGACATCCTCGCTTACAAGGACAAGGACGGTTCCG
>Ga0310690_10002699_pt1 | contig 28270 bp, 36 predicted proteins | sample AusTroGonzalo_MG_2_FD_207661 | JGI IMG/M metagenome (GOLD analysis project Ga0310690, IMG submission 207661) | Bovine rumen microbial communities from tropical cattle in Woodstock, Queensland, Australia - Gonzalo_04 (v2) (version 2) | ecosystem: Host-associated > Mammals > Digestive system >...
CAATCGGGTGATGTGGATGGGCAACATTATGATTTCGTGATGACGGACATTATTGGAAATCACGTTGCTTTGGTTAAACAAGGTCGTGCTGGGAGAGATGTAATGGTTGCAGACAGTTCAAAAGGTATTTTAGAAACAATCAAGGAGAAGATTATGGCTGTATTTGATAATGATTTGGTTGAGGATGAATTTAAAGAAAGCGAACATCCTCGGGCAGAGAATGGACAATTTACGAGTGCTGGTGGTTCTGGTTCTGAAAAAGAAGAAGAATCTTCAAAAGAAGAAAGTAATCCTCGGCTTGATAGACAATTAGAGGGTCGCTCAATAGAAAATATAGAAAAATTATATCAAACAAAGAAAAAAGCATATAAACAGGCTGTAAGTTATGGCGATGATGCTGGTGCAAGGGCTTTTAAAAAAGATATGGAATATATTGAAAAGTATATGGATAAGAAAGAGAGGGAAGAAGAATCTTCAAAAGAAAATGGTGAATTTAATAAAAGTGATTTCTTGGGAGAAAAAGCAACTTTTGTTAAAGGAAATAATAAAATTGTTATCAGAAAAAATGGTGATGTTAGAGTTTATCAAAATGGTAAATTAAACCAACTTATGAGCCAAAATGTCAAAGACCCAGAAGAATATGCAAGACATCAAAAGGAACTTGGTTGGGAATTAGTTGGTGATGAAGATTTAGTAGAAGATAAAGACCTTTCAGAAGCCGAACAAGAAAAAGTTGGTGTTGTTATGAAAGAATTTAAAGAGGGCGAATTAAAGTCTGGTTCTGGTGAAAAGGTGACAGACCCGAAACAAGCTATTGCTATTGCATTATCAGAAGCAGAAAAGGTTAAAGACGAAATTCCTGAAAAGCAGGATGAACCCGAAAAGGCAGGGGATGAAGTAGCCTTAAATAAAGGAGAAGAAGAAATGGCTGAGGAAGTCAAAGAAGCTCCTGCCGAAGAAAAAGTAGAAGAAGCCAAAGAAGAAGTGGTGGAAGATACTAAGGCAGAAGAAGAAGTCAAGCCTGCTTGTGACGAAAAAGAGGACAAGCGGAAATTGATTGATGAAATCGGTGGTATCCTTAAAGATAAGTTGTCCGAGGAAGATTGGCGGACAGTTATCAAAAAGGCTGAGGAATTGGCTTACAATGACTCGGAACGCTCTGCTGATGATGAAAAGAAAGACGACCTAAAAGGCAAAGAAAAAGAATCCTTTGCTGAGGGCGTTAAATATGGTGAGGAAAAAGAAAAAGCCGAACCAAAGAAATTAGACTCTGAACACGAATCAGGGGGTATGAAAAAAGCAGAAGAAAAGAAAGAAGAAAAGAAAATGGCAAAAGATGAAGCTATGGTAATGGATGCGGATGCTATCCGTGCCGAAGCCAAAGCGGAAGTAATTGCTGATTTCAAGGCTCGTGAAACTGCTCGTCGTGCTGTTCGTAAGATGGTCGGTGATGTGGATGTATTCGCTTTTGATTCTGCGGATGAAATTTACAAGTTCGCTTGTGAAAAAGCAGGTATGAACTTGAACGAGATTGTCAGTTTTAAAGACGCTTTCCAAGGGTTATCAATGGTAAAGAGTGGAAAACTGGCGATGGATGCTTCCCCCGTTAGCGGAAGTAATGTGGAATGTTTTAAAGACATTCGTATTGCATAAATAAAAAAGGAGAAAAGAAAATGGCTTTTCAAAGTACTGTAAATCGTATGCCGACATACGGTATTCAAGGAGATGTTGCGAATGGACAAGTTCCTCATTACACTCCGACGACACCGCGTGTGGCTACATCTGCCACAGTTGCTTGTGGTGATTTTGTGTGGGTGACCGACACCAATGGTGTTGCCACTTGTGCAAAGGCTGGTTCGGGTAAACCGACTGGTATCGTTCAACGGACAATGGATTTCCCGTTGGCTGCAACATCCGAAGGTTCTCTGGTTATTCCAGAAGGTCGGACTTGTTCTGTTGTTGTATGGGGTGATATGTTTGTCAAAACGACAGACTCTGCTTCCGTCGGCAAGAAAATTTTTGTAAATAACACAACTGGTGCAATTACTTGTGGTAATGCTGGTGCTTCTGTGTCGGGTGCTACCGAAACAGATTGGGTTGTCAAATCTTTGGCAAACAACGCTGCTGCTGCTGGTGGTTCTGTCGTGATTGTTTCTAACGTTGGATAAGGAGAAATAAAAGATGGATATTAACACTTGTAAAGAATATGGTATTGATTTAGGTCAATACAAAATCTGTGGGGAACAATCCGAAGGTGTTATGGCGTTGGATGCCGCTTTGGTGACAACTCCTAATGCTGGAATTCCTGTTGAACTGTTGACATTCTTTGACAACCGTGCAATTCAAGTTTTGTTAGCAAAACGTGCTGCTACGGAAGTGTTCAACGAAGTCAAGGCTGGTTCTCGTGCTGACGCTGTTCGTAAATTCCGTATTCAGGAAACGACAGGTTACACTCAACCGTATTCTGATTATGCCAATAATGGTAAATCTGATGTCAACTACAACTTCCCTGCTCGTGAAAACTATTTGTTTGAAACGACAATCGCTTATGGCGACCAAGAAATTGCCGAAACTTCTCGTGCAAAGATTTCTTTGGTGGCTGACAAGCAAATGGCTGCTGCTACGGCTATCGCTGTTGATATGAACAAGTTCTATATGAATGGTGTTGCTGGATTGCAAAACTATGGTTTGTTGAATCAACCGAACCTGCCGAATGCTATCGTTGCGGCTAATGGTGCGGCTGGAACTGCTACTTGGTCGACAAAGACAGGCACAGAAATCTACAACGACATCGTGGCTTTGATGTCTGATATTGCTTCTCGTACAGAAGGCAATGTTGACCAATCCACGAAGTACAAATTGGTTGTTGGTCCGAGTTCAAATGCAGAATTGAATAAACTGAATGCTTTTGGAACTGAAACAGTTTTGGCTCTGATTAAACGTAACTTCCCGAATTTGGAAGTGGTTGTTGCGCCAGAATATGACGATTCAACAAAGAAAATTCAGTTGATTGCTTTGGATGTTGATGGAACGCCGACAGGTGAAATGGCATACAGCGAAAAATTGATTGCTGGTCGTGTCATTCCTGATTTGTCCAGCTATCGTCAGAAATTTATGGCTGGTACATACGGTGCGGTTATCTATCGTCCTGTATTAGTGTCAACAATGACTGGTATTTAATTATTGAACGGAGGAATAAGATGGTTAAAATGAAAAATACCGAAAAGAAAGTTACAGAAGAATTGAATGAAAAGGCGACGGCTTCTCTTGAAGAAGCCACCGTCAAGCAAAAGGAAACATCAAAGGGTAATGTCACGGTTGCTTGTGGTATTCCTATGGGTTTGAAATTAGAACTCAAAGATGGACCTCTTGTTTTGAAGGGTTGCCCTATGTCACATATTGTCAATGCCAGAGATGGTGGGTTTTTACCTGCTGGTAAGTATGGTTTGACAACTGTAACTGAAGCACAATGGGAAGAAATCTTGGCAAAATATGGCAAGTTTGATTTCGTTGTGAATGGTGTTGTGTTTGCTACAAAGAGCCAAGAAGAAACTATTGCGAAGGCAGAAGAACTGTCTGAAACAAAGCGGACTGGTTTTGAGCAAGCAGACCCGAAAAAAGGTAAAACAAAAGCCAGTAAAGGTGAATAAAAGATGAGTGGTGGTATTGTACAATTTGATTATAACTATTTACAATCGGCGTTTCCTGAAATAAAGATGACGCCAGTAAGTGCAAAACTTGCTTTTGATATAGCTGCGCAGATTGTAAACAATACCACCAACTCTTATGTTTGCTGTTGTTGTAAAAGAAGACATTTATTAAATCTTTTGACGGCACATATATTAACTTTAAATAATCGTGGTGCTGGGAATGTTGGGTCGATAGGAAATGCAAGTGAAGGTAGTGTGTCGGTTGGGTATGCTACTGCTGGCATTGACAAACTGGGTGCTGGATATTTTGGGCAGACTCAATATGGACTATTATTCTGGCAAATTGCACAACAATTTATGTCGGGGTTCTATGTTCCGTGATAAGATTTAATATAAAAATAGATGATAAACAGATTTTTAAGGAGTTGAAAAAGCAACACGCCAAAGTAGAGGTTGGCTTTTTCGAGGGTGAAAAATATCCTGATGGGACTCCTGTTGCGGCAGTTGCCGCTCATAATGAGTTTGGTGGTGGACATACACCGCCAAGACCTTTTATGAGGACTTGTGTAGAAAGACGTCGTGGAAAATGGCGTAAGGTTGTAAGGGATAATCTGGCAAAAAATCCAGATGTTAGGGTTACAATGGCTGAATTGGCACAAGTTATGGTAGAAGATTTGAAAGATTTTATAAAAATCTGGACAAATCCGCCAAATGCTCCATCTACTATTGCGAAGAAAGGGTTTAATGACCCATTAATTGATACAGGTCGGATGTTAAATTCTGTGGATTGGAGGGGTGATTGGTTATGAATTTACACGAAATTGCCAGTTCTGCTATCAATTCAATAAATCCGTTTCAGAATATTACCATAACGCCGAGAGGTAGTTATACGGTAAATGATTATGGGGAAACGACGGTAAGTAATGGAACATCTTATACTATAAAAGCGGATGTTCAACCTGTAACAAGCGAAGATATTAAATTTATCAATAATTACAATGAAAGTACAATTTATAAAGCGTTTTGGGTTAGTGCTAATACGTTTGGGCTTAATCGTCCTATGGCTCGTGCTGGGGATAGAATTTCTTGTAATGGCAAGACGTATTATGTAACGAGTATGCCAGAGGATTGGTATGAAACAGTTGGGTGGTCGCATTTCATAGGTGCATTACAATTGCAGGAGGTATCAAATGGCAACTCGTAAGCAGGAAATACAGCAAGGTATTCGGGAGATGTTAAAAAAATATACAGATTGCGCTCCTGAAAAGATTTTAGCAGGATATAATAACCACGTTCAATTACCTGCCGACAATGATTATATAATTTTTACAGTTTTAAATCCTCGTAGATATGGAACGCCTATTGTAGAAACGACAATTAAAGGAAGTACGAGTTATCAAGACTTCCGTTGCGAGGTTCAGATAGATTTTTATGGTAATTTTGCTTTTGACCGTGCTTGTGATATAGTGAATATATCAAGGACCGAGTTCTTATGCGAATTTTTGTCACAGTATGGAGTACAGCCGACTTTTGTAGATGAAGCACAGAATTTGACTGGAATAAGTGGCGAAAAGGGGTATGTAGAACGATGGACGGTCAGATTGGAGATTGATTATCGTGATGCCGTTAGCGTTAGTCAAGATAGTTTTAACACGGCGAGTTTAAATATTTTTGAAACGGAGTTTTAAATATGACTATACCTGCTTCACAATTAGTTGACATTACTCCCCGTGTTATTGGTGGTGGATTGTCTGGATTAGCATTTGTGGGGACATTCTTGTCAAAAAGCACAAGACTTCCTGCAAATCAATCGGTGCCGTTTTATTCTCAAAAGGCTGTTGGTGAATATTTTGGCACATCATCTGATGAGTATGCTTTGGCTGGTAATTACTTTATTGCTGATAGTAATTCTAGCAAAAAGCCAGATGTTTTATGGTTTTTTAGAAAATTAGATAGTGCTGTTGCCGCTTTCTTGCGTGGTTCTTCAAATCCTGCCAAATTGGATGAATTGAAGGCGATTACGGCTGGGACATTGACCATTACGGTTGATGGAACGGTTAAAAATTTAACTGGTTTGGATTTTTCTTCTCAAACATCTTTTAGTGGTGTTGCGAGTGTTGTTCAAACAGCTTTAAGTGGTGCTACTTGTACTTGGGACACAAATTTCAATGCTTTTGTGATTACTTCCCCGACTACACCGACAACGGACGCTTCGGCAAGTTCTTTAACATTTGCAAGTGGAACAGCGGCAGAAGCTATGGGATTAAATGCAGGAACATTATCGCAAGGTGCTTTGGCGGCTTCTTTAACTGAAACAATGGATGCCTGTGTAAATTCAAACAGCAATTTCTGGTCGTTTATGCCTATCTGGAAAGAAGAAAGTTCAGATGCTTTGGAATTGGCTGGATGGTGTAACAATCAAGGTGTTCGGTTTATGTATGCTATGGTTGATACAACTGAAGCTGGTAAAACGGCAAATAATACGGCTTGCTTGGCATATCAAGTAAAAGATTACTATGGTGTTTGTTCTTTGTATAACACGAAGGCTTTGGGTGCTATGGCTATGGGTATTGGTGCGGCTATCAATCCTGCTCAATTAAATGGTCGTAAAACTTGGGCATACAAGCAACAGAATGGGTTGGCTTTCACGGTCAATGATGAAACATCTGCTCCTGTGTTATTGGCAAATGGTTATAACTTCTATGGAGATTATGCCACGGCTTCAAATCAATTCAAATTATTCCAAAATGGACAAATTTCTGGAAATGCTAAATGGATTGATACATACTATGGGCAAATTTACATCCGTGATGGATTGCAAAATGCTTGGATTAACGCTTTAATGATGAATAATACTGTTCCGTATAATCAATCTGGATATGGAATTTTACGGGCTGCTGCTATGGACATCATCAATTCGGCTGTCAATGCTGGGTTTATTCGTCAAGGCGTTAAATTGAGTGAAAGTCAGAAAGCCACAGTTCAAAGCGAAGCTGGTTTAGATATTAGTGGTGCTTTGGAAACACAAGGTTGGTATTTACAAATTCTTGACCCGACAGTTCAAGTTCGGTCAGAACGTGGAACGCCAGTTGTGAACTTCTGGTATATGGATGGTGGCTCGGTGCAACTAATTCAAGGAACATCAACTGTATTGTTATAAGGAGAGAAAACAATGAGTAAAGATATTACATCAGCAAATGCAAGTGCCTATCTGTATGCTTCTATTTTTCCTGCTGGTTTAAAGTTGGAACAATTTGGTACAGATAGTGCTTGGACACAAGATAACTATGAAACGGTAGAACATCGGATGGGTGTTGATGGTAAAATGGCGGCAGGTTATACACCTGTTGAAAAGGAAATTACCTTTACATTTGAAGCCAATAGCCCGACATTAAATGGTCTTGACCTGTTATGGCAGACGACAGAAGTGTCGCAAACACCAATTTTCGGTCAGATTATTATTACTGTGCCGTCTATCAAAAAGACATTCACGTTAGTAAACTGCATTTTGACAGGGTATAAATTATTGCCGAATGCAGAACGTGTTTTGGCGCCGATTGATGCTTCTTTTACTTGTGAAAGCATTACATCGGTTCCGTTAGCTTAAATCATTTAATTGGAGGATAAAATGAGAAAAGAGATAGAAATCAAGATTGAAGCAGGTAGGGACGCTGGCAAAGTATTCAAGATTGAAGAAATGCCAGCCGTTCAGATGGACAGATGGGTGACTCGGGCATTATGTATGCTCGGTCGCTCTGGTTCTGGTTTATCGGCTATTGGTGGTTCAACTATGGAAGAATTGTTACAGGCTTTTTCAAAGTTGGATTTTAAAGATAGCGAACCATTATTAAATGAACTGCTTGCTTGTTGTTCTTTTAAAAAGGATGGAACTTTGGTAAAGATGGAAGGTTCAATGGTAGATTCTGTAATTGAGGATTGGACAACAATTTTTAAATTACGGATTGAAGCATTGAAGTTAAATCTTGGTTTTTTAGAAGAAGGCGGGGACTTGACGTCAAAATAAAGACGAACAAGTCCTTGGCAGGATATGTCAATGTTCCGCCAATGATAGGTGCAGTAGTCAATAGTCGGTTGGCAACGCTACACGAGTTAGAAACGGTTTATGGGTCAGAGGATTTGTTTAATCTGTATGAAATCATTATAATAAAGGTAGCGAACGAACAGAAACAGATTGAGGAAGCACAACAAAGACGAAAAGGTAGAAGATAGATGGCAGGGCTAGCATTAGAATCAATTAAAATTGAAGTCTTATTAAATGGCAAAAAGGCTCTTATGGGGCTTAAAGAATTTAATAAGAAAATAAAAGGCTTAAATAAACCAGTTAAATCTGTAAACAATATGTTTGGTAAAATGTTTAAGCTTGCTGGTTTTGCTGGCTTTGCCAAAATGGCATTTGATGCTCAAAAACTTGGTCGGGAATTAGGGTTAATTTCTGATAAGACAGGAATAGCGGCTAGTAAAATATCCAAAATGCAAAGTGCCTTTTCTGCTACTGGTGGTGATGCCAAATCTTTGAGTAGAGTTATTACCAATATTACATCTGGGTTAGCTCGTCTTTCAATGGGCGATGCTTCAATGGCTTCAAAATTATCTGCAATGGGTATCAATGCCTGGGAAGATGGAAGGGTAAAAAAAGCAGATGTTATTCTTGGTGATATTGCAGAATGGACAAAAGCTCAATTAGATGCTGGTCGTTCAATGGCAGAAGTATCACAATTTTTGCAAGATACTTTTGGAATTGAACAAGATTTGGCTAACCAACTTGCTCTTGGAAAAGAAGGATTTAAAGAATATCAAGAGCAAATGGCTAAAATTGTAGGGACTTTAAGCGAAGACGAAATAGATAATCTTAAAACTTTAAATACGTCATTACACAGGTTAAAACAAACTGTAACTGTTTTAACTCAAAAATTAGTTGCTGGTGTAGGACCTGCATTAGAATTTATTATTGACGTATTTCAGGTGGCGTTTAAAACTTTACAACCTGTTTTAGATTATTTGGTAGATTCGCTTAAAGATATTGGATTATCAACGGATGATGTTAAAGACGCTTTTACTGGTTTAGTGACATTTTTAGAATGGGTTGGTATTGTTTTAAAAGGTCTTGTTGATGTTCTAAAAGGTCTTCTTACAGCTATTGTAATGAGTATAAAAGCGTTTTGGCAGGCTGTAAATTGGATGGTTGATGCTATAAAAGAATCTGTAAATTGGATTTTAAATAAACTTGGGCTTGGTAAAGTAGATGACCATTTTTCAAAATCAGAACAAGAAAAGAAAATTTTAGAACTTTACAGAAATGGGAATATTGATGCTCAACAAGCAAGAATTGCTTTGGGACAGATTGGGTTATATTCAGAAGAAGAAGTTGAGAAGAATCGGATTCTAAAAAGGAGAGAACTTGAATCAAGACCAGAAACGAAGATAGAAAAGGCATTTAAAGATGAATATATGCCCACACTTGCAGAAATAAGACTTGGTGAAAATGGATGGGAGTATATACCATCAACAACGATTGTTATTGATAACACAACAAATATCAATGCTACTGGCGATGTTGATGTCCCAGCGATAGAATCTGCGGTAGATGATAGTAATAGTAATATGGTTGGTGCATTAGGAAAAACAATAACGAATACTAATTAGGAGATAAAATGGCACTATTATCAGATTTATTTTCAAAGGCTACAACATCACTTCCATTACTTAAAATAAGTAAATGGGATGTTATGGTTAAAAAAGGACAGGCGCCAAAAAGGGAAAAAGATAATAATATTTTTGGTTTTAGAAGTAAACTTGATGATTGGGTTCGTGATGATATTATAAGTCCAGCAGAAGAAGCGGTTACTTCGTTACAAGACGCCATTGCAAGTATATTTCAAGAACCGCAAGAGGGGTATGAAACTATTGCCCGTTTTGATAGTTTTATTTCGTTTAATGGCACTCGTGATTCTAAAATTGTTCATAATGCCGTTGAAAAGGGTTCTTTTAGGTCTGTAAATAAAATTCATAATCCGAATACCTGTGTTGTAGAATTAGCAAAAGGCGGTTATAGAAGTGAGGTAGAAGCCTGTCTGGAAGCATTAAAAAAGGTAAATGAATCTTTGCTTATTTGTCGGGTTGTCACACCGTTTGGGTATATGGACAATTTAAATATGATTGGTTTAGATTATAGTTATACAAGAGATGGTGGCTCAAATTTATTGATTGCCAAAATGAAGTTTCAAGAAATTCGGTCTGGTCGTGTAAAAGAGGGATATAAAGAAATAAATGTAAAAAACCCAGCAGATACTAATAAATCAAGCACAGGCACAAAAGCCACACAATACACTTGGGGGAGATAGATGGCACAATATATAATTCCGTTAGACCCATTACCAAATCAAGAATTTAACATTACGCTTGGCGAGCAAGAATGTGTATTTACATTTATAACTCGGGGTGTGTATATGTATATGAATTTAACTGTTGATGGGAAAAATTTAATCAATGGGCAAATTTGTTTAAATAATGTTCCTTTAATTCAATATAAAAGTTTAAAATTCAAAGGTCAATTATATTTTACAGACACACAGGGAGATTTAGACCCGTTATATTATGGATTGAATGACCGTTGGGTTTTAATTTATGAGGATGGCAATGTTTAGTAAAAAAAAGATTAAAGTAGTTATTCAGATGGTGGACAAGAAAGTAAAATTTTTTGCGCCAAATGTAAATACTTTAACTTTTGAAGATTTGCCGATTGATGTAAATATAAATGTTACAACGCTTCCAAGTGGTGGTAGTGCCAAGATAAAAATTTATGGTGTATCAAAAGAACGTATGGAAATGATAACTACTATCAAATGGAAGAAACCCTTTATAACGGAAAAAGCCGTATATGTTTATGCCGATGATGGAGAGGGGTATAAACTGCTTTTTGAGGGGAATATAATGGATGCACTTCCCCGTTATGAAAGTGCGCCAGATGTCTATATTGACATTACTGCAAATATGGGGGCTTATCATAATTTAGTGGAAGTTCCTCCATTCCATTGTTCTGATGGAGTCCCCACCGAAAGTGTTTTTAGAGATATTTGTGCGCAGTATGGAGTAAATCTTATAAATCACGGAGTAACTGGAAATGTTAGTGCGCAATTTTTTGGTGAAAATGGGTTGGCAAATAGGTTGAGGGCGGCGTCAAAGGCGTTTAATGTATATGTAATATATAGAAACAATACAGTTGAAATATACCCACGTTATACAGGAACCGCAAATAGATGGGATTTTACAAAAGAAAGTTATATTGGGTACCCTCAAATAACGGAAGTTGGTATTAAAATAAATCTTGATGTTGTCAATGCAGTTGGTTTAAGAGATTACTTTACAATAAAAGGAAGTGAAGTAAGTGCCGCTAATGATAGTTGGAAAATCATAAAATATGGATATTCATTATCTACAAAGATTGGTGGTAAATGGTTTATGACTATTTATGGTGAAAGGGTAACTTTATGAGTGAAGAATTACAAATTGGCACAGACGCTTCTGATTGGGTAGATGAGTATAACTCATTGATTTATATAATAAATTCGGAAATTAAAAAAATAAATACCGCTGATTTAGTAAGGGTTATTGCTATAAATGCAGGAACGATAGATGTACAACCTTTATTAGGAAGTGTCAAGGCTGATGGTTCTATGGTAGAAACAAGCCCTATTCATAATGTAAGATATTTTCAATGGCAATTTGGGTTGAACAAAATCAAGGCTGTACCTGCTGTTGGTGATATTGGGTTATTGGTTTGTTGTAAAAGGGATATTTCCAATGTAGAAAATGGGAACGTTGGTAGTTTTAGACAATTTTCTATGGCGGATGGGATTTATATTGGTGGAATAGAGGGGTTAAATCAAACACCAACTCAAAGTATAGAATTTTCGCAGGATAATTTAACTATAACAGGGACAGGGACTATAAATATCAATGCGCCTACCGTGAATGTGAATAGTGAGGTTGCAAATATTACAGCAACGACATCATCAACGATAGAATCGCCAGTTGTTTCTGTAAATGCTAGTACAAGTGCAACGATTACAAGTCCTTCTGTTAGTTTGGGTGGTTCTGGTGGTAAAAAAGTGGCATTAGATGGGGATGTTGTTATGTCTGGTAATGTTACGGTTGGGACTATTGTTGCCACATCGGAGGTAACGGCTTTATAAGGAGATACTATGAAAACAATCGGATTAGAAAACAATGATTTATATGTGGATGAATTTAACAATCTTGGGATAAAAGATGGGCTTGAAAGATTAGCACAAGATGTTGCTTCATCTGTTAAAGTCTGGAAGGGTGAATTACCTCGTGATATTCAGCGTGGTATTGATTATAATGATATTGATGGTATTCAAGATACTTTAAATCACGATATTATTCAGCAAGCAAACTTGGTAGAGGGAGTTGCCGAAGTAACCGTTGATTACGAACGGAGAGAAAATCGGGTTTTAACGCCTACAATTTATGTAAAGAGTGAAGATGGGGAAACAGTAGAAGTTTAATTTGACAATTTAAAAAAAATTGGCTATGATTATGACAAAGGTGGTGTATAATGGCAGGACAAATTGAAGTAAACGAAAATGGTATAATTGTTCCAGACGCTTCTGAAATAAAAGGTGCATTTCAAGGCGTTTTTACAAATGCTATGGGGACAGATTTAAATCTGGATGATTCTACGCCACAGGGTGTTTTAATTGATGATTTAACCACCGAAAAACAATTAGATAATGCTCAAATTCTTTATCTTATGAATCAATTAAATCCTGATACGGCAAGCGGGGTATTTCAAGATGCTATTGGTATGTTGTATAATGTTCAAAGAAAACCTGCCACGGCTAGTATTGCTAATTGTGTCTGTGTTGGAATTGCTGGAACAGTTTTAAATGGTATCAATACTGGAAATCCTGCTACGGCTCAATCTGTAAATGGTGATATTTTCCAATGTTTAAATACAGTAACAATTCCTGCTAGTGGACAAACTTCCGAAATTCCTTTTGTGTGCACAGAAACTGGAGAAAAGCCAGTTGGTGCCAATACTGTGAATAGTATTTATCAAAAAGTTATTGGGTGGGATGCCGTAAACAACCCGAATGGTGGAACGTTAGGGACAGAAGTGGAAAGTCGGGAAGCATTTGAAGAACGTCGTAAACAAAGTCTGGCGTTAAATGCTACTGGCTCATTAAGTGCTGTAAAATCTGCTTTATTAAATGTTAATGGCGTTACTGATGTGTTTGTTTATGAGAATGATAGTGATACGGCTATTTCAAATTATCGCGGGGTAACAACTATTAAACCTCATTCAATTTATACTTGTATTCAAGGTGGAACGGCAGAGGATATTGGGGAAGCGATTTATGGTTCAAAATCTGCTGGGTGTGATACAAATGGCTCTGCCACGGCAACTTATTATAATAGTGATGTAGATATTACATTTTCATATAACTACACAATTCCAAGTGCTAGTCCGATATATATTCAAGTCAATCTTGGTTCTGCTGTATCAGATGGAACAAAAACTCAAATTATGGATGCTTTGGTGGATGATTTTTATGGAACGGCAGACAATAGCAATTTAAAAATTAGTATTGGTGATACGATTTATGCCAGTAGGTTTAGTGCTTTAATTACAAATCTTGGGTTAAGTGGTTTGTTATTGGAAAGCGTAAAGGTATCTAAAAACGGAACAAATTGGTATGATACATTAGAAACTGATATAAATGAATTGCCAACTTTAACAGCTAGTGAAACATATATTAAATTTGTGGTGTCATAATGATTAGTCAGTATGCAAATAGTCCAAAATTCGTTGCTCTTGTAGATGGATTAAGGGCTATGTTTAATAATGCAAAATTGATTAGTGATTGGTATAATATTGTATATAATATAAAAACAGCAAAAGGTTTTGGACTTGATATTTGGGGAAGAATATTAAATCAAGGAAGAAGTTTTGTATATGTTGACCCAGATAGTGGGACAGAAACAGAATATTATTTACAGGGTGAATTAACAGTTGATGGAACAACTTTTAGTGCAGATGAGGTAGAAGAAACTTATCGTAAGGTTTTATTTATGAAAGCTATAAGCCTTATTACAAATGCCACAGATAAAAGTTTAAATGAATTGATACAGTATTACTTCAATGGTCGGCGGTGTTATGTTATCCAATATGATACAATGAAACTGCGGTATGTTTTTGAAGTACCTGTAAATAAGTTAGAAAAGAGTATTTTTACATCTGGATTATTGCCAAAACCAACTGGTGTTGGTGCAACGTTTAGATACTTGCCAAAGAATCAATATTTTGGTTTTTATGTGAATAGTAGGGCTCAAAACGACCAGTACTGGGCGCCGTTTGACAATAAGCCATTTTATTGGTAAGATAAAAATAGGAGAATAAGATGGATATTTTAACACAACCTACATTACTTTTAAAACCTTTTGCTGAATCAGGAGATAAAAACTCAATTCCTGTAACTAATACGGATGCTTCTAATCCGCAGTTAGCAGATTTGACAAATGGATTTCCGCAAGTAGTGAGTGAAGACCCCGATGATGGTGGATTACCGCCAGAAAGAAAAGACATCAATGGGTTAGGATATTTAACAACCACTTATGATTATTTTTATCAAGCTGGGGGTACGTTTACATTTAACCCGACAATTTCTTCTGCTATTGGCGGTTATCCTTTGGGGGCTAGATTATGGTATACGGACGGTAATGGAGCAACGACGGTTGTTCGTTCAACAGTTGCAAATAATACAGATAATTTCAATGATGGGAGCGCAACTGGTATTGGGACGACTTGGGCGCCAGAAATTCCTGTATTAAGTTGGAATAATACTTGGACTGGGGATAATACATTTTCTGGAAATACCACTTATACGGGGTATTCAACAACCTTTTCTGTGGATACTTATAGTGGGCTTTCTGATAATGGTAATCAAATTTGGATGAGAACTTATAATTCAACAAGCTCTTCCAATGGTGTTGGGTTTGCCAATAGTAATAATCAATATTTGGGTTCCATTCAAGGTGTTACGACAAATAATGGGTCGACAACAGATATTGTTATAAGTGCTGTTCAAGCTGGAACAAATACTGCTTCTAACTTATATGTTGGCGTAAACAACGGTACAAAATATGTGACAATACCAGAGGGGTCAACTGTTAATATTCCAACTCCAGCAAGTTCCATTGAAAATTCTTATCAATCAGCAAATACAGCTTGGGTGCATAAGTATATTTCTGCATTAAATACTGGTAATTTTTCTTTAACTAGGATAGATGCTATGGGCGGACCAAATCCAATTTATGATATTGATTTAACCGAGCCTTATACAAACTATGATGGAATTATAATCGTTGTCACAAACGACTCTTCGAATGGTGTAGACCATATATTTGTCCCAACTTGGAAACTTAACTTAAATATTAATTGGGTAAATGTGAACAACGTTCCGTCATTTATGTTATTTCAAGGTGTTTATTACTGGTCTGTTTTACGTGGCTCTACAACAACAAAATTTTTACATAATAATGATAACTGTATTATACAGGGTATATGGGGAGTTAAGTTCTAATGTGCCAAAATGTTCGTTCTGCCATTGATGTAATTAAAACACAAACAAATCGGAAAACATTAAACCGAGGAGAAACGATTATGCTTTTCGAAAAGGTTATAGAAGACTCCAAAATAATGGGGGAAAAAATGACAGAATTGGAACATCGTGTCGGTAATGTTGAAACAAAGCTGACAATAGTAGATGGTAAAATAGATAACCTAAACGCCAAAATCGACAGCCTTATAAATAAACCGTCTGTATTTGTGACTAAACTGGCAGATAATAAATGGTTTTGGATTAGCATTATTATTTTTATGCTTCTTTTGGGAAGTTTGTTCGGTGCTAATACTGATTGGGTAAAAGGTGCATTTACAATAACGGGGGGTTAAATGGCATACTGGGCGTCATTCTTTTTTATTCTTGGTGGATTTTTTCGTAGGATTTTAGGAACAACATTTAAAATAAAGGGGGTAAAAATACCTCGTTTTTATAAATTAGTAACATTGGCTTTAATTTGTATGCTTATGTACTTTATTGCTGGTTCGTTCCCAAAGGGTTGGAAAGAGTGGCTATGTATGGCTTGGGCTATTGGATGGATGATTAGATATAACAGCCATACTCACGGTGATTATTGGATTTTAGAGGAAATAAAGCCAGACGAAGGTCGTTCTTGGTGGGTTGATAAAACATTAAAGTTATTGTTTGGAAAGGGTAAATATTATAACTTTAACGGAAATTTTGTTGGTTTAACATTGGGGTATTTAGTTCCCGCTATTATGGCAAGTATTACAATGCCATACCATTGGTTTTGGATTGCTGGATTTACAACGCCTGTGGGTTACTTATTCTGCGAGGAAACTCTTAAATTTACAAAAAGAGAAACTGAATATGCAGAATGTTTAAATGGTGCTTTAATGTTTTTATTGTTTTTTATAAATTTATAAAGGAGAAAAATTATGTCAACTATTACAGAGCCTAGCACAATGACAGTAGAAGGAGTTGTTGGAACAGATAGTGGGAACCAACGGGTCGTTATGACAAATGCTTTTACTGGAACACAACTTGCCCATAGCACAAAATCAGTAGAGGTTTTGTGCGATGATGGAAATGGGAATAAACAATTGTGTGTTGCTGTTACACATTTTTCTGATTCTGAAAGTAGCCCCATTCCTTCGCAAACTGGACATGGTGGAAAATTTTTAAAAACGACAGGTTCTACATTAGTTTGGGATAATGCTTTACAAAATGGAGGTACGGGTTCATTGGCTCTTGGGGTTGAAGGTGATGCTACTGGTGATGGCTCTATTTCGTTGGGGGCTGGTTCTGAATCTGGTGGTTCAAGTGGGATTACTATTGGTGTTGGTGCAGAAGGCAGTGGTGATGATAGTATTTTAATCGGTGGTGCTACAAGTGATAATGGAAAAGATTATAATACTATTGTTGGCGGTCGCGCGGAAGCAGAAAAGGAAAGTAATACTGTAATTGGTTATAATGCTTCATCAACGGCGATTGGGGCTGTGGCTCTTGGTATTGGTGCAGAAGCGACAGAAAATGGTTCGTTTGTGGTTGCTTTATCAACCGATGGAAGTTCTAGTACATCTTATAAAGTAATGGGTTCAGATGGTAAGATTGACCCAGCCAGATTCGCTACCGTTCCAAATGCTGATGGGACTTATGTATTGAAAGTAACTGTTGCTAGTGGAGTAAAAACATATTCTTGGGTTGCAGAGTAATAAAAAAAAGGAGGAAAAATGAGTGATATTATAGAAGAATTCGAGGGGTTTTCTGCACAAGCCTATCCAGACCCTTTGACTGGTGGAGAGCCGTGGACATTTGGCTTTGGCTCGACAACGAAAGCAGACGGCAGTCCTGTTAAATGTGGAGATTATATTGAGAAAGAACAAGCAAGAGCTTTACTTCGTGATTGGTTAATTAAAAATGCAAATCCTATAATTGCTTCTATTCCTTATAGATTGACAGAAAATCAAAAGCAGGCACTAGAAAGTTTAATTTATAATATCGGAGCTTCAGCGTTTAAGAAGTCAAAACTTTATACGGCTATTTGTAAAAAAGACTTTTACAATATATTTAAGGAATGGGATTGGGGTGCGAAACAGTTAAGGGGTCTTGCTAAACGTCGTGCCAGAGAGCTTGATTATTTCATGAGGGATTTATGATAAAAGACGAAATTCTAGCCGAAATGAAGGTTATTGCCGAAGAAAACGGGGTAGAATTGACTGAAAATGCAGAAAAAATTGCTTCGTTTAGGGCTAGAACTGGATTACCTTTAAGTATTTGCCCTTGTGCAAAAGATGATAGGACAAGGTATTGCATATCAAAACAATGTAAAAAAGACATTGAAAATTTAAATACTTGTCATTGCCGTGCATTTAAAAAGGTAATTTGACATTTGTATAAAAATGTATTATATTATTTTTTGTGGCTAGTGATTCGAACACGAAAGCCAGAACCTTACTGGTTGCCACATTTAACTTTAAGGGCTTATAAAAGGGATAAGATATGCCAAAATATATAGATATAACAAATAAAAAATTTGGAAGATTAACTGCAATAAAATTTCATCATATATCAAAAGGACATTATTTTTGGGAATTTTTGTGCGATTGCGGTAATAAAATAATTACAGATAAAGATAGAGTAAAAAGAGGTGTTACAAAATCGTGTGGATGTTTTTTTAAAGAAAATTCTAGGAAATGGCAAAAGATAAATTGTACAACTCATTTAATGACTAAAACAAAATTATATAAATCTTGGATGGGTATGAAAACAAGGTGTAAATCGAATGAAAAAAATAAAAAAAGTATTTATAAAGATAGGGGTATAGTTGTTTGTAATGAATGGTTAAATAGTTTTGAAAATTTTAGGGACTGGGCAATAAAAAATGGATATAAAGAAGGATTAACAATAGATAGAATAGATAATAATAAAGGGTATTCACCAGAAAATTGTAGATGGGCTACTCCAAAAGAACAGGCGAGGAATAGAAGGACAAATAAAATAATAGAATATAACGGAGAAAGTCATTGTATGTATGAGTGGGATGAAATTTTAGGATTAAAAAAAGGAACAGTATCACATAAAATAAGATATAAAGAGCCAGAAAAGTTTATTGAAGAACAATTACAAAAAATAAAAAGGAGTGGTGTATAAATGAAAATTTTAAGAAAAATGTTGTTTGTTTTTATAGTATTTTTAAATGGATGTGCTGTTGATAAATGTAACGACTATGTTGTTGCCTATGATTGCACGTCTAAATATGGGACAGAGTGTCGTGAGCATTATTTGGAAATATGTGAGGAGTGTGAAAGGAATAACCAATGAAGAAGTGGTTGGTTTTATTTTTACTTTTAGCTGGGTGTAAATCAACTCCACCAAGTGAAGTAATATCTAACACGGTCGTAAATGGGCTTCAATCACACGTAGAAGCAATTTCTTTATTGGAGAAACAAACTACACCAGAATGTAAGACGGAAGCGTTTACAGCCAATTTAAATGCGCTTAAAACACAAACAGAAAATATGGTTGGGCAAGTAAAAAGCATTTCGCAATCTTGTAAGGTTGAGAAACAAGAGATTTTAAATAGGATTTATACAAGAGATTGTATAATTATTATATTTTTAATTTTATTTATAATTTTAGTTTACTTTCATTTTAAAAAGTGATATAACGATACGAAATATTGTTATTGGAATACTTGCTGGGATATTGATTTTAATAGCATTTTTGTTTATAAAAAAACGGGTTTGACATAGCAATTTTTTTTTGCTATATTCTTAACAGGAGAATTTAATGTCTGGCTGTTGTTGTGAAGAAAAAGGAATAATAGTTTACCAATCTTTTGACACGAGATTTCTTGGTGTTGATTGGTTATCAATATCTTTTGAAAGTAGATTTCAGCTCGAAGGATTTAAAGCGAAATTTTCAATTTGTGGGTATTCTTTTGAATGGGATAATTTATTAGAACCAAAAATTATAAATTTAACAGCAGAACAAACGGCGACAATTCCAATTGGGTTAAATTATGCAGAATTAATAGTCTGGGATAATGAAGATAATGCCAAGCCGTTCTCTACGTCTATTCCTGTTATTTGTAAAAACTGGGTAGAAAGTGAAACAGAAGTAGATACTTTTAATATGTCGGTAAATGCGGTTTTAGAAGATGAAACCCAGATGTTAATTCGTATTGAAACCGCAAATGTAACGTTAGATTGGGTAGAAGAAAAAATAGCAGAGCATAATGCTGACGAAGAAGCACATCCTTATATTTTGGGTGAGTTAGATAAAAAGGTTGACAAAGTATCTGAAGCTAATAGGGTTTATGGTACAAACGGGCAAGGTGAACAAACCACTTATGATGTAGAGTCTTTTGGTAAAGTTGATGATGTAAGGGTGCATGGTGTTTCGGTTGTAGAAAACAAAATAGCCAATCTTGGTAAAATGGCTGGTGTAAATTATGCCGTTCTTATAAGGAGGCTCTAATGGCAGGGATAATGTATTTAGGAAATCAAATGGTAAGCCCTGTTGTTGTTAAAGGTATAGATGGGTATATTGGAAGAGAAGTTACAGAAGATGGAAAATATCAAGTTTCAGAAAATATTTTATTTTCGTTCCCTCCAGAAATAAAAGATGTTGGAGATTATGCTTGTAAAGGCCTGTTCGAGAATTTTTCTATACAAGGTATTGATGATAGTTCTTTAGAAAAAGTTACTGGTAACTTTGCATTTAGTCAGGCTTTTACAAATAGTTTAAAAAATAAGGTGGCTCATTTTAGAAATATAGAGTCTATTACTGGAGATAATTCTTTTGCTGGTTCGTTTATTGATTGTGATGGTACAAAAATATACTTTGATTCTTTAAAATCTATAAAGGGTAATCAAGTTTTTTATAATTTTGCTTCATCTTCAAGCGGTTATTCTGGTGGTGCTTCTATTGAAGAAGCCAATTTTGATAAATTAGAAGAAGTAGATGGGGATTTGGTTTTTTATAATGCTTTTAATTACAATAACAGTATTAAGAAATTAGATTTTAAAAAGTTAAAAAGTGTAAATGGGAGATGGGTTTTTGCTTCTTGTTGTTATGGGGCGTCTTCATTAGAAGAATTTATAATGGATGAGTTAGAAGAAATAGGAGATAATACAACTGGAGAAAATCCTGGGGCTTTTTATTATTGTTTTAATGATGCGATAAAAATAAAAAAAATATCTTTTAACTCATTAAAAACAGTTGGTATAAATGGGTTGTCAAAACTTATTTATAGTAGTAATAAAACTTATTATGATTTATCTATATTTAATGTTCCAATGGTAGAAACAGCCAAAGATAATGCTTTTAAGGAAGCTTTCCAAATAAGTGGAACATATCCGAGTATTCCAAAATTAAATGTTGTTTCATTTGATTCGTTAGCAAATATACAATATCCAAATGTTTTTAAAAACTTTGCCCCAGAGTCATTAAAAATTCTTATGTTTAAATCACTTAATGAAAATTCATTTGGAAGTTATACAAATCAGTTTAATAATATGTTGCAACATTGTACGGATTGCATTGTATTTTTCCCGTCATCTTTAGAATCTATTATAGGAAATTGGTCTGATGTTTTAACTGGATTTGGTGGAACAAATACAACTGTTATATTCAGAATGCCAATGGAAATAATTGTAAATGTTACTCCATTTACAGCTAGTGTTTTATTTACTGGGAATAGAAATGAAAATACTTTAATTTGTTTAAATAACATAAATTATTATGGTGTTTTTGATTCTACCAACGAAAGGGTTATTTTCGTTAAAGATGATAACTATATCGAAGGGGATGTTCGAACAGTAGATATTGATATGGATAGTTATAGTTATAATAAAATTACAATAAATACTGGTGTAGAATTATATAATATGTATTTAACTTGGAATGGTCTAACTATCCCAGTACAAGAAGAAGAAACTGGTGTATATTCTTGTTATATGAATATAAGTGTTGGAGAAAGTGTGGGTATTATTTCTGATGGTTCTTTTTATTATGCTCCTATAAGTACTTCGTTTACAACAACGGGTTCAGATGTTTCAATAAGTATAACGCCAACAGAAAAGGAAACAAGAACTTTTGAAAGACCAAATTTAACAGCTAATGGCGTTTTAGGTGGAGAAAATTTTGCTGTCACTGCAAGTAGTGAGAGTAATGCATATCGAGCTGTTGATAGCCTTACAAGTTCAAGTTGGGCTGGTACTGTGTCTAATATAGGTTGTTGGTATACTATTTATAATCCAAAGGCTTTACTGATAAATTCAATAACTTTCACTTTTTATGGTTTTTGGGGCATAGTTTATGGTATAACTGATTTAACTGTTTGTGGAAGTCACGATAACGAAAACTGGGATGAATTAGAAACGTTTTCTGTAACTCCAAGTGAAGTTTGTAATATAACTATGAGCAATAAAAATTGGTATAAATATTATAGATTTTATTTTACACCAAGTATGGCTGACCTTACCTATGTTTCAAATATAGCATTTGATGCTTTGGAGGACATTTCGGAATGATAGTTAAAACAACATATATTGGAACTTTAAACGGCGTTCATGGTATTTGGTGCGGGTTTAAACCAGATGGTGCCATTATTACAAAAGAGATACCAATTCTTTATCCAGAAGTAGAGAAAAAACTGCGTAAAAAAGGCGATGAAGAATTACTTGACTTTGTTATATTAAACGAAGATAATAAGGAAGAAGATTACGAAGAGGTAGAAGATGTCAACTGATACAGAATTACAACAGTTAATTGTATATGTCGGAACACAAGCAAAGGTTGATGAAGCTCGCCAGCAAGGATTGATTGGGCAAAATGATTTTGTAATTGTGACGGATGCTCCAGAGCTTCAAACAAAGTTAACATCTGCTAATGCTGGTACTGGTATTTCAATTACTGAAGTAAATGGTATTGTTAAGATTTCGAACACTCAGACATCTGCCGAATGGGGAAATATTTTAGGTAATTTACCAGACCAGACAGATTTATGGAATTATTTATCTGAAATTGGTGTTTTAGCTAATTTAACAACCACCGAAAAATCCACGTTAGTTGGTGCTATTAATGAAGTAAATGCAAATGCTTTAAAACAATCAGACATTACGACAGGTTCTGCGAATGGCACAATAGCGGTTAGAGGTTCGGATGTAGCCGTAAAAGGATTAAAGAGTGCGGCATATACATTAAGCACGGCTTATGCTACTGCGGCACAAGGGACAAAAGCCGATAGTGCATTACAACCGACAGACGTTGTTAATAATACCACTTCTACGGCAACGAATAAACCTTTATCTGCTAATATAGGGAAATCTTTACAAGACCAAATAGATAATTTGAAAGCAAGGGGTCGATTTTTAGCTTTATGGAACTGTGCGACAGGTTTAGCGGAAAGCAATCCTCCGTCGGGAACTTATACATATCAATCTGGGGACTATTTTATTGTAGGAGTAGTCGCAAGTGCTGGTGGTACAAATTATAGACCTGATGGGTCAACTTATACGACAGGAGTTGCTTCTACAACTGTTGAAACGGCACAGGTTGACACGGATGATGTTTACTATTATGATGGGAGTGTTTGGCGTTTACAGGTTAATACTCAAAAAGAGGTTGGATTTGTAAATATCGCAGGAAGTCCTTATGATAATACAAATCTTGCGAGCGCACTAAATAGTAAACAAAATGAAATTGATTCTAGCCATAAATTATCTGCCGATTTAGTTGATGATTCTTCTACAACTAATAAATTCGTTACTGCAAGTGATAAAACTACTTGGAATGGGAAACAGGATGAGTTAGTATCTGGTACAAATATTAAGACAATAAATAGTACTTCTTTATTAGGTTCTGGGAATATAGACATAATTATTCCAACTGTAAACGATGCCACTTTAACAATTCAAAAGAATGGTACACAGGTTGCTACGTTTACAGCCAATAGCTCTACAAACCAGACGGCGAATATAACTGTTCCTACCGACACATCAGACTTAACAAACGGAGCAGGGTATATTACATCGTCTGCTTTATCAGGATATGTACCTTATTCAAATGCTACTGGTGCCGTTGACTTAAATGCACAAGACTTAAAGAATGTTGACAACCTTGCCGTAGGTACTGCAACTGTTGACAGTAATGAAAAGATACTTTCTGTCGGTCAGAATAGATTTGTAACGAATAATCAGAACGGATTGTTTATTTCTAGCACTACAAGTCAGTCACGAAAAGGTATGTATGGCGTGCCAATGGCTTTGGAAATACAATTTAACTCTAATAATCAAGCCTATTCGTATCCTTTGGGCTTCCACGATATGAACTCAAACGATAATGGTGGACAGTTCTTATTTACATCATTCTCAAGTAATATCGGTGCGGCAACTGGTGGTGATGTTATGGTTGAGAACGACAAAGGTGGCTTGATATTCAATACTGGAAACTCAAAGACTGGAAGTAAAATGAGGTTCACGGTTGGAAACTGGCAATCAACTCCACAGATTACAGTAACAGCGAACAGCGTTGGTATTAAAAACCTAAATCCGAGTTCAAGCTATGCTTTGGATGTATCGGGAACAATTAACGCCAGTACAGATGTAAAGATAAATGGGAACAGTATTATTCCCAGCCAAAGTGGAAATTCTGGTAAGTTTTTAACAACAAATGGTACGAATACCTATTGGGAAACAGTGCAGGCAGGCGGAGATGCAAATGTTCAATACACAGGTGGCGGTGGTGGAACAGAAGTTATAGATTTATCCCAGCTATATGTAGATAGTCAAGGTGCCACTTATGGTTTTAACTATGACAGTATGTCTGGAACAATAAAGAATGACAATGCTCAAGTTGATGACTCTTTTGCGTATGGTTATATTGAATTATATCTTCAAAACGATGGTGATATAATAATTTCATTTTCTCAAGACTCTGAACAAAACTATGACTTTGGTGAAATATCTGAACTAGATACATACTTAAATCAAGATAACTATGAAGATACTGATTATGTTGCTTGGTCTGGTAAAGATTATGATACAATATCTGATAGTATAACATTCTCAAACGTTCAAGCAGGTTATCACTATTTTACAATAAAATACATAAAGGACAGTTCTTCCGAAACTGGAACTGATACTTTTGAAATTACAGGTATTGAAATAAGCGGTGGAAGTTCTACTGGGAGTTTAATTGATACAAATACTCAACAGGAAATACCATTGTCTGAAATCAATGATATGCCACAAGTTTTGCAAGATATTCGTGATTCTATTCCTGATGTATCCACATTGGAAAATGATTTTGTAACTATTAATACATCGCAAAAGATGCAGGCAGCTAAAGCTATTTTTGGTACAGACGTTGCATTTGGTTCTGATACAACACAAAAGAACCTATTAGCTGTTATTTCAAATAACAACTCTACGGCAGGGAATTGGATTGGGCGTTTAACCGTCGGTGCTAAAAACAAGACCTTTATTATGGGTACTTATGGAAGTATCTGCGTATTAGGGGCACACTCTTGGACAAATGCTCAACAGGGTACTGGTGCTGCTTGGGAGCCTGTTTACATCAATCCTGATGGAGATAAGGCTGTTTATATTGGTGGTAGCCCTATCAATGGTAAACAAGCGATGATGGTTATTCAGAACGTCAATGCGAATACCACGGGTACAGTTAAAATCAACAGGTCTTCGAACTTATCAAACAACTTTAAAGATGTTGCTTGCTGGGATGACGCTGTGACAAAGTTTAACTTTACTTCGATAAGTGGGTATAGTGCTGGTTCTAATCAAATGCTAACGCACGACACAAGTGGAAATCTAAAATGGGTCAATATTTAATGAAAGGAGAATAAAATGGCTCTAAAAAAACAAAAACAAAACTTTGGATATAACTTTGAATATTGGATGATTACAGCTCGTTCCTATGCTAAAGAGCCGAATAGAACAGACTTTGTAATTTCCTTGTATAAAGATAAAGAAGCACGGGATAATGACATCTATTGTGCAGTAGAATCACGTCAATACACTATTGAGGGAGATGCTACAAGCGAACTATGCTACAACTATCTCAAGACTTTGCCGGAATTTGAGGGTGCAGAGGACTGCTAGATGAACGACATAGATGAGGATGCTCGTTTATGTGGGATAGACCCTAAAGTCTGGGAAGATTTTAAAAAAACTTTCAAATATGAACAAATGGAGTTTGAAAGTATTGTTGGTCCGATAGACGAGAGGGAAGCAGAAGAACGCCATCGTCTATCACAGGCTAAACGTTGGTTTGGATATTATAGAAAATGTACAGACCAAAATAAGAAGCTTGCTCTGATAGACCAATACAATAGTTTAGCAAAACCAAAGGAACGAGAGTAATGGGGTTGACTTCACACTTAAATCGGCATTACAGGATTTTAATCAAACAAGGTAGATTTCCGATATGCTATTTATGTGGAAAGCCAATTAAAAAGCAGAATGAGGTTTCACAAGACCATTTAATTCCAAAAGCATTATCTGGAAAAACAGTAGAAGAAAATCTTTGCATTTGTCATAAATTATGTAATAATAAAAAGGGGATGATGACTGTTCAACAATGGTTTGATAGGCAAAGAGAATAGGATTTGACAAACAAGAATAAATTTGCTATTATTTTTGCAGGAGTAATGTATGACCTGCGAATGTAAAGAAAAAACAATAACGGTGTATAAGGGTTTCCCAACCTTTTGGAATGGGAAAAGCCTTATAAACGTATCTTTTGAAACGTTTTTGGATTTAACTAATTTTTCTGCTACATTTAAAATTAATGGTATAGAAAAAAATTATGATGATATTGCTGAAGGATTTAATATAGATTTAACCAAAGAAGAAACGGCTACATTACCTGTTGGATTAAATTATGGTGAATTAATTATAACAGATAGTGATAATCATAAAAGACCTTTTACAACTGCGCTACCTTTTTATGTAGAAAATTTTGTTAGTGGGGATATTCATTTAGATAATTATACGGCTATTATAAAAACTAAATTTAAAAAAATACCATTAACAATAAAAATAGATACAAGTGAAATAGATGTAGAAATAATAAAGGGGTATATTAGAGAACATAATTTAAATGAAGGAGCCCATCCATATATACAAGGTTTAATTGTAAATGAATCAGAAATAAGAGAAGAAACCGATGTAAATTTACAAAGCCAAATTAATGATATTTCTATTTTAGCAAACGGATATGTACATGAGCAAGGTGTTGCAAGTCCTATTTGGGAAGTGCAACACAATCTTAATAAATATCCGTCTGTAACGGTTGTTGATAGTGCCGAAAATGTTATTATATCAGATGTAGAATATATTGATAAGAATAATGTTAAAATAACAATGGTAGGTGCTTCAAAAGGCAGGGCTTACTTAAATTAAAAGGAGATAAATATGTCCACGAAAGTATTAACAGATTTAAATTTAAACCAGAATGAGTTGCAAAACGCTACAATTCAAAATCTAGCTTCTGCGCCATCAAATCCTATTGCGGGGCAGGTTTATTATAATACAACAACAAATAAATACATGGGGTATAATGGCTCAGAATGGATAGATTTATCTAATCAAGGAAGAATTTATACATTTTCTGATGGATTAACAGAAAATACTTCAACTCATAATGTCACATTGGATAAAGCTACAACATCTGCTGTTGGGGGCGTAATTGTTGGAACAAATATCGGTGTTAATAGCGGGACAATTAGTGTTGCAGATGCAAGCACATCTACAAAGGGTGTAATCGAAATTGCGACAGACACAGAGGCAAGTACTGGTACAGATACTGTACGGGCTATTAATGCCAAACAGTTAGCAACAAAGGTTACTGCAAATGCGGCTATTTCTGCTGGGACTGGTACAAAAATTACCTATGATGCTAAAGGTTTAATAACATCAAGTACAACATTATCCGCAAGTGATATTCCAGATATTAGTGCTACTTATGTCACAGTTGCCAGCAAAGGGGTAGCGAATGGGGTTGCTTCTTTGGATGGTGATGGTAAAGTGCCGAGTTCACAATTACCTAGCTATGTTGATGATATTATTGAAGCTTATATTGTTAGTGGTGCGACAGCCCTATCTGCTGGATGGTTATCAAAAACAGATGGTGGTTCTGCATTAACACCAGAAACAGGGATTATTTATGTTGTTATGACATCTGGTGAATATCAAAATAGAACTTATCGATGGGGTGGTACAACTTATGTTGAAATTTCTTCGGCACCAGGTCAAGCGACAGAATCTACTGCTGGTATTGCTGAAATTGCTACTCAAACCGAAGTAAATACTGGTACAGATGATACTAGAATTGTAACGCCGTTAAAATTAGCAACCAGATTGTCTGGAATGGCTATCAAGTCTACATTTACGAACGGTGCATTAACTTCATCTGGTGGGGTTTGTACTTGGACGATTTCTACTTCGCTTGCTCCGAATTGTTCTTTAACTGTAAGGGAAACATCTGGTGGGGCAGAAGTTATGACGGATAATACGTTTGGCAGTAGTTCAATAACGATTAAAATTAATTCTACAAGTAATATTGCCGCTAATACATATACCGCAACAGTAATTGGATAATAAATCCTTGGAGGGATAATGACCAAGTTTTTAAATATCAGTACAGACAACACTTTAGGTGGTAGTTCTGCATCTGATGAAACTGTATCAAGTCAGAAAGCTATAAAGACTTATATTGAGAGACACTCTTTATTAAATACAGCGACTGGGACAGACTCTTTAACACTTCTTGGAAATCCTTGTACTGCAAACTATGGAACAAATATAGGGTATAACTCAACAAGTGGTGCTGCTGCTATTGCATTAGGTGCAAATGCTTATGCAGATAGAGGAGTCGCAATAGGAAATAAAGCTACTGCATATAATTCAGGAGCTGTTGCAATTGGTACACAGGCTGGTTATGACTCTTCAACTATATCGGGTCAGT
>Ga0310690_10002701_pt1 | contig 28246 bp, 14 predicted proteins | sample AusTroGonzalo_MG_2_FD_207661 | JGI IMG/M metagenome (GOLD analysis project Ga0310690, IMG submission 207661) | Bovine rumen microbial communities from tropical cattle in Woodstock, Queensland, Australia - Gonzalo_04 (v2) (version 2) | ecosystem: Host-associated > Mammals > Digestive system >...
GTTCCACCGTCAAGATTGACGCAGCAGAGAGCAACATCGCCGGTATGGCCGATATTTCCCGTTCCCTGGAAGGCCGCGCTGCCGGTGTGTCCGTGCAGAACGTGTCCGGTACCTTCGGTACGGCTCCTAAGATCCGTGTCCGTGGTGCTACCTCCATCTACGGTTCCTCCAAGCCGCTGTGGGTTGTGGACGGTGTGATTATGGAAGATGTTGTGGACGTCTCCGCCGACGAACTCTCCTCCGGTGATGCCAGCACGCTGATTTCTTCCGCTATCGCTGGTCTGAACTCCGACGATATCGAGACCTTCGATATCCTGAAGGACGGTTCCGCTACTTCCATCTATGGTGCCCGTGCCATGGCCGGCGTTATCGTCGTTACCACCAAGAAGGGTAAGGCCGGTCAGACTCACTTGAGCTATACCGGTGAATATACTTATCGCCTGAAGCCTTCCTACAGCACCTTCAACATCATGAACTCCCAGGAGCAGATGGAAATCTACCAGGAGTTGCAGCAGAAGGGTTTCCTTAACTATGCAGAAACGGCCAACGCTGCCAATAGCGGCGTATATGGTAAGATGTACCAACTTCTTTCCCAGTACGACCCGGCAACCGGTACTTTCGCTCTGGAAAACACGGAAGAGGCTCGCAATGCTTATCTTCGTGCTGCTGAATACCGCAATACGGACTGGTTTGATATCCTATTCAACAATAGCATCCAGCACAACCACTCCCTGAGTGCCTCCGGTGGTACCGAAAAGGGTAATTACTATGCCTCTATTTCTGTGATGCAGGATCCGGGTTGGACTTTGCAAAGCAAGGTGCAGCGTTATACCGCCAATATCAATACTACTTATAAAGTAAACGACAAGGTGTCTTTGGGCCTTATCAGTAATGCTTCCTATCGTAAGCAACGTGCTCCTGGTACCCTCTCCAGTGATACGGACGAGGTGAACGGTACCGTTAAGCGTGATTTCGATATCAACCCCTATAGCTACGCGCTCAATACTTCCCGTACGCTGGATCCCAACGAGTATTATACCCGTAACTATTCTTCGTTCAATATTATCCACGAACTCGAAAACAACTATCTAGACTTGAGTGTGATGGATTTCCGTGTTCAGGGTGAAGTGAAGTATAAGCCTATCGAGCACCTGGAATTGGGCGCCTTGGCATCCTATAAGTACACCGGTACGTCTCGTGAGCATTTAGTGAATGATGCCTCTAACCAGGCTATCGCTTACAGAGAGATGTCCACCTCCACTATCCGGAAAGCCAACCCTTTCTTGTATACGGATCCAGATCATCCGTTCGACTTACCTAAAACGGTCCTCCCTGAGGGTGGTTTCTTTACAAGGAATTCAAACGAGTTGAACGGATGGGATTTGCGTCTCTCTGCCAATTATAGCAATACTTTTAATGTAGATCATATCGTCAATGTTTATGGTGGTATGGAGGTTAATAGTATTGACCGTCACGGTACTACCTTTACTGGCGCCGGCATGCAGTTTGATTTGGGCGAAGTTGCCGCTTTTGACTATAACTACTTCAAGAAACTCCAGGAAGGCGGTACCCAGTACTTTGAGTTAACAAACCGCCACGACCGTAGTGCTGCCTTCTTTGCCAATGCTACGTATTCGTACAAAGGAAAGTACACGATAAACGGTACGACTCGTTATGAGGGTACTAACCGCCTGGGTAAGTCCCGTTCCGCCCGTTGGCTCCCTACATGGAATGTCTCCGGTTCCTGGAATGTCCATGAGGAAGATTGGATGAAGGGCCTTTATCCTACGCTCTCTCACTTGAGCGTTAAGGCGTCCTACTCCCTGACAGGTGACCGTGGTCCTTCTACTGTTACCAATTCTCAGGTCGTTATCAGAGCCTCCACGCCTTATCGCCCTTTCACCGCTGTTCAGGAAACGGGTCTGGAGATTGAAGATCTGGCCAACTATGAGCTGACTTATGAAAAGAAGCATGAGTTTAACGTAACCCTCGAAGCGGGTTTCTTTGATAACCGTGTCAACGTTGTTGCCGACTGGTACACCCGTGAAAACTTTGACCTTATCGGACCTGTCAATACCCAGGGTATTGGTGGCGGCGGTATCGTAAAGATGGGTAACTCCGCGGCCATGCACTCTGATGGTATGGAGTTCTCCCTCTCTACTACCAATGTGAAGACGCGTGATTTTAGCTGGACGACCAGCTTTATCTACTCTCATTCTTACAATGAAGTGACCAAGCTGGAGAACACTTCACGGGTTCTTCCCATGGTAAGTGGTTCTGGCTTTGCAAAGGAAGGATATCCTGTTCGTAGCCTCTTCTCCATTCCGTTCACAGGCTTGAATGAAGAGGGCCTTCCCACCTTCATCAATGAAAACAAACAGCCGACGATTGCCGAATTCAACTTCCAGGCTTCCGATCCTGAAAAGTTGGAGTTCCTTGAATACTCTGGTAGTATTGATCCTACCGATGTGGGTTCCTTTGGTAATGTTTTCTCTTGGAAAGGGTTCAAAATGAACGTATTCCTTACCTATTCCTTCGGTAATGTCGTTCGTCTGGATCGCGTATTCAAGAACTCCTATACCGACTTGGATTCCATGCCTCGCGAGTTTGCCGACCGTTGGACTGTACCCGGTGATGAAGCCAGTACGACCGTCCCTGTAATCGCCAGCTCCTGGCAGAATCGCTATTACAGAGAGAAGGGCATGTATTTAAATCGTGCGTATAATGCCTATAACTACTCCACGGATCGTGTAGCCAAAGGAGATTTTATCCGTCTCAAGGAAATCTCCCTGGCCTACGACTTCCCTCAGAAGTTTGCCAAGAAGTTGGGTATGAACAGCTTGGGTATGAAACTGCAGGCTACCAACCTCTTCCTCCTGTATTCTGATAGCAAACTGAATGGTCAGGATCCGGAATTCTTCAACACCGGTGGTGTTGCTCTTCCGCTGGCTAAGCAGGTTACCTTTACCCTCAAAATCGGTCTTTAATTCAATTGGCTCAATAATATGAAAACAAAATACATTTTCGCTGCGTCCCTCATGCTCTTGGGCCTTGTTTCCTGCGACAAGTTCCTGGATGTGATGCCTGATAACCGCACCGAGTTGGATAGCGCGGACAAAATCCGTAGGCTGCTCGTGACGGCTTATCCTTCTGTGGACTATCTCTATTTTAATGAACTGATGTCCGACAACAATGAGAATCTGGGAGACAACAATCCTTACACGGATGTGATTTTCGATCAGATTTACTCTTGGAGTGATGTGACTGAGGATTGGTTCGGTTGTCCCGCATGGGTTTGGGAGAACTGCTATCGTGCCATTGCTTCTGCCAACCAGGCTCTTCTGACCATGGAAGAGAAGGGTGGCGCTGAGGCTCTTGATTGCCAGGCTGAAATGGCTGAGGCTCTCATGTGCCGCGCGTTCTCTCACTTTATTCTGGTTAATACGTTCTGCATGAATTATAATCCGGAAACCTCCGAGACGGATCTCGGCGTTCCCTACATGACCAGATCGGAAACTACCCTGAACCCTAAATATGAGCGTGGAACGGTGGCCGAGGTTTATCGGCATATTGATGAGGATATCCAGGCTGCTCTCCCGTATATCTCTGACGCATATTACAAAGTTCCTCAGTACCATTTCACCAAGAAAGCGGCCAATGCTTTTGCGGCTCGTTTCTATTTGTTCTATGAGAAGTGGGCAGAGGCTGAGAAGTATGCCGATGCTGCGTTGGGTGCTATCCCTCAGCTTCGTGATTTGAAGAAATTCAGTACTATCACGCGTGACTTTGATGCATGGTGTGATCAGTTTATCAGTCCTTCCGAGAAAGCAAACCTCCTCATGTTGGGCGCCAACTCTATCTATGGTAGATCATATTGTGTCGGTGCGACGTATTGCGGAAAGTATACGCATACGCGTTATACTGCAAACAATGAGGACTTCTATGCCTCCAATATCTGGGGCGGTGCGTCGTATTACATGTCTCCTTCCCAATATAGTGGCAATAACTATGATAAGGTAACCATTTGGAGGATTAATGAGCATGCTAAAATTGTAGACCCTGTTGCTGAAACGGTAACCCCTTTCATGTTCTTCCCGGCCTTGACCATAGATGAGACGCTATTGGTTCGTGCCGAAGCGCGCGTGCTTCTGGGAAAGTATGAAGCAGCAGCTGAGGATCTCACACTTTGGATGCAGAACAACGTCAAGACTGACATGGTCTTGACTCCCGAGAAGATTCTGGCCTTCTATGAGGATCCTATCGTGAAGTATGATGATGACGGAAATCCGATCCGGGAGTCTAAATATGCTACTTGGGATAATTCCACTATCAAGAAGCATCTGAATCCTTCCTTCTACATCGGCGCCGAGAATGGCCTTCGCGAGTGCATGATCCAGTGCGTGCTGGGCTTCCGTCGCATCGAAGGTTTCGCATTGGGCCTGCGCTGGTGGGATGTCAAGCGTTACGGTATCGAGATTTGGCGTCGCACCATGGGTAGCAATGGTGCCCCTGCGCGCCTGGATGACATGCTGCTGAAAGATGATCCCCGCCGCGCCATCCAACTTCCTCGTGAAGTTATTGATGCCGGTCTTACGCCGAACCCCCGTAACAAATAAAAATGGAGGATAGAACAATGAAACGTTATATCAAACATATTGCTATTGCAGCGGCTACGGTTTTGGCTCTGGCTTCCTGCCAGCAAGAACAGCTTAACCAGGAGAGTGTTATCAAGGACTCCCGTGCCGAGGAAACCGAATTTGACAAGTGGCTTGATGCTAATCTGCTGAATCCGTACAATATACAGTTTAAGTACCGTTATGAGCAGATGGAATCCAATCTCGCCTATTGGACCACTCCGGCTGACTATGATCAGTCTATCATTTATGCTCATCTGGTAAAGTATCTCTGTGTGGATACGTATGACGAGGTGGCCGGTACCACGTTTACCTGCTCTTACTTCCCCAAGTTGTTCTTCCTGGAAGGCACTTTCCACTATGACAACAACGGACAAATGATCCTGGGTACCGCAGAAGGTGGCCGCAAGATCTTCCTCGGCGGCGTTAACTTCTTGAACAATGTTCTGAACGCTGCTATTGAGAGCCAGGATCCGGGCACGTTGAATGAGTTCTATTTCAAGACCATCCACCACGAGTTCACCCACATCTTGAACCAGACGAAGGATTTCACTCCTGACTATCAGTTGATATCTGGTACGGACTATGTCCTGAATGCTTGGAATGAGACTCATCCTCACGATTACTTGAAGTATGGTTTCATCTCCCAGTACTCGCAGCATTCCGATCACGAAGACTTTGCAGAGATGCTTTCTACGTACGTGCTTAACACTCCCGAACAGTGGTCCGCATGGATGAATCAGGCTGGAAGTGAAGGCTCTAAGAAAATTGCGCAGAAACTGGAAATCGTCCGGAGTTATATGCTGGAAGCCTGGGATATCGATCTCGACGAGATTCGTGATGTGGTTCTTCGCCGTACAGACGATATTCTCGCTGCCCGTGTGGATCTTACCGATTTGACTTATTAGAACATGATGTCTATGAAAACTAAATATATTTTTGTTTTTGCCGTCCTTGCAGTCGTCATTTCTTGCCAGAAGCAAGAGAAAGTGTTTGACGAGCCCTCATCGACGCGCATGGAGAAGTTTCTGGACAATGTTCAGGAAGTAATCTCTAAGCCTCAGAACGGTTGGTACGTTGCCTATTATACAAAAAATCAGAACGTTATTGGCGGCGGTTCAACGTATACAATCAAGTTTGATAAACCTGCAGCCGGCAAGGCAACCATCTTCCATGAGGAGGTACAGCCTGCCGAAGGCTGGGGGGATAGTTGTAACTACAAACTTACCCGCGATGACGGCCCCGTGCTGACGTTCGATACCTACAACGTGGCTATGCACTATTTCTCAACATCTTCCAGTGAATATTATCAGTCCCGTGGCGGCGATTTCGAATTTGATATCCTCAGCGCCTGCGCAGACTCTGTGGTCATGCGTGGTAAACGTTCTCACAACTACTATAAGATGTATCCGCTGGAGGAAGATGCCGACTCTTATATGGAGAAGGTTCACGACATGTCGCAGCGTCTTTCTTTAGGGATTGTCACCGCGGAGATTACAGGCGGTCTTGTGGAAATGTCACTTAATTACAATACAAGGACTTTATCCATTGGTCGTAAAGATTCTAGTCAGAGTGAGATTGTCAATGTTCCATTCATTGTCACGCCTACCGGTTTCAAACTGTATGAGACACTGGACTTCCAGGGCGTTAAATTCAAGGATTTCGTTTTTGACGACGAGAGTATGACGCTTAGTTCTAATGGGATTGTATTTAATCAGGTAATCCCCGAAGGATATATGAGATATGAACGTTTTCTTGGAAAGTACAAGATGACGGTGGGCGCTACGGGCGTTGGCCCTTTGAATGTTGAGATTGTACAGGATGTCAATAAGCGTAGCTATAAACTCAAGGGCGTGAATCCTAAGTATGATATTGCTCTGACATATAATGCCGGTCAAGGTGCTTTGAACTGGATGTCTCAGAACGTGGGCACCACGGAGCAAGGCCACGTTATCTGGCTTTGCGGTTGGGCTGTTCTTAATAATCAGGGCGGAACGTTCTCGTGGTTACCCACTGTAGGAATGCGTTCTGTCGCAGATGATGTTAACAAAGACGACTTCGTTCTTAGTATGGTGGACTTCGGAACTCTTTCTGGCAGCATGGTTGATTCTTTCATCATGTTTGACTTGACAGAGTACCAGACGAGTGGAACCGTCAATACAAGTTTCCCCCAATCCTGGTATTTCCCCGGCGGTAATTATCGTCTTACTGGTCCAATCACTCTTGCTAAAATAGTGGAGGAATAGTCTTATGAAAAAAATTTTCACACTTATAAGTGTCGCAGCTGTCCTTTTATTTGCATTCTCCTGCAAGAAGGCGAGTTATGAGATCCCCGACAAATACAAAGCTGTCGAGTCCCTTGCTGTGAAAGGAAGTGCTTCGGTGGAATTTGATGCCGTTGGCGGAAGTTATACTGTTTCCGTCAAAGGAAATGACGCGGCACTGGAGGTTTCCGCCAGCTCTGATTGGCTCAGTGCCGAAGTCTCCGGTCAGGACGTCAAGCTCTCCTGCACTGAAAATATGTCCCTGCTGATCCGTTATGCAACGGTAACTATCAAGTCCCAGGGTAAGGAACGCCGCCTTCAGGTAAAGCAGTATGGAGTTAGTTATGATTACTTCTGGGAGGAATCCTATGATTTCTCTGCTGCTGGTGGCTCTCTGGCGTTGAAGTTTATCCCCACCACCCTCTCCATCAAACTGAAGGTGGAAGGTAGCGAATGGATCAAAACTTCTGTCACGGAGAACACCCTGAACGTAACCGTCGCCAAGAACGAGACGGCTGAAAAACGTTTCGGTAAGGTTATCTGGCAGGCTGGTGAACAAATCCAGGAGTTTGCCATTACCCAGGCCAAGGGTAACGGCAACCCTCCAGTGGGTGGAGTCATCTTCAGCGAGGACTTTGAGAATGTGGATAATCTGGGCGGTTGGCTCTTTGCTGACATTGATCAGGATGGTTTTGGCTGGTCTTATGGCGATAGCATGGCATCCCATTCAGGTATAGGCATTATGTTTAGTCAGTCTTTTGATAATGAAACAAAAAAACCTCTTACTCCCGATAATTGGATTGTAACGCCGGTAATCACTCTTGGAACTGATAACTATGTTAGTTTCTGGGTTGCAGGTCAGGATCCTGATTGGGCGAAGGAGCATTATGGCGTATATGTTAGTTCGAAGCAGCCTGAAACTTATGGTGATTTGGAAGCCTTTGAGGGATTATTCGAGGCCACAAACCCCATCGAAGATCCCTATGAATCAGAAATAAAGCAGTTTCAGGGGACTGATGACGTCAAAGATATCTTATGGCAACGTATTGCCGTCAAAATTCCCGCGACCTATGACAACAAGAGTGTTTGTATCGGTATCCGTCACTTTGATTGCACAGATATGTTTATTTTGAATCTGGACGACGTGATGGTTACTCAGGGTTTGCCGGCAAAGACGGCTACTTCTTCTGTCTCTACGTCAACAGTAAAGATCAACGGAAATCGTTCGAATTATTTCCTCGACTACAAGAGAAGATAAATGAAGAAGACCCTTTGGATTGTTCTATGTGCTGCTTTGGCACTGGCCTGCACGCGTGAAATGCCTCAGCAGGTGTCCGCTCCCGTTCTTAGAACGGGAACGGGTACGGTAGAGGCGTTGCCACAGGCGGACCTTGGCGTAGAACCCGGTGTGGCCATTGTCTATCTGGATAAGTCTCTCACTGCGAAGGCTGAGAAAGGAGACGCCTCGAAGCGCCTTCCTCAGCAGCTGAAGGTGACCTCCATGACGCGACTCTTCCCTGATGCAGGGGAGTGGGAGCCTCGTACCCGGGCCGCCGGCCTCCACCGCTGGTATGTGGTGGAATATGACAAGAGCGTTTCCTCCGATGAGGCCTTGCAGGCCCTGGAGAATACTGCAGGTGTCCAGATCGTGGAACCCAGCCGCATCATCCGTCCGGAGGTTACCATCAACGACCCTTACTGGAGCCAGATGTGGGGTGTGAACAATACTGAATACCAGGGCTATGACATCAACGTCAAGGCCGTTTGGGACCAGTATGGTACCATGGGTAACCCTTCCGTCACCGTCGGTGTGGTGGATGGCGGTATCTCCCTGAATCATCCCGACCTCAAAGCCAATATCGCCGAGAAAGGCCATTACAATTATGTGGATGGCAAGGATGGCGCAAGTGGCATCGCAGATCATGACCACGGAACGCATGTCGCCGGCACGATTGCGGCCGTCGGCAATAACGGCGTCGGTGTCATCGGCGTGGCCGGTGGTAACGCGGCAGCCGGTAAGCCGGGCGTGAAACTTCTTTCCCTGCAGGTGTTCAAAACCCTCCCCAATGGTCAGGATGCTACGGCTTCCAACTTCGCTAGGGCCATCAAAGAGGGTGCGGACAGGGGTGCTATCATTTCCCAGAACAGCTGGGGCAACAACTTCGACTTCAACAACGACGGCGTTATTTCCGGTTATGAGTTGGAGTATGCAAGGAGCGCTCATGAACATCCCGATGCTTCGTTTGTCCAGGCTGTGGAATACTTTAACAAGTATGCGGGCTGCGACAACGCGGGTAATCAGCTGCCGAACTCTCCCATGAAGGGCGGTGTGGTGATCTTCTCCGCCGGTAATGCGAACACTCCTTACGGCTCCCCAGGTAACTACGAGGGCTGTATCTCTGTCGGTGCCATCAACAAGAACGGTAGTCGTGCCTCCTTCTCTAACTACGGAGACTGGGTGGACATCTGTGCTCCTGGTGTGGGCGTGTATAGCACTTATTTGAATGGCGGTTATATCGCGTATAGTGGTACTTCCATGGCCTGCCCGCACGTGAGCGGCGTCGCCGCCCTGATCGTCTCCCATTTCGGAGGCCAGGGATTCACGGCCGAAGAGCTGCGCACACGCCTGATCCAGGGTGCACGTCCTATCTCGGCCTCGACCGGCAGCAAGCCTATCGGCCCCATGCTGGATGCGCTGGGCTCGTTCCAGCTGAATGGATCCGGTGCGCAGGCGCCCGATGCGGTTACTGAGTTCAGTGTTTCTCCTGTCGGCCACAACATCAAGGTGGATTTCAAGGCTGTCGAGGCATACGGCTACATGGTCGTGGCTTCCCGTTCTGCATCCTCCCTGGAGAAGGTATCCTATGACAATCCTGCCAGCGATATCTCTTACGCCAGCAAGGTGCTGATGAACGTCGAGCCCGGCTCCGACCAGAATATCGTCCTGACCGGCCTCACTCCGGATAAGGATTACTACGTGTCTATCGTAGCTTACAGCTATGACCGGAAGTATTCCCAGCAGGCTTCTGTGAAAAAGGTGCACACGGCCGTGAATATGGCTCCCGTCATTGACATTCCGGATTATCCCGAGCAGGGCTTCGAGTTTGAGCATTATCAGAATGTTTCCCTCCCTGTCAGTTTCTCCGATCCGGATGGAGATCCCATTACGGTAGATCTTCACAATGTCGGTACGGGTCGTGCCCAGTTGGAATCCAACAACGGTTCATCCGTCCTTTACAACTTCCAGCTCGTGTGCATGCTCTCCCAGCCTAAGACCTATACGGCTATGATTACCGCAACTGATGAGCTGGGTGCCCAGAAGAAGATGAATATCATCTACACCGTCAAGCCCAATACCGAGCCCAAGGTGGTGGCCACTCCTTCTGCTGTCCTTTTAGACGGTTCAGGAAAGACGGTCACACTGGATCTTTCCGAGTATCTTCAGGACCCTGATGGAGAGCCCCTTTCTTACAAGGTGTCTTCCAGCAATCACACCGTGGCTACCGCGAGCGTAGATGGAACTATCCTTACGGTAACGTCTGCTTCCGATGGCGTCTGTAAGGTGAAAGTGACTGGCGTTGACCATGATGACAAGAAGGTCATGACCGAATTCTCCGTGCTGGTGAAGCCGGAGGGTGCCGGTGAGGTGTTCATCCCTGGACAGACTGTCCTGACCAAGGGCAACCTGACCGTGATCCCAGGTGTCGAAGAGGCTCCCACTACGGTGCGCCTGATCTCTTCTTCCGGTGTCGTGGTTTACGAACATTCCGGTAACCACAGCGTAGATACCCCGATTGTCCTCAGCGTGGACAACCTGGCCCCCGGCTATTATACCCTTGAAGTAACCTACAAGGATCAAGTTTATACCTTTACCATTGTCAAACGATGAAAATCCGTCATAGCATACTTCTCGCTTCCGCGCTGCTGCTTTCCTGGTCTCTCAAGGCCCAGGAGCAACTGCCGGCCAACGAGGTCTTCGAGTTCCTGAGTTTCCCCCGCGGGGTGGCTCAGACGGGTATGGCGGGTGCCGGCAAGTCGCTGCTCTCCGAATCGACGGCCCTTGCTGCGTTTGACAATCCTGCCGTGCTTCCCTTCGCTCTGAACCACGTGGACGCGGCGGTCCTTTATGGCCGATGGGCTCCCGCCCAGACCAACACCCTCAGCAACAACCTGGGTGGTGGCGTTTCCGTCCGCCTGGGCAAGGGCTTTGCCGTGTCTGCGGCCGTTATCAACCAGGCTCACGCCGAGGTTGACTTCGGCGGCGAGAACGGTAAGTTCTCTCCCAAGGACCTCATCGTCGCTTTCGGCGCCGGTGCTTCCTTCGGTGAGTACGTGAGCGTAGGTGTATCGGCCCGTCTGGTGCAGCAGCAGGTGATGGCGGACTATAAGCTTTCTTCTACCGCTATCACGGCCATGATTCAGTACCACAAGGATGCCCTCAATGTGGCGGCTGGTCTGGCCAACCTGGGCTCGGGTGTCAAGTCGGAGAACGACAATGTGTCGTCCCTGCCTTCATCGGCCCGTGTGGCTGCTTCCTATGAACTGCCTGCCGGCCTCGGCGCGCTGACCTGCGCACTGGATGCCGACTACTACTTCAGCGGCAAGATCGGCGTTTCCGCCGGTGTCGCTTACGGTTTCAAGGACATGCTCTTTGCGCGTGCCGGTTACCGTTACGCTTCTGCGGGCGCTGCTTTTCCTTCTCACCTGGCCCTGGGCCTGGGTGCCAAGTGGAAAGGTTTTGGCCTGGACGTCTCTTACCTGACAGCTAATGCGCAGATCGGGAATTCCCTCTGCTTGGGCATCAGCTGCCGTTTTTAACCGATAATTAATTATTAACCCAAAAATATTAATCATTATGAGAAAATCCATTTGGACTGTACTGCTCACTGCGCTGGTCGCGCTCGTGGCAGTAGGCTGCGCCAAGGAGGCCGATCTCTCTGACCTCAAGAACAAGGTCACGGATCTGGACAAGCGTGTTACCGCCCTCGAAGATGCAGTCGCAAAGATCAACAATGTGACTATTCCCGGTTTTGAGAGCCTGGTGAATGCTGTCCAGAACAAGATCTCCATCGTGTCTGTCGTTGAGGGAGAAGGTGAGTACACCATCAATTTCTCCGATGGCACCTCCGCTACCATCAAGAACGGCAAGGATGGTAACGACGGTAACGACGGTAACGATGCCGTTGCTCCTGAAATCAGCATCACGCTGGGTGAGGACGGTATCTACTACTGGACCGTCAACGGCCAGCTGCTGAAGGACGAAGCCGGCAACCCGCTGCCTGTTACCGCCAAGGGTGACAAGGGTGACCAGGGTATCCAGGGCGACAAGGGTGATAAAGGTGACAAGGGTGATGATGGTATCACTCCTCTGTTCGGCACCAGCACCGAAGGTAAGGTTATCGTTTCCTACGATGGTGGCGAGACCTGGAAACCCCTCGGCTTCAGCGTGATCGACGGCTCTGCCTTCACCTCTGCCTATATTGATGAGAACAAGTCCACCGAGGATTACATCGTCCTGGTCGTGGGCGAGACCGAGGTCCAGATCCCCAAGGAGAAGACCTTCTCCCTGAAGATTACGTACGATGGAAACCTGAATTCCGTGGGTATCAACGCCGGTGAGACCATCGCTCTCGAGTATGCCGTTCAGGGTGTTTCCTCTACCGATGAGGTGACCGTCGATATTCTCAGCGCAACCGCTGGCATCACCGCCAAGATTGCTGCTGTCGATGCCGTTAGCGGTTATATTATGATTTCTGTCCCCGCTGCCGATCCTGAGGCTACCGAGCCCGCCAAGATCGAAGGCAAGATCTTTGTCTTCGCTGACAACAACAAGGGCAAGTCCAACATCAAGGTGATCTCCCTCGAAAAGGGTGAAATCGCCGCCGTTGCCGATGTCTCCGCTCAGGCTCCCGCCGCCGGTGGCGAGTTCGAACTCACCGTGACCACCAACAAGGAGTACAACGTGAACATCAACGACGCTGCTGCTTCTTGGCTGTCTGTCGTCGAGACCAAAGCTACTCATACCGACAAACTCAAGATTGTCGCTGAAAAGAATGAAACCGGTGCCTACCGCGTTGGTGTAGTGACCATCAATGACCGTAACACCGCCGACAAGATTGCTGAGTACACCGTTGTCCAGCAGCCTTCTGATGCAGTTGCTACCGAAGTGGCTTCTATCCGTGAACTTGCCGATGGTACCGAGGTGTCCGTGAAGGATGCTGTTGTCGCGGCCGCTTCCAAGGAAGGCGTTGTCGTCGTTGACGAAAAAGGTGGCTACATCTACGTTGCCATGGGCCTGAACCCGGCTGTTGAGCGTGGTGACGTTATCAGCTTCAAGGGTGTCAAGCAGACTAACGAGCAGACGCTTGTCAGTTATGTGGATGTAACCAAGGGAGAAGTGGTTGATACGGATGAGTATGAGGGCGAGATCCCTGATCTTCGTGTCTCTGCAATGCGTAATTATTACACCTATGATTCCATTAACACTGGCGCTACTGGTATTCTGACAAAGAGCGAGACTGGCTATGGTCTGGATGTTTCCAATTATGCAGAATACTTCCCGAACTTTGTTTTCGAGACTCCGATGGGTGTGGATCTGGAGCCCTTCGTCGGCAAATATGTTACCGTTAAGGGCTATACCAACGGTAATTATGTGAAGTACGATGAGAATTCCTACTTCACTGAAGATTCCTATGTGGGTTTCATCGTCAATACTGTTTCCGAGGTTACCTTTGCTGTCAATCCTAACTGGACTATGAGCTATGAGGGTGAACAGAACGGAAAGAGCGTTATCAAGAATACTGTAGCTGCCGGTTCTACTGATTACTACTATAGCTATGGTGCTGTGTATGTGTCCAAAGCTCTGCTGGAGAAGTATAACGTATCTGTTGATGAATACGTAATCTCACAGAGTCTTTCCACTGCCGAAAAGGTTCAGTTCTGGTTTGATAAATGGAACGACACTATTGATACCGATGCAACCGTAGAAACCAAGTCTTTAGGTATTGCCAATCTTGACTATGGTACGTACTATGCCTTGGCCGTTGGTCTGAATGAGGATGGCTTTGTCAGTGGAAAATATGCCATCGTAGAATTCGAGAAAGTTGATCCTCATGTGGCAGCTGAATATAAAGACTTCATCGGAACCTGGAAGGTCGGTACTACTGAGTGGACCATCAGCCAGGATGTGGAAGGCGAGTCTTATATCGTCAAGGGTGTCATGGGCTCCAATTACGACCTCGACTATGTCGGTGTTTTCGTGGATGGCAAGTTCGCCTTCATGGAGAAAGATTTTGGTGCCGTGATTGATGGATATGAACATGTTACTATGGGCGGTCAGTACTACACTAATTCTGGCACCTACTGGGGCCTGAATTATGTCCTGGAAGAGCCGTCTGTGATCCTGTATGTTGGTAAGCTGAATGACGGTACGTTTGATGTAACGGCTGGCGAGATTGCCGAAGGAACTAAGTATAATTACATTAGTCTGTGGGGTCTGAAGAATAATAAGCCTAAAGAGATTGCTTATAAGGCTATGCCGACTTCTTTTGTTAGCGCTGACAGTGCAGAATCTGGCATCGTTGATAAGTCTAATGTCTGGTCTGTCGAGTATCAGCCTAATACCGATACGGGTGACCCTTCATATCCTTATGCTGTTGTAGTAACCGCATGTGATGCTCCTTATTTTAGTGTGAACGTCTATAATGCTGGTTCTGTTGCAACTTATGGCATAGAGGAAATTCTTCCTTATTGTGGCGTTGAGGATTATATCGATTATGGTATTGATATCCTTGCAAGTGCAGGCCTTGTCGGCACAAGCGTTCCTTTCGTTACGGGTTGGAAGGACCTTTCTGGTACCCTCGACGTTATTGTCTGCGCTATTGATCCGACGACGGGCTCTGCTACTGGTGAGTACTGCTACAAGGCCATTGATTTTGGCGGTTCTTCGACAAGTTCTTATGCTCCGCTTGCAGATTATGGCAAAACGAACCGCCTGCTTGAATCTGGCGTTAAGTTTACCAAGAAGATTGCCGCAGAGGAAGAGAACAACGAAAAGAAATCCGACTCCCGCAATTTTGTACAGATTAGATAAAGAATAATCCTCCATACAATTCATTTGAAGCGCTCTGTTTTTTACAGGGCGCTTCTTTTTTGTAGAGAACAAGTGGAGTCGGTGTGGGCAAGTGTCTGAATATGTGTTTGGTGTGGTGAAAATGGAACGGATTTTGAAGGGAATTAACGATGCATATTATTAACCTATAAATTGACTATTTTGGTATTCCATTAGCATTTTGCGGAGTATCATTGTCGGTTGGCTTTAACCAATTATAAATAAACAATGAAACACAGAATCATTCTAACGCTAATTATGCCTTTAGGCCTAGTGCTTCTTTTTGATTGCAGTAAGAACACTCAACTTAAGGACAGTTCTCGTGATGAACCGGTCTTATTTGAAAAACAAAGTCCTAGGTTACCTCTCGATTTATCCGTGCTTTCTGCTGATGACGCTTGCGTTGTTGCCAAATTGTTTGTTAATAACAATCCTCCGACAAAGATGTGTCATAATAAAGAAGTTATAGGGGTGGTCCCAGTTTTGGGAGATGACGACTGCGTCCTTATGTATGCGGTGAATCTCACGGACGGTTATATCCTCGTGTCGGCTACAACTGATTACTATCCGATCCTTGCTATTGTGGAACATGGTTCGTTCTCTATTCTGCCGAATTCCGGGCAAGAATACATACTTGAGGATTTGAAAACTGTCGTCTCTTCGTCAAAGGACAGTCCTGCACTTGGTGCTAGCGCTGCATGGCGGGAGTATATGGATCAGCCTTCATTTGAAGTCGCAGATACAAAAGTGAGCGCCGACTATTATGCGCTCCTTGACAGTTATATTGCTGGGTGGATAGAGGACGGGCGGGCAATATACTATCTGAAGAGCAAGCCGGATAGCATGCCGGATGATATCTATGAACGTTTTTGTCAAGATGCCTGTGACGACACTCCTTACTTTTATCCGTATATGGATTGTGCTATCATCACAGAAAAGTATGTCACGAAGAGTACTGGTCATGGACCGCTCCTTCATACACAATGGGAACAGAGCGGACAGGGGAGTGGCGGTGGACTTAGTTTTAACTATTTTGTACCTAATATGATGGATCTTGGTTGTGTAACAGTCGCGGTAGGACAGATTATGCGTTTTTTTGAATATCCGGTCCGCTATAATTGGGCGGTGATGCCTAATAACACATCAAATATTGAATTATCTTCTTTCTTGGCGGCTTTGAGGACAGATTTATGTGTGAATAATTCCGGCGCTACAACTGCTAGCAAAGCAAGAGATACATTTCGTCACTATGGGTATAACGCTAGTTTAGAAAATCACTCAGCAGAAAACGTATGCTCTTCTTTAAATCGTAACCGTCCAGTATTTATGAGTGGAACTGATGACGAGAATAATGTGGGGCATTCATGGGTCTGTGATGGTTATTATAGCACCCAGTGTTATTATGAGTACAAACTGTATATTCCACGAGTAATCAACGGAAGATTATACGATTTCATTGAATGGGGATCTGAAAGTGTTTATGACTACTTTAGCCCTGTCTTTTATCACATGAATTGGGGATGGGGGGGAGACCATGATGGCTATTATATGGAAGAATCTATAAAAATAGTAGACCCTGACTTCTCGCGAAATTATAATAGTCATAGAAAAGAGATAATTGTGGTGCCCAATAATTAGTTTTTTAGGTTATGAAATCTTTTTATCACTTTTTTATTCTTTCTGTTCTATTTGTTTTAATCCCTCTATCGTGTTCGAAGGACCCCCAATTGGGTGGTTGGGAGCGTATGGAACTGGATAAATACGAACTCTTATTTGGTCTCGAAGGCGGGGAGAATACGATCATCGTCTCTAACTACCCTGGGATTCTCAATGCGGGGATCTATGGTATAACCCAGGATGTCGAACCTGTGGATGGGATAGATTTGAGAATCGAAGGGAATAAGGTTATTGTCAGTGTGAGTCCCAGCACAACACCGCGTTCCTGGATGTTGAGGTTGGCTTTCTATGACGCCTCTAGCGATCCTGTTTATGTGTATCAAAAATAGGATGGATCTTTTGAAATCTGACTCGCCAATCGTACAGTTTAGTGACTTAGATCGAAATGTATTGCGGTGGGACCTCTCTTTTTGTAAACTACACCGTATGTGTATGCCAATGCAAATTGATGAAGGCGACACTTAAGTGCGTTAATATGTGTCTGGAATGAGGTTTTCTTCTAAGGTTCAGATTTGTGTTGTGATGTAGTGATAGTAAGTAGCTAATGAGACTATGTCTATGCGCTATTGTCACGCAAATGTATTATTTTTGCTAAATCTGTACGGGTTTGTTGGCGAGAATGCATATAATTAACTTAACACTATACAATGAAAAAGCTATTTATTCTTTTGTTCGCGTGCGTGTCTGTTCTTGGACGTGCACAGAATCCGGATTTTTTGCCGCAGGTCTATTCACCTAATGCGGCGGAGCTGGGCAAGTACGGGAAGATTCCCGTAAGCTATTTCAACGGTCTTCCGAACATCTCGATTCCATTGACCGAGTTAAAGGCAAAGGACTATACTTTGCCAATCTACCTTACTTATCACGCTAGCGGAAATAAACCCGACCAGCATCCTGGCTGGGTTGGTCTTGGATGGACTTTGCATGCTGGCGGATGCATTAATCGAATCGTAAATGGGCAGAAAGACGAACTAACGAATTACGAAGCTAAAGATTTGCTCCTCCCTTATGGAATGTTCCCGGAGCTAATTGATCCACAATTGGAGGATCCTTTTCAATATGCCTATGACCAGACGTTGAACCATATTGGTAATTTATACCATGCACAGATGACACAAGAAACAGATTGGGAGAGTAGGTCTAATCTGAATAATGTCTCGACAAAGAATTATCGAAAAGATTATGCTCCTGATGAATTCCAGGTTTGCCTGGACGGAATCAACGCCTCCTTCTACATAACAGGCGAGAATGAGATTCAGATTGTGTCTCAGTCAGACGCAGATTTCAAAGTTGAATGGTCGTTACGTGACATGTATGGACGCGAGGAGTATGAACTCTTTCCTGCACGTTTCGCAGGCGGATACAATGTGCCCATAAAATCAAGACTTTATGCATATATCTCAGAGATTGTGCTTACTAATCATGATGGGGTGAAATATCTATTTGGAAGAGATGAGAATGCAATTGAGTTTTCGACGAATTATTACGGTCTAGATAAGAACTCGGCGGCTATCTTTTCCAGTACGCCTAATACGTGGTTGCTATCCTCTATTGAAACTCCAAATGGAGAAGTTATCACATTCCATTATGAAAAAGAAAAGGGAGTTAACTTGATAAAGCACGATATTCATACATTATGGAAATATACACAAGACACAGAGTCTGTTGATCCGGTTGTTCCGGGCGTGGAGATAATATGGAATTATGGAAATGATTCTGATGAGTTGATAGATGGGGGCGTACGTAGTAGTATCTCATTTACTATGTTGCGACCGTCTTATCTTGCATCCATCTCATGCAAAATGAGCAGTGATTCAGTTTCGTTTTCAAGAACAAGGACAGTGGAGGCTGCATACGACTATACATCAAAGGAGTTGGAGAAACGGAACATTGACTTCTGCACACGGCGGGGTATACCTTTTGAAACACTTCGCGAGGCCGACCAGTATTATCAACTATCTGGAATTAATCATAAAGGAGAGAAGATTTCTTTTGGGTACACTCAATCGGATAGTACGCGCCTCCATCTCCTTTCTCTTGATTTCAGTGATGAAACAAACACTAATCAAGGAGGCCGCTATTCTTTTCAATATAATGATAAGTGGGCTTTCCCGGGGTATAATAGTAAAAGAACTGATAAGTGGAATTACTTCAATGATATTTACTATGGAAGTACTCCTTTTGTCTCAATGGAGTCGGTAAGACAGCCTGACTCTGAGAAAATGAAACTGGAGATATTGACTCGTTTGGACTATCCGACAGGCGGTTACAGCCTTTTTGAATACGAACCGCACTCATACTCGAAAGTAATGCGACAGTTTCCCTTTGAATTAAGATCGGTAGATTCTCCTCATGATAGTATTGCAGGCGGCCTTAGAATAAAAACAATAACGGATGTTGATAATACCGGCACGTCTGAAACTCGAGTATTTACCTATGATGGGACTGACGGCATGAGTAGTGGTGTTCTTTCTGGATATCCACAGTATCATGCTAACGGGTTTCGTTTCTATGACTTTATTATTTTTACAGTGTATCTTGGGTATATCGAGATGTCAAACGGTGGCATTTATCAGTTGGGAAGTGAGCTCCCATTAGCTTCGTTATCTCAAACGCATGGTAATCACGTAACGTACTCTCAGGTCACAGAAACTGTTTCGGGGAGTGGAAGGACGGTCTTTCAGTATTCTAATCATGAAGACGAACTCTCACGAGATACGTCTCCGCTCATGTTTCAGAATTTCAATAATCTGTTGCTTGTTTCACCATTTAACACAAGGCAGCTGTTCCGGGGACAATTACTCTCTAAAACGTCTTATGACAAAGCTGGTAGAAAGGTTAGCGAAGAAGAAAACACTTATCATATAGATACGCTTACTGCAATCAAATCTGTGGAGATGACCGACGCTTGTGGCGGCTTCTTGAGAAGAACATCTTACGTTAAAATATATTCATGCTATCCATATTTAGAGCACTCTAGGATATGCTTCTACCCCGACAATGGAGGAGTCCCACTGCTTGAGACCACCGATTATGAGTATGATTCTCATCGGCAGTTGGTTAAGACCATTAGGCGTCGAGGGACTCATCAGGAGGAAACGCGTACGCTTTATAGTGGAGACGCCTCCTTGGCAAATCGTAGCCCGTATAGTGGAATGCAGGCCGCTGGCATCTTCGACCGCCCTGTAGAACAGACAGTGCTTCGTGATGGGAAAGTGGTGTCTTCTTCGCTTATTACCTACCGCCAGCTGGGTGATGATATGTTCGTTCCCGGCAAATACTTCGAGGCACGTTTGAATTCCCCGATTCCCTCCAGCTCATGGCATCCGTACAACGGATCATTCTCGAGTGAACAAGAGAGTATCTACGGCGCGGCAAGACTTAGTTTCGATAGCTATGACTCACACGCCAACATTTTGGCCGCTACAGCGGAAGGTGGTCTTCATTCGCTGTACACCTGGGATCCTTCCGGCATGAATCCCGAGGCCTCATTTACCGGTATGCTGACACCGGTTCGTAACGTAATAGTGGAGGATAACGCCTACCAAAGCATGGATTTCCATCGAAAACATCTTACGGAATACACCTTTGAGTTCGATGCTGAACGCTCAGGTGAGTTCTCCTTCTGTATGGCATGGCCTGATTGTATAGCATACGATATGGCCGGAACACTTGATGGTAACCCTGTATTCAATTATGAAGCACCTAAGCAAAAAGGCACAAGAAAAGATCCCGTTACTATGCCTCCGGTAGATGGGCCAATCATGACACCCCTCACTGAGTTGTACAGAGGTGCTATCTCTACAGGCCATCACGTCTTTAAAGTTTACCCCACCGGAGAACCTCAGCATGGCTCCGATTGGGCGCAATTGGATGTTATGCTCGACGGAGAGGGGGCAATTGGCTACCCTGTATACCGCACGGAACAGCGTTCCGACGAACTGGGCGCATGGTACTTTGACTTTGAGAAGGACGGCAACCACGATATAGGCTTCCATAGCGGGACGTCCTGGAAAGGTTTAAAGACCTTCAGCAAGAGCATCCCTTCCGGCATTCCCTATACCATTGACTGGATGGAATGCGGAAGCGATGGGCAGTGGACGTACAAGACCCGCGAGTTCACAGGCCGAGCAACGATTGGCGGCAGTGCCGTCTCCATTGACAATGCTCGCATCTATCCTTCCGATGCGGCCGTTAATAGCTGGACGTGGACAAACGCCAATGACTTATCCTCCGTCACGGACGGGCGGGGCATCACGGAGCAATACGAGTATGACGGCTTGGGCCGCCTCATCACCGTTCGGGACTCCGATGGGAATAAGAAAGCCTCGTACGCATACCACTACGCTTCCACAGGATCGGAAACTCCGGATAACTATGTGAAGACAAGCCAGTACACTAATGAAAGTGGCATAACGGCGCGGGAGACCATCCAATACCATGACGGGTTGGGTCGCCCCTGGCAGACACTAAGTCTGAATGCGGGGAAAGATGAAGACAACAACGTAAGGCATCTGGCCGAGCAAACAGACTATGACGCTGCCGGCCGTCCGTTCCGGACGTGGCTGCCCTTCCGCACGGCATCCCTCCTGCCTCAATCTTCCACTCCTACCGAGTCCCTGTACTCAGATAGCGAACCATTCTCGTTGGTGGAATACGATGGCAGTCCGCTGGACCGCCCGAGACTGGAGTATGGCCCTGGCGCGAACTGGCATTCCAACGGCAAGGCCGTCAGTCATGGTTACTATACCAATGGTACCAGCACTACGCTTAACTGCAAACGCTTTACACTGGCATGGTCTGGAGATACTACTGTCGTTGTGTCCAACAACGGTAACATTCCCTCTGCAACCCTCTCTGTCGAGAGCCTAACGGATGAAGATGGGATTACCCTTCTGACCTTCAAGAACATGTATGGCCAGACCCTGCTGGAACGCCGTCACCCCCAGTTCGGGATTGACTTTGACACCTATTATATTTACGATAATTTAGGTCGGCTTTCCGCCGTGTTACCGCCTGTGATTGCAAACATATCGGTGATTAGCAGCACGGATATTGACAAATATGCGTATCTTTATCGCTACGATTCCCGCGGTAACTGTATCGCCAAGAAACTGCCTGGCTGCGGCTGGTCCTTCATGGTATATGACGCCCGCGGCGCCATGATCATGAGCCAGGATGCCGTGCAACGCAACAATGGCAAGTGGGCACTGCTCCTGGCCGACGGTCAGGGACGTCAGTGCCTTACCGGAGTCTGCACCGCCAGCCTGGATGCATTTGGTGATCCGTACGGCAATGCAACCATTTATGTCCGCAAGACGGGCAACCCTGGCAACTCCGGCGACGTACATGCCTCACGGAACTATTACGGCTATACGTTATATACGATGACGCCCCGTAACCTGACAGTGAACCAAGCCACCCTGTGGAGCCCGTATGGCCCCGCCGAGAGCTATGATCGTGTTCTGGGACCGACGACAAGCGCCCAAGTGCTAAAGACAACGTACACCTACGATGCCAAGGGTCGGGTGATGAAGACTGAACGCCAGACCCACCTGGGTGGTACGGAAACAGAGCAGGTGACTTATAGCTTCACGGATGAGGTGCTCTCCCGTGCGCTCATCCATACCAATGCCGCAGGTCAGTCACAGCTGGAACAGTACACATATACGTATGACCATTGGGGCCGTCCCCTGAAGACGACACACAGATACGGCACAGGCAACAATACCGTCCTCCACGATAACTCCTACGATGGCTTGGGCCGATTGTCATCCGACAGCCGTAACGGAGCCCCCGCGCTCTATACCTCTTACACCAACAACGTTCGCTCGTGGCTAACGAGTATCCTCTGCGGAGGAGGCTCAACCTTCAGAGAGTCCCTGTACTACGAGTCCCCGATCTCCGGAGGCACGCCCCGCTGGGCCGGTAACATCAGCCAGATGGCCTGGAAGTCCGGCACCGATCCTACCACGCACCGCTATTCCTTTACGTACGACAACTTCGGACGTCTCACATCCGCTGCTTATGACGGAGGTGCCAGAGGAGGCAATTACGGCACATCCTACATCTATGACGCTAATAGCAACCTGATCAGCATCTCTCGCGCTGCGATTGAGGGGCCGAAGGGGGCATATCCCCTTATGCCTGGAGGAACAGTGTACTACCTCTCCGGCAACCAGGTAATGGCCAGGGAGCAGACTATCTTCGGGTCAAGGCCGTCGATAGATGCCAGCGGTGCAAGAGTGCCTCAGATGGTATACTACGATGCCTGCGGCCGCATGGTTCGTGACGATGACCGTGGCGTTAGCAAGATCCTATACAACGATCTCTATCTGCCGTCCGAAATACGGTATGCGGCAACGGAAAGTGGCCAGGAACCGGAATCCTATGGCGTCCAGTATGCCGCCGATGGCAGAAAACTGCGCACAGGCCGAATCGTATCCGCGATGAAGCAGTTCAACAACGTGAACGTTTTCGAGGATATACAGGAATTGGGAAAACAGGAGTCTTCCAGAGCGGATACCCTGCACTTCATTAATCCGGGCTCCCAGATTTCCATCGGTCTTGAACCGACACTTGAACCCGTAGTCAGGTATGAGTCCCCGACCGACTACGTGGGCAACCTGGTGTACAAAGACGGAGTCCTGGAGAAGATTCTTGTTGACGGCGGCTACATCACGGCCGCGGACATGAACTATCACTTCTTCGTGACGGATCACCTAGGCAACGTGCGCGTGGTGGTGAATAGCGCCGGCACCGTCGAGCAGGTGAACCAGTACTACCCGTACGGCGAGTCTGCAGAGATGGGTATGCCCGTCCAGCCCACTACCGACAACCCCTACAAGTGGTCCGGCAAGGAGTGGGATGAGCAGCAGGCCGCCTACGACTTCGGCGCACGCATGTACTCCGCCACCGACGCCCGCTGGACCACCATGGATCCTCTCTGCGAAAAGTACTACTCCATCAGCCCCTACGCCTACTGCGCCGGTAATCCCGTGAATCTTGTTGATCCGGATGGAAGAGATGTTTGGGAGGTAGACAAGTATGGCGTGATTACTTGGAAGGAAGAGAGTGATGAGCACTCTCTTTATAGTGTTGACGCCGACGGAAATAAGAATAGTATAGCAATTAAGAATCGCAAGATTTTGGATGTGCTATCTTCTGATTATTATGAGTTTGACGCGGAAGGTAACAGAAATAAAGGAACCGGTGGTAGAGATCATTTGAGATCGTTAATCCGTCAATGGAAGAAGGTCTCATCATGTTATACATCGTCATCTGATAATGAGGATCTTTGTTCACTTTTTATTTTTTTAGCGGATAATACTCCTGTTGAGTGGGTGCTTCATATGGATGATAAATCTGGTATTACTTTGGGAACTCGCCATAACAAAGATACAGCTGGTAAAGAATCCGATTATGGATTGGAATCAAAAGCCGAACAAAGCATTCACTCTCATCCGGATCAGAGAAAAGAGGAGGAATGGTCCTCTATGAGAAACGATGTTCACTACGTAAAAAGTGGATTTCGTGCTCCTATTTCTTATGTCTATTTTCCAGTATCAGGGGCTGTGTGGCAACTTCCAGAAGAAAAAAGAGATGGTAAACCAAACGCAGTAAAGCGAACCTTAATTGCAATGATAAAAGCTCATAAACGTCATTAATGTGAAGCGCGATGAAAAGATTACTTTATTATGTGATTATTGTTACTGTCGTTATCACCTCCTGTTTGAGAACGGCAGATGAACAATTAGATTTATTCATTATTCCAGAGATGAATGAGAAGCTTCGAGAATTTGTTAGGGCTTCTGAAAGCAAATTCCCGGAGCACCAATACCAGATAGTCATCGGCGGAAACAGATTAGGGGCAAAAGTCAGTTTAATTGAGGGGGTAAACGGACCGTTACTTGGATGTCTTTATTGGTGGGATTATCAGGAGCCAGAGTATTTGGGATGCTATATTTTGGGCCGTGATTCTATTAGCGTGTATGCGTCTCCTCGTGATATTGTACGCAATTATATTAATGAGTCGGCTCTAAAACAACAGACTCTAATGACAGTCGATAGTGAGGTAGACAATAATAGGATCAGAGGTAATTATTATCAAATAGCCAATGGCGTCGTGAAAGAATTGTCCAAGAATACAATGGACATGGAACGCACAATCTTTCATTATGTCGATTCAAATCAAGAAGAGACATCACATTTGCTAATTCTCGCGAGTGAACCGCCTTATTATGAAATGATTTCATCCAATATTGTTGTATTTGGTACGTGGGATTATTCATCCGAATATTCAATCTGTTTTCGCCCTTTTAATATTTTCCAGTACTCCGAGGCTAGGAATGATTTGGTTGAAATTCCTCTAGAATGGGAGAAGAGTCTTACGTGGGATAGCTTTGAAGAGTGTCTTGGCGTCTCGCTATACAAGGTGCAGGGCGATTGCTTGATCCCGGTGGTGGACGATCCCATAGAAGCCACGTTTTATTGGGTTTTGGATACGTTCTGAGGGTGGCCAATCTGTGCCTTGCAACCTTGTGGCTCCGCGGTAAGCATCCGATGAACTGCATATTGTGGCCAGAAGAGATCCTCGCTACTTTTGCAGAAAGTTTACAGATATGCTTACAAGAGAACAGATACTTGAAATCCAGTCTTATTGTGCCACGCACGGTGTGCCTCAGAAAGAGCGTTTGGAGGAACTGAGCATTAAGGCCTCTCAGTTTTACAGATGGCAGCAGAAGTATCGTCAGGAAGACGAGCAGTCTACTGAGTCTGGCGCATTTGTTCAACTACATCCAGGCGGCGAGTTCATCTCTCCAATGATGCCTCCAGCCAAAACTTCCGGAAAAGCCAAAGCAAAAACGGGAGACGTAGACAAAACAGAAAGCTTCTTGACGGTTGAGATCCGCACTGCCGCCGGCACAATGATGCGCATCCAGGGCAGTATGACAGCCGCACACCTTCATGAGATAATAGCAGCCGGATAATGTTCTATCTGGATGGAACATACCGGTACTGGCTATACAATAAGCCTGTTGATATGCGCAAAAGCTTCAATGGCTTGAGCGGCATCGTAACCAACGCCATGTGTGAATGCCTTCGTAGTGGAGATGTCTTCATCTTCGTCAACGCAGGCCGTAATATGATGAAACTACTCCGTAAGGAGGAGGGAGGATTGGTGTTGTATTGTATACGTCTAGATATGGGACGTATGCGCCTGCCGATCGCAGGCGGAGAGGATGTCGTCTCCACAAGTTTGGCATATGAGAACGTAGTGGGGATGGTCCAATCTGCTCTTGATAGCCCTTATGTCCGGCGCATGAAAATACTCGCTAAGAGTTTGTAAATCATTATTATAGATAAGTAAAATAATCGACATTTACAACAGAAAATCGCTTGCGGAAGTCGCTCGGAGGCCATATCTTTGTACCCGAGAACGAGAGAAATAGATGTCAGAACTGGACCTCGAAATACAGCGCCTTCGCGAACAAAACGCCAAGCTTGCCGCCATGAATAAAACCCTTCTAGCGGAGCAAGCACGGCTCCTTGCTGAAGCAGAGGAAATGCAAGCTGCCATCAACAACCTTCAGTCTATGATGGCTTGGTTCCGCAAGAAGCTCTTCGGATCCATGAGCGAGAAACACCTCCCTCTAGATCCCAATGTTCTTGAGCCCACACTGTTCGACCAGCCCCTTTCTGAAGAGGAGCAGGCCAAACTGGATGCAGAGGTGAAGGCAATGGAGGAGCAGAACGCCAAGGTCATTGAGGTAAAGGCCCACAAGCGTGAAGTCCGCAATCCTATCCTTTCCAATAATCTTCCCATCGAAGAGACCCACATCTATCCGGAAGGCGTTCAGGACAACCCCGACTATGTAGAGATTGGTGTGGAGAATACGGACACCCTGGCCATCCAGCCCGCCAAGATGTATGTCAAGCGCATTGTCCGTCACAAGTTCGTTCTGAAATCCAGTCTTCAAATCGAGGATCCAGACAGGCAGACCTTCTTGATTGCTCCGCTGCCGGAAACGATACGGCCCAAGAGCATGGTTGATGCAAGCCTTCTGGCGGATATCCTTGTCAATAAGTACATCTACCACCTGCCGTTCTACCGGCAAATCCAAAAGTACAAGGAACTGGGCGTCCTGCTGAACGATGCCACTATCAATGATTGGTTCACGTCGGTTTGTGAAAGGCTACGACCACTATACGACAAACTTCGAGAACAGATCATGTCCAGTGACTATATACAAGTAGATGAGAGCACGTTGCCCGTGATTGACAACGAGAAACACCGTGCCGTAAAGGGATATATGTGGGCCGTACGCAATGCGCTCACCGGGGATGTATACTTCCATTACGATATGGGATCCCGCAGTGGCGATACCGCACGCAAACTCATCGGCGGCTACCGCGGTGCTGTGCAGACCGACGGCTATGAAGTCTACGAGTCTTTTGAAAACACGCCTGGGAAACGAATGATTGGTTGTTGGGCTCACGTGAGGCGTAAGTTCGTAGAAGCCCTGGATGAGAATAAGAAGTACGCGAGCGAAGCCATCGTCTACATTGGCAAACTCTATAAAATAGAAGAGGAAATGCGTGAGGCCGGATTGGCTCCTGAAGAGATCACGGGACGTCGCCAGAAAGAATCCTATCCCATCATCCAGGAGTTCGAGAAGTGGATGGACTCTGTGGCCAACGCGTTCACGCCCAAGTCCAGGATGGGCAAGGCCCTGGTCTACACCTATACGCTTCTTCCACGTCTCAGCCGCTATGTCCTGGATGGCCGGTACAACATTGACAACAACGGAATCGAGAATGCGATCCGTCCTCTGGCCTTAGGGCGCAAGAACTTCCTGTTTGCCGGCAATCATGATGCAGCCGTACGCGCTGCCATTGTCTACTCCCTGTTCAGTAGCTGCAAAGCGGCGAAGATAGATACCAGGGTTTGGTTGGAGGATATCCTCACTCGCTTACCGAGCCATAAAGGAGATCTGTCTACGCTCCTCCCAGGCAACTGGCGGCCACTAACTGCAACTCGCAGCGAGTAGCATGCCACTAAACGAAAGTTGCAGCCACTATCATGATACTGTCAGAAAGTGGCTGCAACTTGCATATTGTAGCGTAAAAGTCTTATACGTACTTTATCGGAGGCTTACGCTCCGCGTTGATTTCTCGTTGAGGGGGATCTCGTTGTAGCTGCTGCTCCATAGAATTAGATGTAAGCCTCCGGTAAAAGACGACTTGATTATTTGATTTCAAGTTGGAGCCAACTTGGCCAAGTTGGCCCAAGTTGGTCCAAGTTGGTCCAAGTTGGGTAAAGTTGATTTTAGTTGGTTTGCTTTGCCCACTTGTCGGGCAGGAGTTCGCGGAGAGCGCCCCGGTTGTTCTCGTTTCCAGGGATACGGAGTATCACGTCCTCCATCCATTCACGAGGGTCTACACCCATTACTTTGCAACTGCTCACCAGCGAGTATACGATAGCGGCACGCACAGCGGCGTCGTGATTCCCGCAGAACAGGAAGTTCTTTCTTCCCAAAGCCAGTGGCCTGACGGCATTC
>Ga0310690_10002702_pt1 | contig 28243 bp, 44 predicted proteins | sample AusTroGonzalo_MG_2_FD_207661 | JGI IMG/M metagenome (GOLD analysis project Ga0310690, IMG submission 207661) | Bovine rumen microbial communities from tropical cattle in Woodstock, Queensland, Australia - Gonzalo_04 (v2) (version 2) | ecosystem: Host-associated > Mammals > Digestive system >...
AGGCCGCCGGTTCGGTTGGACTTGAGAATATTAAAATTGTAGAAACCACCGGCGATGAAATTGTAGCTGTAAAGCGCACCGATATTGCACTCGATTCCGAGCAGGGCCGCAAAATGGCTCTTGCCGATAATGCTACCGCCGCTGCGGACCTTGAATGGGACGAAGATTTACTTGCCGAAGCATCCGAACAATGGGGAATCGACTTGGAAGATTACGGGCTTGCGCAAAACAAATATGTTAGGGAAGCGGAAGCTGAAGGTAGATTAGCAGAGAACTTTATTGTTCCACCTATGAGCGTTTTAGACGCTCGTGGGGGAGCATGGCAAGAGCGTAAAAAGGCTTGGAATACTCTTATTAACGACGAAGGCGAATCACGCCAAAATCTATTAGGCGAAAATAATCTTATGAGTAGCGTAAATAATGGCGTGTCTATTCTTGACGCTACTCTTGTCGAGGTTCTCTACAAATGGTTTATGCCAAACAATATTGACTATAAACCGCAAGCGTTTGACTGTTTTGCCGGGGATTCTGTCGGTGGCTTCGTAATGTCTTATCTTGGCGCACATTTTACTGGTACGGAATTAAGAGAAGAACAAGCGCAATTGAATAATGAAAGAGTGCAAAGCCGCAAACTGGATGCTATCTATCATTGTGACGACGGGCGCAATATTGCCAAATATCTACAACCCGAAAGCCAAGACTTCTTTTTCTCTTGCCCACCTTACTTTGACTTGGAGCATTATTCGAACGATGAACGCGACGCCAGCAACCAAGGAAGTTACGCCGAATTTTTGGCGTTGCTGGAAAAGGCTTTTGAAGAGTCTATCAAATGCTTAAAGAAAAACCGTTTCGCAATTGTGGTAATGTCCGCCGTTAGGGATAAAAAGGGCTATTACCAAGATATACCAAGCGATATCACGCGAATATTTGAAAAAAATGGCTGCCACCTTTATAACCAGTTAATACTCATCGATAGCGGTGCTACGCTCGCGCTGCGCGTGGGTAATTCCATGAAAAATCGTAAAGTAGGGCGCCAACACCAAGAAGTATTGGTATATTTTAACGGCGAAGATAATTTATTATACGAAGATATTAACGAATTCAAGACGATTGGAAAAATACATCAAAATATCGCCGTTTATTATAAGCCGGACGAAAATAGTAAAATTCAAGACGAATTTAAAGATTTAAGGAATAAAAATGAAAACAAGGCTTGAAAACTATTCGGGTATAATCCAAAATTGCGATGAAAGATTTCTATATTATGTACTTACCAACACACTCAAAAAGGCTAATTTTAACATTATTCAAGAAAGCCAACACCAATTTGAAAACTTTGGCTACACCGCTCTTTGGCTGCTTGGCGAAAGTCATTTGGCGCTTCATACCTTCCCGGAGAACAACAATGCTTATATAGAACTATCTTCTTGCTTGCCGAAAAAGGGGAAAATCTTTTGGGATTATCTTAAAGAGGAAGTTACCTTTACAAAAGAAAATATAAAAATAACCGAATAAGTGCTTGCTTTTTTGCTTTTGGTTTGTTATAATAAAAATATAATAACAAACGAAAGGAAAATATGACAAATAAAGCGTTGGAAAATCGCCGAATAATAAACGGAATCAAAACCGAGCTCGATATGGGGAATATTACTTATGAGCAGGCAAAAGTTAAGGCTGCGCCGGTTTTAGCCGAAATAAATGAAATCGGCCGGGATTTGGCCAAAAAATACGGTATAAAGCACCGTGATATTAGTTTTAATGAGATTATGCGTTAAGGAGGTAAATTATGATTGTGAATATGCAAGAAAAATACGACATGCTCGCTACGGAATATAGTATACCGGCGCGCGAATACTTTATGATTCTAAAATTGGCGATATACCATACCGATAAAAAAGAAATGAAATCATCTTATGATGTGACCAAATATAAAATGAACGACAAAATACTTAATGCTGCGTGCGATATACTAAAATCTTTGTATAAATGATATAATCGTTATATGATTAACGAACGGAGCTATTATGAATAATGACGCCACAAAGCAGGGGAATGTCAAACCGGGACGCGGTGGTATAATTCCACCTAAAGAAAGGCAGTTCGGGCAACCGAATGGCAATCCCCGGCACAATGGCGCGTGGAAAAAAGAAGATACCGCGCGCTGGAAATTAGAGCAAATGCTAAAATTATCTGAAGAAGAACTAAAAGCCGTTGCAAATGATAAAGAAGCACCTTTATTTGAGCGCAAATTGGCGGTCTGTATTGCCAAAGGTCAATGGAAAGAAATTGAAGGGATGATGAATCAAGTCTATGGGCAACCAAAGCAGCAAATCGAACAAACGGTTATTGCACCAAAACCGCTAGTAGATTTGACGGAAAGAAAAAAGAATGGCGAAAGTTAGTCTTATAATTACCGTATATAACAAGGCACCATTCTTGAAGCGGTGTCTTGATAGCATTGTAAATCAAACTGATAAATCGGCGCAAATCATTCTTATTGATGACGGTTCTACTGATGGCTCTACTAAAATCTGCCGGGATTATTCCGTCCGCTATGGTTGGGAGTTTGGTCTTTTTTTAGAAAATCAAGGTGTTAGCGCTGCGCGAAATCTTGGGCTTGAAAAAGCCACCGGCGAATATATCGCTTTTTTAGATGCGGACGATGCTTTTACGCCCGATGCCATTGATATTATGACTAGAATATCACGCCACGGCTTCAATATATGCCAATTTGGGCATAATAGAATAGCCAGCGGTAATGTGGCTATAACACGGCGTGCGCTGGCCGCTAAAGGCGAATATACGCCCGAAAAACTTCCGAAACATTGGCAAATGGTCTGGAATAAATTATACAAGACAAGTTTTATTCGGAAGCACAAACTACGCTTTATTGAGGGAATGCAATTCGGGGAAGATGAGATATTTAATGTGCGAGCGATATTGGCAAATGACGGATTATATCACGCACCGCAATCGTTGATGAATCATTATTTTGACGACCTTGATTCTTTATGTCGTGGGCATCTGGACTTGGAAAGATTGAGCCGACTGATTAAAGAACTTGAAAATGTGGCAAAAAAGCAAAAAGACCCGGCCAAAAGGGAATGTGTCCAGCACATCATAAATCGGCATCTTAACTCTACGCTTTTTGACCGTTTTGGCTATGGCCGAAATAATGCTGGCAAATACGATGTGGTTTATTTCTTGAAGCCAAGCCCAATTAACGAGGAATTGCGCTATTCGCTGCGCTCTGTTGAGAAGAATTGGCAATATCGCAAAATTTGGTTTTACGGCGGATGCCCTAACGGTATCAAGCCTGATTATCATGTGGCGGTGGCGCAAAGAGAATTGTCGAAATGGGAACGCGTCCGGGGTATGCTTTACCAAGTATGCCAAAATGATGATATTACCGAGGACTTTTGGCTATTCAATGACGACTTCTTTGTGCTTAAATATCACGGCGAAGATATGCCGCCGCAATATAATACCACGCTACAAGAACGAATTAGCGGTATAGAAAGCCGGCACGGCGGAAACCCTACGGAATATACGGAACGGCTGCGGCATCTCGTGAAAACGCTTAAAAAAGCGAATAAAGGCTATTTGGACTATACCGTCCATAAGCCGATGCTGATTAACCGCAAAAAGATGCTGGAAGTCTTGGAAAAGTTCCCCGATGAGCCAATGTTTCGCGCGTTATATGGTAATTATTGGAAAATTGGCGGTGAAAGCCGGCATGATATGAAAATACAACTTTTGCATTATGCGAAGGCGGCGAGCGCAATTAGGGATTGGGATTTCGTTTCGACATCTGATGAAAGTTTTAGAAGTGGCAATATCGGACGATATTTGCGCAATATGTTTGACACCCCTAGCCGGTTTGAAGTATAATTTTATTATCATAAACGAAAGGAAACTTTATGCCGGTACATGCAGTAAGGAGTGCAGGTGGTAAAATAATCGGATGGCAATTCGGCCAATCCGGTAAAATATATAAAACTAAAGCCGAGGCGGAAGCGCAAGAGCGTGCTATTCGCGCCGCTGGATGGAAAGGCGATGAAGAAATCTATTGATACCTTACGCTGGCTTTTGTGCGTAAAATTGATAGATAATTAAACGGGCGAGGATTTATTGGATGGAACAAATAGCGATAACAAGTGGTCTGAAAAAAATTAAACAAACGCTGTATGAGCTGACATTCTACAAAGTAATCCAAGGGGGAATGTCGTCATCCAAAACATTTTCAATTATTATTATACTTATTGGCTACGCCGAATCTTATCCGAACGCCTTGATTACTATTGCCGGTATTACTTACAACCACTTGGCCACTGGCACGATGCGCGACTTCAAAAAAATAATGACGGCTACGAATCGCTGGGACGAATCGGCATTCAATAAATCGGCTAAAATCTATACATTCCCAAATGGAAGCCAAATCGAATTTTTATCTACTGACAATATGACTTCCCGTGGTCCGCGCCGTGATGTGTTATTTGTCAATGAGGCCAATGGTATTGATTACGAAACTTTTGACCAATTGGCAAGCCGCACGCGCGACTTTGTGATTTTGGACTTTAACCCAAGCGCCAAATTCTGGGCGCACGAAGAACTTGCGGAAAAACAAAAAGACCGCACCAGCTTCATTGTATTAACTTATAAAGATAACGAAGCCTTAAGCCGGCAAGAGCGTGAGAATATTGAATCCCGGATGCCAAAACAAGGCGAAGAACCGAGCAATTGGTGGATTGTTTACGGTCTTGGGCAAATTGGTTCGCTCGAGGGGAATGTCTATTCGGGATGGCAGGAAGCAAGCCGGGAAGAAATTCAAAGTGGCAAATTGGTGCGGTATGGTCTGGACTTCGGTTTTAGCAATGACGAATCGGCGCTGGTTGGAATATATGAAATGGAAGACGGACGCACCGGTATAGTGGAATTATTATACGAGAAGGGCATATTAGGGTCAAAATACCAAGAAAAGTTAATGTCGCAAAATATCGACCCGAATACTCTCATCGTTGCCGATGCTGCGCGGCCTGAAATTATTGCCGAAATCAAAGCCGCCGGGTTCCGCATCATTGGTGCCGATAAAAATGCCGGTTCGGTTAAGCGTGGCATTGATAGGGTAAGCCAAAGGCAGATTATTTATGCTGGCGATAATCTCAAACGCGAATATTTATCTTATGCATGGCGTAAAATGCGCGGCGGCAAAATCTTGGACGAACCGCAAGACGGAAACGACCATCTTATGGACGCGCTACGCTACGCTATCGATGATTTAAGCAAAAAGCGCATCGAATTTTAGCCTGTGGAAAACTTTTTGAAAAAAACCAAAAAAGGTATTGCATTTTTTAACCAATAGGTGTATAATAGGGGTATAAACAACAAACGAAAGGAAATAATATGAAAGAAAGCAACAATAAATACTACAACACATATGTAGCTATTTACAACCAGAGCGTCGAACACGACAATGCTCTTGGCCATTGCGACCAAAAGTGGGCTTGTGGGTTAGCCAGAACTTGGGCAAACATTAACCTTAAAACAAAAAATGCAATAGAAAAATTCATGAATGGATGGTATGACTTTTACTATCATATGTTTGATTAATAAATAACGGCTTGGGGGGAAGCCACCAAAAGGAGTAAAGGAAATGAAAAATTATTACGAATTAACAATATTAACTGACATCAATGTGAATGTTAGCGAAGAAGATATTAAATCGTTAGTATCGGGCGATATTATCAAATACGAAGATGAGGGAATCAAACGCTTGGCATATCGCATCCGCGACAATGAACAAGCGCATTACTTCTACATTGATATTGAATGCACCGAAACTGATGTAAAAAATATGAATCATAAACTTGCAACGACTGAATGGTGCTTGCGATATTTACTAATCAAGGCTGATAGAAGGCATTAAAAGGAGCAGATATGAAATACCACGGATATATAATCAAAAAAACGGCTACGGATTTGGGGGAATCCGACCCAAGGTTGAATTGTGTTTATACGATATCAAAAAACGGACAATTCAAAGCCGAAGCCTTAACATTATCTACTGCTAAACAATATATTGATAATGGCGAAGACGATAATTATCTATAAAAGGAAAAAAGGAGTTGAAAATGAAAATAAAAACAAAAATAAAAATAATTTTGGCTGTATTATTGACCTTAACTTTGATAACTGTTTATAACCATCGTAAAAATGCGCAGCGGTTGGAGTATGCTGCGCAAAATAATTGCGAATGGGTGATGTATGGCGCTCACGATATTTGCCGCTAATGTGATATAATTGTGGTATAGTAACATAAGGAGCAAAGAGCATGCTACACTTTAATGGGCTTGAGCCGGTGGACTTCAAGGGCCACTTATGCGAGCCGAAAATTGACGCAGAGAAAAAACTGCGCCTAGCAACGATAAAGTTTGGCACAACGGAACAAATTGCGGCCGCCGATGATATATTGGCATCGTGCTTTGAGGACGAATTCGCCAAAATCTTTATTCGCGAAAAACTAAGCACGGACGATAAACAAGTGCTGGCCACTTACTTAACGCGTGGCGAAACCGGTCTTAATCTTTTATCTCAAACCACGGAGGGTGCGCTTGAAAAGTTTATAACACGCGCTTTGGACGGAGGTGTCCAAAATGCCTAAAAATGTTTTTTGCCATGGTAAAACAATAATTTGTGTTTACCAAGATTGTGTAATGTGTGGTGACAAAGGCAAAAAATTGCGCTCTTTTATTGATATGCACGGGCTGAATGTCCGCAAAATATCATTCGCTAGCGAAGAAGGCGGCAAATTGGTAAAAGAAGCGGTGTTTGAACATAAAATCGGCACAATGCCGTTTTTTACTGATGGTGTAAAATTTAGCACATCTCTTGCGGATTTCATTAAAAAACCTGAAAAAAAATATAAAAAAACTACCAAAAAAGTAAAGGAAGGCGGCAAAAATGGGGATAATTAGTTCGTTTAAGGATGCGGTAAGGCGTAAAAAGGCGCGAAATTTTGCGCAGGAATTGTCCGGACAGTTCTTTTTAAGCCCGTTATGCTCTGATTATGAAAACCTATTCGCGCAGGTCCGGCCTTTAATTGACGAAATGAAGACGGTGATGCCTTACGGTGTCACTGATAGAGGCACACGCTTATCTGACAAGCAAACGCCGGAACTCTATTGGCTCAAAAACCCTAATGATGAAATGGGCTGGGCGGAATTCGCAGATGTGATGTTCGCTACTTGGCTAACCGAGGACGAATTGGACATCCATTTGCATCGGGATGAGAAAGGCCGCGTTATTGGATATACGATTATACCGCCGGAATGCCGCATATATCTTGGCTACGGCTACTGGGAGTGGCAAGTTATGACCACCGATGGCTACCAAGTTCTTACCGAAGACGAAGTGATGCGCTTGCGATTCAGCCGGAGTCCGCGCGATGTGCAGCGTGGTGTATCGCCGGCATCGAGTGTTAAAGTTTGGGCGCAAATTGATGACTTAATTAGTCAATATCAGCGTGCCTATTTTGAAAACGGTGCTATTCCGGCCACGATTACCTTTATTACGGCCAGCTCACGCGAAAAGTTCGAAGATACCCGCCGAGAGCTGGAGCATAAACTAAAGGGCGCTAATAACCGCAATAAAACGGTTTACGCGTGGCGTCAATTTGACAATGATAGTGGCCAAAGCGTTGACCAAATTGAAGTTAAAACTATTCAGGGCAATAACTCTACGCTCGCAATTAAGGAAATTGTAGATATTGTTAATGACCGCTTGAATAAGTCCGTTGGCGTGTCTAACTTTATACTTGGCGATGATTCAAGCGCTAAATATGACAATGCCGAATTAAGCGACCACCAATTTACCAAACGCCGCGTTTATCCGGCTTTGATGAGCTTCTGGAATCAATTCCAGCACGAATTGGAGCGCTTGCTGGGCGGTCTAGGTTACGGAATTAGTTTTGACCTTGAAATACCTGAACTTACTGAAAGAACTAAAGCGAAGGCTGAAATCTCACGCATCCGTGGCGAAGCATTGACTAATCTCATTGCCGCCGGTGCATCTGGAACGGCTGCGGTGAAGGCTTTGGGATTGCCGGAATGCTGGCAGGGTGCGGCGGACGGTATTTATGCCAAAGCGTTGGCTGGCCAGTTATTGTCGCCAATATCTATTGATTATAAGGCGCCGGAACCTACCGAATCAACAGTTGACAAGTCTGATGCGGATGTAAAGGAAAAGGAGCAAATCATTGACATCATCCACGGGCATCAATGCGCATGCCACAAAGATGCGTTGCCACCTATGACCCCGGACGAAAAAAAAGTCTATGATATTTTAGTGGAATATGCCGCGGCACTTATTGACGATAATAATACGCTGGGCGTTGAAGGTCTTGTGAAAGAATTACAAGATATAATGGAAGATATAGCGCAGCGTGGCGAATTGGAAGGCGCCAAAGCCTTGCAATTACTTGCGGACAAGGAAGTAGGCGCGGAAATCTTGAAAACGGTCAAAAGCGGCGAAATCTATGTGAGCGAATCCTTGAAAAAACGAATTGCGAGCCGTGCTTCGCTGTTGGCTACCGGCTATGACGAATATACCAAAAAACTAATTGAAAATACGCTTGCCGGCGCCGAAGATTTGACCGCTAATGAAATCAAGCGCCGCCTTGAGGAAGTGATGCCAAATGCGCGCGCCGAACTTATTGCGCGAAACGAAACACTTTACGCTATTCGTTCGGGCCGGCTGGAACAGGACGAAGCGTTGGCTGAAAAATACGGTTTGCATGTGCAATTAGTATGGCGCACTTCAAACGATGCCGATGTTTGCCCAATTTGTGCCGCGATGGAAGGTCAAACAGTAGATTTAGGCAAAGCCTTTACCGATACTGTAAAATTAGATGACGGCGAAATTGCGAGCTGGGAACATAGCACTTGGAACGATAACGGCCGGATACCTGATGCGCACCCAAATTGCCGCTGCTACTTTGACGAGGAGTTGGTATAATGGGAGCGATTAAGATTAGATGCCCAAAATGCGGTTGGATTCTGGGCGATACTGATAAAAGCATTGATTGCGTGCTTAATTGTCCAAAATGCAATGCCGTAAGGGTAAAAATGCGTGTGGTAACTTTTGCCAAATATAATGATTTAATAAGAAAGGAGCAAAAAAATGACTAACCCGAATAACGCGGTTGGAACTAACGGCGCATATGGAGGTAGAACATCCGTGAATGCGTTTAATGATGTATTATCGCTATTAAGTAGCGGTATACTTGGCGGCTGGGCTTGTGAGCCTAATTCTGGCCTTACGGTTGTGTTAGGTGGCGATGGCAATACGCGAGATGTGGCTATTGCCGAGGATAATGCAGGTAATAAAACTACTATCAACAATATTAGTGGCACACCTATATCGGTCACTTTGAGCGCAGCGCCTAATGCAAATTCAAGGATAGATTCAATTGTCGCATATGTAGATAACCCACCAACCGGAAGTGCTACGGCTACTGATAATTACGCAGCTTGCGGTCTTATTGCTGTTGAAGGAACTGTGGCCGCATCGCCAGTAGCACCAGATTCAAGTGCGATTAGAACGGCAATTACGGCGGACGGAGCATCTGGAACAACTGCATATTATGTAGTTTTGGCTTATATTACAATCACTTCCGGAACTACCGATATAACAAGCGGTATGATTCAATCCGGTGCGCAAATTACGCTTAATTTCGCCGATGACAGTATTGGCGCGAATAAAATTGATTTTACTACATTCGCAAGGCATGAAGACGAGGCCACGAATATTCAAATATTACCATCTTCAACACAAATAATGCAATATGCAATTCCGGCTGATGGGGATTATTTATTAATAGTATCGTGCTCGCTAAATTCTGTTGTATATGACCATTCTACCTATATTTATATAATAAAGAATTCCACGGCGTTGGATTCCTATTATGCATCATTTGATGCCACCGATTGGGGTGCAATGACTTTTTCGAAAGTATTGACTGGGCTAAAATCAACTGATACTATCAAAATCAATATGATGGATACGGTGGGAATTACTGCTTCAACTAACACAAAAATAAGATTCTCAATGATTCAATTAAGTGCCGATTAATATCTCCGTGCTATAATATAAAATATAATAACGAAAGGAAACTCAAATGAGTAAAAAACTAATTGGCTATATAATCGGGGGAATAGCGTTAGTTGCTGCTGCTATTAGCGGTGCGGCAATTAATATCAATATTGAAAATGGCAAAACTTCGGCTACAATTACTTATGCCGAAGAAGCTACCCCGGCTGAAATCACGCCCGGCCTTGAAAATATCGAATATGGCCAAGGCGAAATTAAAGCCGATGGTGAAGAAATAAAAACTGTGGAAGCCGTAGAATCTAACGGCCCAGTCACCGAGGTCAATAATGAAAATTGCCCGGAAGGTGAAGAATGTGGCCGCGGTGCCTATGTTCCGGTGCTTGATATTTCAAGCCCACAAGCCTTTGCCAATGAAACGCTTGGCGTCTGCATAGATGTCGATGGTTTTTTTGGCGCACAATGCTGGGATAGCATGGCAGCGTTTTTCATCAACTACACCGGTCATACGCTTTACACTTGTGGAACTGGCGCAGCAAAAGGCACTATTGCTGACGGATGCTGGCAATTAAATGCTGGTGATGAATTCACAATGATTTGGGACGCCACCGCCGTGCAACCGGGTGATATTGCTGTATATAGCAGCGGCACTTGGGGTCATATTGGCATGGCTATGGGCTACTACAATAATGGCTACTTCACTTTACTCGGCCAAAACCAAGGCGGCGCACCTTGTGAGGGTGGCGGTGCTGCTGGCAATATCATTAACTTATCAACTCGCGACTTCATCGGCGCATTCCGTCCAAATATCTATATTAAGCCCGAACCGGAACCCGAACCGGAACCACAACCAACCAACGAAGTAGAATACACCTATATTAAAGGCGACTATTTTAGCAAAGTTTTGGTAAATCTTGGGCTTGACGAAAATAATTTGTGGGGTAAGGACGGAACAGTTGCGTTCTATACTGCACAACTAATTGCGCAAAATATGCTTGATGCAAATGGCAATGTAAAAATTGGCGTGCCATTTATCTTGACCGTGCGTTAGTTTGTATGATATAATTAAATTGCCTTTACCTCCACACCTAAATAAGTCAAAAAGGCCATTCAAAAACGGGATGGCTTTTTTGATGATATACAAAAAGTATGATATAATGGCAATATGAAGTTCTACGATGCGACAGTGCTTAAAGACGCTAAAAGCTCGGAAGAGCGTCGCTTTCGCAACATTCTTGCCAATTCTGGCCAAATAATGGAATCTGGCGAAGTCCGTGACCTTGCCAATTTGTATGTTATGGGCAGGGACGGTAAATTGATTGCGATAAAAGCACTCAATAAAAACCCAGATAAACAAACCGAGGAATATACCGTCAAGGCGCAGGCAGACCACGGCGAAGTGGTGGATGGCGAATTGGTGGATACAATAGAAAAACAATTTGGCTCGTGCAAAGTATGGCTCGAAGATGACGGATTGCACGCCCGAATGTATTTTGCCAATGATGACCGTTTAGCGGACCACGCTTGGGCAATATCAGAAGATGCTAGTTATTCAACCGGCATTGATTGGTACCAAGACGGTTATTATGGCGCTGGACAAGAAATTGATGAACCGATTGGGATTTTGCGCGAAATTTCAATGGTATTGACTGGAAACGACCCGCGCGCTAAAACTATTGACCATAAAGATGCGGATGCTACAAGGGCTAATGGTAGCGAAGTGGCTGATGCTGAATGTGGTAAAGAAACTAACGAAAAAGGAGATATTCCTATGGGTAAAACCAATGATGAACTCACTCCCGATGAGAATAGGGTAATTAAAGAAAGACTTGCCGAGGAATTGGTAGGTAAAGTTACCGAAGTCGTGGATGAATTCACTACAAAGGCACCTGAAAGCGAAACCGAGCCAACCGCTCGTGATGAAAAAGCGGCTGCTGATGGTGAAACTAAAGATGCCGAAGAACCTACGGAAGCACCAGCACCGGCAGAAGCACCAGCCGAGCCAGCAAAGGATACCGTGGTTCATAATATCAACATTTATACAAGGGACAAAGTTGTGAAAAACGAAACACCAGTGGTATCAAAAGATGCCAAGAAAGAAGCGAAGAAGGCATATTTCGAAGCTGTCCGTGATGCTTTGAAGACTTCTGGTTTCAAGTTTGATGCTCGCTTCCAATCTACGCTTGAAGCCAAAACCAAGGACGCAATTACCGGTCTTGGTACTCCACTCAACATCACCAATATGTTCAGCGAAATGATGGAGCATAATGATGGTATTTTGAGTTATATATTCCACATCGGTGGAACTAATGGCCGTGGTATTAGAAATAATGCTCTTGCCGGCTCTGCTGATTATGGTCTTGAAGCCCAAGGTCATAAGAAAGGCGATACCAAAGTTGATGAAACCATCGTTAATACCATCCGTGTTGCCTATGACAAGATGATTTATAAGAGCCTAGCACTTGATGCTATGGAAATTTACGAGAACCCAGAACTTCTTGAGTTCCGCGCTCGTGAATTATTCGACCAGATTCAACTCACAATTGAGCGTGGCATCTTTATTGGCGATGGCCGCACCGCTCCGAGTGGCAGCGACCCAGATTTAAGAATCTTCGATTCTACCACCAATACTGGTCTATTCCCAATTGCTGCTGACTGTTCTGCACAGGCTGGCACTTATGGTTCGCTTGTTGCATCGACCTACGCTGCTAAAACCACCGACAACCTTTACGATGCTGTTGTTGGTGCAAGGCGCTGGATTCGCTCTGAAGGTGAACAAATCTTGGTCGTCAAGCCAAGCATTCTCACCAAAGCATTCCAAGCCAAGGTTGGCAACCGTTATCTCATTGAGCCGGGTGCAACTGCTGAAGACATCTTCCGTGTTGCTCGTGTATTTAGCCCAATGTGGATGGAATATGCAGACGAAGACGCATTCTTGTTAGTAAGAAATGGCTACACCACGACTGGCGAACGCAACCCACGCGTTTATCCATTCTTTGATGTAACCACCAACAAGAACATTCTCTTGAACGAGATGCCAATTGCTGGTACGCTTACCAAATACAAATCTGCTGCTGCTATCACTGGTTTAAGTGATTCAGAAAGCTAATTAGGAGTAAAATATGGAACTAGCCGATTATAATCTATATACTGGACAAAATCTCAATTGTTATTCTGACGAACAATGGACCACTGTTGTGAATATAGCAGAAAGTCGGCTAGCTTCACTCCTATGCCTTGAAACATTCCCGGTGCTGGATGAAACTAACCAAGATTTAGCATTACTGTTGGCGAATTTCATTTCGGCTACCTTAAAGTTCCAAGGCTCACCTGACATCATCAATTCGAAGAGTGTCAGGAATTTTACGATTAACTTTAACAATAGTGCCACCAACGCTTTTGAGCAAATATACCACCAATACCGTGATATTATTGAAAAATATAGTAATTGCGGCACTGGCATCAAAGTTGAACACTCAAGAATGTGCTGCGGAAGGTTTAATAATGGATACATCAATTTTTGACGCGTTCCCTAACGCTATAATTAGCGGAGTTTGGCAAATCGGAACTTGCCAGCACGGAACGGTGGTCGGGAATCAATTCCAAAGCATCGGCGATGTCGATGTAATTATTGATGAGGGCTACAATTCCACTATTACTACCACGCCAGAAAATCTTGGCTCGGATTTGCTACTTTATGTAAGGCCGTGCCAAATGCCAAAAGAGATTAACCAATTGATGATGACAAGCCAAGTGGTCGTGCAACTGGTGACTAATTATATGTTATATAATAGCGCCGACAATGCCTATTATATGATTACTGATGCTGGAATCGGTAAAAATCAGCATACTGGTAATATTGAGCATATTGAGTTGAAAGTTGTGCGCACCGAGGTAGTCAATGACTAACACGGTAAGCGTCAAACTTAATTGGAATACCACCAAATTATCGCTTATGAACCAAAACGCGGTTAAAGGTTTATTCCAGTTAGGTTTCGATATTGCAAGCCAAGCCCGGCGTAATGCTCCATATGTAACCGGCGCGCTGCGAAATACCATTCGGGTGCAAGAAACCAACGACCAATATACGCTGGAAGTTGTGGCCGGTGGAACCTATGCCGGATATAAAGTCGACTATGCAATGAAGCGTGAAGAAGGGCCAAACCGTAACCCAAATACCGAGCATTATATGGAAAATGCCGCAAATTTGGTAATGAGCGGTGATTATTTGGAAAAATACTTCGGGGAAATATTATGATTACACTAGCAATATTGGAACAAATGGTTGAGGATGAAGTCGCCGACCTTGTCATTGACCAAAATTGTTTTTGGGAGCAGGCGCCTTTAACTCAAGACGGTAGCCCGGCCTGTGGTGTATGGCTTGTAACCCGTGGTGGTAATGCCAATAACTCACCGAAAGGGTTGAATCTGCATTCTACGGTTGACTTCTATGTGGCATTCGCCAACAAACCTCAAACCGAGGCGGTGCATGAAGCAATTTTGAATTGGATGATTCAAAACCCTTGCTTCTGTGAATTGACCGGAAGCGTTGGTGGCACTACCTATGATTTTAATAATGTGCGGATTAGACCAACAACTACGCCGCAAAATACAATGATTACAGGCAATGGGTTAGTCGTAAAAATCGCCAGCGCCGAGCTGGTCTATGATATTAACAATAATGACGAAAGGCAATAAAATGGTTCAAAACATTACGCAACTTCGCAGAATCGTGTTCCGAAGATGGGATGCTTCCACTTCTGCTTGGGATGTCTTTTCTTTTGAAGCCGATGATTTAGGTCAGGACACCGTTCTAACCCTAAATGTAGCACCACGCAAGCGCACCCGTGCATCAAGCCTAGGTTCTACTGAATCTGCCATTTCTGGAACATTCGACAGCTTCGCTGGTTCGATTACATTCTTGATGGACACTTTCAAAAATCTTGGGCTAGCCATTCAAAAATGGAATGCCGCTACTTACGCCGGCGCCGCTGCTACGGCTGGCAATATCGTTTGGGACGGCACCGATATTTGTGCAGAAGGCGATTATCTGTCCGTTATTGCGCAAGGCTTATGCGATGACGGTTCTACTGTCGATGTAGAATTAACTCGCTGCGTTCCAAGTGTAGATGATGACATTGAAATTGGCACCGGTGATACTCCAACTATCACGCTCAATTTGCATCCAATTATCTACAATGCGGCTCTGCATTCTAGCGATGGATACCCACAATATAGCGCAAGACTTGGTGAATATGATTTAACCACCAAGAAGCGCTTAAATGTGACTACCGGTGTATATGATACCGTTGGTGAATCTTCCTAGGAGTTAAGTGATGACGACGCCTGCGCTCACGCTACAAGATGTGACTAAAAATATCACGAAAGTTCGTGAGCATAAGGCGTCCGATTTCTTAACGGATGAGCAAATTGCGCAAGTGCGCGCATCTAACCTAAAAGGTCGCAAGAATAATAGATTTGATGCAGTTGATGCTTATGTGGCGGAAATTATCTCGCGATTTGGTTATGATACATATATCGCGTGGAAAAATGGCGAAATCAGCGAGGAGCGCATGGCCAAATATATTATGGCGGAACGGGTCCGCGAAGTGAAATACCGGCTCTCGCTTGAAAATGTTATTGTAGGCGCTGTGGCTGGTGCTAATAATCCAAATAAACACGGTCATGCACCGAAAACCTTAAAGGCAGCAATTGAATTCTTAAAAGACGAACGCAAGTTTGTAGAAGGGAAATAAATGGCAAGTAAGATAGGCGAAGCGGTAATTAAATTATCGTTTGACGGCTCTGGCGTAAAGTCCGAACTTGCTAACGCCGAAAATAAAGTTAGCAGTTTTGGGACAAAAGTAAAAAATGTAGCGAGTAATATCGGTAAAGTTCTTACTGCTGCTTTTGCGGCTGCTACGACGGCGGCAATTGCTTTTTCAAAGTCATCAATTGATGCTTTTAATAAACAAGAAGAGGCTCTTGCGAAATTGGAACAAGTGGCCAAAAACCAAAACTGGAGTGCGGATGCGGTAAAGGGATTGAAAGAATATAACTCTGAATTACAAAAGACTGGTATTATTGGCGATGAAGTCATGGCTGCCGGGCAGGCTCAACTCGGCACTTTTGCTTTATCTGAAGAAGCCGTGCGAATGCTTACTCCGGCAATGAATGATTTAATCGCGGCTACTGCCGGCTATGGTGCGACTACTGAATCGGCTACATCAATGGCAAACTTGATGGGTAAAGTGATGACCGGTTCCGTTTCGGCGCTTACTCGCTATGGCGTAACGCTGGACGAAAACCAAAAGAAACTACTTGAAGAAGGTGATGAGATGACCCGTGCGGCGGTCTTGGCGGAAGTGTTGGCGAATAACTACGGTGATTTCAACAAAGCGCTGGCTCAAACTCCGCAAGGGCAAGTAAAACAATTGTCCAATGCATTTAGCGATTTGCAAGAAAGTTTTGGCGCGTTTTTGGCCGGGCGTGGCGATTTGGATGATTTCTTTAATAATTTGACAACGGTGGTGACGAATGCCATAAATCTTGTTACGAATATGGCTCCACAAATTATTGATGGCATTGTAAATCTTATCAAACAAATTGCGGCGCAATTGCCGAGTATTTTGCAGCAATTGGTGCCGGTATTGGCGCAAGCGCTGGTTGATTTGACCGTGGCTTTTGTCGAGGCGTTGCCAAGTTTTGTGCAGGCCATAATTGACACAGTTTATGCGCTGGCGCAGGCGGTGCTTGACAATTTTGATACGCTGCTTGACGCGGTGCTTAATTGTATTATTCAAGTTGCGCTTGTCCTTACTGCACCTGAAAATCTCAAAAAGATACTCGAAGCATCTTTGAAACTATTTATGAAATTAGTTGATGCAATACCCCAAATTATTATTGCGCTTGTAAATGCGTTGCCGTCTATTATAACTAACATTGTGAGCTTCTTATTAGACCCCGAAAATCTCAAAATGATTATTGAGGCGGCGATTCAACTGTTCTTGGGCTTGGTCATGGCAGTTCCGCAGATTTTGGGAGCTCTTATTGGTGCCTTTGGGGAATTGGTGGGCAATTTATGGAATGGAATTACGCAAATGTTTGGCGAATTTGCCGCTAACTTCGGTAATTTCATTGGCGATATATTCAAGGGCGCAATTAACGCCGTGATTGCCTTTATTGAGGGATTTGTAAATATTCCGATTGATTTATTGAATGGCTTTATTTGGATAATTAACAGCGCGTTTGGCTGGATTGGTGTCAATATCGAATCAATTCCGCGCATTCAATTACCAAGGCTGGCGCAAGGTGGCGTTGCAAATGGTGCTACTACTGCGATTATCGGTGAAGATGGGCAGGAAGCGGTCTTGCCTTTGGAACATAACACGGATAACTGGTCCGGGCTGCTTGCGAGCGCTCTGGCGGAAAAATTAGAAGAGCAGGAAACACCTACTGGTGGTACAATAAATGTATATATGACCAACGAAATCAACAATAAACTTGATGCCGAAGAAATCGGGCGCACAATGATTCAAAGTATAAGGAGGTACGCATAATGAATCTGGATTCAATCACACCGCAATGTTTTATAATGGCATTATTTATTCGCGATGATGGCGAACGCTTTTTACTTGGCACTGGTGCCTATCAATTTAATAAAAAACAACTTCACTTTGCAGCCAATACTTACGAAAATGATGTGGTAGAAGTTCAAGGAAATGACGGTGTTATGCTCGCCGGACAAGTCCGCCGTGGTGCGGCGCAAAAGTTTGACGGCTATATTGGGGACGCAAGCGTGCCAAAAGCGTCTATTGAATCATATCGCCGGGCGTTCTTTATGTTTTATCGTAAAAATCACTATTATAAAGTGGTGTATATCTTGCCAGATGGAACGGCAATTCAACGCCAGCGTGGTTTTATTGTGGATGCGCCGGAAGTTCAAGAGTTTTGGCAACTTTACCCAGAATATCATATCGCGTTAAATTTTGAAGATATTAATTACTATGCTTATGCGGAAGATAGCGCCGGCAACGAGATTTACGGCAAATCTGCTACCATTCCGTTGTCTATTGGTGCGCAGGATGGTGGGGTAATCTTTGACCAATATGGTGCAGCTTGGGACAATTACGGTCTTACTTGGGCAACTACTAGCGGTAGCGGTTACGCCACGGTCGCAGTTGATTCAATTGACAATGTGTTCCCAATATTAGAAATTACGGGTCCGGCGGTGAATCCACAAATTACTGATTTGACTACCAATATGACGCTTTCTTACTCCGGGTCGATTACAAGCACGCAAAAGTTAATAATTGATATGAATGCCAAAACCGCTATGCTTTCGGGCGCATCTGTAATTAATAATATTAGCGGCGAATGGCTTTATCTGTCGCCGGGGAATAATCGAATCACTTATCTTACCGATAACTCTACGGCTACTAGCGCAATAATGAAGTGGCAAGAGGTGGTAGGATGATAGAAGTGCCGATTTATGAAGTCAATTTATATGTAAATGGGGTTTTGGTTGGCGATTGCCGCCGTTTGGCCGAAAATCTCACTTATACACGCCGCCGCACTAAACTTGGTGCTGATTCTATTGATTTTACAGTCAATGACCACTTATTTAACGACTGGTGCAAGGCTCGTAATTGGACTATCAATGAATTATTGAAGCCTTTGGCGCTTGAATGCCGCTTAACACGCAATGGGACGCCAATTGTGGGCGGTTTTTTGGCTACGATGCCATCATATTCACCACTTAATGCATCTGCGAATCTTGATTTGCACTTTGATGGCTTTTTGAATCTTTTGGCCGGTGTATATATTCGCGATACTGCCACCAATTTACCAATAGGGACAATGAATGGGCGTGCTGGCGCTTTGGTATCGTCTTTAATATCTCTGGCCAATGATATATCTAGTGATGCCGGTAAAAGTTACGGCTTCGTTGCGAATAATATTGACACGCTTGACAATATCACTAGCACGCTTGACAATTACAAAACCGTCAAAGATTGGATTTGCGATAGGTGCGATAATACTACCGGCGCTGGTCCGTTTGATGTCTATTTTTACCCGGACAAAGAATATGATGTATATGGGGACGCTAATTTTGGCGATGTGATTAGCGACTGGGTTGCTTATTACCCGATGCTGTCAAATAATACTTCGGCTACTTCTATTAGTGCCGATGAGGTCGGCGGTTTCGCAAGTTCGGTGCTTGGGCTTGGTTCCGGCGAAGTTTCAGCGAATCCGGATGAGAATACGGCGCTCTTTGTATCGGTTATGAATGCGGATAAAGTTGCGGAATATGGATACTTTGAAACTATGTATCAAGAAAGCAGCATATCATCCCAAAGTGTTTTAACTAGAAATATCAATGCATTATTGGCGAATGATTCTAACCCGATTTGGCAGCCACAAATTACTTTACACGGCAAACAGGTCGCGCCAAAACCTAGCGGAACCAATAAAATATGGATTGGCGATATTATCACTATACAAAATAGCGCGGATTTGACCGGGATGACTAACGGCAAATTCCGGGTGAATGAATTAACCGTTAATATTAGTGCCGGCGGCGATGAAACAATAACACCAATTTTGGAGCGCGTGAATGAATAATGGCGAGCGTGAAATTGATGCGTTATTTGTCGAAATGGAAAAGGAAGTGGCTAATCTTAAAACTGCGCATCAAAGGCCGCTTGGAGCATTGAATTTTTTCAAAGAATCTGCGCAATTCACTATACCATTACAATCAATGGTGGGTTCTTATATTGCCACATTTAACTTTATTGTAAAAATTGCGACACCAACGACCACGCCGCCAATTGTGCAGGCTGGGTGGGATACCCCACCGGATTTTTTTCGCGTAGAACGCCAAGAAATGGCTATTAGCGCCGACTTTAGCACATATACATATAAACTACGGCTCCAAACTCAAACGGCCCTTGCAAGCGCAATATTTAAGGCGTGCGCATTAAGTTCGCAGCCGATTGAATCATTAACCGTGGAGGTCTTATGATTAACGGCGAAATTCTTGTGATGAAATTAAAGGCTTTGGAAAAAGAAGTACGGGCACTTAAAACAACGCACATTAAAACGGCTACTACAATTAGCACTATGGAATCATCGGCCAGTATTACTTTTAATCTATTTATGCCGGACGAATATACTATCGTTAGCGATAAACGCGCGATTATTACTTTAACCACTGCTGATGGGACTGATATGATTTCGGCGTGTTATTTGGACGGGGTTACGCCGGCTAATCTGAATTCGCGTTACCCGTTTATTTACCGCATCAATTCTCCGGCTGGTCAGGCAAAATACGAAGTGGTTTTACTTTCGCAAAATGCGAATGATTACCAAACAATTAGCGGCGGCGGTTCGGTTCAGCTTAATTACAACTTGAAATTAATTGGCAGTAGCAAATTTACGGTTAGCGTGTCATATACTGATATTTTAGGAGGCTCGTAATGATTATTAGTGACGAATTATGGCGCAAAATAAAAAACTTGCGACAGGAAATCTTGAACTTGAAACAGGTTAAAAAGGCGAATTGCGCATCAAAATACTACATTTATGAAGTGAGCGGTGATTATTACAATAGTTGGTTAATCACTTACAAAACCGGCACGCAGCCCATTATTGCCGAAGTGTTCTCTTATGCGGATACATCAATGAGCGCACCGAATGGCAACCAGCAATATGTTTTTAGTTTTTCGCAAACGATTAGTGATTTGACTATACTTTCCACGCGCGAAATTGATTCGGTTGTTGGAATAAGTTAGTTAATGTGTTATAATACAAACGGCAGTCCTCGCTTGATTATTGGATGCCACCGCCAGCACACGCTTTCGTTTGTTTGAGTGCTGGCGGTTCTCTTTTTTATAATCCACTTTATATGATTAAGTTGGAATATAAAAAATTGTGGAAAACTTTTATATATTATATTGGACTTTTGCTTAAAATTATGTATAATAGGAGTAGGTAGCACAACATAGAACCACTTGTGCTACCACCACGGTTATGATATAATGAAGGTAGGTTCTATGTTGTGCATAACCCACCGGATTATACCACCGGTGGGTTTAACTATTAAATGTGGTTCGGAGGTACAAAAATGCCAAAACACATACCATTTTATCCAGAATTACTGGAAGAAAAAGCAACAACAAACGAAATTCTACTATATGGATTGATAGATGTTCTATCATTCTCACAAGGCTACTGCTATGCTTCAAGCGAATATATGGCTAGCCAATTGGGGATTGCTGCCGGCACGCTTAAAAACCTTTTGAGTAGTCTAGCCAAGCGTGGATGGATTCAAGTAGAAGTCAATGGCAATAAACGGGTGGCGATTATGCCGCTTTTGGGATTGAGTATTAAGAAAAAAAGTTTTCCACATACCGTCACTCCAGAATTACGCTCTGTGGAAAAGTCCAGCAAGAGCGTCACGCAGGAATTATGCTACCGTCACGCTACAATGACGGAACCGTCACGCAGGAATGACGCTGGCAATAGGGGTGTAACTGGGGTGGGAATAACAAGTAATAATAAAAATAATAAGGAAATTGTGGCTTCGGCTATAAAGGAGCCGAGCCAAATTTCAAACAAGAATAAGCCGTTGCTTATTAGCAAATCTGGTATTGACGATGCGGAATATGAACGCAAATTCTACGAACGAAACACGATTACGATTTAATTGTGATATAATAAAGGCGTGGACATAACTTTAATTATTACAACATCAATAACATCGCTGGCGTCTGTATTGGTCGCCGGCATGAATATCTGGATGAACTCACAGCGCAAAAAAGACCGTGAAGAATCTAAAAGAATTGCCGAAAAGAATGCGGCGAAATCATCAATTCAAAATATGATAACGCAAGATATTATTCGGACCGAGATTCTTGGCAAAATGCCCGAAAATATCGACAATATTGAAAGTGAATTCGTTCAATATTCAAAAAATGGCGGTAATGGCACCTTAAAAAGGCAATATAACGAATATCTTGAGTGGTATAAGTTCCAAGAAGGTAAAATTGATGCAAAAAAAGGTTGATTTATTACTAACCGAAGCAGAAGAACAACGGGCTTTTGTTAGTTGGTGCGCGCTTCGCGGCATTGTCTGCCATCATAGTGGGAACGAAATTGGAGGTTCAAGCCGTGCGCTCAAAATTCGCGCAATCAATATGAAAAGAATGGGGACAAGCAAAGGGTTTCCGGATTTGCTGGTTTTAGTTCCGATTACTGGAATTAATGGGCATATTGATGCTTACCAAATGCTGGCAATTGAAATGAAAAGGCAAAGAGGCTCCACTACTAGCAAGGAGCAAAAAGAATGGCTCAAACGCCTTGAAATGGCTGGAATCCCGGCGCGCGTTTGTAAAGGTTGTGATGCTGCTATTGATTTTGTAAATGAATATATGCTATAATCAAAATAATTAGTGGCTGGCCGTTGTTGCCACTAATCGTACATACAATAGGTAAATTTTTCAAAAACACAGGATTATAACTCACACCAAAATCTCATCTCTGTGTCTTACAAAATAAAAATCTTTCAAATCATAGTTGATGCTCGCAGTGTATGACCGAAAAATATGCGAGCATCATTTTTTATGATATAATTAAATTATGAATTGCGCGAATCAAACACCCATTGTGGGCAACTTACAAACATTAAGTATAAACCGCGGCACTTATCTTGGCTTAAAGGCCCAGCGTTTGAATATGGACGGCACGCCGATATTGACGCAAGCCGATGCGGTTTATTTTATTATCAAAAAGAATTGGACCGACAAAACGGCCTTAATTACCATATCGCTTGATGATATGACTTTCGATAGCGAAGGCTACTATCATTTTAGCATCGCGCCGAGCGCGACCGAAAATCTGCCTTACGGCAAATATGTCTGGGACTTTACTTCGGTTTATGGGGATGACGCTTATAGGGCGAAACCAGCGCACGGCATCTTTATTGTTGGCAACTCATCCGGATGGATTATTAACGAAACAAATGGAGAATCATAAAATGCAAACAGAAGGCGGCGAATTAGAAATCAAACTTACACCGGAAGGCATCCAAGTCAGCCCGGTCACTTCGGTAAATGGCAAAACTGGCGATGTAGTGCTTACGACTTCTGATTTGGAAAATACTTCGGACTACCAAACTGGCGATGAAGTAGATGCTGCGATTGCTACGGCAATTGCAGGCAAACAAGATACCCTGACCGCCGGCAATAATATTCAAATTAGTGCCGAGAATGTGATTAGTGCTACCGATACGACATATAGTGCCGGAAATGGGCTTAATTTGAGCTCTGAGAATGTTTTTAGCGTGGATACGACAGTTGTAGCCACACAGCAGAATCTCGCCACTGAAGTGCAGAATCGTGAGAATGCCGACAACGCTTTACAAGCACAAATTGATGGAATCTCAGCGTCTAGCGATGTGGTCGATATTGTGGGGACTTATGCCGATTTGCAAAATTACGATACGCAACATCTAAAAGACAATGATATTATTAAAGTTTTACAAGATGAAACGCAGAACGATGCGACTACATATTATCGCTGGAGCACTTCCACCGAAACTTTTACGCTGATTGGCCAAGAAGGACCATATTATACGAAATCTGCTGCGGATGCGCAATTCGTTCCGCAAACTCGCACGGTTAATGGGCAGGCTTTGAGTTCAAATGTCACTTTAACTGCTAGTGATGTTGGTGCGCTTGCGCCCAGCAATGTCGTTCAAACTACCGGCACCAGCACCAGCCAAATTATGAGCCAGAATGCTACTACGCAGGCACTGGGCACTAAGCTCAACATCACGGATTATGTGGTAGATGACGAATTAAAGAATAGCACGAATCCGGTGCAGAACGGTGTTCTCTTTGGCTTGCTGGGTGACATGCCGACAGATTTCTTTTCTGGCAATGCTACGACAGAACAGACCGGCACAGAAGCGCAATTTACCAATGCACTCAAAATTAGCGATATTGAACTTAATGGTGACACCTTCCAGCAGACTTATAGTGGGAAAAACCTATACAATTCACCAGACAGAAGCCAGACGAGGTATGGTGTAACTGCTGCGATTGCTAATAATATAGTTACAATCAACGGTACAGCAACAAGGAATGTCTTTGGCGGCACTTATTTTAACTTGAACGGTACAGACGACGCCAATGCAAACTACTATAACTATGACAACACTACAAGTGGTATAACTTTGGCAGCAGGAACTTATACTTTATCGCTTAATAATATAACTGGTTCTTTTACAACTACAGCAGGTGTTTATGTAAGGATATCAAAAGTTTATGCTGGTTCTTTCCCTACTGAATTGATACGCACCATAGAATTAACAAGTGGTTTTACAAATGGTTCATTTACTTTGAACGAGAGTGCCACAATAAAGATTCAGTTGCAGGTATATATTCCATCTGATACCAGCGTAGCAGTGCCGGTGTTCAACAACTATTCTTTTGACCTTCAACTTGAATCGGGTTCAACTGCTACTTCCTTTGAGCCTTATGTCGGTGGCACGGCATCCCCTAACCCAGACTATCCACAAGATGTACAAGTAGTAACTGGCACGCAGACGGTGACGATTAGCGACGGTGTAAATAGCCAAGATTATACGGTGAACCTAGGCTCTATTGAGCTCTGCAAAATCGGCACTTACCAAGACTATATCTACAAGAGTGGTGATGACTGGTATGTGCATAAAGAAATATGGAAAATTATAGCCGACGGCTCTACGGTATGGACTAAATCCCAATATGGCACTAATAACTATAGTTTTGTTCCATCACCAACTTCTTTATCTGGTGACCTTATCCAAACTTTAAATAATAAAATATTAATATTTAGTGATAAATTTACTGGTGTAAGTTATAACGACAGAACATCCTCAATGCAAAATATAACTTATACTGCTGGTAATTTACCCCCTTCACTTTGGATTAGAAATAATAGATTTGATACCGTAGAAGACCTGACTGCATTCTGTGCTTCAACGCCCATAACTTTTTATTATGTGCTTGCCACTGCCACAGACACCCAAATCACAGATAGCACGCTAATAGGGCAACTTAATGCTCTATACAATGCGAAGATGCTGGCTGGGCAAACCAATTTTGCAGTTTCGTCAGTTTCGCCAAATCTACCGGCGATTCTGGATATCACAGTATTCAATGCCAATGCCCAAGGTCTAATTGCCAATATCCGTGGCTAGCTGTTATATCTTTTCTTACTTATTTGACTATACAAGAACGAGTTTTCCACAGGTTTAACAGAGGTAGAAGCGAAGATTTTCTTGAATAAGAGAACGCTTTTTGTTATATCTTTAACTTGTGGAAAACTTTTTTTATTTCGTGAAAAATTAACCAAAAAAGTATTGACTTTTATTTTTGTTTTGGTTATAATGGTATTATCAATAACAAACGAAAGGAGCGAGATATGAAAATATCTATCAAACAAACAAATTCAACACCGCAGCCGGTGGGAGTTCGCCATATGAGCCCAAAGGAAGAATGCGAAAACCAATTACGGCTTATTAGCGGAATCATTGCTAATATCAATCGTGATTTGCGAAAGGCGGTGCGATGAGTAGAATAAAAGATTACGCCGAGCAAGTATTTGGCGAAGAAGCACCAGATTTAACGAAAGGAAACGAAATATAATGCCGGACTATTGGGATACACAAGAAGGAATGATGCGCGAAGCATATGACAATTATAAAAAAGAAGAGGAAAGGAACGAATATGAATCTGAAATTTAGGCCACTTAAAGCAAACGAAATTGATTGCCGCATCGGCACTATCAACGAAAATGGCTTGAGTCTATTATTATATAAAGATGCGCGTGTAGATATGAATATCTTAGACGAAACCGTTGGCGCTCTGAATTGGAAGCGCGAGCATACCCGTGATAATCGCAATTGCATCGTGTCGATATATGACGAAGATAAGAGTGCTTGGGTTAGCAAGGAAGATACCGGCACCGTATCGAATACCGAAGCCGATAAGGGTTTAGCCAGCGATTCATTCAAGCGCGCCTGCGTAAATTGGGGAATTGGCCGCGAGCTATATTCCGCACCGTTTATTTGGGTGAAGCGTGAAGATGCTAATATTGAAATGGGACATAACGGTAAATGGCGCTGTAATGATAAATTCGTGGTTATGAAATTAACCTATAAGAAAAACGGCGACATTGACGGCCTTGCGATTTGGAATAGTAAAAAAGGCAAAATGGTGTTCTGTAATGAACCGAAGGAAAAGAAAGATGAGTAGTTTCAGGGAGCGCTTCGGCAAACTGACCGTGGCGCAAGTAATTGAAATGAATAATGTAACATTAAGAAAGGAGCAAAAATGAGTGGAACAAAAATTGGGGGTATGAAAACAGCAACAACTAATAAATTAAGGAATGGCGAAGACTTCTATCGCCGCATCGGTGCAAAAGGTGGTCGCAATGGCCACAACGGCGGATTCGCCGCTAACCCAGAATTGGCAAAACTTGCCGGGCGTAAGGGTGGAAAAATGAGCCGCCGTGGCAAAGGTTGTAAGCACGAAATCGAATTAAATGCCGATATGATTAAGCATCTATACTTGGATGAAAAATATAGTGCCATTAAAATATCGAGTGAATTGGGCATCCCATATTCGGTAATACAAAAATATATTAGAAATAAGAACATTGAAGGTTGGAAATGATATTAATAGCGGGAATAGCAGCACTAATTTGTGCGCATAATGGAAATGTAGGCGGCGCAATTGTAGCGCTTGGGGTGGGTGCTATTCTCCACGCTTTATTAGATGGAGGTAGTAATGATAACGATTAAAAGTCCGCGCTACCGCGACAGAACGGTATTAATTGCGCGATATAAGATACCGTGCGGCGGCGATGTAGATATTGAGATATTATATGGTGCTTATAAAGGCAAATACCATATAACACACGATACATTAATGAAAAGCCCGGTTGAAGGTATGGAAACCCGGCAAGGGCAAATTATAGCGATGCGAGCGGTTCCGCTTGATATGCTTGAAAGGATTGAATAATGCTAAAACTAGAAAATTACGAAAAGAATGCGCTGCATTTGGCAATGCAATGTCGGATAGCTACTAGATTGAAACGCATGAGCGCCGAAATCTATGACCACGACATCGAAGGATTAATTGAGGAGCTTGTAGATATTAAGGATGATATGGAAATATTGAATAAATTGGCTAAGGCTGGATGGGGAGAATGGTCATGAAATTAAGAAATAAGAAAACTGGGGAAATAAAAGACATTTTAGATGTTATACATCAAGCATATAGCGAGCGCAACGAAAAATCGCTTATGAACCTTGAAAAAGAGTGGGAAGATTACGAAGAACCGAAAAAATCAACACGCATAACTGGACCTGTCGCAAAAGACGACAATACAGTGCTTATAGAGTTTTATACTCACGAAGGAGCCGAAAAAGCTGTGGAAAAATTTAAGGCTTGGAAGAGGTTGAAAGATAAAGGGTTTAAGTTTAACGGCTGGACAATAGATGATGGACTTAGGATATCAATATGCACGAATATTGATGAAGATGACATATATGATGATGATAAAAGAAAAATAAAATCAGACCTAGACTTGCTTTTTGGAGGTGAATAATGACAATTAAAGAATTAAACAATTGGGTGGGTAATCTATCATTAAAAGACCGTTTGTCTGTCCAGAAATTTATGCTAAAATTGTATTGTATGGAAAGGACAAACGATGGCAAAAATCGATGAATTAAAATTTGATGATAAGAATTTCAACAAGCATACCGAATACGGTATGAGCCTACTTGAAAAATCACTACGCGAAAATGGTGCTGGGCGGTCTATTCTTATTGATAAAGATAACAATATTATTGCTGGCAATGGTATTGTCGAGGCCGCCGGTTCGGTTGGGCTTGAGAACATTAAAATTGTAGAAACCACCGGCGATGAAATTGTAGCGGTAAAGCGGACTGATATTGCAATCGATTCCGAGCAGGGCCGCAAAATGGCTCTTGCCGATAATGCTACCGCCGCTGCGGACCTTGAATGGGACGAAGATTTACTTGCCGAAGCATCCGAACAATGGGGAATCGACTTGGAAGATTACG
>Ga0310690_10002703_pt1 | contig 28230 bp, 21 predicted proteins | sample AusTroGonzalo_MG_2_FD_207661 | JGI IMG/M metagenome (GOLD analysis project Ga0310690, IMG submission 207661) | Bovine rumen microbial communities from tropical cattle in Woodstock, Queensland, Australia - Gonzalo_04 (v2) (version 2) | ecosystem: Host-associated > Mammals > Digestive system >...
TGGAACTACAAGCTCGATGCCTCCTGCCTGCAATACCTCGAGACCCCCTCAGAAGCTACTGCCAGCGTATCCACAGCCTATCTCCTAATAAGACTAGTGATTCTAGTCCTTCTAGGATATCTAGTCCATCTAGGATATCCTATATTTAAGGCTAATCCCCTGCCCACCAATCACCGTATCGCAGGCCTCATCATTTCCCTGCTTTGTCTTCCCCTTATCCTTATCGGCATCCGCGGAGGCCTTCACGAATCCACCACAAACGTAGGACAGGTTTACTACTCTCAGAACCAATTCCTGAACCACTCGGCGGTGAATCCTGTGTTCAGTTTCCTGGCTTCATTCGAGAAGACCGCCAGTTACGTTCCTGATTATCAGTTCATGAGCGAGGCAGAAAGGGCAAAGACAATGGAAGGTCTTTACTTTACAGACAGCACAGCGCCTGATACCTTGCTCAAAACCCAGCGCCCCAACATCATTGTGATTCTGTTGGAGAGCTGCGGAGGCATCTTTACCGAAGACATCGGAGGACGCAGCGACATTATGCCTCATCTGAACCGTCTGACAAAGGAGGGTGTCTACTTTGCTAATTTCTATGCAAACTCCTATCGCACAGACCGCGGTACGCTCTGCACATGGAGCGGCTATCCCTCATTCCCGCGTTCTTCGGTGATGAAAATGCCTGCCAAGACCCGATTACTACCAGGTATCGCACAATCGCTCAGACAGGAGAGCTATCATACCACCTACCTCTATGGTGGTGATATCAACTTCACCAATATGCGCAGCTATCTCGTGACCACAGGTTTCGAACAGTTGCATTGGATGAAAGACTACTCCACTCAGGAACAGAATACCTCGGAATGGGGTGTGCGCGATGATATCACCTTCGCAACGTTGGGACAGATGGTGAAAACGCAACAAGTTCCCTTCCTCATCGGCTACTCCACACTCAGCAGTCATGAGCCTTGGGATGTGCCTACGCATCGCCTGAATGACGAGATAGCCAATGCCTTCAATTATCTGGACGAGTGCATCGGCAACTTTATCAACGACATGAAACAAACCCCGCAATGGGACAATCTACTGGTGATCATGCTGCCTGATCATGGGTTCTCACACTTCGGTGTAGGTGAGGAGCATGAGATGCATGACCATGTACCGATGCTCTGGTTAGGTGGTGCCTTGAAAGCCCCGCGACGCATTACGCAGTTGTGTAACCAAACAGACCTCCCTGCCACGCTCTTAGGACAATTAGGCATTCCCCACAACGATTTCAGTTTCAGTCGCGATGTGATGAGTCAGAGCTATCGCTACCCCTTCGCCGTGCATACCTATAACAACGGCATCACGATGAAGGACAGCACAGGCTTTGCGGTATTCGACCTCAATGCCAACCGTATCATCGTGGATAAGAGCAGCAACAGCGAGACACTTATCAAAAAGGGAAAGGCGATATTGCAGACAGCAGCGAAGGATTTAAAGGAATTGACAATTGATAATTGACAATCATGATGAAGACGAAACGATTGGGATATCTGGCGCCGTTGGCGGCGATGCTATGCAATCTAGGCATTGCATATTTACTGTATTTCCTGGCAAGAATCATCTACCTGCTGGTGAACTACAGCTATTTTGAACAGGGTCTGAGTTTCTCTCACCTCATGGAGATGCTGGGAGGCGGATTGATGTTCGACACCTCAGCCATCCTCGTAACCAACATTCCCTACATCGTCCTGATGCTCCTGCCCTGGCACAGAAAAGAGAACAACACCTACCAGCAGATCTGCAAGTGGGTCTTTATCGTCATCAATGGTCTGGCTCTTGCCATCAACCTCTGCGACAGCGTCTATTTCCGCTATACCATGCGACGTACGACGACCACCGTATTCAGCGAGTTCTCAAACGAAGGAAACCTCGGTTCCATCTTCCTCACGGAGACGCTCCATCATTGGTATCTCGTCATTGTCTTCGCCCTCCTGATATGGTGTGTGTGGAAACTATATGTCAAGACAGGCCTGGAATGGAAACGCCTGCACCCCTGGCCCTATGCCCTCACGGTATTTCTCTCTTTGGCAGCATTTGCCCCCTTCGTGGTGGCAGGTATCCGAGGGGGCTTTACCACCGCCGTAAGACCCATCACCATCTCCAATGCCAATCAATACGTAAATCGTCCTATCGAGGCAGCCCTCGTGCTGAATACGCCCTTCTCACTCTATCGCACCATTGGCAAGGCAGTCTTCGTAGTGCCTGATTACTATCAGAATGAGCAGGAGATGGAGGCCATCTATAGCCCCGTGCATCATCCCAATAATCCTAGTCTATCTAGCGATTCTAGACTATCTAGCGAATCTAGATTATCTAGTGATTCCAGCTTCACTAGAAAAAACGTCGTCATCCTCATTGTCGAGAGCTTCGGCCGCGAATACATCGGTGCCCTGAACAAAACCCTCGAAAACGGCCAATACCGCGGCTACACCCCATACGTGGATTCTCTCATTGCGAAGAGCGTCACTTTCAGCCACACCTACTGCAACGGACGCAAGAGCATCGATGGCATGCCAAGTATCCTATCGAGCATTCCGATGTTCGTAGAGCCTTTCTTCCTCACCCCAGCTTCGATGAACCATGTCAGTGGTATTGCTTCCATCCTCGCAGCAGAAGGTTATCAGACGGCTTTCTTCCACGGCGCCCAGCGCGGTTCGATGGGATTCCAGGCATTCTCTCGCGCTACTGGTTTTCAGGACTACTACGGACGTGAGGACTACGATGCAGACACACGCTTTGGCGGTGACGAGGACTTTGACGGTATGTGGGCCATCTGGGATGAACCTTTCCTGCAATACTACGCCACGAAGATGTCAGAGATGAAGGAACCCTTCATGACAGCTGTCTTCACCGCCAGCAGTCATCACCCCTACGTCATCCCCGAGAAATACAAAGCACAATATCCTGAGGAGGGCATCATCATCCACAAATGTATCCGCTATACGGATATGGCCATCGGCAAGTTCTTTGAGAAAGTGAGCCGCGAACCTTGGTTCAACAACACCATCTTCGTACTCACCAGCGACCACACAAACCTCTCCGATCATGCCTACTACGAGACAGACCTCGGCGGTTTCTGCTCTCCCATCATCATCTATGAGCCTGGCAACGCAGAGCGTCAGCCGGAGATACAAGACAAAATCGCCCAGCAGATAGACATCCTACCCACCATCATGGGGATGTTGCACTACCCCAAACCCTATTTCGGTTTTGGCATCGATGTGCTGAACACCCCTGCGGAAGACACGTGGGCCGTGAACTATCTGAACGGTATCTACCAATATGTGAAACAAGGACATGTGCTGCAATTCGATGGCACACAGACGAAAGCCGTCTATGCGCTGAGTGACTCGCTGATGAAACAGAATCTCATCGGTAAGATGCCTCAGCAACCGCAGATGGAGCGTGAGCTGAAAGCCATCATCCAGCAGTATATGACCCGAATGACGCAAGACAGATTAATAGTGAATAGTGAATAGTGAATAGTGAATAGTAGAAATAAAATATCAGGGCTGGGGGCAGTGATCGTCAATATCCTGCTTTTGTATGTGGCCTATATGGTGACCAGGATCGCCTTCCTGCTGGAGAACTACAGCACTTACGAACACGTGTTCAGTTCGCCGAAGTTCTGGGATATCTTCTGGGGCGGCGTCTATTTCGACACCTCCGCCATCGCCTACACCAACGCCCTCTACATCCTGTTAGTGCTCTTCCCCCTACATCTGAAAGAGAACGCCAACTGGCAACGCTTCTGCAAATGGCTTTATATCATCATCAACGGTCTGGGCCTCGCCACGAACCTCGGCGATGCCGTTTATTTCCAGTATACCGCCCGTCGCACGACGATAGCATTCTTCAGCGAATTCGGCGCCGACGATAAGTTAGGCAGCATCGTTGGTTTGGAGTTTTTGCGCCACTGGTATCTGGTATTGCTCTTCATCACACTGATAGCCTTTCTTTGGCGCTGCTACCTCACCCCCGCTTTCCGTACCCAGCCTCGCCAGCGCTATTACATTGTCCAGACATTAGCGCTGCTCATCGCAGCCTTCCTCTGTTGGGCAGGTATGCGCGGAGGTTTCTGGGACAACCGTCCTATTAAGATCAGCACCGCCAATCAGTTCATCGATCGTCCTAACGATGCGTCGCTCATCCTGAATACCCCCTTCTCGCTCTTCCGCACCATCGGCAAGCACAGCTACCACAACCCCGGCTATTACCAGAGCGAGACAGAGCTCGAAGCCATCTTCAGCCCCATTCATCAGCCTTGTCTCTCTAGCGATTCTAGATTATCTAGAGATTCTAGACTATCTAGAGATTCTAGCTTCTCTAGAAAGAACATCGTCGTCATTTTCCTCGAGAGCTTTGGCCGTGAGTATATCGGCAGTCTGAATCACGAGATCCTCCCCGGCTACAAGGGCTACACCCCCTTTCTCGACTCCCTGATGCAACATGCCGTAAGTTTCCGCTATACCTATGCCAACGGCCGTGCCAGCGTCGATGCGATGCCCTCGGCACTATCAGGACTCCCGATGTTCGTGGAGTCATTTGTAGCTGCCTCCCACGCCACGAATCATCTCAGCGGTATGGCAGCATGCCTCGACAGTCTGGGCTATGAAACGGCCTTCTTCCACGGTGCCCCTGCCTCCAGCTTGGGCTTCCAGGGCTTCACGAGATCCACGGGCTTCCAGCAGTGCTATAGCCAAGAGGACTTCGAAGCCGATCCTCGCACGAATGGTCCTGCCGATTCCGACAACTGGTGGGGAATCTGGGACGAACCTTTCCTGCAGTATTTCCGCATGAAGATGAGTGATATGAAAGAGCCCTTCATGACAGCACTCTTCACATTGTCGAGTCACCACCCCTTCCACGTGCCGGAACAATATAAAGAGGTATTCAAAGAAGAGGAGATGCCCATCCACAAGTGCATCCGCTATACCGACCATGCCTTGCGCCGTTTCTTCGAGGCTGCAAGCCGCGAACCGTGGTTTAACAACACCATCTTCGTGATGACAGGCGACCACACCAACATGAGTAACCATGCGGAATACAAGAGCAGCATCAACCAGTTTGCCACCTCCATCATCCTCTACGACCCCAACGGCACTGTCAACCCAGGCATCCGCGATGGCATAGCCCAGCAGACGGACATCCTGCCCACCATCCTCAATCTCGTGGGTTACGACAAGCCCTTCATGGCTTTCGGCTGCGACCTGCTCAATACCCCTGCCGCAGACACCTGGGCCATCAATTACCTCGATGGCATCTATCAGTATTGCAAGGGGGATTATGTCCTTCAGTTCGATGGTCAGCAGACAATAGGTCTCTATGCCTTGAAGGACTACCAGATGAAAAAGAACCTGAAAGGCCAGGTTCCTGAGCAGCAGCAGATGGAAAAAGAGGTGAAAGCCATCATCCAGCAATATATGGCAAGGATGATCGACAACCGGCTGGTTCCCTAAAGAATATGTTGGAAGAGATCGTCGAAATAGCGGAACGAACTTTCGCTCAACGGTGCATCGGCATCCATAATCCAATACAACGGACGGTCATGATACATCGCTGCCACCAGTGAGAACGTGCTGGGAGCCCCCATCAGATAGTCGCAATGCGAGAGCAGACACAAATCCTCGCCAGGGTTCCCATCGGGAAACACCACTTCACATGCCGATAACTCCCGCCTATAATAGTCTTTATCCAGTTTTGGGTCATTGCCACAGATAAACACCCTCACCTGCTGATTAGGATGCAACGCCAAGAAACGTCTTATCACCCCCACATACTGTGCATCAGAGAAGAAGAACTTCCCATCGTAGAACGTCGCATAATCCCCCCTCCGGATATGCACCCCGAGGGTGAGTGAATAGTGATTAGTAAATAGTGGATAGTCATGGGTGATGCGGGCCTCGATATCCTCATGAAACGCAAACAACGCCAATATCTCCTTCTTATACTTCAGAAACAGGTCATACCAACGTGCCTCCCATCCAGTCACCACCAGCATCTGTTTCTGTAGCATGACATCCTCGTTGCGACGATTCTGTGCCTCATCGTCACTAAAGGTTACCATCGGTATCAAGCCCCACTTAGCGGCATATTTTGCAAAGACGTAGGTGGCGAAATTATGGTGCTTCGTATCACAGATATGGAAATACGGATATTTATAGGCAAATCGCATCGACATCGTCTTCCGCCCATGCTCCCTGCCCCAGGCATACACATGCCCATACTGCAGTATATTATTCGCCATCCGGCCCCTATCGTGAACGTATATCATAATTGACAATGGATAATTGATAATTGACAATTTATTCCTCCGCACCTTCCCGGGGAACGACCTTCCCGTCCACTACTTGGAATCGTCTGTCAAACTCCTCTCTCGTCCGCTTCCAGCGATTATGACTCCAGAGCCACAATTCCGGTTGCCTGCGGATACTCGCCTCCAGCATCTGATGATAGATATCTGTCGCCTCGTATTCCTTCAAAGCCTCCGGTGTGCGGGTGATCAACTTAAACTCCGCCTCGTAATAGCCCCGTTTTAGATGCGACACTTCAAGGAAGAAGATCGCCTGATGGTTCTTGATGGCGATACGTTCCGTTCCTGTCATCACCGGCGTGTCATGGTTCAGGAACCAGCACCAATGATGGATATTGTTCCAGTGCGGCACCTGATCTCCCAGATAGCCAAACACCGTAGGCTGTTGCTTCCTCTTGTATTCTATCGTCTTCCGGAGGATATCCACCAAGGGGATACACTCTGCTCCCCATCTCTCGCGCAACCTGAGGAAGAGTTTATCGAAAGCCTCATTCTCCAAAGCGTGATACAGTTGTCCACACTGCGCCTTCTCTGATACCCACAGGGGCAGCGAGGTGATCCACTCCCAATTAAACGAATGTCCTAAATAGACAGCACACGACTGTCCCTCCGCCACACACTCATTCACCGTCTCGGTACCCTTGAACACCAAATGCCGCCGCATCTGCTCTCGACTCATCGTCTTCATCTTCACCGCCTCCACGAAATAGTCGCACAGCCGGTGGTAGAACTTCTGCTCTATCTCTCGTATCTCCGCCTCCGACTTCTCCGGAAACGATGTCGTGAGGTTCCCCCGCACCACCTTCACCCGATAGCCTATCAGCCGATAAAGCACCAGGTAGACGAAATCGCTGAACAGATAATGCACCCAGAATGGCAGCAGCGAGAGCAGATACCACAGGCCCGACACGAGATAATAAATCACCTTATTCATCAACTATAAACCCTTTTGATCTGCTCGTAATAATGCTCGTAGTTCAGATGGTCGTCGAAGTCAGCTTTTGCCTGTTGTCCCAGGCGCTGGCGCAGGGCTGCATCATCCACCAGACGGGCCATCGCCTCTGCGAGCGCCTTGGCGTCACCGGGAGGCACCAGCAGTCCGTTCTGCTCCTGCACCACATACTCACGCTGTCCACCATTGTTCGTCACCACCACAGGCCGTCCCTGCGACATATACTCTTGTGGCGACAGCGGACAACCCTCCTGCACCGTCGATGCAAGGATACCGAAGTCGGCACTCGCTACGTAGGGCAGCACGGGATGCACAAACCCCGCAAACACCACTTTCTCGGCGATGCCTTTTTCCTGCACCACCTGCTTCAGATGGGCGGTATATTCCTCGCTACCACGACCTACCAGTACCAACCGGAAATTTCTCTCCTTGATCTGTGCCGCAGCCTCTAACAGCGTATCAAGTCCCTTTTCAGGATCCAAGCGTCCGTGGAACATGCCAATCACACAATCCTCCGGTATCTGGTATTTACTCCTTACTCCTTCTCTCCTTTCTCCTACTTCCGTCACCACAATACTCGTATGCACAATGCCCAACTTCTTCTCATCTATCGTGGGATGTGTGCTGAGGAACTCCGACTTCGACAGTTCCGAATCGAAGATCAGACGGTCCAGATGCCGATACAACCAGCGGTAGAGCAGCGTATTCTTGCCCTTCCGGGTCAGATGCCGGCACATCACCACCCGCACCTGCTTGTTTCCCGCCAGACACCTGGCATAACACGCCGTAAACGCATCCTTAAAGTTATGGGCGTGCAGAATCAGGGAGACTGTCCCTGTGGGAGCAGCATCGCTAATTGCACGGGGACTGTCACCATGATTCTTGATAGCCTTCGCCATCTTCCAGGCACTTTGGATATCCAGCGCCCCTCCCAAAGCCAGCGGAATCACCTTCATCCCTGCTTCCTGATACTTCTGCATGATCGCCTGCACAGGCTTGCAGAAAATTGTGACGTTGATGCCGTCGGCCATCTGTCGCTGACTCAGGTCGTAGACGTACTGTTCGCCTCCACCCCACTCCTTATTCGATACGATATGGAAAATCTTCATGCTGCAAAGATAATATTTTTCGGAAAAAAATGTGAATAATATGAATAATTTTATCCAAAAATATGATAAAAAGTATATTTCTGAGTCAATTATTCACATTATTCACATTTCTTTCATAAATAAATCGTACCTTTGCAAGTGAAAAATAGCAAATTACGATGGCATCCTACGATATAGAAACCCTCCATCAGCATATTCTGCAGATACTCCTGTCTGTAGACCGTGTCTGCCGTGAGCACAACATCAAGTACTACTGTTGGGCAGGCACCATGCTGGGTGCCGTCCGTCACAAGGGTTTCATCCCCTGGGACGACGATATGGACATCTGCATGCCCCGTCCCGACTACGACCGCTTTATGCAGCATGCCCATGAGTGGTTGCCTGCGCCCCTCGAAGCCCTGTGCATCGAGACCTCGCCCACCTATCCTGGAGGTTTCGGAAAGATTGTCGACAGTAGCACCACCCTGATAGAGCGTGCTCATAGCGACTACCTCGCAGGCATCTATATCGACGTGTTCCCCATCGACGGCATTTCCCGCTGCAAGATGGCCCAACGATTAGCTGTGACCCGCTACAAAGCCCTCGACAAACTGCTCTATTTCCTCCATCGCGACCCATACAAGCACGGACATGGTCCCAGTTCGTGGCCCATACTGCTCATACAGCGCTGCTTCACCCACGAGTGGGCGCGCCGTCAGTTGCGGGCTGCTTATCTGGCCTACGACTATGAGAAGTCAGACTATGTGCTCGACTACGACGATGGCGTGCAGGGCGTGATTCCCAAAACGATGTTAGGCACGCCGCAGCCCGTCGAATTCGAAGGTCACACCGTGATGGGTGTGGAGCAGGCCGATGCCTATCTCCGTAATAAGTATGGTGATTATATGGTGATTCCGCCGCACGACAACCAGCGCCAGCATAATTTCTACTATTTGGACTATAACCTTCCCTATAGGGACTATCAAGACAACCGCGCTTTCGTCAACCGCGATAGCGCTTCTCAATGATTTTTGCCACCAGGATAAACTGATACACGGCGTGCATCCCTGAGCGTATCAGACCTCGGATGCCCATGCGGAAGCTGCCGTCCATCACATAACTCTTAAAGAAACGCCATAGTGGTCGCCAGAACAGGGCGGCTACGCCATACTGTTTCTTTTCCGTCTCGTTGTCGGTATACACGTTCATCTTCGCCACATACTCATGCATCGTCTCATCCATCAGATGCAGCAGCCGCGCCTCTTTCGGGGCTTTCAGCTTCTCCACGCGTCCCGGCACCTTCGGCAGCGAGTGGATCGTCGGAGGCCATTCCGTACCCTCACGCACCAGGAACCGTAGCTGGTAGTCGTAATGGAAGTCGCGCACGAACATGGCCATAAACATATTCTGCCGTGGGATATAATAGCCCGCAGGATAGTCAGGGGGACAGTTACTTGATTCTGGCGAAGCCCAAGTACCTGTCCCCCTGACAATCCGATAGAGAGCCTCGCGAAGCTCAGGTGTCACAATCTCATCGGCATCCACCACCAGCACCCAGGGATTCTGCGCCGCCTGTATGGCAAATGTCCTTGCGGGTTCGCAGCAGGTATGGCCGTTTTTCGGGAAGGTCACCACCCGGCAGCCATACCCCTCGGCTATCTTCACCGTGTCGTCGGTACTCTCCATATCGCACACCACCACCTCGTCGAAGTCCTTCACCGACTCCAACACCTTCGCCAGATGCTGCTGTGCGTTATACGTATTAATGACTACCGAAATCCCCACAACTCAATTATCCATTGTCCATTATCAATTATCCATTATCATCTGTCACCCTATCACCTTCTTTACAGCGTTGATCACGGTTTGGGTGACACACGCCGTCATTTCCTCATTCAACTGCGGATAGCACGGCAGTGATATCTCGTGGGCATAATTCTGGTAGGCCTGAGGATAATCCTTGATGTCATAGCCCAGGTCGCGGAACAGTGTCAGCATCGGTAGCGGAATGAAGTGTACGTTCACCGCCACCTCCTGCTTCGATATCTCCGCAATGATCTCGTCGCGCTGCTCTTCTGTAATATCCTTGATTCTCAGGGCGTACACGTGATACGACGTCTCCCGCCCGTCTTTCATCACTGGGGGTGTCATGGCCCACGGTTCTTTGCCGAATGCCTCGTTATAGGCCGTGAAAATACGTTTGCGCTCTGCCAATAGCTTGTCGTACTGTCGTATCTCTGCCAGTCCGATGGCAGCGTTCACGTCCGCCATATTCGCCTTCATACCCATGCCCACTATGTCGTAGCGCCAACCGCCGGCCTTACTCTTCGTAAAGGCATCCTTCGTCTGACAGTTCAGCGCCATCATCCTCAGCTGCTGATACAGCTGCTGGTTGTCGAAGGGTGCCGGCATATTCAGACAGATGGCACCGCCCTCGGCCGTAGTGATGTTCTTCACGGCATGCAGCGAGAAGATGGCGATGTCGGTCTCCGTACCAGAGAACTTCCCGCCGTAGTGCGAGCCGATGGAGTGTGCCGAATCGTTGATCACGCAGATACGTCCCAACTGCTCCATCACCTTCGAGGTAGGCTCAAACATCGCCTTGATCTCCGGCTCCTGTACCAGTGCCATGATGGCGTCGTAGTCGCAGGGGAATCCTGCTATGTCCACGGGTATGATAGCCTTCGTCTTCGGGGTGATAGCCCGTCGGATAGCCTCCACGCTGATATTCAGATCCTCGCCGGAGTCCACCATCACGGGTTTCGCACCAGCCCATAACACAGCGAAGGCCGTGGCGCAGTAAGTATAGGCGGGTATGATCACCTCGTCGCCGGGCTTCACACCCAGCCAGCGCAGCATCATGATAGCACCTGTGGTCCATGAGTTCACGCAGAGTGCGGCCTGTGTACCCGTCAGTTTCACAATCTCTTCCTGCAGGGCCACCACCTTGGGGCCTGTGGTAATCCAGCCGGAGCGCAGCGAGTCGGTCACTTCTGCCACCACCTGGTCGTCAATATACGGGGGTGAAAATGGTATCTTCATCTACTTTTTATATATTATATCGTTTGCAAATTATTATTTACGCCGCTTCGTAGAACACCTGTCCTACTCTGTTGATATGGTCGCCGATGGGTGTGCCGACTTTCTTGCTGTAGTCGAGCAGGTCGATTGAATAAAGCAGTTCCAGATCGTCGATCTCGCATGAAATGGTCAACAACAGGTTGTAGTCGATGTTATCACCAATCACAGCCAGGTCTACATCCGAACCCTCACGATAATTCCCTTTCGACCGTGAGCCGAAAATCAGAACCTTCTTAATGTTCGCATGCCGACGGAACACATCCTGCAGTTCCTTGATAACCGTATCACTAAGACCAAACTTCATGCTTGTTTCCTAATTTCCGCCACAAAGATAAGAAATAAAATCGAAACCTCCAAATTTTTTAGCTCAAAGGCACAAAAGTTCCTGGAACTATCTTGCCCCTGCCCCCGTTCCAGCTCTGCTGGCTTGCTACCGAAGGGACGCAAGAACTCAGGGGGAGAATTAGTTACCTGTGTCGATGGGATTGTAATCATCATTCTCGCCGGTGTTGATTACGAGGATCGAAGCCTGGCCAGGCATGGCGAAGCTACCAGTGTAGACACCGCCGTCCTCGGTCAGCTCAATCGTAGCCAACCAAACCGCCCATCGTTGGGAAGCGGGCAGGCCCCCGTAGCCAACTCCATACGCAATACCCAAGTTTTCCGCTTTTCCACTTTTCCACTTGTAACAGGAATGTTTTTCATCCTCGAAATACATCATATAATGATATTATATATATTATAATATATATAATATTTATATTACTATAATATTGACTTCTTTCCTATTCCGAAAACCTTAATGTTACATGTGGAAAAGTGGAAAAGCGGAAAAGCAGTGACTTTCAAAAACCTTCCTGTCCTAGTTGAATACTTGAATAGATGAATACTTTGATTTGTGCCGATTTGATTGGCACAAATTGCACGTTTTACGTGGGCGCAGAGGTTCCAGCCCTTTTGCACCCATTATTTATTCAGCCCCTTCGTGAGAAATAACTTGAAATCCTCCATTGAAATTGTACCGACATAAGACACTTCAAGGGAATCAAGCATCTCCGACAAGCCTTCAAGCTGCTGATAGTATTCATCAAGTTCGTCGTAGTCAAGGGAAACGATTTCATGGCTCTCTGCGTTTTCAACGAATATCTCTTTTGCTTTATCATCTACGTAATGGATATAATAAAGATGATCGCCATAGTATTCATAGAATGCCACGCAAACATCCTTTTCACCCACTATCGACTCCATGTCTGCCATCGCAAAAGACTCGAAAGCAGGATATACCATCGGCTGGGCTTTGAGTTGAGCATCTTCAACCTCATGGGCTTTGGCCTGTTGCTCAACCATCTGCTGATACCATAAATCAAGTTTCTTCTTTACATCCTTGGAGTCTTTGTCCATCCATTTCTTCATTGGGTAAGCAATTATAAACAACAGCGCCAGAACGAGCATACATATTTGCAGTTGCCCAGTTATCAGACACACAATCATTGCTATTGTCCAAGGAATCAGAAGCCAAAGCGTCATTTTATTATGACGTTTAAACGCCTTTTCATTTTCTTCTACGAACTTCCGCTGGTATTCGTCCCATAGTTGTTGCTTGGGGGTTTGGAGGACGGTTCCGTCAGGATAGAAAACCGCACCTGTACCGCTGACGTCCCAAAAGGCGACATCGTTGCGGCGGGCCTGATCTTTTACAGTATCATACAGTCTATCCATATCTGAATAAGCAAATTCCACCCATATTGACTCTCGTCCGAACACATAGTCTGCTTCGTGATAAGCCCTGTGTCCTATCTCACTTTCTGGAGGGGCAAACTCACCATTAAGGGGTCTTACTCTATCTTTTATTGCAAGAAACCAATTCTGCAATTCCGTCGTTGAGTTACGATAGTCATTATAGTCTTTTGACTCATCTCTGTCATCCAGCTTATGAAAATTTGCATTCAGTTCTTCTACTGAATGATATCTCCTACGCTTATCAAAAACTACTATGTCGTATCCCATTTTTAATAACCGTTGTTACTAATGAAAATGAATTTCAACCTTCCCTCTTTCCATTCTTTCAAAGTCATTTCAGCATTGATACTGAGAAAGCCATAATTACCATTTGCTATCTCTGATAATACGTCTTCGCCTTTTTGAGGGCATACATATAAATATGCGTATGCAGCAGTTTCCCTTACCCCTGCATTCTCATGCGAAAGAAATGGCTCCAGCATTTCCAATTTCCCTTGTTTATAAAGACAGGAGAGGCATTTCATTATATTATCAAAACACTTATTCCCAACCTTATAATTTCCAGTTTCCAACGTCTGAGCTTGTTTGATGGATTTCTCCTCGAACAATCTTAATGCCTCCTCTACATTCTCTATTATAAATCTTTCAACTGTCATGCTGCAAAGATAGTGCATTTTTCTGAATAAACAAACTTTTCCGTCATTTTTAAGAAAAAAAGACCGACATCGCGAGGATGGCCGTCAGGAAGTGCAGGTCATTCTATTTCCCCTCCTGATAGGAGGGGTGCCTTTAGGCGGGGTGGTCTGATCCTCCTCCTGAGTAAGTCTGAACAATTGCAGATTCCGAGGCTGATCAGCCCCCCTCTGGCTCCCCCTACTTAGGGGGAGAATTAGTTACCTGTGTCAATCGGGTAGTAGTCATCGTTTTCGCCGGTGTTGATCACTGTCGGCGGCCATTTTTTAAAGAAAAACAGGAAAAAACAACTCATTATCAAAAATTTTATCTACTTTTGCAACATTATTCTACCACAATAGAAGTGATGAAGAAGATATTAATGCTTTTGTCGTCTTTTCTTATGCTGACTTTGGCTGATGCACAGCCAGTTGGTGAACAGGAAGCTATGGTTAAAGCGCATCAGTTCTTGTTAAACAGGACGGAGAATGCTTGCTTGGACCAGGCTGCCCAGGTTTATGCTGCAAGAGGGACAACGCAGGGAAAGACACCTGAGTTGACTCTTGCCAGTAACCGCGATGAGTATTATGTCTTCAATGACGAGGCCAACGGCGGCTATGTCATTGTAAGTGGCGAAGATCGAATGCCCGATGTGCTGGTCTATTCCCGCGATGGACATTATGATGCTGATCATATCCCATGCAACATGCAGGCATGGCTGGAAGATTATGCCATGCAGGTAGCCTATTTGCGATTGCACCCTGAGGCTAAAGTGACTACACGATCTGCTCTAGAGCGAAAAAACGTGAGTCCACTACTGACTTGCTGGTTTAATCAAGGTACATACTACAACGAGAAATGTCCCGAAGTCAATGGTGAACACTGCATGACAGGTTGTGTTGCAACAGCAATGGCTCAGATTATGTATTATTATCAATGGCCCAAACAGACCTCAGATATCATACCAGCTTATAAGACCGGAAGCTATAAGATAGACATGCCGGCTCAACCCATTACGACGATCGACTGGGAGAACATACTGAATAAATATACTGAGGGCAAAGACTTTACCGAGGAGCAAATCAACGCCATCTCCACCCTGATGTTGTTATGTGGTACGTCTATCAGGATGGATTATACTCCCAAAAGCAGCGGAGCCATGAGGGATTATATTGCCAAAGCATTCCTCAATTATTTTGGCTATAAAGACATGCTTGAATTGATTGTGCGTGGTGATTTTGACACTGATGACTGGGAGGAGTTGATATATGATGAAGTGAAAAGCCGCCGCCCTGTTTTGTATTCCGGTTATTCTGATGAGGGTAGTCATACTTTTGTAATAGACGGATATGAGGACGGTTATTTCCATGTTAACTGGGGATGGGGCGGCGCATATTCATACGTTCTGATGACTGACGTTGAAGGATGGGAAGGACTTACCAAAGGGCATTATGCTTTGATGGGTATTCAGGCAGATTCTCCAGGCAGTCCTCGTCAGTATGCTGTACTTGATAACGGCATCATGACATTGTACTATGATGCTGAGATGGATAGTCGTTCAGGGACTTTGCTGTCTAACTTAAATGAGATCTCACGTCTGCAACAACCCATCAACAAATGTGTGATTGACCCGTCGTTTGCCGACATAAAACTAAAGAGTTTGCAGGGCTTTTTCAATAGATGGAACATGAAGGAAATCAGCGGCTTAGAACATCTGAATACGCTCAGGGTGACAGACATGAGCAGCATGTTTAGTAGTTCCGGTCTGACAAGCATTGATTTGGCTGGATTAAGGACAGACAAGGTAACGAATATGAACAATATGTTTTCTGGGTGCTCCAGCCTGAAAAGCGTCGATATGAGCGGATTAAATACGGAAAAAGTGGATAATACGGCACGGATGTTTTCCTTCTGCAACAATCTGACGAAAGTGAACCTAAGGGGATTAAAACTAAGCAACGTGACAGATATGAGCAGCATGTTCGAACACTGTCCTAGCCTGACAAGCGTTGATATGAGTGAAACTAATACAGAAAATCTAACAAATGTGGAATATATGTTCTATTGTTGCAATAGTCTGGAAAGCATTGACTTAAGTGGACTCATAACGGACCATGTGACGAATATGGGTTTTATGTTCTGTGAGTGCTATAGTCTGGCACACCTGGATTTGAGTAGATTCAAGACAGACCATGTAACTAACATGATGAGTCTGTTTTCCAACTGTACCAGCTTGACAAGCCTTGACTTAAGTAGATTCAAGACGGACAATGTAACAAATATGGATTTCATGTTCTTTTCCTGCTCTAACCTGACGAGCCTTGACTTAAGCAGTTTTGATACGAAAAAGGTAAAAAGCATTTGGCGTATGTTCTGGCGGGATGAACGTTTATCAACCATATATGTCAGTGAGAAGTGGGATATGTCGAATGTAAAAACGTCTGATGCGATGTTTTATGGTTGTTCCTCAATTGTTGGCGGTGCCGGAACGACTTACGATGAGAACCATACAGATTACAGCTATGCCCATATTGACGAAGGCCTCGGCAATCCTGGCTATCTGACCTATAAATCTCTATTGGGCATCCCGGCAATCCGGACGAAGCCGGACAAAACAAGCATTTATGCGCCCAGCGGAAGAAGACTGAATAAGCCGCAAAAGGGATTGAACATCATCCGCACGAGCGATGGAATGGTAAGAAAAGTAACTTTGCACCCAAATTAGGATTATGAAGATAGGATACGACGCGAAACGGATTGTGCGGAATGGCACGGGACTGGGCAACTACGGACGGACATTGGTGAACGACATCGCCCAGTATGATGCGCAGTTGGACCTGCGGCTCTATGCCCCAGACAAGGGGCGCGACGAGTTGCGGGGACAGATTGTGGCGCAGAACAATGTATCGTTCTGCTATCCTCAGGAGTCTGCCCTGCCCTTTGCCAAGGCCTGGTGGCGAACCAAGGGTATGGTGAAGGACCTGCAGCGGGACCAGATACAGATCTACCACGGATTGAGCGGCGAGCTGCCTTTTGGCATCAGCAAGACGAACATCCGCAGCGTGGTAACCATCCACGACCTGATCTTCCTGCGCCATCCGGAATACTATCATTGGCTCGACACGAAAATCTATACCTGGAAGTTCCTGCAGACCATCAAGGAGGCCGACCATATCATCGCCATCAGCGAATGTACGAAGCGGGATATCATGGAGTTCGGCGAGGTAGACGGCAGCCAGATAAGCGTGATCTATCAGAGCTGCGCGCCGAGGTTTTCGAAGGAAGAAGTAAGAGGAAAGAAGGAAGATGGAAGATATATCCTCAGTGTTGGTTCGATTGAGGAACGGAAGAATATATTGTTGGCGGTGAAGGCGCTGCCGTTGCTGCCGGAGGATTTGAAGCTGGTGATTGTAGGACGGCACACGAAATATACTGATGTGGTGCAGGAGTATGTGCAGAGGCATGGGCTGACACAGCGGGTGAAGATTCTGCATGGGGTGAAAAACGAGGAATTGCCTGCCCTGTATGCAGGGGCTGAGGCGTTTGTCTATCCGTCTGTCTACGAAGGCTTCGGCATCCCCATCATCGAAGCCATCAGTACAGGGTTGCCAGTGGTGGCTTGTACCGGGTCGTGCCTTGAAGAAGCAGGAGGGCCCGACAACCTCTATGTGGCGCCTGACGATGCCGAGGGTATGGCAGCTGCTATCCGACAGGTGCTCAGAGGGGCTGAGGGGCGCGAAGAGCGCATCCTGCGCAGTCAGGCTTATATCCATAGGTTCGAAGGACAGAACGTCGCCCAACAAGTAATAGATCTATATAGAGATTTAATCTAAGAAAAATCAAAATTTCCAGCAGAGCTGAAGGTCGAGATCTGACTGCGAGGAGCCATCGATCTGCTGATAGCTGGTGCCTATCACGGAACGATCGAAATAGTCGGTAGTGCCGTATTTCGCAGTAAGAATCAAATGTCTGTTGATTTCCGCCCGCGCCATCAGCCAATAACGGATACCTTCGCCGCTATATTGGCTGAAGCCGTAGCTGTAGAGCGGTCCTGACTCATAGAGATAGACACGACTGTCGTAGCTGTCGGTATGAAAATAGCCCAAGCCACCGCTAAGCCTCAGCCAACGATGATGATAACCCAGCGACTGACTCACCATCCAACCCCGTTCCTGCCCACCGAAAGCAATCTGAGTATAGTCTAATTGCGTGCGACTGCTAAAGAGACCGTCATAGGTCAGGCTCAGGCGTCCGCGATGCTCGGTTCTTGATTGCAGGGCAGACTTATCTTCATTGTCACGCTGACGGAATTTCAGGCGATAACGGGCATCTATGGTCCAATGGTTGCGAAGGTAGGACACCTGCAACATATTGTCGAACGCGTGTGATGACTGAGAAATCTGATATTTGGCCCAAGGGAAATAGGCGTAGTCGCTATAAGCCATCACCTTCCATCGGGGCGACGGTTGCCAGTTGACACCCAGATAGACACCGCTCTCATTCTGCACCGAGCCTCCATCGCTGAAGCTGTTGCTATAGAGCGAGGTATAGCGGAAGGAATAGAAACGGTAGAGCGTCATCAGCGAGACCCCGCTGCCACATTGCAGACTCAGGCTATTGATGGTAGCCAAGGCACCATTCTTATTCATCGCCGTCTCACCATTGAAGGCAAATCGGTGATGGACATAGCCATAGTCGGCGCTGAAATTCAGAAAGTCAGTTCCCTGGGCGGCATGTTGACGATAAAGCACAGAGGTTTTGGGTTTCAGTTCGCGATTCAGATGGGTAGCGACGATATTCAGGCCTGCGTGTAGGCCATGCTGCTGATAGCGGATGTTTCCTCCGAAGGTGGTGTTTCGGAGGTTGTCTTTCTTTTCCAGTTCTGTCTCTGTGCGATGATAGCCTGAGGTAACGATAGTGGTAGCCGTGCCATCCTTATTAAGGGTGGCATCCATCGCCCGATACGACAGGAAGCCCGTTGCCGAGAGTCCTTTCGCAATCGTCAATGTGGCTCCTGCGCCTTGCAGATAGTCGGCTGCGCTGCGAGAGGAATGGGCACGCAGGGTGCTGGCGGAACGACCTAAGTTCTGCAGCGACGTCAACTTTCCCATCGCAAAACCATTGTTGGCAATCAGTCCCATCCCCATCGATACGCGATACTTACCCAGCACCAGAGACTCCAGGCGTCCCAAATGTTTTAACTGTAGATAATAGGAGTAATAGTCATATCCCCAGCGGTTCTTATTCGCAAAGAACGGTTCTCCGGCATCTTGTGCCCCTACGAGTCCGGCCTTTACCTGATCACCATACGTGAACTGGTATTTCAGCCAATGACGATAAGGCCAGCCTTTATAGACCTCGTTGTCGCCTCGTCGCTCATAGAAGGGGATTTTAACCGTTGCCATCAGTTCATGCCGACTGTAGGCCCGACTCCAGATTTTTTGACTATAGACTACAGAATCTTTTATTTCCACAAAATAAGTAAGCAATCGCCGTCGCTGATAGTCCAGCGAACGGATCATCTGCAACTCAGCCAGTGATTTCATGGGGCCGTATTGGTAAAGATAGGCCATGATGTCCTCCACCTGTTGGGCAGAGAGAAACGGCAATTGCTCCAGCTGCTCTCGCGAAACGTGGTTCAAATCCATCGGATTCTGATCCAGCTCACACAACTGTTCATACATCTCCTCCCAAGCTGCAGTCCCCACATCTTCAATCGTCATCACCTCATTGAGATACGTTTCCCACGAACGCTCCGACTGGGCACTGACACTTATCCCAAGTATCAGTGCTACCCAAAAGAAATAGCATCTCATTTCTTCGTCCTTTTAACTGTATGCTTGAACTTCAGAGCCCTTGGCTCCACTGGCGATTTGTCAAGATTTCCTAAGTGGTCGAAATTTTCGACTACATACTGTTTTTCAGAAGGTTGCAATCTAAAACAATACTTTTCAGGAAATATTTCTGTATCGTTTTTTACAGCCTCATTTACTCTCCTGGTCTCAACACCATATACATAAGCGACATCCCTATCGAGCATCACTTTCTGACCCCTTAAATCAATTAAGAGAGCCTCAATCTCACACGGAGTAATTGCATGCATTTCTTCCATAGTTAATGATTTGTTGTTTAACAAAATGAATTATCGCTGCAAATATACAACAATTATTCCATAATACAAAGTTTTTCTCTCGTTTTTATAAAATTAATGCTAAATATACCTACATTTTTATCGTCGATTCAGAAAAACTGAGTATTTTTGCAGGCGAAATGACAAAGACAAGGCTATATTTCAGAGTGATAGCGATACTATTCACTATTCACTGTGCACTATTCACTGCCTCAGCACAAGAGGGGCGGATCACGGCGGAGCAGGCGTTGGCGGAGATGGACTCCCCCACGTTTGTGCCTACGGTAAAGATAGGCAAGGTACTCGTGGACGGCGACAGCATACAGTATATGGAGATGAACAATGTGTATGTGTATCCCGAGCTGACCTTTAAGAACAAGAAACAGGCACAGGCCTATATGCGACTGGTGAACAACGTGAAGAAAGTGCTCCCCATAGCCAAGGAAGCCAAGCAGATGCTCTATGAGACTACCGAGGCGTTAGAGATGCTACCCACCCAGGAGGCCAAGGAGGCCCACATGAAGAAAGTGGAGAGCGAGATATTCCGCACCTATAAACCAAGGATGAAGAAACTGACCTACTCACAGGGCAAACTGCTGATCAAGTTGATTGACAGGGAGTGCCACTCGTCGAGCTACGAGATGATACAGGCTTTTATGGGACCTTTCAGAGCAGGCTTCTGGCAGACCTTCGCCTGGGCCTTCGGCGCCAGCCTGAAGAAAGGCTACGATGCAGAGGGAACTGACAGGCTGACGGAGAGAGTGGTGCTGATGGTAGAAGCAGGACAGATTTAGTGGATAGTGAATAGTGAACAGTGAATAGTGAAGATGAGGATATCAACCATTTTATTGGCGTTGGGAATAGCGATGGCAGTCAACGCACAGGAGGCCAGCGTAGATACGACGGCGCAAGGCGTGAAGATCGGCTATTTCAGGACAGACTGGAAGACACTGTCAGGAGCCATCGACAAAGTAGACGAGGTGCGCATGAACAAAGGTCTGGTAATATCATCCCTCGATGCCCTGAGTGGACAGGCTGCGGGTGTGACAGTGACTACCGGCGGTAACCAGGAGGCGATGGTGAGTGCTGTACGCGTAAGGGGTACGACCTCACTGACAGGTGGTAACGACCCCTTGGTAATCATCGACGGCGTGACTGCCGACCTGGCGACACTTTCTACCATCTACCCCTCAGACATCGAGAGTTTTACGATTCTGAAGGATGCCTCGGAAACGGCACAGTATGGTTCACGAGGGGCTGCGGGTGTCATCGAGGTGGCCACGAAGAAGGGAAAGAATCAGAAGTTCCAGATATCATACGATGGCAACGTGGGCTTTGAACAGGTGTACAAACGACTGGAGATGACTGATGCCGCCGGTTTCCGGCAGGCAGCCCAGCAACGGGGTGTGAGCATTATTGACAAAGGCTACGATACAGACTTTAACAAGGCCATTGAGCGGACGGGATTGGTGCAGGGACATCACATCGCTTTCGGTGGAGGTACAGAGACGGCTAACTACCGTGCCTCGGTGGCAATGACTTATCATAAGACAGTGATCAAGACACAGGGCTATCGGAATATCATTGCCAAGCTCGACATCTCGCAGCAGGCCTTCGACAATCGTCTGGCGGTGGATCTGGGTATGGTGGGATCGACACAACAGATGAACTACCTGCCCTCGAAACAACAGCTGCTCTATTCGGCGGCCACCTTCAACCCAACCTTCTCAGACAAGAGAAATGCCGATGGCACGTATGATCAGGTGACGGAAGCGCTATGGATCAGTAACCCGATGTCGCTGCTCGAAAAGAAACAGAACGAAGACAACAGCCACTTCAACATTCACCTGAAGGCGAAGGTGACGCTGGCCAAGGACTTGTATCTGCGTGCCTTCGGGTCGTACTCGTTTAACAACGTAGGCAATGCCCACTACTACCCCACTACGGTGTGGAACCGAGGGGAGGCTTTCCGCGGCCACGAGAAGAACGAGGAGATACTGGCGAATATCTCGCTGAGCTACCAGTTCAACTTGGACAAATCGGTCTTTAACATGATGGCATTGGCGGAGGAAACCTCGTATAAGATTCAGGAATTCCATACGACGGTGACGGGATTCACCAGCAATGCCTACGGCTATGAGGAACTGACGGCAGGCTCTGCACGGCCCTGGGATGGCACAGACTCCTACTATACCGATTCACACATGCAGTCGGTACTGCTTCGCGCCCAATACACCTTCGACGACAAATATACCCTGACCATGAATGCCCGTGGCGATGCCTCGTCGAAATTCGGAAAGAACCACCGCTGGGGCTTTTTCCCCTCTGCCAGCGGCGCCTGGATCATCAGCAAGGAGCCGTGGATGAAGGAGCTGACCTTCATTACCAATGCCAAGCTACGCGCGGGTTACGGACTTTCAGGAAATCAGGCAGGTATCGACTCGTACAACTCGATGGAGCTGATACAGCCCAACGGCATCGTGTCAGTGAATGGCACACCAACAGTGACACTCGGCATCATACGCAACGCCAACCCCGACCTGAAATGGGAGATCAAACGCACGTTTAACGTAGGTCTCGACCTCGCGCTGTGGCAGAGCCGCATCGTAATGAGTATAGACTATTACCGTTCGAAGACCACCGACATGCTCTACGTGTATGACGTGCCGGTGCCGCCATTCACCTACGACAAGCTATTGGCAAACCTCGGCTCCATGCGCAACAGCGGTCTGGAGATCGGATTCGGCATCACCCCCTTGCGCACCAAGGATATGGAACTGACGGTGAACATGAACTGGTCGTTTGAGCGTAACAAGCTACTCTCACTCGACGGCGACTACAACGGTCAGCACCTGACGGCACCCAGCACGAAATGTATCTCGGAACTCTACGGCGCCGGTTTCCATGGCTCCAGCGATGTGGTGATGCAGATAGTGGGAGAACCGTTAGGTGTATTCCTGCTGCCACACTGCAACGGACTCGTGACCTTGGAAGACGGTTCGAAATACTACGATGTCACCGACGAGAAATATATCTGCGGACAAGCTACGCCGAAGGCAACGATGGGTTCGAACATCGCCTTCCGCTATAAGCAGTGGGACGTGACGATGCAGATGAACGGCGCCTTCGGACATCATATCTACAACGGTACCGCCCTCACCTGCATGAACATGCTGATGCTGCCGAACTATAATATCCTGAAAGGCGCGGAGCAAGAGAACATACAGGATCAGACCATCAGCGACTACTGGTTGGAGCGGGGTGACTATGTGAATATCGATTACCTGACCGTGGGATGGAACGTACCCATCCGCTCGAAATACTGTCAGGGACTGCGACTCTCCGTATCGGTGAACAACCTGGCTACCATCACGGGCTACAGTGGTCTGACACCGATGATCAACTCGAGTGTCATCAACGGCACCCTCGGCATCGACGATAAGAGCACCATGCCGGTGTATCGGAGCTATACCATGGGAGTGAGCGTTAAGTTTTAGTTAAGAGTTAAGAGTTCATAGTTCATAGTTATGATTACCAAGATAAACAAGATAAGGCGCATGGTGAATGGTGCAATACTATTCACTATTCACTGTTCACTATTCACTATTCTTTCTTCCTGTTCCCTCGACGAGAATCCGCGTGACCAGATTCCCGAGGAAGAGGCATACGCAGATGCCAAAGCTTTGTTCCGCAACACCGTGGCGACACTGTATAACTATATCGGAGGTGCAGCAGACGGACAAGGACTGCAGGGCACCTGTCGCGGCATCTATGACCTGCAGACTTTCGGATCTGACGAGGCCATCATTCCCACACGCGGTACAGACTGGTATGACGGTGGCATCTGGCAAGAGCTGTACCGGCACGACTGGACACCGGGACACCCGATGCTCGGCAATGCATGGTCATATCTCTATAAGGTGATCACCCTCTGCAACCGTTCACTGGAACTGTTGGAGTCGCATCAGCACCTGTTGAACGAAACAGACTATCGGGAGTACACCGCCGAGGTGCGTGCACTGAGAGCTATCTATTACTGGTATCTGCTGGACCTCTTCGGACGGGTACCTATTATCACCACCACCAAGACGTCACTGAGCCAGCTGGAACAGGCGCCCCGCAGTCAGGTATTCAAATTCGCCACCAGTGAACTGCAACAGGTTAGTCCCTACCTCCCTTACGAGAGCAGTACAAAACCCGGTGATTACTACGGACGGGTGACCTATCCCGTGGCCTGCTTTGTACTGGCAAAACTGATGCTGAATGCGGAGGTCTATCTCGATGATAACTGGACAGACGGAGAGCATCCTGACGGCAGCACGTTGAGGTTTTTCATGGAAGGTGAGACGATGAACGCCTGGGAAGCCACCAGCTTTTACTGCGAGAAATTGAAGGATGCGGATTTCAAGTTGGAGAAGCTCTACGCCAGTAATTTCGAGATACACAACGAAAACTCCAGCGAGAACATCTGGGCGATTCCCATGGACAAAGACCTTTACTACAACGAGATGCAGTATTTCTTCCGTTCCTGGCACTACCGTCATGCGGCGGCCTACGGCTTCACGGGTGAGAACGGTGCCTGCGCCACCAAGCGCACACTCCAAATCTTCGAATATGGAACCGAGAATGAGGATCCCCGTTTCATCCTTAATTACTACCCAGGCATCGTCTACGACAATGATGTAATTCTCGTTCACGACCGCAACGGTGAGGTATTCGAATATAAGCCATGGGAGGTGGAACTCGACCTGAGTGGCAGTCCTTACCAGGAAACGGCCGGGGCCCGTATGAGCAAATACCTTGTGGACAAAAACGCGACGAAGGACGGTAAACTCATGGACAACGATATCGTGCTCTTCCGCTATGCCGACGTACTGCTGATGTGGGCAGAGGCCTTGTTGCGTAATGGACAGGCAGCGGAAGGACAGGCATACTTCAATGCCGTGCGTGGCCGTGTGAAAGCACCGGAAAGACCTCTCACCCTGCAGAACCTGCTCGATGAACGCCTGCTGGAGCTCTGCTGGGAGGGTTGGCGCCGTCAGGACCTGATCCGTTTCAGACAGTATGAGAGTCTTTTCATGGGTGACCAGTGGGATGAGAAGGTGGATGAACGCGATGGACACACCACCGTGTTCCCCATCCCCGGAGGTATGATAAATTTCAACCCGAACCTCACACAGAACCCAGGATATTAAATAGTGAAAAGTGAAAAATGAGGAAGGGTTGCATAAAATGGTGGCTGCTGGTAGGAGTGATACTATTCACTCTTCACTCTTCACTCTTCACTTCTTGCGCCCGTCAGGAGCCCAAGAATTATACCCACGATGTGCTGAACCGCATGACACCAATCAAGGATCAGGGCAAAAGCCAGACCTGTTGGATCTACGCCATGCTGGCAGCCATCGAGACGGAGCATCTCTCCTGGGGTGACTCCGTGAACCTTTCACCTTATTATATAGAGAAGAAACTGGAAAAGGAGCCACAATGCCCGGAGACTAAACGGGGCATGGGCAAGACACTGCTCAACCTGATACAGAAATACGGCATCGTGGGTTACGATGCCATGCGAACCATAGAAACACCCGCTCCCAGATATGTCTTTATGGCTGGAGCAGAATATACGGCACGGGAGTTTGCCCGCAGCGTCTGCAAACCCGGTGAGTATATCGCCCTCACAGCAAACGACGACGAACCATATTATCAGAATGTGGATATCGACTTGCCCGACAACTGGATGCACGACCGATTCTATAACATCCCTATCGACTCGCTCCTGGCGAAGACTGAGCGTGCCGTGCGCCAGCATCATGGTGTCTGCTGGGAGAGCAAGGGCCATGCGATGGCCATCGTCGGCATTGCCCACGATGAGGATGGCTATCCCTATTTCATCATGAAGAACTCCTGGGGCACCGACCGTGCCTACAAGGGGCTTGACTACCTCTCCTTTCGCAGATTCCGCAAAGAGACCTTAGCCGTCGAAATGACAAAAGAAGCCTACGGTCTCCCGTAGGCTCCACTATTCACTATTCACTGTTCACTATTCACTTATTCAGCTTCCAGGTGACGCCGTCTTTCGTATCCTTAACCTCGAAACCGGCTGCTGCCAGTTTGTCGCGGATCCTGTCGCTGGTAGCCCAGTCTTTTTCAGCCTTGGCTTTTGCACGCAGCTCGAGCACCATATCCATCACCTTTCCGAAAGCCTCCTCACGTTCCTGACTCCTGGCTCCTGACTCCTGACTCCTATTCTGAAGTCCGAGGATGTCGAAGGCAAAGAGACGCATGGTCTCGGATAGCTCCTTCAGACAATCTGCACAGATGGTGGCCTTATGGTCAACGAGCTTATTGATCGTGGTGCAAGCCTCAAAGAGATAGCTGATCACCTGAGGTGTGGCGAAGTCATCGTTCATGGCATCGTAGCACTTCTGACGCAGGGCTTTTACCACCTTCTCAGTCTCGGCATCGCATTTGTCACTGACCTGCACACGCTCCAAATCACTGATGGCATTCATCAGTTTCTCCAATCCCTTCTCTGCGGCTTCGAGGGCCTCGTTAGAGAAATCAACGGTACCACGATAATGCGCTGAGAGCACGAAGAAGCGGATGGTCATGGGCGAATAGGCCTTCTGCAGCAACGGATGATTGCCGGTGAAGAACTGCTCCAGCGTGATGAAGTTGTTATACGACTTACCCATCTTCTGACCGTTGATGGTGAGCATATTGTTATGCATCCAGTATTTCACGGCGGGATGACCCATCGAGGCCTGTGCCTGTGCTATCTCACACTCATGATGCGGGAACACGAGATCCATGCCACCTCCGTGGATATCAAACTCCTCACCTAAGTACTTACGTCCCATCGCCGTACATTCGCAGTGCCAGCCAGGAAAACCGTCGCTCCAGGGCGAGGGCCAGCGCATGATATGCTCGGGCTGAGCCTTCTTCCACAAGGCGAAATCTGCCTGATTACGCTTCTCACCTACCCCGTCGAGTTCACGACTGGCATCCTTGATATTCTCCAGCGAACGTCCACTCAAAATACCATACTGGAATTTCTTATTATAAGCCTCGATATCGAAATAGACAGAGCCATTACTCTCGTAGGCAAAGCCATTATCCAGAATCTGCTGCACCAGCTGCTGCTGTTCGATGATATGTCCTGTGGCATGGGGCTCGATACTTGGGCGCAGCACATTCAGCGCATCCATCGCCTGATGGTAGCGGTTGGTATAGTACTGCGCAATCTCCATCGGCTCCAACTGCTCCAGACGTGCCTTCTTGGCAATCTTGTCCTCGCCTTCATCGGCATCGTGCTCCAGATGACCTACATCGGTGATGTTACGCACATACCTAACTTTATATCCCAGATGCTTCAGATAACGGAACACCAGGTCGAAGGTTATCGCCGGACGGGCATGGCCCAGATGAGGATCGCCATAGACCGTAGGACCACACACATACATGCCCACATTGGGGGCGTGAAGCGGCTCGAAACGCTCCTTCTGCCGCGTCAACGTATTATAAATGACTAATTTTGATTCCATCTTTAAACTCGATTTTGAGGTGCAAAGATACTTAATTTCCATAAATCAGGAAACAAAATTCGCCATTTTTTGCCTTTTTGGCTTAAAAATCGATAGAAAATGTATAATAATCGTCATCTTAGAATATTTATTCATTTATATACACAAAGAATTCAAGCATTATGAAAAAAATTTCATATCTTTGCAGCCGTGATTTAAAAGCAACACATCTAAGGGATAGAATTTTAAAACGATATGCGATATAAATTGAACAACCTTTACCTGATCATGGTGGCCCTGATGATAGGCATCACGGGATGTACTGATGCAGGCGATACGCAGAATGCGGCACAGATAGATAAAGATTTCGTCAAGACCATGGGGATAGCCGATTCGCTTTACAACTGTATGCAGTTCCGCGATGCCTACAAACTGTACCTGCAGCTGTTAGACAGCAAGGAGGCCGAGGCCGACAGCGAGAAACGGCTGAGAGTACTGGACTGCCTCTGCAACACCAGCGAACTCTCCGGACACAAGGTCGAGCAGACCAAATGGCTGCAGCAGTTGCACGACCTGGCTGAGCAGACGGGCAACGACTACTATCAGTCGCTGGCGCATATCATAATGGGCCAGAACCTCTTCTACGAGGGCGACCGCGAGAAGGGTATCCAGGACGTGATCGACGGCAT
>Ga0310690_10002704_pt1 | contig 28229 bp, 28 predicted proteins | sample AusTroGonzalo_MG_2_FD_207661 | JGI IMG/M metagenome (GOLD analysis project Ga0310690, IMG submission 207661) | Bovine rumen microbial communities from tropical cattle in Woodstock, Queensland, Australia - Gonzalo_04 (v2) (version 2) | ecosystem: Host-associated > Mammals > Digestive system >...
GTGCGAAATCGGCGCATTATAACGCAACATAAAACCGGACTGGCGCAAAAGTTTGTCAGGCAACCAATAATCTTCCGGCTTTAAAAAAGCGATATAACGCCCCTTGCAAGATCTAAAAACCTGTTTTAAAATTTCTGCCCTGCTCAATGGCTTTTCATTGGCTACAAGTTTGAGAGCCGAATTTTTTAACATGTAGGGTTTCATCCTTGCGGCAACAACTTTGTTGTTTGTATTGTCAATAATAATCCATTCCCTGTTTTGATAGATTTGTGCGAAATACGATTTTATAGTTGTTAAATAAAATCGCGAACCCTTATCCAAAATGGTAACAACCGATATTTTATCTTTTTCAAACATTTAAAATCCAGTGTGTGGTAACTTTTGATAAAAACTTGACTTTCGATTAAATTATCTTAAAATTCCCAATAAATCATTAAAAAAAAGAGGTTTTTCAAATGAAATACGCTTTTATTTTTCCGGGGCAAGGTTCGCAGCATATCGGTATGGGCAAAGAGCTTTATGAAAACTTTGACGCGGCAAAACGTGTTTTTGATGAGGTTGACGAGGCCTTAAAGCAAAATTTATATGCGCTTATGAGCGACGGCTCTCAAGCCGAACTGACACTTACCGTCAATGCTCAACCCGCCATAATGGCGGTTTGCATGGCTGTTATCCGTGTTCTGGAAAAGGAATTTTGCATTGATTTGAAAAACAAAGTTTCTTTTGTGGCCGGACATTCTTTGGGCGAATATGCCGCTGCTTGCACATCAGGTGTTTTTGACCTGGCGACCACGGCAAAGCTTTTACGTTTAAGGGGCGAAGCCATGCAACAAGCCGTTCCGGTCGGCGTTGGCGGAATGCTTGCCGTTTTGGGGCTTTCGTTTGGTGAGGTTGACGACTTAATAGAAGCCTCAATCGACGAAAATTATTTTTGCGTGGCAGCCAATGACAACACCGAAGGTCAGGTTGTTTTATCCGGACACTTAAAAGCGCTTCAAAAAGCCGCTGAAATTGCCCCTGAATTTGGTGCAAAAAAAGCGATTATGTTGCCTGTCAGTGCACCCTTCCACAGCCCCTTAATGGCTCCTGCTGTCAACATTATGAACAAAGCTTTGCAAAATGCACCGTCTTTCGAGCCGAAAATTGCTTTAATTTCCAATGTTACCGCAACGGCAACTTTAAGCAAAGCCGAAATTATTTCAAATCTTGAAAAACAGATTACGGGTATGGTTCGCTTTCGGGAAACAATGCTTTATTTATGTGCTCAAAACGTAACGGATATCATTGAAATCGGTCCGGGAAGCGTCTTGTCCAATATGGTTAAGCGTTCTCATAAAGATATTTACACAACTTCTGTTGAAACACCATCGGCCATTGAAGAATTGGCCGGCAATTTATGAAAGGAAAACAATATGTTTGAACTCACTAATAAAGTTGCTTTAATTACCGGCGCATCGGGCGGCTTGGGCAATAAAATTGCCCGAACACTAAAAGCGCAAGGCGCCAAACTTGCCTTAACGGATATGCGCCCTGATGGTATGGAAAAGCTTAAAGCAGAGCTCAAAGGCGATGTCGAGTGTTTTGTTGCCAACCTCTCAAATGCGGATGAAATCAAAGCTCTGGTTGAAAATGTTGAGTCAAAATTCGGGCAAATTGATATCTTGGTTAACAACGCCGGTTTAACGCGCGATAATTTGTTTATGAGAATGAGCGATGAAGATTGGCAGCTTGTTTTAGATGTTAATCTGTCGGCGGGTTTCAAGCTTGCAAAAGCCGTTATTCGAGGCATGATGAAGCGCCGTTTCGGGCGCATCATCGGCATTGCTTCCGTTGTGGGCGTGATGGGCAACGCGGGACAAGCAAACTATGCCGCTTCAAAAGCCGGTATGATTGCCATGAACAAATGCTTAGCACAAGAAGTCGGTTCGCGCAATATCACGGTCAACTCCATTGCCCCAGGCTTTATCCGCACGGCAATGACAGATGTTTTGCCCGATGATGTCAAGGCTAATCTGCTTTCAAAAATTCCCGAAGCACGCTTAGGCGAAGCGCAGGATATTGCAAACGTGGTTGCGTTTTTGGCTTCCGATGAGGCCGCATACATCACCGGCCAAACCATTCATGTCAACGGCGGCATGGCCATGATATAAAAAATGTTTGATATAAAAGCAAGGCGCCCTTCAAACCAAAGTTTGGAGGGCGTCTTTATAAACACTTTAGGCTGAAAGGATTTGCCATGTTTTGTTTTCAACTACTGACCTAAAGTGTTTGGCTTTTTGCTTAATGTCACAACAAAAAGCAAAACTTGCGGAGAATCTCAAACAATATTTCTTACTGTTAAGGTATGGCCTTTAGGCGCGACTCTTCAAAGACGATTTCAAGTCTTTAATAAAAAAACACCAGAAGTCATTTGCCCTTTTCAGATTCTCAATCTGATAATAAGATATTCCTGTTTTCGTTTCTTGTAAATATTTTTTTTAAAAAAATTTTTATTTTTTTGCGCTTTTACAGTTTATTTGTTTGATTTTGCGTTAAAAATTATTTTCTTCTTGCGGCGACAGCCTGCCACATTTTTTCCAAATTGTAAAATGCGCGCACTTCGGGACGAAAGATATGCACAATCACATCAAAAGCGTCAATCAAAACCCAATCGGCTTTTTCAAGCCCCTCAACGGTTGACTTATGGCCCGACTTCTTTAAGGTTTCCACCATTTTTTCGGCAATTGAAGCAACGTGCCGATTCGACGTGCCCGAGGCCACAACCATTTGGTTTGCAAGTGTTGTTTTGCCTTGCAAATCAATCACGACAACGTCTTCGGCTTTGTTGTCGTCCAAAACTTTTTGAATAATTTTCAAAACTTCATCTTCCGTATTTTTCAAATTCATTCTCCTTTTTTAATCAAGCGGCGACCACGTTTTTTGCACCGCCGAAACGTCTTCTTGTTTTTTATCTTCAATGTTTTTGGGACGCACATAACTTACAAGCTGCCGCAAAACATCTTCTAAACCCGTATGCGCGGCTGCGGAAATTAAAAAAACCTTTTGCCCCGATTCTTTTTCCAAAGCTTTTTGTTTTTTCAACCGCTCTTTTTCACTCAAAACATCGCATTTGTTCAAAGCAACCACCTGCGGCTTTGAAAGAAGTTTTTTCTCGTAAAGCTTTAATTCATTTAAAATGGCCTTATACGCCAAAACAACATCTTCATTTGCGCCGTCAACAATGTGCAAAAAGACCGAACAGCGTTCAATATGCTTTAAGAACCTATCGCCCAAACCGGTTCCTTCATGAGCACCTTCAATAAGGCCCGGAATATCGGCCAAAACGATTTCTCGGCCGTCAATTTGCGCCACACCCAAATTTGGGTGAAGGGTTGTGAACGGATAGTCTGCAATTTTTGGCCTCGCGCGCGTTACAGCCGACAAAAACGTTGATTTTCCGGCATTCGGAAAACCGATTAAGCCAATGTCGGCAATAATTTTGAGTTTCAGCCAAACCCACTTCTCTTCTCCCGGCCAACCGGGTTCGGCATAGCGCGGCGCCTGATTTGTCGGGCTCTTAAAACGCATATTGCCCCTGCCGCCGTCGCCGCCTTTTGCAATCAAAAACCTTTCGCCGACTTTAACCATATCTTTTAAGAGCGTTTTGCCGTCTTCAGCCAAAATCTCGGTTCCGAGCGGCACTTTGATGACAACATCTTCGCCCTTTGCACCGCACATTTCCGAGCCCATGCCGTGTTGTCCGCGCGGCGCTTTGAAGTGTTGTTGATAGCGAAAATCAATCAGCGTATTTAAATTGTCAACCGCCTCAAAATAAACGCTGCCGCCTCTGCCACCGTCGCCACCGGAAGGACCGCCAAACTCAATATATTTCTCACGCCGAAAAGCGACGCAACCTGCGCCGCCATCGCCTGATTTGACATATATTTTTGCCTGATCCAAAAACTTCATTTGCTCAACATCGCTTTTTTAGAAAAATAATGGGGTAAACGATTTACCCCATATCTTTTGACATTCGCTCAAAGGCGCAATTATTCCGTAACAACGGAAACAAACATTTTGTCGCCTTTTTCCTTGAACTCAACCTTTCCTTCGGCCACGGCAAAAATCGTGTGATCCTTGCCCATATCAACATTTGCGCCTGGATGATATTTTGTTCCACGTTGGCGAATAATGATGTTGCCGGCAATAACCGATTCGCCGCCAAATTTCTTGACGCCCAAACGACGCCCGATGGAATCGCGCCCGTTGTTTGAACTGCCGCCGGATTTCTTATGTGCCATCTTCTATCTCCTTAATTTTCCTTTTCTTTGGTCGAGATGTCCAAAATCTTGACCAGTGTAATTTGTTGTCTGTGGCCGTTTTTGCGGCGATAATTCTGTCTTCTCTTCTTTTTGAAGATAATAACCTTATTATCTTTTGCCTGTTTCAAAACGGTGGCCTTAACGCTGGCACCCTTAATCAAAGGCTTGCCGATTTTCTCATCTATGGCCAAAACCTCGTTAAAAACAACTTCCGAACCCTCATCTGCCAAAAGTTTTTCAACCTTAATAACATCGCCGGCCGTTACCTTATATTGTTTTGAGCCTGTTTTTATGACTGCGAACATTTTTTCACCTAAACTTTCTCTTTAAATTAAAACGTGTCTTGCAATATACATAACTTTTTTGCTGTGTCAACAACATTTTCGCTATTTGCCGATATTTTTTTCTTTTCGCTGTTCTTTTTCGTGTTCACGCGCAAGAACTCGATAAAATTCGGGACGCATAAATTTTCCCTGCCAAATGCCCAACCCCCGCTTTTGGGCACGCTTTTCAAGCTTGTGATACGCATCGCTTTTATACGAAACAGCCCAGCCTGACTTGACCATCTGCAAATTTAAGTTTACATCGCCCGCATAACAAACGCAAAGTTCGCGCTTGTAGCGATCAACATCTTGTGGCACACACTTAATTTTGTGCTTTTCAGATTGTGCTTTATCAACCAGTCCTTGCAAAAAATCTTTGGCTGACAGGCCGCAATCATAAGCAGCACCTTCTTTATCATAGCATTTTTGCATATATTCAGGCGCATCGATTCCCAAAAGCCTGATGCGCCGCGCGCCAATCTCAAGACTATCACCGTCAACAACCTTAATCTTAGAGGCCGCGAGTGTTTGCCCAAGACTGACAATTGCAAATATACAAAAGAAAATCACAACTTTTTTCATAAACTCAACTATACTTTTAAAGAAAAATTTTTACAAGCTCTATTTTGTTTACCTTTCTTTCATATTATCGCACTATATTAAACTATATTTTAGGCTTAATTTATATAGGAAAAGACCGTGATTAAAAACATCTTAAAAGGTTTGAGCATGTGCACGATGGCTCTGCTTTCCGCTTCGTGCCTTGTTCGTCATCAAACACCAATTGTGCGTGCACAAGAGTTTCAGCCCCAAATTGATATGCCGACTTCGGTTGTTGTTTGTCGCTCAAAACAGTGCGCACCGGCCAAACTTTCAAGTTCGAAGGAATATATTTACAACTCTTTGGCCCATATGTTGGAGCAAAATGCCACTGAAACGGCGCTTGTCTGCCAAGCCGATCCGTTCACGCACACATGCACCGAAGACTATTTAACGCTGCCCATTACGGTTGGTGTTACACCGGCACATATGTATATCAGCGACGTTCAATTTGAAGATATTTCCATTGCCTTAAAAAAGCAATCGATTGACTTAATCTTAAATTACGGTGTTTCTTACAACGGGCAAAAACCTGTTTGTAAGCCTGCAAAAACGCTGGTTTATGTGAAAGATTCGCAAAACATCATTATGGAAGATGCCGGCTATATGTGCAAGATGACAACCATCGGCAACACAACAATTAAAACACTTTTTGCGATTGACTACATTGATTTGGATTACGGTTTTATCGGCGGCTATTATTCCATCGGTTTGTCCGGTCCTGCATACGGTGGCCGGTCGGGATATATGCTTTTTAGGCTCAAGAATGACGCTTATCCCCTTTCGCCTGACTTAATCTTGAAAGAAAAGCCTAAAAAGATTAAAAAGAAGGCAACAGAGCAGGCTCTTCAGGTTTTAGAACAGCCCGTCGTGTTTGAAGGCGTTCCCTGTGATGCGCAAATGTATCAATGTCCCGAAAAGCAATTGTCGGCACCAAACGTTGAGCCCATTGATACGAATGATGTGCAATCAACGGTTGAAGAAAGCACCGTGATGTCTGTTTATGAAACATCAAGCACTCAAAATGAAGAGGGTATACCCTATAACGGGGTTGAAGTTTTTCCGATATACAAAAAACAAAAGTAAAAATTTCAAAGCGCAAAACCCCGCCGGTTTATGAAAGCGGGGTTTTTGCTTGTTTTTTATTCGGCTTTGCATCAACAAGCTCGATTTTGATGTTTTTGTGAAAATATTTTAAGGCTTCTTCAAACCTTTTCCAGCTGGTGCGTTTTAAGCCGAGCTCCGTTTTTTCATAAGCAATGGGGTTTATTTTAAGGGCTCTGCAACAGGCGGCTATATATGTGTTGTTTTTTTGGCGTTCTTCAAAAATGAGGCGACCGAGCGTTTTTTTGATTTGTCTTTCAAGCATTGTTACCAACTCCTTTTTTATGTTTTTGAAAAAAACCGTCTTGAAAAAAATCTCAAAACGGGGAGTTAACAAACTGCAGAAACACAGATGAGCTTATTCGAGCCAAAGACCTTATATCGCCCACTCCCCAGCGTGGAGTTTGCGTTTCTGGGCGTTTGTTAAACACCGCAACCAACCGGTTGCAGGGCCATTATGCAAAGATTTGTTTGAAAAGTAAAGAAAAAAAATGAAGTTCCTTCTTCAGCGTCTATCCCGAGCTTTGTGCCTAAAATAACGATAAAAAAAGCAAAAAAAAGCGGATTTTTTGTTGACGCGCCGTAAAACTTGATGTATTTCTTGTTTTCGGAAAGTTTATTTTGAAAGGCAGAAAATGTTTGATTTGCAAATAATTGCGCGTCTGATTATTATCCCCTGAGGGGGTTCGTCTTTTTATATTCAAACATTTACTTTTTTTACATCAATTTTAATCAACAGGTCAAAATAAAATGAAATATTATGCCGAAGTGCAAGCAAAGCCGGACTTTGCAAAACTCGAAAAAGAAATCTTAAAGTTTTGGGATGAGGATAAAACTTTTGAAAAATCAGTGCACAACCGCGACAAGGCCGCCGAATTTGTGTTTTATGACGGACCGCCGTTTGCAAACGGAACACCCCACTACGGCCACATTATGGTTTCTTACGTTAAGGACGTTGTCGCCCGCTTTCAAACAATGATGGGTAAAAAAGTTGAACGCCGTCTCGGTTGGGACTGCCACGGGCTTCCCGCCGAAATGTCTGCCGAAAAACAACTCGGCGTATCGGGGCGTAAACAAATTGAACAATACGGCATTGAAAAGTTTAATGCTTTCTGCCGCAGCGATGTGTTGAAATATTCTTCCATTTGGGTTGATATGTTTAAAAGAATCGGCCGCTGGGTTGATTTTGAACACGATTATAAAACAATGGACCTACCCTATATGGAAAGCGTTATTCACAATTTCAAAACGCTTTATGACAAAGGGCTTGTGTATGAAGATTTTCGCGTGATGCCATATTCTTGGGCCGCCGAAACACCGATTTCAAATTTTGAGGTCAACCTTGGCTATCAGGAAAAAACGGACACAGCCATCACGGTGATGTTCACACTTGAAAACAAAGATAAAATCCTTGTTTGGACAACAACACCGTGGACACTTCCTTCAAATTTGATGCTTGCGGTCGGAAGAGATATTGATTATGCCATTATGCAGGAAGAAGACGGGCAAAGATATGTTATTGCCGAGGCAAGGTTGGGCGCTTATAAAAAACAGCTTGAAAAAGCCGTCCGTATCGGCTCTGTTAAAGGCGCCGAGCTTGTCGGCCTTTCTTATGAGCCGATGTTTGGCTATTTTAAAGATTTGAAGCAAAAAGGCGCATTCAAGGTTTTGGCGGGCGACTTTGTTTCAACCGAAGACGGAACCGGCGTTGTGCATATTGCCCCCGGATTTGGTCAAGACGACTTTGACGTTTGCCGCGCCTATGATGAACATTTTCCGATTGTCTGCCCCGTTGATGAGGCCGGCAAATTTACAGCAGAAATTACAGATTATGCAGGCATGCAAGTTTTTGAAGCCAATGAACCGATTATGAATTGGCTTAAAGAAAACCGATTGCTTGTGAAAAAAGAACAATACACGCACTCATACCCGTTTTGCTGGCGCACCGACACACCGCTGATTTATAAGGCGATGTCGTCGTGGTATGTGAAAGTAACCGATTTCAGAGATGAGATGGTTCAAAACAATCAGCAAATCAACTGGGTGCCCGAGCACATTAAAGACGGTCGTTTCGGAAAATGGCTTGAAGGCGCAAGAGATTGGTCAATTTCGCGCAACCGTTTTTGGGGCACACCGATTCCCGTTTGGAAATCTGACAATCCGGATTTTCCCCGCATTGATGTTTTCGGCTCAATTGAAGAAATTAAGCAAAAAACAGGCTTTGAAATTAAAGATTTGCACAAACCCTATATTGACGACGTGGTTTATCAAAATCCTGACGATCCATCCGGTAAAACCATGATGCGACGCGTGAGCGACGTGTTTGACTGCTGGTTTGAATCGGGCTCAATGCCTTATGCGCAAATTCACTACCCGTTTGAAAACAAAACATGGTTTGAAAATCATTTTCCGGCCGATTTCATTGTTGAAGCGATGGATCAGACACGCGGCTGGTTTTATACTTTAACCGTTTTATCAACGGCGTTGATGGGCAAACCTGCCTTCAAAAACTGCATCTGCACGGGTTTGCTCATTGCCGAAGGCGGCCAAAAACTTTCAAAACGCTTAAAAAACTATCCCGATCCGTTTGAAGTTTTAGAAAACATCGGCTCGGAAGCGCTGCGCTGGTTTTTGGTTTCATCACCTGTTTTAAAAGGCGGCAATCTGGCCGTTGACAAAGAAGGCAAAGACATTGCAAAAGCCTCTCGTGCGGCCTTAATTCCGCTTTGGAACGCGTTTTACTTTTTTGTTTTATACGCCAATGCCGAAAGCTATCAGGCAAAAGAAATTTCTGGTTCAAGCGAGGCGATTGACAACTATATTCTTTCAAAGCTCAAAGCTTTGTGCGGCCATGTTGAACACGGGCTTTCAAGCTATGATGTTTCCGAGGCAACCTCTGAAACGGCCGCCTTTATGGAGGTTTTGAACAACTGGTATATTCGTCGCACACGCGATAGATTTTGGCAGGGCGACACGCAAGCTTTTGACACGCTTTACACGGTTCTGGTTAATTTAAGCAAAATTTTGGCGCCTTTAATGCCCTTTGTCAGCGAATATATTTTCAAAACTCTCACAAAGTGCGAATCGGTTCACCTCACCGACTTTCCAAAGCTTGAAAACATCAAAATCGACGAGCAGCTGGTTGCCGATATGGATTTTGTGCAGGAACTTTGCTCGGCCGGTAAGTTTATCCGTGAAGAAAAGAATTTACGAGGCCGCTTGCCGCTTCAAAGCCTCACTTTAATCGGTGCGGATTTGAGCGCACCTTATCAGGAAATTGTTAAAGATGAGCTCAATGTTAAAGAAGTTAAATTTGATAAAAACTTAAACGCTTATGCCACAAAAAAGCTTTATCTTTACACACCTCTTTTGGGCAAAACGCTGGGCAAGGATATGGGCGCCGTGATGGCCGCATATAAACAAGGCACATGGCAATTAAATGATGACGGAACTTTAAGCATTGCCGGCCTTAATTTAACACCCGATTTGTTTGAGGTTCGCCTCGAGATGAAAGAAGGTGTTGCTGGCCTTGCGTTTGCTGAAAATAAAGCTGTCATCACGCTTGACACAACCCTAACACCAACGCTTTTGCGCGAGGGTATGGCGCGTGATTTTGTGCGGCTTGTTCAAACCCTTCGAAAACAAAAAGATTTCAACATTTCAGACAGAGTTGCGCTTTGTTGGCAAACAACAAGCGTTGAGCTTCAAACCGCGTTAAAGGAAAATGCGGCATACATTGCAGAGCAGGTTTTGGCCGTTCAAACGTCCGATGTGTGCAAAGACGGCACCAAAGACACCATTGACGGACAAGACATTGTTTTTGACGTGGTTGTGGCTTAAGAAAACACGCACAAAAAAACAACCCTTGAGTTTGGCTCAAGGGTTGTTTTTTTTATGCTCTCTTAAAAGTGCTCATCACATTTTTTGATGAGATCTTCAATGTTCTCGGGCGGCCAACCGGGCGTTTCCATACCAAGATGAATACCCATTTTTGCAAGCACTTCCTTGATTTCATTTAATGATTTACGGCCGAAGTTCGGAGTGCGCAACATTTCTGCCTCTGTCTTTTGAACCAAATCGCCGATATAAACAATGTTGTCGTTTTTCAAGCAATTTGCCGAACGAACAGACAGTTCAAGCTCTTCAACTTTTTTCAAGAGGTTGCGGTTAAACGGCAATTCTTCCTTAACGTCAACCGTTTCCGATTCCGGCTCGTCGAAGTTGATAAACGGCTTTAACTGGTCTTGCAAAATACGCGCTGCAAAAGCAACCGCATCTTCCGGCGTTATCACACCGTTCGTTTCAACAACCATTGTCAGCTTGTCGTAGTCCGTAATTTGACCGACACGCGTATTTTCAACCTTATACGAAACTTTTTTCACCGGCGAATAAATTGCGTCAACCGCAATAACGCCAATGGTCGAATCGAAAGACTTGTTTTGATATGCCGGAACATAACCCTTTCCTGTTGAAACAGTCAGTTCCATCGAAATTTTTCCGCCGGCGTCCAAATTACAAATCACATGATCCGGATTCATAATTTCAACATCATGACCGGTATCAATCATTGAAGCGGTAACCGTGCAAGGACCTTTTGCCTCCAAATACATCGTTTTTTGACCGTCGCTATGCATAGCAACAGCCAAACCCTTGATGTTTAGCACAATATCCGTTACATCTTCACGCACACCTTCAATCACTGAAAATTCGTGCAAAACACCGTCAATCTTAATCGCGGTTACGGCACCGCCTTGTAACGAGGAAAGCAAAACGCGCCTTAACGCGTTTCCCAAAGTCAAGCCGAAGCCTCTCTCAAGGGGTTCTACCACTATTTTAGATTTGTGCGTTCCGTCAGACGTTATTTCCAAATTAGTCGGTTTAATAAGTTCTTGCCAATTTTTCTGAATCACCGGAGTACCCTCTTAAAAATAAAATTTGTTGAATAGAAACGTTATGAAGCGGAGATATAAAACCAATCTCCGCCCAAAAAATAAAAAAACTACACGCGGCGTCTTTTTCTTAATCTGCAACCATTGTGCGGAATCGGTGTTACATCGCGAATCGACGTAATCGTAAAACCGACAGCCTGCAACGACCTGATGGCCGATTCTCTGCCCGAACCCGGACCTTTAACTTCAACTTCCAAAGTTGTCATCCCGCTGTCTTGAGCTTTCTTTCCGGCTTCTTCCGCCGCAACTTGAGCTGCATAAGGCGTTGATTTGCGTGAACCCTTAAAACCCTTTGCACCGGCCGTTGACCAAGCAACTGTGTTGCCCTGTGCGTCCGTGATGGTGATTCTGGTATTATTAAAGGTTGAATTCACATGCGCCACGCCCGATGTGATATTTTTCTTTTCTTTTTTCTTAACACGTTGTGATACTGCTTTTGCCATTATACCCTCACTTATTTCTTCTTATTGGCAACGGTTTTGCGTTTGCCTTTGCGTGTGCGTGCGTTTTGCTTTGTGCTTTGTCCGCGAACAGGCAAACCTTTGCGATGTCTTAAACCGCGATAGCAACCGAGATCCATCAACCTTTTGATGTTCACACCAACCTCACGGCGAAGTTCACCTTCAACCAAGTGATCCTTATCAATTACTTCACGAAGTTTTGCAACTTCTTCATCGCTTAAGTCCTGCACACGTCTGTCCATTGAAACGCCTGATTTGGTGCAAATGTCTTGAGCAGTCTTTCTTCCGATGCCAAAAATATAGGTCAAAGCGACCTCCACCCTTTTGGCACTCGGGATATTTACGCCAGCTATACGAGCCAAATTAATTCTCCATTTTCAATAAAATAAAACATTTAAAAAGTTGATCACCACTTTTCAAAATTAAGCGGATTATATTAAAATATTTGCCAGAGTCAATATGTTTTTTTTGATTTTTTTTAATTTTTTTTAAGCTTATCACAAATTACCCTTCAAGCCCTAAAATTTTTGTAATTTTACTTGCTGTTTGTTCAATCGAACCTGTGCCGTCAACCGTGCGAAGCAATCCAAGTTTTTCAAAATAGGATATGGTCGGATAGGTCAGCCCGCGATAATTGATAAGTCTGTTTTGAACCGTCTTTTTGTTGTCATCGGCACGACGCACAAAATCTGATCCGCCGCACTCGTCGCAAACACCGTCAACTCTCGGTTTTAAGTATTTATCGTGATAACCCCGCCCGCATCCAGCGCAGGTATATCTTCCGCAGATACGGTCTATAATAATTTCGTCCGGAACCTGTATTTTAATGACGCTGTCAAGCTTAAGATTCTTTTTTGCCATAATTTCTTCCAGCGCTTCGGCCTGAGCAAGCGTTCGCGGAAAACCGTCTAAAATAAAGCCGTTTCGACAATCTCTCTCATCAATACGTGCACAAACCATATCAACAATCATCTCATCGGTTGCAAATTCGCCTTTATCTAAAAGCGCTTTCAAATTTCTGCCGAGCGGTGTGTCTTTTAAGGCAACTTCACGCAACATTGCGCCCGTTGATAAGTGGCAGATGTTCGCCTTTTCACGCAAAAGGCGCGCCTGTGTGCCTTTACCGCACCTAGGCGCCCCTGTTAAAACAATTCTTAAAGACCTGCTTTCCATCTTTAGCGACGCTTTTTCTGGCTTACAATCGCCGCTTTTTTAAGCAAGCCCTCATATTGATACGCAATCAGGTGCGATTGAACCTGTGTCATAAAGTCCATCGTAACCTGCACAACGATTAAAAGCGTCGTTCCGCCCAAAACAAATGGCACGGAAAGTTTCGAAATCAAAATTTCCGGCAAAATGCAAAGTGCTGTCAGATATGCTGCGCCCAAAACCGTTAAGCGTGTAATGACATAGTCCAGATATTCGGCTGTGCTGTTGCCCGGACGAATACCGGCAATAAACCCGCCGTGTTTTTTAAGGTTTTCAGCCGTTTCTTCCGGATTAAACACCACTGCCGTATAGAAAAACGAGAAAAACACAATCAAAAACGCGTAAAGCGCCAAATAAAGCGGTTGCCCGTGTGAAAGCCATTGATTAAGCGTTTGAACCCACGTAGGGCCATTTTGTGCCGAAAAATTGGCAATCGTCATCGGAAGCAACAAAAGCGAGCTTGCAAAAATCGGCGGAATAACACCCGTCGGATTGATTTTAAGCGGAAGATGCGAGCTCTCCGCCGCCGTCATACGCATACCGATTTGGCGCTTTGGATATTGAATGATGATTTTGCGTTGCGCACGCTCAACAAACACGATGATATAAACCAGAGCCAAAGCCATCAGCAACAGCAAAACAATCACAGCCATAGACATTGAACCGACTCTGCCGAGCTCAAACGTGCGTGCCAAAGCTGCCGGAATGTTTGCAATAATACCGACCGTAATAATCAGCGATGAGCCGTTTCCAACCCCACGCGAGGTGATTTGATCGCCGAGCCACACAACAAACATCGTGCCGCCGACAAGCGAAACGACCGTCGTAAACCGAAAGATAAAACTCGGAATCACAACCGCCGACGCACCTGCCGCGCCCGAAATGCTTTCCAAACCGACCGCAATTCCGTATCCTTGAATCATCGTAATCAATACCGTTAAAACTTTGGTGTAATGCGTAACCTTGCGGTGTCCGGCCTCACCCTCTTTTTTGAGTGCCATCAGTGACGGAATAACGCTTTGACCGAGTTGAATAATGATTGATGCCGAGATATAAGGAAAGATGTTTAATGCAAAAATGGTCATACGCGACAACGCACCACCCGAAAACATATTGAACATTCCAAGAATCCCGCCCGAATGTGCCGAAAAAATCTCGGATAAAACACGTGCATCAATGCCGGGCAACGGAATAAACGTGCCGAGGCGAAAAATAATCAGCGCCAAAATTGTGAACCATAATCTCTTTTTTAAGTCTTCCGCTTTGCTAAAGGCGGACATATCCAAACTTGCCGCCATTTTTTCAGACAACGATACCATATTTGCTTTTCCTTTTGTTTTTAATTCAAACCAAAACACCGGATATCTTTGATATATCCGTTTTGAGTTACTCTAATACATTACTCAAAAAAAATATGCAACATTTTTTTGCTTATCCTCAAAATATTTTGCCTTGACATTTTTATTTTTTTGTCGCATAGTCAAAACAGATTTTTCGTATTTACAAATTATTCACCTTAAAACCCGATATATTTATGAAAAAATTGATTCCTTGGTCGCTGGGTATTCTTGTGTTCAGCGCCTTTGCCACAATGGCGTGCATGGTAACAAATGCCCGCATTATGGGCGGTATTTTGTGCGTTGTTTGCGCAATTGCCGTCATTCCGATGATTGTTGAGCGATATCGCTCACGCAGTGGTGATTTGTGGATTTTCATTACCCTTGCGGCGCTTTTTTTGTTCATTGCTGCAGCGCTTCTGGGAATTATCCCGTTGTTTTAGCGCACCGATCCAGATTTTTGCGGACTTGGGTTCAACCCAAATCCGCTTTTTTAATCACTTTTTTCATCAGTGTTGAAAAAGCATATTTTCCCATATCTTGAACATCAACAAAAAACCCGTCGGCCGTCGGTGCGGTTTCAGATTGCAAAAAACAAATCCGTAAACTCATATCAATATGTGTGAAAATGTGCGAAACATTAACATTCGTTTCTTTCGCATTTTTAAAGATTTTGTTTTCTGCCCAGATAAATTCATAAAGCCCCGAGAGCAAACCTTTTTCTTTTCGTTTTCTGATGAAAACTTTTCCTTCTTTGTTTTTTATGATATAAACATAGCCGTTAAATTTCTTTTTTTCCGATTTTTTACGCATCGGAATTTGTTCAAGGTCGGGCAAGCCTTTTGAGGTGCAAAATTTTTGAACGGGGCAAATTCCGCAGGCCGGCTTTTTTTTGGTGCAAACCGTAGCGCCCAAGTCCATAATCGCCGATGCATAATCTGCCGCATTCTCTTTATCGGTTAAACTTTCGGCTTTTTGCCTTATGATGTTCATCATTTCATCTTGCGGCGAAGTTAAGTGATAAAGCCTTGAGATGATGCGCACAACATTGCCGTCAACAACCGTTTCGGGCGCATTGAAAGCAAGCGCCAAAAAGCTTGCAACGGCGTATGGGCCTAAACCTTTTAGCTTTAACACATCTTCTTTCGTGCTTGGAAATTTACCTTCAAATTCGCCTGCAATCATTTGAGCACTTTTATGAAGCGATTTGGCGCGTGTGTAATAGCCCAAACCCTGCCAATAAAGCAAAACTTCTTCTTCGTCGGCATTTGCAAGTTCGACAATGTTTGGAAAACGGTTTATAAATTTTTCAAAATAGGACAAAACCGTCTTAACCGTTGTTTGCTGTAGCATAACCTCGGAAACCAAAACAACGTATGGATCAGGGTGTGCCCCACCCTTAAAGCGCCAAGGCAAATCTCTGCCATACAGCCCATACCAATCAAGCAAGCATTTTGCAAATTCGTTTGACATACAAGATGTTATATTCAATCCCCGTTTTAATGTCAACGCACAAAAGTTTTATTACTTATTTTTATGGCTGTTCGACGGCTTCTTTGGTTTCGGTTGTGATTTCTTCAACACCTCTTTGAACAGCGTCTTTAGTTGTTTGAAGGCCTTGCTGAATGGCATCTTCCGTGTTTGATGTGATGTGGTCGGTCATCTCGCCAATGGTTGAGTTTTTATCAAGTTTTCCCTCATAAAAACCGGCTAGCACAAAATAAATTGCTACAACAATGAGCGCATACAGCACATATTTTAAGAAACTTCCCATCTTTTTCTCCTTTGCGTTGTTTTTCTAAGATATCAGATAAATATGTGCCACGCGCGTTTTTTTCAAGGCTATCTGCGTGCAAAAAGTTTTTCGATGTCCGAAAGTTTGAGCTCAATATATGTCGGCCTCCCGTGATTGCACTGGCCGGAATGCTCGGTTTTTTCCATATCACGCAAAAGCCTGTTCATCTCGTCAATGTTGAGCTTTCGACCTGCCCTGACCGAGCCGTGGCAAGCCATTGTCGCACATATCCGATGCAATTTTTCGCTCAAAGAAAAGGCTGTGCCCCACTCGCCGATTTCAGCGGCCAAATCTTTGATGAGTTTTTGAATGTCCGCCTTTGCAATTAAGGCCGGAACCTCACGCACAATAACCGCCTGCGGACCGAACTCGTCAACAACAAGCCCAAGCTTTTCAAAATTTGAAATGTTTTCCGTGATACAGGCCTTTTCATAAATGCTCAAATCAACCACTTCGGGAATGAGAAGCATTTGCGATGCAACCTTCTTTTCAAGCGTTAAATCCGATTTAAGCTTTTCCATAACGATGCGCTCGTGGGCTGCGTGTTGGTCAACAATAATGATGCTGTCAAGCGTTTGCGAAATGATGTATGTGTTGTGAAACTGCGCTTTGGCAAAACCCAAAGGCGGCATTTCTTCAGCATTTTCAGGCATATTCTGCCCATCATCAACATCAACCTTAACCGAATAAGCTTGTTGCAAGTCAGGCAACGCGCGGTCAAACCCTGCCGGTGCCCTATATGCGCTTTTGAGTGTGCGGGGAAAGTGCATTTCATGTGCTTGTTCTTTAAACGCACCAAACTCGTGCGACTCAAAGTTCGGCAAAACCTCGCTTTTTACAAATGCGCTTAAATCGAGCGTGTCGGCAGTTTGCTTATCGCCCATTGACAAGGCCTGACGAACGGCCCCCACAACAAGTGAGCGAACAAGTGCGGAATCCAAAAAACGAACTTCAGCCTTTTGCGGATGAACGTTCACATCAACATATTGCGGTAACACATCAACAAACAATGCGCACATTGGATATCGGTTTGATGCCAGCACATCTTGATATGCCCCTTTAATTGCCCCTAAAAGAAGCTTATCGCGCACCGGTCTGTTGTTCACAAACAGATACTGCGACAAAGAATTTGCCTTGTTTAAGGTTGGCAGACTGACATACCCCGAAACGCTCACATATTCGCGCGACACATTCACAAGCAGTGAATTTTCTCTAAACTCTTTGCCCATCACTTCGCCAATGCGTTTCAAACGGGCATCGAAAAGTTCGCCCTGATGCGCGTTGTATGCCAGTTTTTGCTTGTTGTTGTGGCTTAAAGAAAACGAAACATTCGGATTTGCAACGGCAATTTTTTCAATCATATCCACACAGCCGCCAAGCTCGGAAACATCGCTTTTCAAAAATTTCAAACGTGCCGGCGTGGTATAAAACAAATCACGAACCTCTATGCGTGTGCCTTTTGAAATGGCCGCCGGAAAAACATCTGATTTTCTGCCGCCCGCAACTTCAATTTGAAAACCCTCTTGTTGCCCTTTTTTTCGGCTTTGAATACTCAAACGCGACACAGCCCCGATAGACGGCAGCGCCTCACCTCTAAACCCGAAATGTTTGACGTCAAACAAATCATCACCTTCGAGTTTTGACGTGGCGTGGCGGCAAACGCAAAGTTTGAGTTCTTCCTTGGTCATCCCAAAACCATTATCTTGCACCACAATCAGCGTTTTGCCCCCGTCAAGAAGTGAAATTTCAATTTTATCGGCACCGGCGTCAATCGCATTTTCAACCAATTCTTTGACAACCGAAAGCGGTCGCTCAATCACCTCACCGGCAGCAATTTGGTTGATTAAATTATCAGGTAGAACGCGTATGGTCATTTTACCTCCGAAACATCTTGATTTTCTTAATCAGTGAAGCTGTTGAACTGTCATGAGGCCTGTGCAAAACCTTGCCCTCTATTTCGGGCAAAATGTTAAGAGCAAGGGCTTTTCCGAGCTCAACACCCATTTGGTCAAACGAATTGATGTTCCAAATCGCTCCTTGAACAAAAACTTTGTGTTCATAAAGCGCGATGATTTGACCTAAAGCAAACGGTGTGATTTTTCTAAGCAAAATCGTGTTTGACGGACGGTTGCCCGAAAAGCTTTTGTATTTTTTCAAAAAGTCGATTTCTTCCTTGCTTTTACCGGCTTTCTCAAGCTCTTTTGCCGCCTCAAAAATCGTTTTGCCGCGCATCAAAGCCTCACCCTGCGCCAAAACGTTTGAAAGCAAAATTTCGTGATGATTGCCAACCTCATTGTGCGAAATGGCCGGCACGATGAAGTCAACCGGAACAATATCCGTTCCCTGATGCAAAAGCTGGAAGAACGAGTGTTGCACATTTGTCCCCGCACCGCCGAAAACAACAGGCCCTGTCGAATATTTCACAAAACAGCCTTCCTTATCAACGCTCTTACCGTTGCTTTCCATATCAAGCTGTTGCAAATAAGCCGGCAAATATTTCAAATATTCGTCATAAGGAATAACCGTATAACGGTGGAGCCCAAAAAAGTTATTATACCAAATGCCCAAAAGTGCCATAATTACCGGTATGTTTTTTTGAAGCGGCGCGGTTTTAAAATGTTCGTCCATCGCATATGCGCCTTCAAGCATTTTTTCAAAATTTTCGAAACCGATGGATATCGACACAATAAGCCCGATGGCAGACCAAACAGAATATCGTCCGCCCACAAAATCCCAAAATTCAAACATATTTTCTTTGTTGATGCCAAATTCGGTTACTTTTTCGGTGTTGGTTGAAAGAGCCACAAAATGCTTGTCAACCGCGTGTTCGCCCAGCGCATCAACAAGCCATTTGCGGCACGTTTTGGCATTAGTGATTGTTTCAATGGTGGTAAACGTTTTTGAGGCCACAATAAACAGCGTTGTTTCGGGGTCTAAATTTTTCAAAGTTTCAACGGCCGCCGTGCCGTCAATGTTTGAAATGAAATAACAACGAATATCTTTTTGCCAATATCTTTTCAAGGCTTCGCAAACCATCATCGGCCCCAAATCGGAACCGCCGATACCAATGTTAACAATATTTGTGAGTTTTTTGCCCGTATAGCCTTTAAACGTGCCGTAACGCACAGCCTCCGAAAACTTTTTCATCTTTTCCAAAACAGCCGATATGTCGCACATAACGTTTTTGCCGTCAACACACATCGGTTTTTCTTTTTTGTTTCTCAAAGCCACGTGCAAAACCGCTCTGTTTTCGGTTGAGTTGATTTTTTGCCCCTCAAACATCGCATCGCGCTTGAGTTCTATTTGGCGCTCTTTGGCCAAATTCAAAAGCGCCTGCAAAACCCCGTCATCAAAGCGGTTTTTCGAATAATCAAAAACCAAATCATTAAGTTCTAACGTATATTTTTGCGCACGTGTTGAGTCTTTCTCAAACAAATCGCGCATATGAACTTTCTTAAAACGATTATATTCGCTTTTAACCTTTTTCCATGCTTTTGTGTTGTTTTTATCCGTTCCAAACATCGCCTTTACTCCTTTCTTAAACTCTCACCGATGGTTATAATCGACGGTTTTTGTGCAAAATATTTTTTTGCTGCTGCATTCACATCATCTCTTGTGGTGTTTAAAACATATTCGTTCCTTTTTTGCAAAAAATCCATACCTAAATTTTCTTTTTGCATATAAAGCAACATTGATGAAATATCCGAAACCGACTTAAAGCGCAAATTAAACGAGGCAAGCATATTGTTTTTGATGGCGTCAAATTCCTTCTGGCTGACACCGTCTTTTTCCATTTTTTCAAACTCCTCAAAAAGGATTTTTTCCATTTTTTCATAGTTTTCAAACGAAGTTGCAAAACCGCCTTCAAGGCGCGGTGCGTCTTTTTCGGGATTAAGATACACATATGCCCCGTATGTTAACCCCTCTTTTTCGCGCGATGCTATATTAAGCCTTGATGAAAGCCCCGCCCCGCCGAAAATTTCGGTTGCCATATAAAGCGCATAAAAATCTTCGGATAAACGCTCGGTGCCTTTTAAGACAAAGTGCGCCAAAACTTGAGGAATGTTGCGCTCAATATTTTGCGGCTCAAAAACATACGAAACTTCGGGCTTTTCAAGCTTTAATCCCTCGCTTTTTTCGCAAAGATTTAAAAACACATCGCTTAAAAATTTTTGCGCCTCATCTTTTGAAATGTCGCCTGCCATCGCCATCACAAGATTATCTTTTGCAAAGCGTTTGTGCACAAACGAAAGCAAATCAGCCCGCGTGATGTTCATAATATCTTCGATTTTTCCAAGCCCGTCGCGCCCTTTGGGATGTTGTCCGAAAAATGTTTGTTTGAACTGTTTTTGCAAAACCTTTTCCGGCCTCTCCGAGCTCATCTTAACGGCCTCTGCCATTTGTTTTTGAACAACTTTGATGTTTTCTGTGGCAAAATGCGGCTCAAACAACACGGCCCTTAAAACCGATGCCGCCACATCAAGATTTTTTGACGGAACCATCAGCGACACGTTAAAATTTTCATCATCTGACGAAAACTTAAGCTCAATCGCATTTGTCTCCAACAAATTGTTAAACGCTTCCTCGTCATAAGCACCGGCCCCTTTATCAAGAAGCGCGGCAACCATTGCCGACAACCCTTGCTTTTTATCTTCATCAAAGGCATATCCCGAAGAAGAAAAATAAAAATTAAGCGAAACAAGCGGCACAGAATTATCTTCGACAAGCCAAACTTTAAGCCCGTCTTTTAAAACGATTTCTTCAACCTTCAAATCAAACTTTTTTTCTTTCAAATGCGCATTTTGCACAACATCTTGCAGGCCATCGGGTGTTTTATAAACAAAAAACACATAAACCGCATAAGCCGCAACGGCCATAAAAAAAACATTAAGAGCCAAAAAAACCTTTGTCTTAAAACGCATCGCCGGCCTCCTTTTTGGGCTTTAAAACCGTCAAAAGCTTTTTTGCTTTTTGCATTTCGGCCACGGCTTTTTTGATGTCTTGTAGGGCAACCGAATCAATGTTTTGCTCATACGCTTCAATTTCTTTCAGGCTCAAACCGAGCGCTGCCATATTGCCCGCAAGATATGCCGCATCTTCCGGATTGTCTTTGGTATAAACAAGCCATGAAAGCATTTTTTTCTTTTCGAGCGCCAAAAGATTTTCATCTAAAGCTTCAAGCGCATCTGAAACGCTGTTTTCAAGCATTGCAAGATTGTCTTCATCTTTTGTTTGCGGGTTTGGTATGATTGAGGCCGTAAAGCTGCCGTATCCCCGAACAAAAACATCAGCCGACGCCGCGGCAGACACAACTTTGTGCTTTTTAATGAGCGCGCGCTTCATATAAGAATTGCCGCTCGAGCCGAAATAGCTTGCAAAAACGCTTAAGGCAAAGGCCGCTTTTTTATCTGTCGTTATTGACGGAATAATGTATGAAACCGTAATTTTCGGAGTTTGCACATCTTCCGTTTCTTTGCTGATTTGATATGTCCCCGCCTCCACCTTCGGAAAATTTTTGTGCACACCCTCTTTTGTGCTTTTTTTCACGGCACCGAAATATTTTTGAACAACCTTTTTTGCCTCATCAAACTTGATATCGCCGACAATTACCAAAACCGCATTGTTCGGCGCATAAAACGCGCGATAAAAAGACAGCGCATCATCTTTTGTTAAGGCGTTGATTTCTTCCAACGTTCCCGAAATGGGGTGTCCGTAGGGCGTGTTTTGCCACAAAATTTGCGACGCGCTCTCGGCAAAGCGTGACTTAACGTTGTTTTCAATGCGTTGCTGACGCTCTTGATAAACAACTTTTTGTTCGCCCGAAAAAGCCGCGTCATCAATGTGCAAATTGGCCATTCTGTCGGCTTCCAAAAAAAGCACAAGCTCAAGCCGCGAAATGTCGGCAAGCGCGTGATATGCCGTAAAATCTTTTGAGGTAAACGCGTTAAAATCAACCCCGTTTTCAAGCATCAGCGCATTAAATTGTGAGGCCGGAACGTTTGTTGTGCCGCGAAACATCAAATGCTCCAAAAGATGTGCCAAACCAGATTTTCCGGCCATCTCGTCCATTGCGCCGACCTTATAAAAAAGCATCGTTTTCACAATCGGCGCACGATGATTTTCAACCACAATCACGCGAAGCCCGTTTTCAAGATAAAACTCCTCGGCTCCGAAAACCTTTGCGTAAGCGGGAAAGCAGGCAAGCACCAACCCGATAATCAAACAAAAAACTTTATTCATCGGTAAATTTTTTAAGGCAGTTCGTCGAAATCAGGCGGCAAAACAAGCGGTGCGCGTGTTTCAACCTTTGTTTCGTCGGGGGCAGATGTTTTGCCGATTCCGAGCCATTTTTTTGTTGCCGCGCAGCTGCAAAACATCAGACAAATCACGAACATGAGCAACATTTTTTTCATTTTATTTCTCCTTTTTTTCAACTTTTTTCTTACAAAATAGTGCTTGAATAACAATTAAAAAAGCCCCGACGCAGATAAATGTGTCTGCAAGATTAAACGCCGGCCAGTGATATGCGCCAATATGAAAATCCAAAAAATCATAAACCGCACCCAAACGCAACCTGTCCGTCACATTGCCGAGCGCGCCGCCGATAATCAGGGCCAAACAAACTTGCACAAAACGCGATTTTTCTTTTGCCATCCAATAAACCAAAAAGGCAACAACCAAAAGCGCCAGCACAACCAAAACCGCTCTGCCCCAAACGCCGCCGCCTTGAAACATCGAAAAGCTGACGCCTTTGTTAAAGGCCGTAACAATATTGAAATACGGGCAAACCTCGAAAGGCGAACCGTTTTCGAAGATAAACTTAAACACAAAATATTTTGAAACCTGATCGGCAATAAGCGCGAAAAGTGCCACAAACAAACCTAAAATCACTTTTTTCTCCGTTATCGAATCTAACCAAAAAACTCGAGGCAAGTATACGTTGCTTTTATTCACAAAACCAGCACATTTGCAAAGAAATATACAAGTTTTTTTATCGTCATTTTCAGCCGCTTTTTTTGATATTTTATTGAAAATTTGACGTGAGGCAACAAAAAAATCCACCAACTTTTCAGTCGATGGATTTTTTCTTGAAAGTACCTTAATCAGAAGATCCAAGGTTGTTGCTCCGTCTCGTCAAACACGGAATGGCCTCTACGAGATTTTCTGTATTCCCTTCTTGAAGGGTAATATTCGACCACTTCAGCACGATCTCCATAGCTGACGGCATGGCCGTGAGCACCGTTATAGGTGTGATCGGTGTGATCTTCTTTGGAAAAAATACAGCAAAGACCAATACCGAAAAACAGAGCCCAAATAATGCCGAAGAAGACCAAGATGCCTATACGCCACCCAATGCTTGTTATAAAAGCAAAAACGGGGCAGATAATAACACTTGCCACAAATGCAGCAAGCATTAAAAGCGTACCGCACTTGATAAGCTTTTGCTCTTTGTTCATCGCAAAACACAAAAGCATTATACCAAGCAAACATGTTATCGGAATGGCGATGAAAGAGATCTTCACCATCATAGCAGTATTCCAGCTCAGTACCCAAGGTATAAGCTTATAGAAGCCGTAAACGATAGCTTCAAGAACACATACACCGATAGAAATGCCAAAGCAACTACCTCCGCTTACTGACCAACAATTTCTTTCGGCCAGAAGGGCAAAAATGATGCCAAGCCCAAGAATGACGAGGGCGATTATTAACCATGCGCTCATAATAAAAATTTTTTTTTATATTGTTAAACTTAAAATAAATTCACCTTAAAAAAAACAAGTTATTATGAACAAAGGTACTTTGCCACATAATTAACAAAATCCATCCATAATAACTTGTTAAACTTTTTTAGCCGTAACGGCCAGCGGTTATTTCAACCGTTGTTGATTTGGAAGGGCTGTTTTTTTAGCTAAAAATTGCGTAATGTGATTTTTGCATTGTCAGTCCTTTCAAAAATCATACTTTCTTATCAAAAAGTATACCACTTTTTTTCATTTTGTCAAGCCCAATTTGTAATTTTTTTTAGTTTCTAAATGTCATGGCTCCACGCAGCACGCGTGGTCCAGCCATTTTCGGATTAGTTTAAAATATGAGGAAACAGCGTATATACAAACAAGTTTGCAACGCTGTAGATGAGATTCCTTGACGACCTGACGCGCCGCGCAGGTCGAGGAATGACGGTCGTTTTTAAACGTGAATCTATCTTCGGGTTTTTTTCTTAATTCGAAAACTCATTAAAAATTTTTGTTTTCACAACGAAAAAATCTAAAACATACCTTTTTTCTTGAAATATATTGTTGCGAGGATTGTTAAAGCAATCGAAATGGCAATCACAATCAAAAATCCGTATGCGTTCGCGGCATAGGGCACCGGCACGTTCATTCCCCAAAACGAGGCAAGCATTGTCGGGATTGATAAGATAATCGTGATGGCGGCCAAAAACTTCATCACAAGGTTTAAGTTGTTGTTGATAATTGAGGCAAAGCCGTCCATCATGCCCTCCAAAATCGAGCGGTGCATATCAACCATCTCTATGGCCTGTTTGTTGTCAACAATCACATCGTCAAGCGCGTCCATATCGTCTTCGGTGAACGCAATCACATTTGCAAACGCCTTTGAGCGCAACATCCGCAGAAGCTTAAGCAAAACAACGTGGTTGTCTTTGAGCGCGGTTGTAAAGTAAACAAGCGCTTTTTGAACGGCGATTAAGTCAAACAAAGCCTTATTATTGGTTGTTTTTCGAAGTGAATATTCAATTTCTTCCGTTCTTTGGTTCAAAATTGCAAGATATTTTAAGTAAAACTGGGTGCATTTTGAAAGAATGCTTAACAAAAAGCGCCCGCGATGACGCGTATCAAAGGTTTTTGCCGTGTTTTTGTTAAACGAGCTGATAATGCGGTTGTCGCGCGAACAAATGGTCATAAAATTGCGCTTGGTAAAAAACAAACCGCACGGCAGGGTGTCAAATTCGCCTTCATCATCTAAAAGCGGAAAATTAACAATTAAAGACAATACATTATCTTCAAACTCAACCCTTGAACGCTCGTTTAAGTCAAGCGCATTTTTGAGCATATCAAAATCAAGCTTTAATTGTTCGGAAACCTTCAAAAGCTCTTCTTCATCGGGAGCAATTAAATTATACCACGAAAGAGAGGTTACCTTGTTTTTTTTGAGTTTAACAAGCTTTCCACCATCTTCTGATTTGTAGATTCTAAGCATGGCAGGCCTCCTTTGATAAAAAATTTTCTGATAAACTCAAGGCAGATTTTTTATGGTGCGGCCGAAAGGACTTGAACCTTCATGAACTTAGTTCATAACGACCTCAACGTTACGCGTCTACCAATTTCGCCACGGCCGCATTTTCCCATAAAGACGACATACAAATATTCTAAAATAAAAAAAGAATCAAGCATTTTTTTTATCATCGTGAACTTTTTTTCAAAAATCGCTTGATTTTCAAAAATTTTATGTTACACATAAGAAACTTGCTTTTATAACAAAAGCAGGTGTTTGTTTTTAATTTTTCGTGGGAGAACAGCCATGTTCAACACCACGAAACCTAACAGTGAGGTTATAGAAAATGGCTAAGTCTAAAAAGAAAATTTTAGGTTTAATCAAGCTTCAAATCGCTGCCGGAAAGGCCACGCCTTCTCCGCCGGTTGGACCGGCTCTCGGTCAAAAGGGCTTGAATATTATGGAATTTTGCAAAGCATTTAACGCTGCAACTCAAAGTATGGAACCGGGCATTCCCGTTCCGGTGATTATTACGGCATACGAAGATAAGAGCTTTACTTTTATCACAAAATTGCCGCCGGTTTCCTATTACATTAAAAAAGCTGCAAATGTTAAATCTGCTTCAAAAGAACCTGGAAAATCTTTTGCCGGTCAAATCACACTCGCTCAGGTCAAAGAAATTGCCCAAACAAAGATGCCTGATTTGAACTGTTCGACAGTCGAGTCGGCCATGAATATGGTTAAAGGGCAAGCTGTTTCAATGGGCATTAAGGTAGTGGAGTAGTGTTATGACAGGAAAAAGAATTGTAAACGCATATAAAAATGTTGAAAAAAACAAGTTGTATGCCTTAAAAGACGCAATTAAAATCGTTAAAGAAAATGCCAACGCAAAGTTTGATGAAACGGTTGATTTGGCAATCAACTTAGGTGTTGATCCGAAATATGCCGACCAGATGATTAGGGGCGTTTGCCCGCTTCCGCACGGAAACGGCAAGACTGTGCGCGTTGCCGTGTTTGCACAGGGCGAAAAGGCTGACGAGGCCAAAGCCGCCGGTGCAGATTTGGTGGGGGCCGAAACCTTAATTGAATCGATTTTGGCAGGCAAGATTGATTTTGATCGCTGCATTGCAACGCCCGATATGATGGGCTTGGCAGGAAGAGTTGCCCGTGTTTTGGGCCCGAAAGGCTTAATGCCTAACCCGAAGCTCGGCACCGTTACAACAGATGTTGCAACAGCCGTTGCCAAAGCCAAAGCGGGCGAAGTTCAATTCCGTGTTGAAAAGAACGGTATTGTTCACGCAGGTGTTGCAAAGGTTTCTTTTGATGAAGACAAAATCTATGATAACGCCAAAATGTTTATTGACACAATTATCAAAGCAAAACCGCAAACATTAAAGGGCACATATTTGAAGAAAATTTCAATCAGCTCGACAATGGGTGTGGGCGTTAAGGTTGACTTAAGCGCTTTGTAATCTTATCTAAAAAAACGAAAAAAGGCCACTTTTTGAAGTGGTCTTTTTTTAATTGACAACACAAGGTTGAACTTCAACTTTAATGTTGACTTTATATATTTTCATTTTTAAGTATGTAAATACATATTTTTATCGAAGGATTTTAAAATGGAATTAATAACACCTGCATCCCCTCAAAAAGACTATTCGGATAAAAAAATCGTGTTTTTAGCCGGACCGATTAAAGGTGCGCCCAATTGGCAGGCAGACGCCATTAAAGATTTGGCTGATTTAGATGTGTATGTTGCAAATCCGCGCCGCGAAAATGTGCTTAATTTCAACCTTGATTTGCAAGTTAATTGGGAAAGCCGCTTTTTGGCGGCAGCCGATGTGATTATGTTTTGGATTCCGCCCAAAGTTGCCGATATCGCCGGTCGCGATTATGCCCAAACTTCGCGTTTTGAATTGGCGGAATGGATGGCAAAAACCAATTATAACCACACGCGAAAGCAAGTGGTGGTCGGTATTGACGATGCCTTTTTCGGCAAAAGTTATATTGTTAAGCGCCTACAGGCGGAGAATGTGCCGGTTTATTCCACTTATACCGAAACACTCAGTAAAGTGCGCTCGTTATTAAAAAGCGGAGGGCGTGTTTTCTTTACTTCCGACACGCATTTCGGTAGCCAGCGCGCAATGACCCTTTCGCGCCGCCCGTTTGAATCGGTTAAAGAAATGGATAGCACATTAATCTTAAATTGGAACAATACAGTTTCATCTGATGACGTGGTTTATCATTTGGGCGATTTCGGCGATTTAAATATCCGTCCGTATTTGCACGGCAAAATTAACTTGATTCTAGGAAATTATGAAACCGATGCCTTGAAAGAAAATAACGCACTGCAACAAAAGCTTGAAAAGTGTTTTGCCAGCGTATTGCAGCATGATACGTTGACTTTGAAAAACGACGAACAGGTTTATTTAACCCACAAGCCGAGCGAATGCAAAAAAGATATGTTTAATTTGTTCGGACATATTCATGGATTGAAAAAAGTCAGCATAAACGGCTTAAATGTCGGCGTTGATGCCAACCACTTTGCACCCATATCAGAAGACGATGTGCTGTTTTTTAAAGATGCCATTTTGAACTGCTATGATTACGAAGTCTTTTTATGAGATTACCCGATCAACTTTACCAATAAAAAACGACCTTAAAGGCAACCTTTGTGTTGGTGGGTATGACAAGACTCGAACTGTTCTCGCTTTCTAAACGCTTGCTGCGCTTTTTGCTTGCAAGCCTTAAAGAAAGCTTCGGTCACTCGTTTTGTAATTTTTTGTTTCGGTCGCTCCTGCGCTCCCTTACAAAAAAACAAAACTTCGCCTCTTGTGGTGAAAAATGCCGTTTAAGGCATTTTTCATCCTCGAGCCTCTATCGAGGTCACAAGTTCGCTATTTCCATCAACAAAAA
>Ga0310690_10002705_pt1 | contig 28226 bp, 27 predicted proteins | sample AusTroGonzalo_MG_2_FD_207661 | JGI IMG/M metagenome (GOLD analysis project Ga0310690, IMG submission 207661) | Bovine rumen microbial communities from tropical cattle in Woodstock, Queensland, Australia - Gonzalo_04 (v2) (version 2) | ecosystem: Host-associated > Mammals > Digestive system >...
TTTAAGTGATTCCTTTGCGTAATCCATGTTAAACCTCTTTGTTCTTATGCATTCTTGCCCAGACCTGAAGAACCGCTGACTGGGTTTTTCCGTCCGGAACCTTACCTTCGAAAATCATATCGACGAAAGCCTTGATGTCCATCATCTCCACATTGATGCTCTCATCGTAATCCAGCTCACGCTTACCGAACTTCAGACCGGTGGCCCAGTACAGATGGATTACCTCAGTGGAGTAGGCGCATGTGGGATAGAACGGACCGATGTACTCGTAATGCGATGCCTCGATTCCAGTCTCCTCACGGAGCTCTCTTTTGGCAGCCTCAAGGTGGTCCTCATCGGCATAGTCGAGCTTGCCAGCGGGAATCTCCAGAAGCTCTGCCATGAACGGATAGCGGAACTGATGCTCAACGGCAATGCGTCCCTGGTCATCCATGGCAACCACGGCAACGGCTCCCAGATGCTTTATGTACTCACGGGTGCTCTTGTGGCCGTTGGGAAGGATGATGTTGTCCTTGAAAACGTGAAGCAGCCTGCCATCGAAGACCTGCGTCGAATCGACCTGCTTCTCCGCCAGGGGCATGTTATCGAAAATCTTGTCCATATCAGCACATCTTCTTCTTGATATCCGCAAGACGATTCAGGGCTTCATACAAAGTCTCATCCTTCTTGGCGAAGTGCAGTCTGACGATGTCATTGACGTTCTCCCTGAAGAACGAGGACCCCGGAACCGCGGCGACTCCGACCTGCTCCGTCATCTTGACGCAGAAATCGACATCGCTCTGACCCTTCTTGAGATAGGGACCGATGTTGGCGAGTACGAAGTACGCACCCTGCGGGTCGGTGTAGGGGATTCCGATGCTTGTAAGACCGTCTGTGAAGATCTTCTTCATGTGGGCGTAGTGGTCACCGAACTCCTTGTAGTAGCTGTCAGGGAACTCGAGTCCAACAACGGCGGCTTCCATAAGAGGGGAGGCAGCCCCTACTGCGTTGAAGTCATGGTACTGCTTGATTCTCTCCATGATCGGCTGGGGAGCAATGGCGTAGCCCAGTCTCCATCCGGTTACGGAATAGGTCTTTGAAAGGCTTGAGCAGCTTACTGTGCGCTCCCACATTCCGGGGATGCTGTTCATGTAGATGTGCTTGTTGTCGCCGTATACGATGTGCTCATAGACCTCGTCCATGATGGCGTAGACGTCGTATTTGATGCACAGGCCTGCGATGAATGTGAGCTCTTCGCGGGTGAAGACCTTTCCGCTGGGGTTGGAGGGATTGCAGATCAGAATGGCCTTGACGTTGGGCTGCTTGAAGGCATCCTCAAGAACCTGCGGATCGAAGTTGAATACAGGCGGTACGAGCGGGACGAAGATCGGCTCGCAGTCGGCCATGATGGTCTGTGCATGGTAGTTCTCGAAGTACGGAGAGAACATGATGACCTTGTCACCGGGGTTTGTCAGGGCAAAGAGGGTGTCAACCATGGCCTCGGTTGAACCGATGGTTACGACCATGTCGGTCTCCGGATCCAGAGTGCGGCCCATGAAGCGTCCGGCCTTCTTTGCAAGGGCGCGGCGGAAGTTCGGAGCTCCCATGGTGATCGGGTACTGGTGGGGACCTTCCTTGGCAACCTCTGCAAGGCGGTCAGTCATGGCTTTGGGAGGATCGTAATCAGGAAATCCCTGAGCCAGATTTATTGCGTTGTTGGCTATAGCGATACGGGTCATTCTTCTGATGACCGAATCGGTGAAGTACTGATTTCTCCTGCTCATTTCCTTCATATGAAAAACCTCCGTAATCCCATCCCTGAGTATAATATCGTTATTGTGAGTCTCTTCCAAGTAGGAAGGCCTTTTTGTTCAGCGCCAAAAACTTCTCCGGAACACTTGTCTCAATTGCATTGAGCCACTGCTCTTCGGTGAAGTCGAAGTGCTTTGAAAGCTTTCCCAGAAGCGCCAGGTTCACGGCCTTTGTTGAGCCTGCCTTCTTCGCAAGAGAGAGGGCGTCGAAGCACTCAAGCTCGATGTTCAGCTTGGAAAGCTTCTCCTCCAGATTCTCAGGATAGCTTGCCGCTCCTGTGATGACTGGCATCGGGTTGATCTGCTGGGTGTTGGTGATCAGAAGACCGCCTTTTTTCAGATACTCGACATAGCGGGCTGCTTCAAGGATTTCGAAGGAGATGATGATGTCGGCCTGGCCCTTGTCGATGACAGGGGAGAAGACCTTCTCTCCGTAGCGCACGTATGTGACGACGCTTCCGCCTCTCTGGCTCATGCCGTGGACCTCGCTGACCTTCACATCCAGACCCTTTTCAAGAAAGAGCTTTCCAAGAAGCTTGCTGGCAAGAAGGGTTCCCTGTCCGCCGACTCCTACAATCATGATGTTTCCGCTCATTTCAGGCCTCCTTTGAGATGGCATTCTGCTTGCACAGCTGGCTGCACACACCGCATCCGACGCACTGGGTGGCATCGATTACGGCCTTCTTGTCGATGATGCTGATAGCCGGGCATCCGATGTTCATACATGCCTTGCATCCTATGCACTTTGTGCTGTCCACACTGATCGGACCCGGATGCTTGACTGTCTTAAGCAGGGCGCAGGGACGTCTTGAGATTATGACAGACGGTTCCTTTCTTCCCACTTCCTCCTTGATTGCCTTGTCGCACTCTTCGAGGTTGTAGGGGTCAACCACACGCACATGCTTGATTCCGATTGAGCGGCAAAGAGCCTCCAGATCGATCTTGGTACACGGATCCCCCTTGAGGTTGAAACCTGTTGTCGGGTTCTGCTGGTGGCCTGTCATTCCGGTTGTGGAATTGTCCAGGATAATCACCGTAGATGCGCTTTCGTTGTAGGCGATGTTCACAAGGCCTGTGATTCCGCTGTGCATGAAGGTTGAGTCTCCGATGACAGCCACTGTCTTAAGGCCCGCGGCTCCTGCTTTGTTGAAGCCGTGAAGACCGGAAACGGAAGCTCCCATGCAGATTGTCGTGTCGGTTGCCTTAAGCGGGGCAGTGGCTCCCAGGGTGTAGCATCCGATGTCTCCAAGGACGGTGAGCTTGTTCTTCTTGAGGATGTAGTAAAGACCTCTGTGAGGACAGCCTGCACACATCACAGGCGGGCGCATCGGAATCTCATCCTCAAGCTTGGCTCCTGCCTGATAGGGGAAGCCGAGCTTCTGTGCAACCTTGTTAGGCATAAGCTCATCGATGTTCTCAAACAGCTCTTTACCTTTAACTTTTACACCGATTGAGTTGCAATGGGACTCTATTATTCCGTCAAGCTCTTCAACGACTATGACCTCTGAAACCTTGGATGCAAAGTCCTGGATAAGCTTTACCGGAAGGGGATTGACCATTCCGAGCTTCAGAACAGGGTACTTTGATCCGCAGACTTCCTTGACGTAGTCATAGCTTGTGGAAGATGTGATGATACCGCGGCTGTTGTCGCTTCCTTTCTCGACTCTGTTGACAGAAGCTGTCTCTGCCCAGGCGGTAAGGTCGGCTGTGCGCTGCTCTACAAGAGGATGTCTCTTCTTGGCCATGCCGGGCATCATTATGTACTTTTCGATGTTCTTCTCATAAGGCTTGTCTTCGACCTGGGTTCTGTCCGAGGTCTCGACGATGCTCTGGCAGTGGGCGATGCGGGTGCACATCTTCACGATGACAGGAGTGTCGAACTTCTCTGAAAGATCGTAGGCGAGCTTTGTGAACTCAAGGGCCTCTGATGAGTCTGCCGGCTCAAGCATGGGAACCTTGGCTGCTATGGCATAGTGTCTTGAATCCTGTTCATTCTGTGATGAGTGCATTCCCGGATCGTCTGCGACACAGATGACCATGCCTGCGTTGACTCCGGTGTAGGAGATTGTGAAAAGAGGGTCGGCTGCGACATTCAGGCCTACATGCTTCATTCCGCAGAAGCTTCTCTTTCCGGCAAGACAAGCACCGAAAGCCGCCTCCATGGCGACCTTCTCATTCGGAGCCCATTCTGCATATATTTCAGGATACTTTGCGGCAAACTCGGTTATCTCGGTACTCGGTGTTCCGGGGTAGCTTGAGACAAAGCTGCATCCTGCCTCATAAAGGCCTCTTGCAAAGGCCTCGTTGCCCAACATCAGTTTCTTCATATGAACCTCACTTAACTCATGATCTGCTGCTCTACAAGGTTGGAAACCCTGTAGCGTTCCCTGAGAACCGGCTTCTCAATCTTTCCGGTCGGGTTTCTGGGAACATCGGCGAAGATGATTTTCTTGGGTCTCTTGTATCTCGGAAGGTCCTGACAGAACTCTTCAATCTCTTCCTGTGTGCACTTCATTCCATCCTTGATGGAGATGATGGCGGCTGCGATTTCTCCAAGTCTCTGGTCGGGAAGTCCGATTACTGCGACATCCTTGATCTTGTCGAATTTGCGCAGGTAGTCCTCGATCTGGACGGGGTAGAGGTTCTCGCCTCCGGTGATGATGACGTCCTTCTTTCTGTCTACAAGGTAGATGAAGCCGTCACTGTCACGTTTTGCCATGTCACCGGTAAGAAGCCAGCCGTCCTTGGTGAGGATCTCGGCTGTGGCCTCGGGGTTCTTGTAGTAGCAGTCCATGACTCCGGGGCCCTTGACTGCAAGCTCTCCGACCTCTTCGCCTTTGACTTCGGTCTTTCCGTCTTCCTTGACGATCTTGGCCTCCCAGAGGTAACCGGGAACTCCGATGGCTCCGACTTTCTCGACATTCTCGACACCGAGGTGCACGCAACCCGGTCCGATTGACTCGGAAAGACCGTAGTTGGTGTCGTACTGGTGGTGCGGGAAGACCTTGAGCCATCTCTTGATGAGACTTGGCGGAACCGGCTGGGCACCGACGTGCATCAGGCGCCACTGGCTGAGAAGATAGTCATCCAGCTTGATTCTTCCGCTGTCGATTGCATCAAGGATGTCCTGTACCCATGGTACGAGAAGCCAGACTATGGTGCACTTTTCCTCTGTGACGGTTCTGAGAATCCACTCAGGCTTGATTCCTCTTAAAATGACTGCCTTGCCTCCTGTCATCAGGCTGCCGAACCAGTGCATCTTGGCTCCTGTGTGATAGAGCGGGGGAATGCAGAGAAACACATCGTCCTTGGTCTGGCCGTGGTGGTTCTGCTCTGTAAGACATGAGCTGTAAAGGGCTCTGTGCTTGTGCAGGATAGCCTTCGGGAAGCCTGTGGTTCCTGATGAGAAGTAGATGGCGGCATAGTCGTCCTGATCCAGGGCGATCGGAGGAGCATTGGTTGATGTGAAATTCATGACCTTGAGGCAGTTCTCCGTGTATGACGGACCGTTTTCACCGACATAGAACAGAGTCTTTACTTTTGGGATGTCATTTGCGATGGCATCCATGCGGGCTGTGAACTCGGGTCCGAATACCAGAATCTCGACATCCGCAAGATCCAGACAGTATTTGATCTCATCACTGGAATACCTGTAGTTCATCGGAACGACGATGCATCCGGCCTTCAGGATTCCGAAGTAAATCGGAAGATACTCAAGGCAGTTCATCATCAGAATACCGACCTTTGTCCCGCGCGGGACTTCACGGCTTAAAAGCAGGTTGGCGAACCTGTTTGCCATGTGGTCGAATGTCCTCCAGTTCATCTCCCTTCTGTAGGGCGAGTCCGTTGCGCTCTCAATCAGGCTGGCCTCTCTCCAGGTCACTGCCTGGTCCCTCTTCTCCGAAGGGCTTACCACGACCAGGGCCGTGTCAGTTCCGTACAATCTGGAGTTCCTCTCAAGGAAATCAGTGATAACCATAGCTTCCTCCCAAAACGAATCCCGGACTTTTCAATCCGGGCTAGAATCATTTACTCATTTAAAATAGATAAGGTCAACCTGAGTGAGTGAACTTTTGTAATAAATTACAACAGAATGTTATTATAATAACAACTGCATCCAAGGCATTATCCAATAAAAAAGCTCTGCCTTGCGACAGAGCTTTTTGGTAAAGAGCTGAATAACTCAGCTTGTCGGACCGACCTTTGAGTCGACGTGCATTCCCATACCTGCTGTGTGGGCTGAAACCTCTGAAGCAAGATACAGAACTGCATTTGCAACCTCTTCCGGCTTTGCATAGCGCTTGTCCATTGCATAAGCACCTGCAAGAGCTGCCATAGCCTCGGCGTGTGAGAGCTGCGGGAAGAAGTCCTTCTCGATACGGACCATCATCGGAGTGTCTACAGGACCCGGGCAGACGTAGTTGACGTTGATTCCCAATGGGCCGAGCTCCAGAGCGACACACTTTGTGAGACCGGAGACAGCGTACTTGGAAGAAACATAAGCGCTGTTGCCGGCTGTCGGCTCGTAAGCGGCTGCTGATGCTACGACAACGATTGCACCGGACTTCTTCTCGATGAGAGTCGGAGCTGCATACTTCATTGTGAGCATGACTGAGAAGACGTTGAGCATGTAAACCTGATCGAAGAGATCAAGAGTCATGTCCTGAACTGGATGAGCCTTTCCCTCGTAACCTGCGTTCGGAACAACGATATCGATTGTGCCGAAGTGCTTCTTTGCGTTCTCGACGAAATTCTTGATTTCCTCTTCCTTGGTCATGTCAGCGACGAAAGCTGCGACCTGATTTCCAGCCTTGAGCTCTGCGAGAAGAGCGTCAGCCTTTGCCTGGCTTGTTGAAGAGAAAGCAACCTTGGCACCCTCTGCGAGGAAACCTCTGACGATTGCGCTACCGATTCCGCCTGTACCGCCTGTTACCAGAACGACTTTGTTCTTAAGCTTAAGATCCATAGTCTCACTCCTATTTGTTTAAATTCATCATAATTTTCGGAAATACTTCCTGTGAAAGAATATTAGTAAACTTATACCTGTGTCAAGAACCGCAGAGCGTCATGAGAAAAATAGAGAAAATATAATTTGCTTCACATAAACAAGTTTAGATGCGGATAGTCAGGACATTCAGACCCAGGATGTTCTGGTACTCGATTTTACTTGCAAGTTTATAAACCATTCTGATTCCCATGTTCCTGGTCTCGTCCTTCGGATCGACTATGTCCTTTCTTTCCTCAGGATTGAACGGCACACAGTCATCCTTGAGTCTGAGAATCAGATCATCATTCTTGTGAACGACTCTGATTTCAATAGAGTGGTGTTTCTTCTTGTCTTTATGGAAGCCGTGGTCAACGACGTTGCCCGCCATCTCTTCCATGAAAAGACTTGAAAGATAGGTTCTTCTTTCATCGATTTTGCGCCCGGTGCAGAACTCGGTGACCTTCTCGGAGACTTCCATGACCTCTTTCATGTTCTTGATGTTCATCTCCATTCTGGCATCTTCGCTTACTCCGAAGTCCTTCGGAATGACCATCACCTCATCCATGTTGCGTGGAATCCTCTTGTTTGCGATGACTGAATAAATCAGGGCTATCACAATGACGATGGCACTGTTCAGGATGTTGGCAAGGTAGAAACCTGTGACGGACATGAACGGCATGAGAATCAGAGACATGCCGACAACACCCACGACACCGTCTATCAGAGCGTAAATCTGGTTGATCAGCTGCTTGCCCGAAGTCTGGGCATAGCACATGAAGTGCATCTCAACAACAGCAACAGGCATGACCATCGACATGAGGCGCATACCGACTACAGTAAGCTTGTATACCACCTCTGCCGGATTGTGGAAGTAGAGGTTCGTAATCGGCTCTGCAAGAATGACTATCACAGCGACGATTGCCGTCATCAGAGGCAGGCTGCATCTGAACATGTTGCGCATGATGTCGGTAAGTGTCTTTCTGTCTTCCTCTCCGATGGATACAGACATGAGCATTCTGGAGACTGTCATCATTCCGACAGGAATGGCCCAGAACAGACCCAAAAACGAGTTGACAGTAGCCACTGCTGAAAGACCGGTGGATCCGGCGTAATTCGTGATAAGGGCGTTTACGATAAGGCCTCTGACAGCCTGATAGATGTAGGTCAGAGCTCCTGCGGCACCTGTTACGAAGATGGCTCCGATATCAGCCATCTTAAGACCGTGCAGATTGATCTTGAAAATGGATTTTCCGCTGACAAAGGAAGAGCAGGTGACCAGGAAGAAGGACCACAGACCTACGGAGGAGGCAAGTGAGATTCCCAGAGCCTCCAGCCTCAGAACCACGACGAAGATGTAGCTTGCAATCAGGTTCACGATGATGAACACGATGCTTGCGATGGTGGTCCTCTTCATCTTGTTCTCAAGGGAAAGGAAGGCGGAGAACTGCTGTCCCAGAAGGAGCGGCAGGATTCCCAATGTCTTTCCCAGGACGTACTGGTTCAGGTACTTCAGGACCTCAGGATCGTTTGTGAAGATCCTCATCCAGCCGAACAGAAACGCCAGAATATGAAGGGCGATGAAGAAGGCTGAAATCAGAAGGGCCAGAACAAGGTCCGAGGAGAATACGCTCTGGGTATGGTCCATCTGGTTGGCTCCCATGAACTTGCCGCTGAGAATCTGAGATCCACAGACCATCAGAAAACAGAGGGAGGTAATGAAGAGGTTTATCGGGCTGTAAAGACCGATGGCTCCCATTGCGGCCGCTCCGACCGAGTTCGAAGCGAAAAGGCTCGAAACCATTTCGTTAAGCGGTGCTATCGCCGCAAGCAGAATCTGGATCGGCAGAAGCCTGAAGAACATACCTGTTATAAGATTTCCCTTGTTTTTCGAATTACCCATGGACGTAATTATATTATAGTTTCGGTCGCGGTGCATAATCAAAATAATGTATTGGATAAAACCGCCTCGGGAAGTTATCATTGCAGAAGGAGGGTTGAATGAGTACTCATATCAATGCCAAAGAAGGGGACATCGCCGAACGCGTAATCCTTCCCGGAGATCCGCTAAGGGCGAAGTTCATCGCACAGACATTCCTTGAGAATGCAACCTGCTACAGCAGTGTCCGTAACATGCTGGGCTTTACCGGAACATACAAGGGTAAGAGAATCAGCGTCCAGGGCACCGGCATGGGTGCTCCGTCATGCAGCATCTACATCAACGAGCTCATACAGTTCTATGGAGCCAAGCGCCTCATCCGCACAGGTACATGCGGTTCAATCGATCCGAAGCTGAAAATCAAGGATCTGGTAATTGTCCAGGCTGCAGCAGCCGACAGCGGAATGAACCATTCGAGATTCGGAGTAAAGGGAGTTGTGTTCCCGCCTGTAGCCGACTTCGAGCTTCTGCGCGACGCCGTGGATGTCTCCAAAAAACTCGGTTATCCCGCCAAAGTCGCTAGCTGCTATTCAGGAGACCTTTTCTATGACGACAACGGAAAGGAGAAGGAAGAGCTTGTTCTGAAATACGGCGTTCCTTGCGTCGATATGGAAAGTGCAGAGCTGTTCACCTTAGCTGCGAAGTTCGGTGTCAAAGCTCTGAGCATCCTCTCTGTAAGCGACATGGTTTTCGAACATGTCGGAGTCGGTCCGGAGGAAAGAGAGCAGGCTTTCACAAAGATGATGGAAATAGCTCTCGAGGCGATCTGAGATGGGTATGAATGTCTGGGTTGTCGGCGCCTCAAACGTCGATGTGATTGCAAAATGCCGCGACAAGGTCATTGCCGCTGACTCCAACATAGGAACAGTTGAAAAGGCATCCGGCGGAGTGGGGCGCAACATCGCCTGCGCCCTCAAGGCCATGGGATTTGATGTCTCGTTTATCACTGCCATTGCCGATGATGAATACGGACATCTGGTTGCCGCCGAGCTCAAAAAGAGGGGAATAAAGCTTTGTTCCGAGATGCTCAGCGGTCCCGATGACAGAACCGGAGTCTACTGCTGCATCTTCGACAACGACGGAACCCTGGTCTGTGCCGTCAACGACATGGACATCACGCAGAACCTTACTCCCAAGATGGTTCTGAAGCACAAGGCTGAACTGAATGCCAGCGATTACGTTGTAATTGATGCGAATCTCCCTGTTGAGACCATCAAAGCCATAGCGGCCTTGGATGTGAAGCTTGTCGCAGACTGCGTCTCCACGGTCAAGGCTCTGAGATTAAATGATGTTCTTGAAAGCATCTTCCTTCTCAAGGCCAACTTCTTCGAAGCCTGCGCCCTTGCCGAGGTTGAGGGTGTGGAGCCTGACGAGGAAGGTCTTCAGACCATAATGGAGGCCCTGGTTGCAAAGGGCCTGAGAAGGGCGATAATATCTTTGGGCGGCAAGGGAGCCTTCTGCTATGAAGTCTCCGGAACCGGAACACGGGGCTACGAGGCTCCGGTTATAGATGGTCTTGAGGTCGTCTCGACCAACGGATGCGGTGATGTCCTTCTTGCGGGGTTCCTGAGAACTCTGGCGGACGGACTTCCCATGGAGGATGCCATGGACTACGGTCAGATGGCATCCGGTATCAATGCCAGAAGCATGGTGGCCGTAAGCTCCGAACTGAGCTACGAGCTTGTAAAGAAAAGGATGGAAAAATGAACAGATATCTTGATCTTACCGATGAAGTGAAAAGCGCACTTGAAGCAGGAAAACCGGTTGTCGCCCTTGAAAGCACAATCATCAGCCACGGAATGCCTTATCCCAAGAACGTGCAGACCGCACTGTCCGTGGAAAACGTCATACGTGAGAACGGAGCTGTTCCCGCAACCATCGCAATCATCGGCGGAAGGCTCAAAGTAGGTCTTACCAGCGAGCAGCTTGAGTACTTCGGCAAGAAGGGCACGGCTATCGCCAAGGTAAGCCGCCGCGACATTCCCATGATCGTCGCAAACGGTCAGGACGGAGCCACAACCGTTGCCGCCACAATGATGATCGCCGCAATGGCCGGAATCCAGGTCTTTGCAACAGGCGGAATCGGAGGAGTCCACCGCGGAGCCGAGACCACAATGGATATCTCAGCCGACCTTGATGAGTTTGTCAAAACACCTGTGATGGTAATCTGCGCCGGTGCCAAGGCCATTTTGGATCTGAATCTGACAATGGAATATCTTGAGACAAAGGGTATCCCCGTCTACTGCTATAAGACAAACGAGCTTCCTGCCTTCTATACCAGAAAGAGCGGAATCAAGGCTCCGTTCAGAGCTGACAGCCCCGAGGAGCTTGCCAAGATCTGGAACACGAAGAAAGAGCTCGGAATCCAGGGCGGCTTCATAGTTGCCAATCCCATTCCCGAAGAGTTCAGCATGGATCCCAAGCGCATCAATGCCGCAATCGACCAGGCAATCGAGGAGATGAACAAGCTCGGAATCCGCGGAAAGGAGACCACACCTTATCTTCTCGACAAGGTTCAGAAGCTCACTGGCGGAGACAGTCTTGAGTCCAATATCAGACTTGTTCTGAACAACGCAGCACTCGCTGCCAAGATCGCTTCGAATATCAAGTAATCATTTACTCCACAGAAATGATGCTCTATCTGGAGGAAAACAACAGCGACCCGGAAAAGGTCATGGGAATTGCCATTGTCAAGAACCTTGCCGAGGATGTTCGTTACTTCAATGCCTTCAACAGCAACAATGTAATTATTGCAATTGAATAGTTCCCTTACAGAGCGTTTTTCGGGCAATTCCTGACACATTCCATACAGAGGATGCACTCAGTGCCGTTTTCCCGCTTTCTGGAATTGTCAGTCACATCCACGTTCATGGGACAGATTCGTTTGCACTTGCCGCAGGAGATGCACTTCTCCTTGTCGCACTTGATGCGTATCAAAGAAAAATAACTCATGGGTTTAAGAAATACCGTAATAGGGCATATGTATTTGCAGAATGCCCTGTTGTCCTTGAACGCAAAGGCAAGCGTGATTCCAACTGTGTAGTACAGAACATTTCCGATTATGAAGGCCCAGAACATAATTCGTTCCAGATTTCCCACATGGGCAAGAAACAGACCTGCAACAAATACCAGTGAAGCGACAAAGGTTATGTATCTGATCCATCCTATTTTCTTTCTGGGTCCGGCCGGGGTTTTATAAGGCAGAAAATCCAGCACCATCGCTGTCCAGCAGGCATAACCGCACCATCCTCTTCCGAAGACAAGGGGGCCGAAGATCTTGGCAACCGCATAGTGAATCGTTGCTGCTTCGAATACGCCTGTGAAAAGGTAGTACCAGAAGCCTTCGATCTGCATGTTCTCGTTGCAGATCAGACCGAGGTAAATCAGCATATACAGTCCCACAAGGAGTTGCACCATGCGCCTCGCATATCTGTTCTTTCTGATGAACAGAAATACTCCAAGAGAGACTGAGATGCCTATATAGCTGAAGTTGAACAGGTAGAAAAGATTATCCTTTGTGAGCCATAACGTAACGGCAACGGTTTCGAATATGGCCAGCATGATGATCGGAGACAGGTATTTCTTCATATCGGGTATTGTAGCATAATCAACAGTTTTTTCCGAACTTCCGAAGCCGATATCAATGTATAATTAATCATCCGGGAGAATAAGATGAAGAAAAGAACAATCATTATGTTGTCTGTGATGGTCCTGCTGGCACTTTCGATGCCCGCACTTGTCTCACAGAGTCTGGAAGAGAGGACATCCGAAAAGACTGTCAGTACAAAGCATTCGTCTGTCATCCGCGGAAAGAAAATCGATTACACCGCAACGGCCGGTACCATGACGTTGAACGCAGGGGACAGCAGCTGCGAGATCTTCTACATCGCCTACATGCGTGATGATGTGGATAATCGTGACGACCGCCCGATAACATTCGCATTCAACGGCGGCCCCGGAGTGTCGACCACATACATCAACTTCCTCTGCCTGGGACCCAAATGCTTGGAAATCGGAGAAAACGGTCATTCCCCAGACCTCCCCGGCAAACTGGTAGACAACCGAAACTCCCTGCTGGATATCACGGACTTGGTTTTCATAGATGCCGTGGGAACCGGCTATTCCTATACGGAAGACAACATCCAGGACTTCATAGGTTTCTGGAATGACAGCGAAATCATGGCGGACTTCATATTCTCATACCTCAAAGAATACAACCGTTTCGGTTCTCCTCTGTACATCGCCGGAGAATCATACGGCACAACCAGGGCTGTAGGGGTATGCAAATCAATTGAAGAGGATTACTCGATCGGAGTGAATGGACTCCTCTTACTGTCATCGATAAACAATTTCTCCTATTACCTGGAGAATAACGGAGGTAACGACCTCCCATTCGTCACTTTCACACCTACATTCGCAGCGGATGCATGGTATCACGGATGTCTGGAACAGAAGTACCTCGATATGAAGCTGGAGGATTATCTGGATCTGGTACGTACTTTTATCAGGGAGGAGTATTATCCTGCTCTGATCAGCGGCCGAAGCCTCTCTGCTGAGCAGAAGGAGGCTGTTGCCGGAAAGTATGCATCACTGACCGGCCTTTCCAAGGAGTATGTGCTCGGTTCCAATCTTAGAATCAACCAGGAAGAGTTCTACAACAGACTTCTGGAAAAACAGAATCTGCTGATCGGACGCGCCGACGGAAGGTTCACAGGACAGAAGACAAACAACTCCATACTAAACGGAAGCGGAGACCCTTCGGTTTTCGATCTGGATCTTCCTCTCTATGCGGCGGTGAACAACCACATCGCCAAGGATCTGGGTTATCAGACTGAAAGGCCCTACGTTCCATATTCATATGAAGTGAACAACGGATGGTCTTTCGGTGGCGACAACCATGCCCTTGCGCAGGAGAATATGATCAGTGACCTCCTGACCAAAAACAGCAAACTCAAAATCTGGGTTCTCTGCGGATATTTCGACGGAGCAACCCCGTTCTACGGTGCGGAGAACGTCTTCAACCATGTGTTCGTCGATGAAAGCCGGTACGACAACATCTCTTTCTCTTATTATCATGCGGGACACATGTTCTATATTGACCGGGCTTCTTTCGATGCTTTCAGGGAGGAGGCGGAGAACTGGTATAAGTGAAGTAGGGACAATATGGATGCAACTTCATATATAGTCATATTCATCTCGGCAATCTTCGCCTCGATAATCCACTCAACCATGGGGTTCGGATCACCTTTGGTGCTGCTGAATGTGCTTCCTCTGTTTTTCACTCTGACGAAGTCCGTTGCAGTGATGCAGGTTTCTCTGATTGTGCTGAATATCTACTTCTGCGTGAGATATAGAAACAAGATCAGCTGGAAAGTTCTTGTCCCGGCTCTGATTCCTGCAACAGTTTTAGGTTTGGTCTTCACATTGTGGGCTGTGTCTCTCGACTCGGGTGTGCTGTATATATGTCTCGGAGCAGTATTCATCTTCCTGTCGCTTTACGAGTTGTTTATCTCAGGTAATGTGAAGATCAGGACCAGCAGGAGCATGGGATTTTTGATGGGATCCTGTTCAGGAATCACAAATGCGTTCTTCGGAATCGCCGGACCACCGATTGTAATGTACCTGGTCCCATCTACAGAGGATAATCTCCAATACTTCGCCACTTCACAGGCTTTCTTTTTTCTCTCGTCAGTACCGTGCCTGATAGGTCGCCTGGTCTCCGGAGTATATGAGACGACCGACATTCCGGTTATTGCCTGTCTTATTGCAGGGCTGTTGCTCGGAAGTGTGTTCGGAATCAAGGTACTGAAGAAAATCGACAGCAAAGTATTCAGGAAACTGGTGTACGGATTCATTGGAATCAACGGAATATATCTGATAGTCAGGCAATTGGTATAAGAGGAGGAATCAGCAATGGAATTCAAAGTTGACAAACTTAACGTCGGCATTTATCCGACCAACAAAGCAATGGGGGAGGCCGCTGCAAAGGCTATTGCGGATGACTTGTGTCAGCTTCTTTCAAAAAAGGATGAAATCAATGTCATGTTCGCTGCCGCCCCATCGCAGAATACAACACTTGAGGCTCTTCTTTCGGATATGAGGGTTGATTGGACTCGTATCAATGCGTTTCACATGGACGAGTATGTAGGTATTTCCATCGATAAGCCTCAGTCATTCAGAAACTATCTGAACACACACATATTCAGTAGAAAACCTTTCAAGAGCGTTAATCTGATCAACGCGGACGGACCTGATCCCGAGAAGGTCGCTGACGACTATGCCGGACTTCTGAAGAAGTCGGGATTGGATCTAATTGTCCTTGGAATAGGGGAAACCGGACATATCGCATTCAACGACCCTCCCGAGGCCCGCTTTGATGAACCCAAGCTTGCCAAGGTGATCGAGCTTGAGGAGATGTCGAGGATGCAGCAGGTTCATGACGGTTGCTTCAAGACCCTGGACGAGGTTCCGAAGCAGGCTATCACAGTAACCATTCCTGCTTTTGTTTCGGCAACATGCCTCCACTGTGTGGTACCGGGACCGACGAAGAGCAAAGCAGTGCAGGCGACATTGAAGGGTCCGATTTCCGAAGCCTGTCCGGCATCTGTTCTCAGAACACACTCAAATGCTCATCTTTATTTGGACAAGGACAGCGCTGCTCTGTTGTAACTGTTTCTGTAGTTCAGAGGGCTGATTCCCGTCTCACGTCTGAAACTTCTGGAGAAGGAACTCATGTTTTTGTAGCCGATTCTCTCGCTGATGATTTCAAGCGGAAGTGAGGTATTCAGAAGAAGGTCCTTGGCTTTTGCTATCCTGCACATTGTTCTGTACTGTGAGACGGTGATTCCGTAAAGCTTGTCAAACAGCTCATACAGTTTCTGTTTTCCTATGAGAAACTGATGGCAGATTTCCTCAATTGAAAGATTGCGCGAGGCATTGTCCCTGATGTAGTCGCGGATTTCCGATCCGAGTCTGCCCATTGCTAGGTAGTCTCTGTCAACGGGAACACCGAGTTCTTTAAGTCTCTGTCCGTGTAGACGTTTGATTTCAATCAGAATCTGAACCAGATTCATTTTCAGCATCACCTCGTTCTCAATCAGGTCTTTTCCGTCCTCCATTTCAGAGAATGTGTGACACATGGTCTCCAATAAGCCTTTGATCCTCGGTCGGTTTTGCTCGGGGACCTTAAAGAATGATTCCCTGATGTCCTTTCTGACCGAAAAGCTTTCAAGAAGATTCATCTGAGGAAGCTGGAGATCCAAAATAAGTTTCGGATGGAAGTAGAGGATATAACGCTCGCATTTGAAGTCTAATGGCTCAGTGAACATGTAGTGTAACGTCATGGTGTCCAGAAGGAGGATGCTGTCCTTGGGGAGATTCACCTTTTCCCCGTTCTGTTCGAATCTGCAGAACACGTTGTCCGACAGTGTATAGACTATCTCCAGCTGGTGATGGAGATGGTAGTTTCTTTTCTCGGTTCCCAGGGAGATTTTGTGTCTGACATCTATGTCATGTTCCAGTGGCTCTTCAAAGCGCTTGAGATTCAGATCCATGACCTAATGATAACACCAAACCGAGAGAAGAAAAGATAACAAGCAAGGAAAAAAAGATAAAAAAATAGACTCGGCATAATCGACAATCGTTTATAGAAGGGAGAAAATGGAGGTCCTGTGTCTGGGTGTCTGGAAAAAAGGTTAAATAAAAGATCGTTTCTGGAATCCGATGACCGCCATGCGTTTCTGAAGTCAGAGATACTGCAGAGGCTTCACCTTCCTGCCATTGAAGAAGACAATCTGATGAATCTCGTAGTTCTCAGTGTGAAGCTTCAAACCACAGCAATCTCAGAGAAGAAGCTACTTGAATCCGTTGATAAATACGACTGTCATCAAATCGGTCTTGTCGCCAAGAAGAAAGCGCTGCTGCTTCTCGGGATAGAGAAGGATCTTGAAGTGTGTCTGGATGATGACGAGGCCGTGGAGGCAAAGACAGTCAAAGATCTTTGTGCTCTCATTCTTGAGGAAGTCAGGAGGAAGGAAACGGCATGAAATACAGCCTCAGATCCGACTTTCCGTTTTTCTCCTCAAATCCCGACCTGGTTTATTTGGACAACGCGGCGACAACGCAGAAGCCCCTGGCGGTAATAGATTCTGTTACCAGATTCATGACGGAGCAGAATTGCAACACCGGCCGCTCTCTCTATCCGCTTTCATCCGCTGCCTCGAAAATGATTTCGGATTCCCGATCCGCTGTCGCCTCATTCATCAATGCCGATTCTGATGAAATCATTTTCACAAAAGGGTGCACCGAAGCGCTGAACATGGTCTCATCTTCTTTCATGCGACGAGGACTTAAGGGGAACATCGTTATAACAGAGCTGGAACACTCCTCGAACTACGCACCGTGGCTTGATTGCTACAGGAGAAGTGAAATCGAGTTGAGAGTCGCCGAAGTCGACCCTGACGGGAACCTGGATCCGAAATCAGTAATGGATTTGATAGATGGGGAAACACTTGTCGTTTCCGTCTCCGGAATGTCCAATGTCACAGGGTTCAAGCCCGAGATCTCCGTAATCTGCCGTTATGCAAAAAAACATGGAGTTCTTTCTGTAATCGATGCAGCTCAACTTGCCGTTCATGAGAGAATCGATGTGAGGGAGATCGGATGCGATTTTCTCTGTCTCTCCGGTCACAAGATCTACGGACCGCAGGGTGTCGGGATTCTGTATGCGGGAAAAAACGCCCAGGCCGTCCTTGTGCCGCTCGAACTGGGAGGAGGGGCCGTTGAGACTGACTATAGTGCCAGAAAAGGAATTCCCGGTTTTGAAGCCGGTTCCCCTAATATCGCGGGTATTGTCGGACTGAAAGCGGCGATTGATTATCAGATACTGCATGATGCTGAGATAAAACAGGTAGAAGAGGAGCTTTCAGACTATCTTTTCTCTTCATTGAAGCAACTTGGTTTTATCAGAGTAATCAACAGCCGGCCATCTCCAATTGCCTCGTTTACCGTAAAGAATCTCGGATGCTATGACGTAGGAACTATGCTTGCCGGGCGGGGTGTATGTATCAGAACAGGCTCCTGTTGTTCCTATAGTCTCATGAGAGCCATGAATGTTGAGGGTGTGTGCAGGGTATCCCTTTCTTTTTGCAATACAGAAGAAGACATAGACCGTCTTGTAGAAGGACTTAAATGGATCAGCGCCCGCTATGGAGAGAAAAGATGAGCATCAGGGCGATAGAGGATTTCCATAGAAGCAACCTTCAGAACTTGGACGAATTGGGGCAGTTCGATTATCTGGTTGATCTGGGAGTGGCTTTCGGCCGCGACAGTGCGGTTGAGAAATCCGAGAACAGAGTCAGAGGCTGCAAAACAGCAATCTGGTTCAAACTGGATGGCAGGAAGATAGCTGCGTCTTCGGATTCGCTTGTCGTACTCGGACTTCTTGCGATTCTGACTGAAATGTATGACGGACAACAGACTGAACAGATAAGGGAAAACCCCATCAGGTTCCTTGATGTTGTTTCAGAGCAGGTGATATATCCCGAAATCAAGGAAAACGGGATAAGAAAGATTTACGGAATTCTTTCCGGTTCAAAGGAGGAGCAGGAATGAAATATGCGATGGATGTGAAGGTCAATCTAAGACCTGTTTTCAGTAATCTCGTCCATACCGACTGGTGGGAAGGTCCGTGCCGTGTCGGAATCTATGAGGAAAACAACCCCGCTGTTGAAAGAAGGGCAGGCAAGGAGCAGTTCAAGATCTGGTTCGATGAGCTGAAGGCTAATATCGACAGCACCTGGTGTAATCTGCTTGAGCCCATCTATCTGGAATATGATGAGAGCTTTGTGATCTCCGAGGATGAGTTCAGCAAGCTCCGTAAGGAAAACCACCTGGTGGACATCTACCTCATCACCTACAGGGTTCCGGGTATTGAGAGACTGGGCAAACCGGTGTCAATGATCAATCTCGGACCAACCCCGATTGATGTTGTCGGTTTCTATAAAGATATAGGTCTTGAGGCATATATGGCCCATGACTATCCGGAATATAACGAGATTCTGAAGATCCTGCAGGTTAGAAAGGCAGTTGCGAATACCAAGGTTCTGATCCTGTCGAACTGCGAGCAGACACCATTTGCCGTAAACACCAGCACATATGATCTCACCGGACTGTTCATGCGCTACGGGATTTCGAACAACCGAATCGATTTCAGACAGGTGTTCGAGTACATGGATAAGATAGAAGTGGACGACAAAATCAGGGCCGAGGCCAAAGCCCTCATCAAGGGCGCTGACAAGTGTGACCTGACAGAGGAGTTCGTCTGCAACGATTACAAATACTTCCACGCCGTCCGTAAAATGATGGAAAAGTATGGTTGTAATGCCTTTACTACGGCATGTAAGGAGCTGTGCGCCAGCAGGATTCCGCAGAAATTGAAATTTGTCCCGTGTCTGACGCATACAACCAACAAGGATGACCGTATTCCGTCTGCCTGCGAAGAGGATATGGCTGCACTTATGGCCATGATCGTCATGATGTATCTCACTCGACAGAGCGTATACATGGGAAACCCTGTCCTTGTCATTGCCGGAAGCAAGACGATAGAGCAGTTGGGAATGCCGAAGCTTCTGGAGCAGCCGGATCGGATCTTCGACCGCGATGTTCTGGAGATTCACCATGCCGTTCCCGTGCGCAAGATGCGGGGATTCGATAAAGAGCCGCAAGGCTACAGCCTGAGTCATTTTACCACTCAGGGTTGGGGAACACATCTTCAGGTCAACATGGCTGAGCAAGAGGGGCAGGTGGTAACATTCGGACGCTTCAACAGACGCGGAACGAAGATGATGGTTGCCGTCGGTCATACCTTGGGATGTGAGTTCCGTCCTTACTACTGCTCACCGGCGGTCTATTACGATGTCGAGGGTGGGGTGCGTGAGTTCAGGCAGGCCCTTGCCGAAGGCAGTTACGGACACCATCAGGCCATTGTCTACGGCAACCATGTAAAGGAGATACAGAAGCTCGGAAAGGTAATGGGTTTCGAAGTCGAATATTTCCACTAAAAAAAATAATAAACGATGTTATAATAATAGAATGACGGTGAACCGAAGCGTTTATCGTTTGAAAAAAGAACAAAAGGCCGCCTTGGCGGTCGAAAAAAAGGAGAAGGAAAATGAAGAAACTTTTGACAGTTTTGCTCGTGCTCTGCGTCGTCATGACAGCAGTGTTCGCTCAGGCTGCAGCTGAGACTGCAAAGTTCCCGACAAAGGACCTCACACTGATCGTTCCTTGGGGAGCCGGCGGATCATCCGACCTTGTCGGAAGAAGAGTCACAGATGAGATGGCTAAGATCTGGGGTGTCAACATCAGCGTCGTCAACACTCCCGGTGCAACAGGAACAGTCGGAATGACAGATTGTCTTCTCAAGCCGCATGATGGTTACACTCTGATTGCAAACGCAACACCGCATACACACTATGTCAACGGTCTTGCAGATTGGTCACCGAAAGACTGGGACTTCCTTGCTGCATACTATGTACCTTGTGTCATCGCAGTTCAGAAGGACAGCAAGTACAAGACATTCAATGATCTTTATGAGGCACTGAAGTCAAATCCGGCCAACACAATCAAGAACAGTGTCGCCGGTATCGGTTCATCCGGTTACAACGCAGTTATGGTTCTTTCCGCAACCGACAAGGTTATGGGTAAGGGACTCAATACTCCGTACGCCGGTGGTGCAGATGCAATCAAGGCTCTTCTTGCCGGAGAGGTTGATTTCACATCACAGCTTTCAAACGAGATGATTGACCTGCTCAGATCAGGTGACTTGGTTGCTCTGTGCTCACTCACAGCAGACGATCTGGTACTTGACGGTGTCAAGGATCCGATTCCGTCAATCAAGAGATTCATCCCGGAGCTCGAGAAGTCTCTGCCGATCGGAGATGCTTTCGGACTTATGTTCCCGTCGGATGTTCCTGAGGCAACAAAGGCTGAAATCGAGAAGGCATTCGTCCAGGCCTGTAAGACAGACAGCGTCAAGGCATTTGCCAACGAGAAGGGTATGGTTCTCCTCGGAGCCAACATCGCTGAGTCCAACAAGCTCAAGGATGATGCAGCTGTTGCAATCGGATATGTCCTCTGGGACCTCGGAATTGCAAAGCATTCACCTGCTGATAAGGGATATCAGAGACCGTAACAATTCGCTTACTTCAGGATGGTGCGGAAACCCCGCACCATCCTGCTATTTATGACTGTCGTAGGTATTTTTTTATGAGTAATGAAGGAAAACCCACCAGACCGCAGACAAGATACGGCATAGATCTGATTGCCGGAGTAGTCACGTTCGCGGTCTCTATTTATGTGATGATCAAGTCCATCACATTCTGGAAAGAAGACTTTGTGGATGTCTTCTATTATTCCGCAGGACTGATGCCAATGATGATCGGCGCATGTCTTTTCATCTTCTCGGCCCTGTACATAAGAAGAACATTGAAAGAGCATCCTCTCAAGGAATGCCTTTTGGATATAAAAAACTTCAGCATTGAGTTCGCCAAGAGCAAGAACGTTCATAAGGCTCTCATAGGCCTTGTGATTTTCTGGATCTACATCTTCCTCATGTTGGGAAAGATTCCTTTCTGGATCGCCACCTTCGTGACCCTTTCTGCGCTGTTGCTCTTCATCAACTGGGAGAAGTCTTTCAAGAAGATTGTCAAGCTTCTGCTGATTTCCGCAGCGGCGACCTTCGCAATCATTCTGGTCTTCCAGATTATTTTCAAGGTTCCGATGCCTTAAGGAGGGAAGAAGATGGATGCACTTAGATATATCGGAGAAGCATTTGCAATCGCCCTCACTCCTTCGGGAATTCTCGCCCTGGTCCTTTCGGTTTTTACGGGTCTGATTTTCGGAATGATGCCCGGCCTCACATCGACGATGGCCGTGGCACTTCTGACAGGTCTTACCTATAACTTCAGCGGACCTTTGGCAATTCTGTCGCTTCTGGCCATTTACATCGGAGCCATCTCCGGAGGAAACCAGAGCGCTATTCTTCTGAACATTCCAGGAACACCTGCTTCCGCCGCAACGGCCATGGAAGGTTATCCGCTGGCTCAGAAGGGCAAAGCCGGTCTCACTATTTTTGTCGCAACAGGTGCCTCGTTCTTCGGAACTGTCATCAGTATAATCTGTGTCGCACTGTTTACGCCGATCCTGACCAAATTCGCACTGAAGTTCATGAGTCATGAAATGTTCCTTCTGGCCTTGTTCGGAATTGTCATCTGCGGAAACCTGACAAGTAACGGTGACCCGCTTAAAGGTTGGATTTCCGGCTTCATCGGACTTCTGATGAGTCAGGTTGGAATGGATACGATTTATTCCTACAGACGTTTTACCTATGGAAGCGTCAACCTTGCCGGCGGAATCTCTCTTCTTCCTGTCATGATCGGACTGTTCGGTTTCCCGGAGGTCGTCAAGGCTTTCAGCGGAGCCAAGAAGGCTGCGATGCAGCAGAACAACAAGTACAGCATTAAGGAAGGACTTGGAATTCTCAGACGCAACTGGTTCAACATCCTCAGATCAGGAGTTCTCGGAATGCTCATGGGTGCAATCCCGGGAGTCGGAGAGGATACAGGCGGATGGCTTTCATACTGGTCGGAGAAGAAGGTTTCCAAGACTCCGGAACTCTGGACGCACGGTTGTATTGACGGAGTTGTCTCGGCGGAAACCGGAAACAACGCAGCCATCGGAGGAGCCATCATTCCTGTCTTGTCTCTGGCAATTCCCGGATCCACCTCCGCAGCAGTCCTTCTTGCTGCGTTCTGGATGCACGGATACCGACCCGGACCTCTTCTTATGCAGGATACACCGCAGTTCTTATACTACGTTATTGTATTCATGGTTCTGGCTTCCTGCTTGATGTGGATTCTTGCAATGGTCATTTCCAAGTTCAGCGTCAAGGTGCTTTCGGTGGATATCAAGATCCTTATGCCGATTGTCTTCATCTGCTGTGTAATCGGAGCATTCGTAGTTTCCAACAGAATCTTTGATATCAAGCTGATGTTCGTGTTCGGAATTCTGGGAATAATCATGAGCTTCCTGAAAATGCCGGGCGCACCGTTCCTCCTTGGAATTATTCTTGGCAACATGGCGGACGAGAACCTCAGAAGAGCACTTCTTCTGACCAAAGCGGATCTTTCCATCTTCTTCACCAGACCGATTTCTATCTTCTTCATCGTGGTCATCGCATACCTGATCTTCACACAGACCCCGATCTACGCAAGAATCAAAGACAAGAGGGAAGCAAGGAAGGCCGCAGCAAGAGCTGCCAGGAAAAAGGACTGATATGTTTACGATAACCGGATTTGCCGATGAATTGGACAATGACTTTGAAGTCCAGATGAAATACTGGGAGCAGATGGGGCTTTCCTGGTTCGAGCTCCGCTCAGCATGGGGAACGAATGTCATGTCCCTTACTGACGAACAGATTTCGCGTATCAAGGCTGTCATCGATCCGATCGGAGTCAGAGTCTCTTGTATTGGATCTCCCATCGGAAAGACGTTCATCGAGGATTCTCCCGAATTCGAAATGAAGCGTCTTGAGAGAGCAGCTTATCTTGCCCGTTTCTTCGGATGCCGATACGTCCGCGTTTTCTCTTTCTACTGCAGGGAGGGAAACATCCTGGATCATAGGGAAGAGGTCATGAAGCGCCTGAGAGCCATGTCCGATTTCGCGCAGAAGAACGGCATTGTTCTCCTTCATGAAAACGAAGCCAAAATCTATGGAGAGCTGAGCAAGCAGAGCGCTGAGATAGCCGCTACCCTCAGGTCTGACCATTTCGGTCTTGTCTTCGACCCTGCGAACTATTCCGTTGCAGGAGAGGACGCTCTTGATGCCGAAAGGAACATGCATCCGTACATAAGCTATGTCCATGTGAAGGATTATGCCGGCCACGACCTGGACATGAGCATACCCGGAAAGGGTGTCTCTCATATTCCAGAGGTGTTCGACAGGCTGAGAGACAGGGATCTGTTCATCTCCATGGAGCCGCATCTTGATGTGGCGGGGCAGTTCGGCGGATTCACAGCGCCCGACAAGTATGCTGCTGCGGTCAATGCAGTCAGATCCATTCTGGATAAGCTTGGAATAAAGTGGAGCTGAGATGAAGTACGGATACTGCACCGGTTTTTCCACAAATCCTCATTTCCAGCTCGGCCTGGACTTGCTTCCGATGATTCATAAGCAGGGTTTCGACTATGTCGAGTTCCCCATGATGAACTTCAGCGGTCTGTCTGATGCAGAGTTTTCCAAGATAGTGGACTTGGTCAAAGCCAACTCTCTTGAAAGCCTCGTCGCATGCAACTTTTTCCCAGGCAGTGTCAGACTTGTGGGAAAGGATATGGATGCCGGCCATATCGCTGCTTATCTTGATGAGATTCTGCCGAAGGTCGCGAGAATCGGAATCAAGAAGATCATACTCGGAAGCGGTCCTGCCAGGACCTTCGGCCCGGATCAGACAAGAGACGAGGCTTTTGCACAGTTTGCGGATGTGCTTAAAAATGTGATTCTTCCAAGGACGAAAAAGTACGGGATACTTGTCTGCATAGAGCCGTTCGAGCGCAACTACTGCAACCTGATAATATCAGTTCTGGAAGGACTGGAACTTGTCGAGAAAATAAACGATCCGGGGCTGGAGTTGATGGTCGATCTGTACCACATGCTCAGCAACGGAGAGCCTCTCGATGAAATCCGTCAGTCTTTCCCACACATCAAACACGTTCACATAGCGGGACCTGACAGAAGAGTCCCAGAAGACAAAGACTCTTACATCTTCAAAGCCCTCGGGCTTCTTAAAGAGCTTGGGTATGACGGGACGGTCTCCTTCGAGACGGAGCTGCCCAAGAGCGAAGAACACATGCGACACATATTTTCTGTGACCAGAGAGACTATAGGAGGCAGATAATGGCAGTCAAAGGATTTGGAATAATCGGACTTGGAATGATAGCAGAATTCCATGCAAGCGCAATTGAAAACATGGAAGGTGTCAGACTTGTCGCCGGTTTTGATCCGGTGCCGGGTAGGGCGGAAGCCTTTGCCAAGAAACATAACTGCAGAGGCTATGAGAAGCTTGAGGAGTTTTTGAAGGATCCCGAGCTTGACATCATCACTGTCGCCACACCATCCGGCCTTCACATGGACGGAGCCATTGCTGCAGCGAATGCCAAAAAGCATGTGATTGTTGAAAAGCCTCTTGATATTACTCCCGAGAAGTGCAAGGCGATTGTGGATGCTTGCAAAAAGAACAAGGTCAAGCTTTCCGGTATTTTCCCGTCCAGATACCATGAGGTCTCAAAGGTCATCAAGGACGCTATCGATTCCGGCCGTTTCGGCAAGATTGCTTTTGCCGATGCCCAGATAAAATGGTACAGGAGCCAGGAATACTATGACAGCGGAGCATGGCGCGGAACATGGGCCATGGACGGAGGCGGATGTCTGATGAACCAGGGAATCCATGCCATCGATCTTCTTCAGTGGTTCATGGGACCGGTCAAGGAAGTATCCGCATTCATGAATACTGTAGGTCATGAGAGAATCGAGGTCGAGGACACCTGTGCCGTCGCTCTCAGATTCGCCAACGGTGCTGTGGGAACCATCGAGGGAACCACATGTGCATATCCCGGCTTCCTGAAACGCATCGAGATCATGGGAACCAAGGGAACCGCCGTGATGGAGGAAGAGAGCCTGATCAAATGGGAGTTCTCGGATGAGACAGCACAAGACAAGGCCATCCGTGAGAAATACTGCAACGCAACTGAGACCGGAGGCGGAGCAGCCGATCCCAAGGCCATAGGTTTCCATGGTCATCAGAGACTTTTCGAGGCATTCGTGAAGGCTTTGGACAATGGAACAGAGCCGGAAGTGTCCGGAGAGAGTGCCAGCATAGCTGTCAATATTATCTGCGCGGCATACAAGAGCGCCAGGGAAGGAAAGCCGGTCAAACTCTGATCAGTTTCTTCCTTTCTTAATCAGAGCTGCACAACCCATCGTCAGGAAAACGAATATAACTGCCAGAAGTCCGAATGTCAGGAAGAAGGCGGTGTTCAGGCTTGTCCTAATCACGAATAAATCAATGGACAATCCGGTGAGCCACTGAGACAGCTGCTGGGATGTGCATCCGATGCCGTTGAATACTCCCATTATTGCCGAATTCCTCTCTGCGGCTGTGTTCTCTTTCACGAGAACTCCGGTCTGGACGATTATTGTTCCTGTTGTGAAACCGAAGAGAACATCGCAGAGCATGGAGAATGCGAACATCGGAACAGAACATTTCAGCTTCGAAACGCCCAGAAGGATAGTTGCAAAGACCTGAAGAACACCGATTTCTGACAGAATCTTACCGCGGCTCTTTCCGGAACGGAGGGCATAGAGGTTTGTGAGCTTCTCGCAGAAGAGACTGGAGAGCATTGATCCGATGCTTATTGCGATTCCGCTCCAACCTGCCAGATGGGCCAGATTCGGGAAAGCCGTTTCCGTCCATTTCGTGCACCAGAGACCCTGATAGCAGACCAGGCTCGGAGCTTCGATCAGCCACATGCAAAGTCCGCCTAAAAGTATCGGAGTAGTGAATACAAGCTTGATGTCTTTTCCAATCAGTCTCAAAATTCCGTTCGAACCAGAGTAGTCATCAGGTTTCCTGTCAATCAGGAACATTATGACTCCAAGACCGATTGTCAGTAATGACAGAAGAACAAAGAATCTGCCGATATCAACGACCCGGAGTATCGATTTCAACGGTGCTGCTGCGAATATGCTTCCAAGTCCGCTTACGAATATTCCAAGACCATAGTATCTGGCATAGCGCTCGGATTCGAAGGAATTTCGCATGTAGTGGAGCATTCCTATGAATACTGGGCTTGTTCCGAGGCCAAGAAGGAAGCGGCCTAAAGCAAGTGTGAGAACCGTGGTCCCGTTGGAGAAGATCAGAAGACCTGCAGCGGATATGACAAGACCTGTTCCAACTGTTTTGCCTGCACCGAATTTCCTGCAGAGTGTTCCGATGAAGAACTGCATCGCCGCATAGGGCAGGAAGTACATGCTTGCAATAAAGCCCGTCTGGCCGGAAGAGAAGCCGTACTGTTCCTGCAGAATCGGCATGATGATGGAAGGGGAAAGCTTGATGAAATAGCTAAGGAAGTAGGACACATACAGTCCCAGAAGTGCAACTATTCGTATTCCTCTGCCGATCGGTTCTTTTCTTTCCATGCTTTTAATATCCGACAATTCAGGTTTGTTTTCAATATCTGAAGGGCGGCCAACTGGACTTTGCAACATTATCATAGTGCTTATTTTTCATTTTCCTATAACATAATAGCGCTATATCTGTAATCATCTGCCTTAGGTAAATTTCCAATAGAGTCGCAGTTTTTATCAATATAGTCGTAAATATTACCCATGTCTTTATTCCAAATACAGCACAAAAGAGTATACTGAAAATATGGCAAAACATAAAAAACCCTTATTGATTCTCGCACTTATTTTTTTACCGCTCTGCCTGTATGCGGCAGGCCTCAAAGAAGCATACAACTGTGGCCAGGCGGCAGAAATGCTGCAGATCAACGCAGATGCCTATCACAATCCTGCGCCCACAGTTGAAGATATACTTGCAGGCGTTTCCCCATACATGCCATTAACCCGAATGGAAGGCTGCAAGATGCTTCTCAGAGCCTTCGGGCCTCTGCCTGAAGTGAATGAGGGAATAAGGTATCTTGTCAAATACCGCGACTGTGCATTTACAGATATTCCTGAAGACGGTAGGGAAGCGGTAGTGAACCTTACAAACGCAGGCTTGTACATTCCCGAAGACAACACCAAGTTCGGTCCCAATGAACTGATGACAGAGAGTGAACTTGCCGTTCTGGTAGACAGAATACATGCCTACCTTCAGTCCAGCCCCAAGGATGACTTCTACTCCTGGTCAAATGCGGAGCTTCTCAATGACCCTGATTTCTACCACTGGAAACACGATTTTTACAATACCAGCGATAGTAACAATGGTGCCATGGATGAATGGGTTATCAACTTTTTAAATGACTGTCTGGATAATCCGGATACCCCCGAAAAGAAAAACATAGCAGCCCTCCTGTCCACGTATATGGATATGGAAGAACGTGAAAACAGCATGACTTATATACAACCCATGGTTGATGCAATCTGGAATGCTTCAGACTTTTACGAACTGATGGATGTCCTGGCCGATATCAGGAGGGAAACAGGGCTGGAAGTCTTTCTGAACAGAAACGCATGGAATGACTATGAACTTAAGGATGCTATAGATACAGAAGGTCGTGTCTATGACTCATATGGATATCTCTATCTGTCAGACATGGAAGGCCCTGAATCTGTGACTCCCGGGCATTATTTTCATGATGCCAAAATTGAGCAGAGAACGAAGTTGCTTTCACTTCTTGGAATTGACAAGGAAGAAGCCGAGGCTGCAGTGAGAGATTTTCTGTACGGTATACT
>Ga0310690_10002706_pt1 | contig 28224 bp, 53 predicted proteins | sample AusTroGonzalo_MG_2_FD_207661 | JGI IMG/M metagenome (GOLD analysis project Ga0310690, IMG submission 207661) | Bovine rumen microbial communities from tropical cattle in Woodstock, Queensland, Australia - Gonzalo_04 (v2) (version 2) | ecosystem: Host-associated > Mammals > Digestive system >...
TCACAGAGCAGGATTTTCTTCCCGCATCCTTGACAATTCATTACATAACCCTTCTCGATGTCATAATCGTAATAGGCATTTTCATGTTCGCAGTACGGACACATTTCAAAATAATCGGCAGTTCCGCTAAACATCATTCCTCCTCAGGATTCCAATCTTCATCTTCTTCTTCGTCATAATGATGCTCATCATAATTACAGCCCTCGTAAATCGTTCCGTCTTCCTGCCGTTCCATCCAATGGTCGCCGTCATAATCTTCATTTTCCCACTCGAAAGTAATCAGAATTCCCGGATTATCCTCGAATATCTTTTTGATGATTGGCTCAGGATAACACCATGCTGTCTGAAAATTGACCTCTGTGCAATCATCATTTATATACGATTCACAAGCGTTCCATTTCGTCCCCCAATTGGCATTACTCCAGTCGTACCAATCTGTATAACCATATTTATTGTAAGCATCCATGTATTTACGACCGCACTCATATAATTTGTCTGGATCGCCGAAACCTTTGATTGATTCGGGAGATTGACTAAACCCATTCAACCTGTCGTAAACTATCCTCTCAAGGAAAGAGCTGTCCACCTTCTTTCCTCCAATCCTTGTTATTTTTTTCGTGCCACGTTCACTACGATACCAGTAAATAGCGGCATCCTCATGTCCACCCGCCGGAAGGTCAGGATCGCTGTAAATTTCCGGTCTGGGAATGACCAGATTAAAATCAAAACGGTCATTCCCTTCATTATCCTTACTGATGTATTTTTTCAATACTTCAGCAGGAGCTTTCAACGTGTTGCTCGTCCAGTTAGGCATGATCTTCTCCTTTATCAATCTCCGATTTTTCGTGTTTATCTCGCCAAGCTTCATATGCTTCATGCTTGTCAATAAATTCGCAGTTCCAAGATGAACATCCACCTGAACGGGTAGACCAAATACATTTATCGCAATTAGCCATGTCAACTCCTTTTCTTTAATAAGAAACACCAAGTAAATCAAGAAACACCCTCAAACCTGTCAAATGACTTCTAATTTCACGGTGTTCAGGACATTCATTTCTGAATCGATAAGCATCTGCAGGACAAGTGAACTTGTAATACATATTTTCTCTGGCATCATAAACGTCAATTGTCATTGTCTTTTCCTTTCAAGCAACCGTTCATCCATCTTACAATTGCTTTCACGTCCGATTTATCAACATCCTCTTTGCAAATAGCGCCAACCATTCGACACGGATAATATCCATCTTCATTCGGTTCACATCCGTATGGATTTGATTCCTGCGGCACTTTCTGGAAACCGTCATAAAATTCCAATGCTCGACTATCTACATCATATATGTACGCATACTCACAAAACAAGCTGTCTTTGATGAAGTCTATGTAATTATCGACATAGACAATCTTTCTGTGATCCGCTGCAAACTGCCAGTTTTCCGGTTCCTGTGTTTCTCGAAGCAGACAATACCAATCGTGTTTGCTCCTGCTCGACACACTTAAGTCACTCCAAAGCATCTGTTCGCAGTACCGATGTTGTTCCTCTGTCGGTGCTACAGACTTATCAATCTCAACAATGTTATCAAACATACGGCTCAATTTTTCGTTCGTATTCTTTTTCAGAAATTCCGTAAAACTGTATCCCAAACCTTCCGGGTAAGAATCAAAATGATGATAAACCGCAATGGTATGACCTTTTTTCCGTAATCCCCAAATTCCTCGTGTACCCATAATCTCACCTCATCCTTATTTCATGTTCATAAGCCGTTTTGAACAGCCGATCAGATCACTGATTACACCTTCGAGTTTCTTCTTCTTCTCTTGAAGCTGATTCACGCTTGTTTGTAAAACTGATACGTCTTTCCGTAACTCATTAACGATAGCTGAATATGTATTTACATCTGCGTTGTACTGTCCGATTCTTTTCTGTAGATCATCTACTTCCTTATTGAAATCAACGGTTTTCAACTGCATCTTGCCAAGTTCTTTTTTCTCGTCCTTCAGTTCTTCATTTTCTTTCTGACTTACCAAGAGTTTGTCTTTTAAGTCTTCAATTTCTTTTTCGTATTCTTCAATCAACTGTCGATAATGTTGCGCCTCAGATTTCGCAGAATCTCGTTCTTCAACCGATTTATCGTAATCCTTCTTCATCAAAGCAATTAGATCGACCTGCTCCCACACATTCATCTGCTTTTCTTCCATTACTTCATCCTTCCAATCTTTTTTGACTGTATATCCTTCTTTGATAATTGCATTTTCTATTGCTTTCACACCGTTTTCGTTCATCTTTTTGTTCGTCACATACTCAGTATTTTGGGAATTAATTTTTCCGCACTGATTTTCACGCACAATTTTTTCCACGTCACTTGACTTTGCATCAGGATAAATTCCGAGCTGTTTTGCAATCCAATATACATGCGACTTTCTCAAACCATCGTACTTATTTGCGAATTTGTATGCAATAACTCTAAGGTGATTTTCATTGTAAACTTGATAACTTTTGTACATTTCTATTCCTCTTTCTTCTTCATCTGGAATGCGAGAATGTTCCCGCATTCCAGATCATTGTTTTTTTACATCACTGAAACAAGTTCATAAGCCTTGTCTAATAGAGGATGTCCGGCAAAAATGCTGCCGAGCCTGTTTTCTCTGCTCGTCGAAGTCATTCGGACTGGTTGAGCGTGACCTGCCATGTCAGAAGCTGCATTGACAAACTGCCATTTCGTATTTCTGAAATTCTGAAGATCATCAGCATCAAGAGCTTTCTGGAAGATTGAACGCCGTTCCATTGTATGATTCTTCACTGTCTGCGTCGCATCGTCAGCAATCGGAAAAAGTTTTACAATAAGTCTATCAAGTGCCCAATCAGACAAGTGCTGAGTAGCGAGATTATTAGCACTTGCCTGAAGCTGAGTCATGTACTGACTTGCAAGCTGAAGTGACTGCTGTGCTTCATGGAGCCTTGAATTGATGTTTACTGTATGGCGAATACTCCAACTACGTTTTGCTCCATGCAGAGCATAATTCAAAGTATTCTGACAAACGACACGCACAGGAGTGCAAGCAACCTTGACTGATCCTGATCCGTCAAAAGTGTTTGTGAATACGAGGTATTGTTCGGTCTTATCGCCAACGATTTCTGTTTCCGGCAATTTTGCCAGAAGCCAGACCCGTTTCCCTTGTGCCAGACTTCCCGCTGTTTCATAGCGAACATCACCACCGATGAGATTGTCCGTAAATGCAAAAGCATCAACGTTCTGGATGATTTTGTAGGCGTCTGTGACGATGCCGAGAACGTGCCCGTCAGTGTTGCGGGTGTTAGCAACAAATCCCGGAATCTGTTCCATCGTAGTGCCGAAAACACCGTTGTTTTCAACATAAACTGGTTTCGGTTCAACGATCCAATCTAATCCCGCAAGGTGGAGCGCATCTGCGGACGTCGGAGCTTCCTGAACCATTGTACCGAGTCCGTGCCACGGCTTTTCACGTGTGTAAAACATAGTTTCAACATTTGCTGTCATTGTAAGTACTCCTTTTTTTTAGTCTTCATCCGTGTAGAAGACTTTGTAACCGTTGTATTTGAAGTTTTTAGCCAGTTTTGACGCTTCATAAAGTAATTCAGCAAACTTGCTTGCTTCTTCAGGGGAAACTGATCCAATTGCCGACCAATTCACAATCGCTTGAATAGGCTGTCTATATCCAAAATCTGCGTAGATTTCCACGTAATTGCAGAATTTCTTTTCCGGGTAAATCTGAGCCATGATGGTTTCCAGTTTTTCCTGCATCTCTTTCCTTGCTTCGCAGTACTTTTCATAGCTGATTTTTTTGATTTCGACTGAGTTTGTCATTGTAGGTTCCTTTCTCTAAGAAATCCCGGTGTATTTCCCCGCCGGGAGGGATTTGTTGATTAGATGTGCCAGAATAATTCGACCATTCTGTCCTGTTTGTTGCTGTAGATCGACAGTTCACAACCGAAGCCGGAGCGCATCGTCATGACTGCTGTTCCTTCGTCCGTCATATAGTGGAAGATCGCCATTCCGTTCACTTCCTGAGTCTTGCCGTACTGCAAAGCCTTCATGTCTTTCAGTACCTGCTGTGCAAGATAGAGAGAATCACCGTAGATGGAAACCTTGATTTCTTCCGTGTAGATGAGTTCGTCATCTTGCAGATATACGATTTTGGCTTCTTCAACAGAAGCTAAATCACTGACTGTTTCGGGAGCTTTCACGACCCAGAGGTAGGTCATGATTTTTGACTGTTTCTCAGGATCAGCATATTCAGTCATGATGCTGAATTCAACAGAGTGAGAAGTCTGCTTCAGAACACCGTGCTGTACACCGCCGTCAATGGTTTCTTCCATGATCGTGTACTTGATGTTGCCATAATCTTCTTCATGATCGATCATCATGTCTTCGGGAACGGTGTACCAAGCGTAGTAGAGAGCATCTTCGATGTTCATCACTTTGTAGGTTTCGTAGTCTTCTGAGCGGAATGTCAGGTTTTCATTGTAGTGTCCGTTACGACCAAGTTTCCAAGTGGTGTTGGTGGTTTCGGTGTTGGTGATGGTGGTGGTTGTCATTGTAGGTTATCCTTCCTGCCCGTCTTCGGTGGGCTAACCGTTGTTTTTTTATTTGATTATCTATATTATACACTATTTTTATTTTTTGTAAAGTGTTTTACAGAAATTCATTAAAATTCATTACAATTTGTAAAAATTCATATTTATACTAAATTTAACCGAACGGTTTTTCAACGGTCAGAAATTTCACTTTGCCACCAGATACTTCAATTTTTATAATCCCATACTGCTGATCCGTCTGCCGGATCTGTTCTAAAGCCTGTCGAAAGAAACCTATAATCTCGTCATCAGTACAATCTTTCAAAGATTTTCCAATCACTTCCATACCTCATAGATTAAAATAAGCATGAGACTGACAAGCAATACAAAGAAGCCAACTGCTACAGTCTCAATCATCTTTCGACTCCCGGATAACCCTGATCAATAATGCCCATGTAAACGCGGCGAAAAAGCCGAATATGCCAATCCCGAAGATGTAAAGAACTGCAATAAAAATAAGTCTAAGAATTTCAATCATTTTTTTCTCCGTAAGAACAATAATCCCCACCAAACCAGATGACGCTTCGATTCCGATGCTCTGGACAACTACACCTGTATCCGTCCTGTCTGTCATCAACTGATTCAGAAAATCGGCACTCTCTGCAATGCACAATTTTCATATCTTCCACCGTCTGCCTGATAAAACTCGTCCACCGATGACAGCAATGATGCTCCTGATCGTACTCTTTGCAAGGATGTTCTCCTCTTGCACACCACTCATAATTCTGTTTCACAGGTCATTCCTTTTCAGTTTACGGAACTCGAACTGCGGATACTCAGACCGGACGAAATCCCACTTCAAGCGGAATACGTCAGTTTCAACACCTTTCGTATCTTCCACGATAACTTTATGCTCAACGTTGTCCACATACTGAAAATCAGCGACATAGTATCTGCTCTTGACCTTTTGCCCAGTTTCTGGATCAACATATCCTCGAAATATCTGGAACTCAGGCTGGAGCTTCAAGTCTGAAATCATAGGTGGATCAGTTTTCAACATCATTTTCAGTTGTATGTATCGCTCCGCTTCGAGCTTGCTCGCGAAATGAATACCGTCAATCGTTGTTTTTCTGCTGTGAAATTTCGTCATACAATTCATCTCCTGTAAACAATTTCGGCTGTTTCTTTCTGGTTTCTTTGTGATGTTCCACATCGTATCTGAGATGACAAGGCGCACACATTGCTTTGAGGTTCTCCGGTCTGCAGTCCATCGGATCGTGATTCAAATGTGCTACAGTCAGTGTCCTCCTATGCGTGTCAAACTGCTCGCCCGGAAGTCGGCATTGTTTTCCACAAACTTCGCACTTCCATCCGACTGACTCTTTTTTCTTTTGCGAAATCTGTTTCCAGTCTGCCGGATAGTCTTTCCAATCAACAGGCATCTTTCACCTTCATCCCGTATACTGGATATTTTTCGAGATCGACCGCATCATAGTCGTAACTGATGTCTTTGTATGGCTTTATCGTAATCATCGCAAAGTCATTTTCCTCGTCCTCGTAGTAATCACAGACAAGCCCCCATTGCTTTCGGTTTGCGTTCCAGACAGGCTCACCGATCATATTTTTCAATTGTTCCATTTTCAAAGGTCTGTCATCGAGCCGAGGATCTTTCTTCTCAATATGACAACCACAATTCTGAATAAGATAACTAAGCTCGTCATAGGATTCATCGACCCCGTAAAAATAGTCTTTGTTACTACTCAGTTTCACAGCTCCATCTTTTACAGAAACAATATGTGCTATATTCAAAGCAAGCGGAATCTCATCTACATGAACTTCGATAAAATGCGGATACATCAGAAAAACTCCTCCTTACATCTGGTGTTCCATGCCCTGACTGCTCTTTTCGTATCGTCCAAATAAAATGCTGTCATAGCATGACATTGTTTACATATAACGGCAAAAGCAGCCATTTCACCGCTATCACTATCACTTATTATTTCGCCTTCACCACCACAGAACGGACAACATCGAATTTTCGTTTTTGGCTCCATTACACATCTCCTTCTTTTCTATGATTTGATAAATCTGTAGAAAAACCATCAGGGTATCTGGCTTTTAACTTATCAATATTCATTCTCATAATCTCATCCAATGACCAACCAAAACTGTGGCAAATCATTGTTACATACCACATGACATCGCCGAGTTCTTTTTTAGCGTGATCCTCGTCGAGCGGTTTGTTATGGAAGAACCACTTCTTCATCATATCCAGAAACTCACCCGATTCTCCGGCAAGCCCAAGACAGCCATTCAGGATGCCGCCTGTATCGATTCGTCCATCGAACATAAATCCTTCCAGCCTTTCAGTAGACTTTCCGTCATTCGTCCTCATTGTTAATTTCTGGTATTCACTTCCTGTCATATCAATCTCCTTCCCAAATGCCGTCAGGTCGTATTCTTGCAAGTGCTACAAGCTGTAACAACGGTCTAACAGCATTGGCTGCAGTGGATTCCCAGTAGTCATCATTCGGACCTTCTCCATCAATCCACTTACCGTCTTTTGAGTACTTTTCTGTGATTCGTAGAATCATATCTCTAAGCATCGGAATTGATTCGGCACCTGTTTTTCCATAAATCCCTCTAATACCGAGATTCCGAGGCTCTTCTTCTTCATAATCGTCTTCCGTTTTCCCGAAGAATCGAGAGTCGCTCTCAGTCGCGTCATAATAATACCCACTATAGTTATACGTGATATTCAGCCATGCTTCTGCTGTACCACCTATCTGATACATCCCGCCATGCATTTGATGTGGTTCTTCAAATACTATTGTTGTACCCATGATCGGGTCTTTCAGCTCAATATCGTAACTCATTCTCCCCTCACTTCTCTCAAGACTGCGATCAATCTCTTCATCAACGGTTCGTTTTTCACATCTGAAACACAATCACCGTTGTCTAACGTTTCAGCCGATTTTTGAAAATCACGATATTCCCGGAGATAGTGGATCGCATCATCTTTGATTCCAGACCTTGCGCTACCTTCCAACGCAATAATCACTTCATCGAGCGTCTTCATCGGTCACCCCATCGCTTGCCACTTCATCGGCATATCCACTGTTGTATCCTGAGTATTTACAGAGTTTCTCAAAAGCATGGACGATTCTTCTCAACTACAGCATGGAATCAATCTCATCGTCATTGCGAATCGTACTGAACAGATTCATATCGATCATCTCAGCGACAGCACGCGCTTCGCCTTCTGTTAAGTCAAGCGTCTTCATCTTCACCTCGTCATCTCCGCTCCGCAATGGGGACAATAATTATATAAACTTCCGATTATTTGGAATCTGCACTCTGAGCAATGGTACTGAACGTAAATTCCACCATCATGCCAGACTCTTTCAGTATCATAAATCCACTTTCCCTTTTTCCGCTCTGGCTCTGCGGATGGCAATCCAAGTAGTGTTTCTACTTGAACGACATCGAATGCTTCACCTTCTATCACAATTTTATAAGATTCTTTCAACGCCAATTCTCTTGAAATCAAATCATCCATTCTCTTCACCTCTCATATCCGCACCGCAGTTCGGGCACGCTACCCACTGATGACCATCTGTGTAATCTCTGTTGTAGCTTGGTGCTTCGATACCGTATACGTGGATTCCCTTCCCACACTCAGAGCATTTCCAAACAGGGTCGCCACCGGGCGTGGCATATCCGTAAACTTCTATCCACTTGCCAGTCTTCCGTTCCGGCTCTGCGGATGGGATGTTTTCAATTTCATCAACAATGGCATCTATAAAAAGCATTTCGTTTTTCAGCTTTTCAGACAAATCTAATACTGCATCAACTGCATCTTGTCTGCTGATAAGGTCACTCATGTCTTTCACTCCAATCGAGTTTCGCTCCGCATCGTGAACAGTACTCAACAGGACTGCCCCATGCCGTGCTATGAAAATACTGTCCGCACTCAGAGCATTTGAACACGTTCGGTTTTTCCACCGTTTCCATCTTCGCTGTCCGATCTTTTTTCTTTTCACAAACCGCACACGTTGCATCATAAGCAAAAACCTTCATTAGTGTTCGTACATCTGTACCCATTGCCCTGTTCCATGCAGTAATAACTTCGGTTAACGTGTCGTAAATTGCAGTCTTGGTTCCGCATTCTTCACAGCAAATATAGTAACCATGCGTTTCCGCGTTTCCTATCATGTGGGAAAATGCCTCGCTTCCGCAACCGCACCGCGAAAGTTTCAATTCGTCAGTCATTCTTCGCTCCTCATCTCCGATCCACATGAAGGACAGTACGGATAGTTGTCGTAAAAATACAACAATGGAGTTGTATGATATTTTCCGCAGACTGAGCATTTCGCTTGCTGTAAATCTTCTATCAGTCCATGATGAACAGATCGTTCAAGCCATTTTCCTTTCTTCCGCTCAATCTCTATCCGCTCTGCTCTATGGTTCCACTTAGCTACCACCATGTTCGGCGTGTTGCTGAATAACTTGGCATCACAATCCTTGCACCGCACAACGTATTGTGTAAACTTTCCACGCATCGTATATGTTGTCAAATTCGCGCTCCCGCAAAATGGGCATGGCTTTAAACATTCGGTCATACCTTCTCCCTTCGTAATCCCCAACCTATCTCTCTGGCAACCACCCGCCATCCATCAGGATCCACCATCCAGTCGTCATCGTCGTGATAGCCCCAATGGTCACCGTCCCATGTTACGAGGTCACATCTCCATAACCCGCGGTCTTCTGGATGGACGAAGCCTGTGTCTATGTAACGGAGACGGTAGTAATTACCTTCGATCAAACGGACTGTATTCTTCATTCACCACTCTGTAATAAAATGCCGCGCCGATCCCTCCACGGCATACATAAACAAATTTGATTACTAATAGGTGACAAAAAAGAAAATAACAGGGGATTCTCCTTTCTTTCGTTTCGGTCAGGCGCGGTACATCCGCACGACCTGTCTAATAAACTTCCCGCCATGCTCGGAGTGATGGCGGCTCGATAAAACACAATCACTGAGCGTCCAACTCAATGTAATTGTTTCTTTTCCCTCTTCGCATCGCTCTTTCGACTTCGACCCCTCTGACTTGTTTTTCGGGGATCTGTGTAAAATAAACGGCTAAAGAACCTAATAACTCTAATGCTCCTTTTTCGCCGACGTTTCTGATTCTCGCCTCAAGTATTCGTTTATAATCGTCTCGAATTCGTTCTTCAGTTTCACAATCATTTAATACTTTGCTTATTGATTCATAAAATACGGTGTTTTGCTCAAGACTTCTTTCCAATAATTTCTGCCCGAAGACGATTTCATTCACAGTCTGCATGATTCCTCCATTGTCACGAGGGTTTCTTCCGGTTCTCTCTCCCAATCTTCCAGACCATCGAAAGTCCATGACGGACAGTGCGTCCGTTCCGGATTCCTGACCAGTTCAGCGTAATATTCTTTCCAACCCAAAGCAAACGCTTTCCCGTAACAAAATCCATCTGTATGGCAATACCACGCACAATTTTTACAAGTATTCATCTCATCATTCCTTTCTTAATCAATATTCCAACCTTCAACACGTCTTCGCACCATCCAGTCAGGTTCTTCATAACCGATTTTTTGGGGTTTTGGTAATTCTGGTCTTTTCTCTGGATCAGTAAAAAGACCTGTTGCTTGCCTGATTTCGCCGATTGTTTTCAATGTGCCTTTCGGCAACGCTTCTTTGCTATACCGCCGATCAGAAACATCACGATAGGAGCGCATGAAATTGCTTTGTATAACCGTGTCGAGTGTGGAGCTTTCAACACTATTCCACTCAAGCAATTGCCGTGGTGTCACGAGCTTTTTAACATCATCCGGCAGTTTCTCCCAAGCAGACCTTGCACCTTTCAGTGTTTCTGGACTTTCCTGCGCTTCAGGTAAGCTATTCTTGATCGTCAACCATGCTTCCGTTTCACTCATGCGTTCGCCGTAGATGATGTCGTGCATCTTCCGTCTGACCTTCGCTACATTCGGGCGAAACTCTGAAGCGTCAGTCTGAATCATTGCCATCACAGCTGTATTGACCAGCTCATAAGGGTCTTCCGCAAATGCTGACGCCCACAACTTTATCGCTGCGCTTGTATTCTTGAAAGGTTGCCAATTCGTTTCAAGCATGGCAATGATTTGTGTTGCCTGAATGTCATTCATACGATCCCCATTTCCTCAAGCATTTCGTAAGCTGTCTTATTTTGCGGTTTCGGCTGAACCACTCCTTTTCCAGAACTACCACCAAGTGAAATATCTCTCGCTGTCGTAAATACAGAACCCGGAGCGCTGATTGTGATTCTTCCTTCTCGCCGAATCTTTTGAACAGCCGTTTGCATTTGCTGAACAGTTATTCCTGCCTCTCGGAAATTCTTCAGATCATTCACCCAACGTCCGAACTGATTTCCAATAGGATACAATCCAGAAGCTCTGTAAAACGCTTCTGCAAGCTCCGCATTTTCTTTCGCAAACTTCCAAAAATCATGGTCATTTGGGGTCAGTTTTGGTTTTTCTGGAGCGGAAACGTGCGCTTCAGCGCAAATATTAAATTCTTCATTCTTACTTCTTAATTCTTTATTCTTAATTCTTAATAAAACATTTGCTTCTTTTGCTTCATTTTGCTTACAATTGCTATCATTTGCTTGCAATTGCTTTGATTTTTTCAGCCCACCAATGCGACCTGCTTCAGCTCTTGCACTGGATATTTTCGCATTGTGCTCTGCGTCTTGTTTCATCTGCCTCAGAGCCATAGAGTACAATAGCTTTTCGTTTCCGCTTTGCACTTCGGTTTCTCCGGTGTCTGCATACTTACAGATTGACTTTATAAACCGTCCTGCTTCGGCATCCGAAAGCTCTTGTAATCCTTCGCCCCAAATCGTATAAAACTTGAACCAAATCATTTTTTACTCAGCTTTCTAAAAATTGGAGCGTTGCTCGGTTACGCTCCTTTGTGTTGGGTATATTGGTTACAATCGTGGAGAATGGTGTCGAAATCGGATTACCGAGCATCTCCGATTTTTACTGAATATTTTCTAATTTTTCTTGAGCAATCTTTTTCTCAGTCAGGATTTTATTAACTGCGGAGAGTTTCATCAAAACTTCATCTCTGACGACATTAGGATCGGAAAGACGTTGTTTATATGCTTTCCACATCCCCGCAAGCTGACCGACTGACCGCTTTCCCATTTTCACGACTGTGCCATCTGAGTTCGTTGTGTCAATATCACAAGCAAATTCGAGAGTAATGTCTTGCAATGGGATGGTAGTTCCGTCGATAATAACTACTGATTTTTCTGACCAATCGTGCAGGAAAGCAACTTCATCAAATTGTTTCTTCTGCGGTTTTGGCTGTTGCTGCGTCTGCGGAATAGTTGTGTATTCTGCTTCGATGTATTCCGGCTGTTGTTCCGTTGCAACACTTCCACGATCCATGTCCTCAATGTCTTGCGTGTAATACTCGCTGAGGTTGCAAGCAATAAGTGTTGCACCAACATAGGCGCGTTTCTGTGCCATCTTCTGAAACGTGTTCACCTGCTCGGCTGTGTCCATGTTTTTCTTTACGCCGATTTCCTGACCTGTAATTTTCGGGTCTTTCGATCCGAAAGTTGCACCGCATCCACCTGTCTTTGTCCAACAGTAATAACCATCGTTATTCTTGCTTTTACGGAGCGGTTGACCGCAATTCGGACAGCTCAGTTCCGCACTGCGATAACGGTATTTCTTTTCCCATGAATTACATGATGCGTCGCAGGATGCGACAAATTCTCCCGCACGGTAGAGATCGCACCGATACTCAAAATAGAAAAATGGCTCGTTATCGGGATTTCCTTCACCCGTCCAATTCATAATCTTATCAACACAAACAAATTTCGGTGTCAATCCAAAGAGTGAACAGATTTTTTCCGCTCCGGGTTTCAGTAGAGACGGTTTCGACACTCCCGGAACTTTGCCATAATCGACATCTTTTGTAAGGCAGTCCGCTGTGTACTTGCGAACCATCTCAAATTTTTCTTTCGCTTCGCTAATCCCGACCACGGGAGCAATATACAGGTTTTGGTTGTTTACAACCATCATTTCATTTGTTTCCATCTCATCCTCTGATTTCTTTTTTTGCAAGTAAAAGTTCGATCAACATCTCTTTCGGCATACTGTTGTATGCTTCTCGCTCCAAAACATCCAGCTCTTTATTTATGCAGTCTTCAATAAATTTCGTTGCCGAAATATTCTGCGAAGAGCAGTATTTCTTTATCTTTTTAGCAATTTCCGCTGAAATATGAGCGGTCAAAGTTCCGTCTTTTGATACTGTGTCACGATAAGTTTCTCTTTTATTCATTTTTTGTGGTATACTCCTATATGTCATTGTAGGTAAGCCTTTTCAGCTTCGTGGTGGTTGCTGTTGAGGCTTCCTTCTTTTTTATGCCAATGCCACCAAAACCTTTCAGTTGCATCAGCTTTCCCGTACATCCCGATCATCCTTCGGTACAACCAAGCATGGAATCCTTCGAGCTTCACGGAAACAATCCCACGCTGATACATGATGCTTTCTGCTGTTACACCTTCGCAACGCACCGCAGGAGTCATAACAAACTCCCAATCACGAATACCATCGGAATCCAGATCAGCGCTGCCAGAACCGCAACCGCAATTTCTTCCGGCTCCCAGTTTTTCGGTTCATGCTTTTCCTTGTAATTCAGATCAATCATTTCACCTCCATCAAAACTATATCTTCCATGCTTACACGATAACGTCCTGTTCCAGTTATCGGACTTTCATAGTTATTCGTTTTGAATAAGATCTCACACCAACCATTTTCATAATTGATGTCATAGATCTCATGTCCATTCCAAAACGCCTTAATCATCACACCTCTTTTCTACCATCCGTAAATGTTTTGAAAACTGTCAGAACCATTTACGAAAAAATCCATCTCGCTTTCTGCTTGTTCGGGCGTGATCTCTCCTCTTTCGATCTGTTCCCGAAGTTCCGCATCAAATTCTTCCTTCGTCATACTCATCTCCTTTGCCTGAAAAAAACTCGAACCAATTGACTTTGTATAAGTTTCCGAGTTTTTTTGCGTTCTTGACAGTCGGATACCGCACACCGTTTTCGTATAAGCTCAAAGTCGCTGTGTCGATCCCTGTCGCCACTTCTACATCCATTTGTGTCAAACCTTGTGATTTTCGTAATTTCAATAAATAATTCATCAACCCTCCTGTAAACAACTTTAATAATATTATATGCATTTTTTATAAAAAGTAAAGAGATTTACATATTTTTATGATTTCTAAATAGTTTGATATTTGTAAAGTTTTTAGCTATAATTAAAATAAAGGGGTGATGAGATGAAGATGTTCAAGGTTTTAAGATTGAAAAAAGGTGACCGCCTAAAAGATGTTGCAAATCTGCTCGGCATAACGGAATCTGCGTATCATCATTATGAGTCAGGGAGAAGTCAGCCGGATATAGAATCACTTAAAAAACTATCTGATTACTACGGTGTGTCTATTGATACACTGACAGAAGATGTAGATTTTGAGGAGATGCCATTTGGAAGACAAATCAAAGAAAATCCGGTTCCTGTGTTTGAGGATGAGGTAATGCTGCCTATTGTAGCTTCTTTACAGTGCGGTTACGGAATGGCGGGAGAACCATACATCTACGTGGGTGAGCATAGTGTTCCAAAGTCTTTTATCAAAAAATACGGGAAAGAACTTGTTCTGAATTACGCTGTCGGCAAATCAATGATACCGACTATACGTCCGGGAGATTTGATGGTTTGTTATCCAACTGATTGGTGGGATGACGGAACTATCGTCATCATCAGCATAAATGACAGCAATACTGTCAAAAGGATTTATCACGCAGAAGATGGCGGGATCGACCTGATTCCAGATAACCCGAAATTTAAGATGATGCATTACACTCAAACCGAAATAGAGGATTACTGTATCCATGTTTTGGCTCATGTCATAACGACTATTCCGCCAGAAATTCAACCGATTCCTCGAAGACAATAAAAAACCGTTTGTCTGCGGCGTCAAACGGTTTTTTAGGAGGAGTATTTATGAAAAAACTCTGTTCTGTAAATAATTATACCATAAATAAAGAAAACCACCTTTTTTGATTGGGGTGAAGGTGGTTTTCCTCTGATGAGATGAGACTGGATAAAATGGATTTACCCTTATGAAAAGTATTATACCATGATTCCGAACATTTGCCCATTTAATAAAGGCGATAAAGTAGTCGGTTATGCCAGATATTCCGGCGGCGATGAGCAAGGACTGAAAAATACAAGCACAGACGAGCAGGATGCCGCAATTCGCCGTTTCTGTGAACAAAACGACCTCGTTTTAGTGAAGGTTTATTCCGATCCTTTTGTGAGTGGAAGGTCTACAAAAGGGCGTGAACACTACCTCGAAATGATGTCAGATTTACTTCATGGCAAGAAAAAACGAACAGACATTGCTGGGTTGATTGCATGGGATTTTGAGCGACTTCATCGAAATATGAATCAAGCTCAGTTGGATGCAGCTCGTCTTCGAATGGCAGGATATAAGATATACAGTCTTCAACAGCCTGTCATGGATAACGGGCCTTTCGCAAGAGTTATGGAAGCCATGTATTTTGCTTCTGCTCAAAACCAATCAGACATGATTTCGGCAGACGTTCGCAGAGCCTTGCAAAATAATTTCCAGAAATATAAAGTGATTCCACGGTCAAATATTCCTGACGGATGGATCGCTGTCCCTGTAGACATGGGATTTTACAGCAACGGGAAGAAGCGGACAGGATACAAGGCAGAGCCAGATCCGAACCTCGCACCGAAGATCCGCGAGGCGATAGATCAGCGGCTGCATGGTGCTACACTTGACGAGATGCGAATCATCATCGGCGGGCCGTTCGCCAACAAACAACGGGTCTACATCCAAAGGCTGATGCACAAACCTCTTTTATATGGTCAACTGACATATGGAGAAACCACCATGACGGATTATTGCGAACCTATTATTGACAAAGAAACTTTCGATAATTTGCAAATTTATAATAAATATGCACCAAAAGAACATGAGAAACCTTTGGGACATTTCAGCAAAAATCGTCCACTTTTATCCAATTTACTTTATTGTGGTGTTTGTGGGAAAAAGGCATTTCTCGATCGCAGAACAGCCAAAGGAAGACTTTACGAAACTTACTATTGCAATGATAAGCATGTCGGATTCAGGAAAGAAATTCTCGATAAACTTGTGATAGAAAAAGGAATTGAGTTACTGAGTGACGCTCAATATCAGAAAGACATTCTAAGCATCGTAGACGCGCTGAAATCGCCGTTTCCAGATGAGGTGAATAAATATAAGGTTGAAGAAGAAATCGCGAAAATCGACCGGAAAATAGCCCGTATTTCAAGTGCTATTGAAGATTCCGATGAAACTCCTGTAACTTTGGTGAAAAGGTTATCGGAACTCGAAAAGCAACGTGCAGAATTTGCACAATCCTTACAGATAGTTGATGATTCCGAATCTCACGGCAAAATTATAGAAGAATGTGACCGCATCAGAACCTCAATTCTTCAAGTCCTTGAAAATGAAAAGAGCAGTACGGATGAACTCCGCAATGCTCTTTCATTGTTCGTCCACTCAGTCGTGATCTATCCAGAAGCAAAAGTTTTGATACGGCATACTTTACCCGGATTTGCTACAGTTGCGAGTACCACGAGCGGTGAAGTTACAGCGCCCCCGCGCGAAGTTTTCAGATACTCACAACTTTTTGAGAGCTGGTGTACTGCATAAAAAAAGTACCTGAATCGACCTCAGGTACTTGCACAGATGTTGATGTAAGGGCAAAGACATCTACATCAAGTGGCGACTGGTGGACTCGAACCACCGAAGAGCGTTGCCCATCTGATTTACAGTCAGACCCCTTTGCCGCTCGGGACAAATCGCCGTAAAGCGACACTTTTAGGGAAAGGAAAGTCTCGCTGAACCTTGATGATATAAATCCCGCTGAAGCGAGCACACGGCTTGAAGCCGAATTTCATCATCTACATTTATTATATTACAACTCTTTTGCCCATTCCCGCATAAACTCTGAAATCGGCAAACCTTCCTTTTTCGCTGCTCGTGCTATCTTCGCATGGGTCTGACGATCCACGCCGATCATAATCCGCTTGCTTTCTGGCGGTTTCTCATGGTACACATTTTCTCCAAGCAATGCACGTGCCTGTTCATCCTCGACTGGTTCAATATATTGGCCGATTTGCAGAAACCATTCCCGTTCTCGTGTTCGTTTCCTGTACAAAATTCCGATACCAACATCAGCGATTTTTTCGGAAGTTTCCGTATCATATAATTTTGATCCGATCCGTTTTTTCATATGTATTCCTTATTATTCAAATCTTCTTCAATCTGGTCAACGATGTGTTTGCACTCATTTTCTACAAAATACAAAGAACGAGGTCGGTGAAACGTTCCCATTCTTTTGAATAGATTTTTCACCGTATTGTACTGTTCTTCGTTGTCTCGCCAATATTCCAAGCCGGATTCTACGTCAAACCCATCAGGAAAATGCATGCAGTCAAATCCGATCCACCATTTATCAGGGTCATCCTGTTTCCAAAGATAGGCTTCATTGTAAGTGATCCCGCCATGGCACTCGATCTCTTTTGTGTTGTAGGCGACTCCCCGCTTAAGCCCGACATAGCCGCACCTGTAGCACATCGGCATAAAAAGGATCACACAGGGATAGCCTTTGTACTCGAAACGTTCTTCCACTATAGGATCAACCATTGTTATACCTCTTTCGTTGTATGCAATTGTAATTCAGATTCTACAGACCGTACAGCTTCTGTTCTTTACCGCCGTCTCTTCAGAATTGCCCTGATGACGGTGTCGCTGATGTGCAATGGGCGGTATGGTGGTTCATCTACATACCCCTCAATTCCGACGCAGATGTATTCCGGCGGGTTATAGTAGTCGCCACGATAGCTTTCACGCCAGTCCAGATTATTATCAAGCCATCCTTCAAATCGTCCCAGTGCCTTGCTGATGGTCGGGTCATCCCCGTCCCCGGAATGGCACATGCCCCATGTTTCAGCATATTCTCGGTCCTTCCACGGATCTTCGATGACTTCGCCCTTTTCATTCACGCGGCGGCAGGCGGTGACTTTTTCGGTCTCATCGTCATAGTCAAACTCGATGATCTGCAGAATTTCCGGATTTTCCAGATGGCCTTCAGTATCCACTTCCAGATCAGACGGATCGAAGTAAATGTCGTAATACTTTTCCATTTTGTACTCCTTACTCCAAGCATAACATCACATATAAAGCACACCAGTCGATTTCATCCAGCGGATTGTATCGAATCGTATTGAGCAATAATTCGCCGTAAGTTGCGAACAGCTTATCATTCTCGTTGTACTCAACAACGTCATCAAAATCAACCGCAATCAAACCTTGCTTGATTTCTTCACGAATTTGGAAAAACTCGGTGAGCAGTCCGCCAGTGAAATCGTACTTCGGCGTTAACTCGAACCGCTCAATGTCCTTCACAGACAGCTCGTGATCATAGTAAACGATGTCCCACGGCTTGTAGTTGAATTTCCGGTAATCAGGATAGACGACGGTGTTGCCATCCATCCGTTCGATGCGTTTTGCTCCAGAGGGAATCGTCCCAAGGTCGGCAGGTCTTCTTGTGCAAAGATAACCAAATTCAGTATTTGTCATTGTAGTCTCCTTTCTTGCTTTCAGACGCCTTGAGTATCACTTTGTTTTCTTTTTAGGAACTGCAATGAGTGAAGTCAAAGGAAATCCCATAATAGAACCAGTGTGTACTCTATAGAAATAATATTTTTCAGCCATATCAGGAGCGTATTTCGCAACCTTCCTGTTTTCATTTATATATTCGGTAATCTTATACCCATTGTAGAGTGACCCAATCGGTGGTTTTGATTTTTCTAAACTGTAATAGTAAGAAATCGGTCTGCCTTTTATGTCCTCACCGAAATCAACACGTATGGATTTTGTCTTTGTCATTGCAGTTCTCCTTTCATGCTTGTAAAATCAGATCAATGATTGAAGGCATATGTTTTCCATGTCTTCGAACACCACGATCATGTTCCCTGTTGATGTAATCTTGATAACGGCTCACAATCTTATCAGGAACAGTAATCCCGTATTCTTTGCATCGATCCAAAGCCCACTGTGTCGCGTAGAACTCAGATTCGCATCGGCGCATCCAACTCTTTGTTGTTTCGATGTGACCGATTTCATGGAGAAGATCGAATGTTGCCCGGATACTGTTCTTCGGAAACCATTTGCAAATCTTGCGTTCCTTCACGTGAGCGTGCATCCGGCAGCGGCAACTGGATTGAGAATCTAATTTGATCCTGTATCGCTTGATTACTTCGTTTTGAATGTCATTGTAGGTCATTGTAGTTTCCTTTCTCATGATTGACTCAGACCTCGTCAAAAGGTCTATAGTTTGATGATAATTTCGTATTCGGATGTCCACTCTGATCCGAGCACGTTTTTCTTGTCGTTCTCAATGTATTTTTCTGCGCCTTTGATAGTCTTCCAACCTGTCAATTTCCTCGGTTTAGGATTTATTCTGATCTTCGTTTCGTTTTCGATAGAAATATACGTTCGTTCGCCACGGCATCCTGCTTTTTCCACAATCTTGTGAGTTCCATTCATTGTTGTAATTTTTACGAGGTATCCCATTGCAAGCTCCTTTCTCCCGGTGTATTGCCCCGCCGGGAGGGCTGTTGTGGTTAGTTATGCAGGAAGTAGATCCATTCGCCGTTGTTTTTGGTCATGGTGTATTTTTCGCCAAGGTATTCGACCGACCAGCATTCAACGTGAATCCCTTCTTTTGAAAATCCGTCATATTTCTGAAGAACAACTCCATCATTGAGGATCATTTCACAAGTTGCTTTTTCTGCTGCGTTCATTGTAGGCATCTCCTTTGTTTTATTTTTTATCTTAACTTAATTATATACAAATGTATACATTTGTCAAGTTGATTTATATAATTGAGTATTATCAATTTAAAAAAAAGACGATCCGTATTTCAGGATCGTCCATGACAGTCATTCGGAATTTCCGAGCATGTCAGAATTTCCGACAGGTTCACTCAAGCACGGTCAGTCTTTCAATCGTCCTGTTATAGAGCTTCGGATTCAGCACCTTCAGAGCATCCATAAGCTCCCCGAAGATTGACCATACCTTCTTCGACTCTTTTCCACGAACTGCCGAGTAAAACTCGGTAGTACCATAGTCGCCTACGACTATATCAACCGCTTTCCGAGGTTCAGAATCTGCCGACATCATAAGCCTCCAGTCGTTGCTATTGTCAGCACTGATGTGATCGAGGATCGTGTAAAAGACTGCCAATTTTTCACAAGTGGAGAAATTCTTCGGCAGCGTGTTCTGACACTCATCAATGGCTTCTAATAGCTCTTTTTCGGTAAACATCTTACATACTTTTCAGCTTGCTGAGAGCTTGCGACATAACGTCACGCACGTCCTGAGATGATGCTTCGTTCATCAGGGTTTCAAGCTCCCGTATCATACTTGCTTTGCTGTCATCCCGACTGTATCGCCGACCAGAATATCCGTCATAATATCGACTATAAGACCTTCCGTCAGAAGTATATCTTCCCATGCTGTCACGCCGTCTTGCTCCGCTGTAACCATCGTTGGAATAACCGCTGTCTTCCATTGCCATGATCGTTACAAGCGACTTGATTGAGTGCGTGAGTTTATCAACAACATCAAGATCACCCGCTGACAGTTCTCCTTTTTTTACAAGGTCTTCCAGTTCTTCGCAAAGCATATCTTTGAGGTCATACATAGCGTGCATATGCACCCCCTTACGCAGCCGGAGTCACAGGATTCGCAACGGTATAAGCCGGGATCGGATACGGTGCTACACGATTGACAATGTACTGCGTCTGAGCTGTGTTGTCAGCGATCAACTGAGCAGTCTGTGCAGTCTGTGATGCAGCGAGATTGAGCATATTGTTCTGATTCTGCAGAGCGATGTTCTGAGCTTTCAGAGCGTCAATCTCCTGCTGGCACATCTTGTCGAGGATAGCCTGAGTCTGCTGTTGGATCGCAAGACGGGTCGCCGCACCTTCGTTCTGGACGATGTTTTGGGTCTGGCAGGTCGCAAGACGATTATCACAACAGCATTGTGCAAGCTGTGACTGCACTCCGCTGAATCCCTGTGACATCGCAGTCTGCGAAGCAAAACTGCGTTCGAGGTCTGCCATCTGTGCGTTTGTAATGGATGCGTTCACTCCCGCAAATCCACCGCAGAGAGCAGTCTGAACGTCCCCGAAACCGCTCGTGATGCTGTTCTGGATTCCAGTAATGGAAGTGTTCAGCATCTGGTCACGGAAACCACCACCGATTTGTTCGCTCTGATTCATCCATGGATAAAGGCTGTTCATACCCCCATTGTTGCCCCATCCACCACCGTTGAACATAAACAGGAACAAAATGATGATCCACCATAATCCCCCATCTGCTCCAAAACCACTATAAGACCTGTTTCCAGTAACTGCCGCAATATCGGCAGGTGTCATACTTTCTGAAGTCAATGACATTTTTAGAAATTCCCCCTCTTTTTTATACTAATTTCTAAAAAACTCTGCGCAAAAGTTCTTGAAATTCGCTCGCTTTCTGGCTCAGCGCATTGAACTGAGCCTGTGACATCCTTCCGCTTTGCAAAAGTTGCTCCACCATCTGCCGAGGATCTCCCCGAAACTGATTGCGGAACTGATTGAAGCGGTCAATCATACTAATCGGATTGTTTTGATTTAGTTGTTGGTACAGATTGTTTGGCATCTTTCAACTCCGCAATTCTCTTTTCAAATTCTTCTCGTGTGACGTATTCCGCTTGTGGAGTGGTTGTTGCATTTTTTGCAACAACTCGCTCCGTATAGTCAAACGTCCTCAACGGCATCGGCATCCCCGAAGCGTCAGAAGATTTTATGTAAAATACGTTATCTTCGGAATCCATCAACAGAACAGATTGTCCCGAAGTGACAAGGTAGCTCTTTGCTCCTGCTTCTCCCTGTACCCAAATGATGGACGAATTGCTCTGTTGTTGTGCGGTTGGTTGAAACTGCTGTCCGCTTTGTATCCACGGATATGTGTTATAATTGTATGGTATCACTCTTCCCTCTCAAAGTAGAAAAGAGGGACTTTATCGCCAGAATCCCACGCATCAATGTATTCCCCCTCATTTATACATACAACGTGACTTCCAGTTCCGGCGATAAATGTTCCTCTTTCATGGTCTTTACAGAAATCCTTTATCGTATAGCAATACGGACAGGAGTCCTGTAAACGATGAAAGCGCCACCCCCTATCAATGAGATATGCCCCCCAGACATCATTACTGGAAGGCATATCCGACATCATATACCCTTGCAAGCAAAGGTCAAGATAGATTTTTTCCCATGACTGTCCTGTAGCAAGACAGATCGCTCTTACTGTGCAGTCGCCGACATTCTTTCCGCTCGGGTTCGGGTTCTCCTCTTTGAATCTATTGGTTATCAAGGATCTGACAATCTCCGTCATTTACAGCGACCCAGTATTTAGCTGGTTCAGGATAGCACTCACAATATGTATAGCCTAACCTCTGTGTCGTTTTTCCGGTGAATGTCAGTTTTGTCCCGTAAGGAAAGACCGTCTGCCGTTTGTCGAAATTCAACGACCATCCCCACGCTCCCGCAGGAGCAACGATTTCTACATTCCTACCAAGCGAATCAGCACCTTTCAAAGACGGTTTCAGCGGTTTAGGAGCAACCACTGAGTCATCAACAGAATGAAGAACGCTCATCGGGTCAAATGGTTTTCCGCTTGCATCTCGGATCTCAAAGTGTAGATGTGGGCCAGTAGAATTTCCTGTGCTGTCAGAATATCCAATGACCTGACCACGCTCTACACTTTGACCAACATTGACCGTCGCTTTTTCAAGATGCTCATAAATCGTAACGTTACCGTCAGGATGCTTTATGAAAACGCAATTACCGTAACCGCCATCCTTCCATCCTGCGAAGAAAACCTGACCGGATTCGCTCGCAAGTATCGGAGTCCCGCTCGGACACAGGAAGTCAATACCTGTATGATTCTGGTTATACTCAGTCTTCCCGAATCTCTGCGAAATTCCATAATCTCCCTTAAATGGCTGTCGATAATTCATTCCACCTCTGGCTCGATTTCGTTCTTGCTCCACCATGATACGAGCTGGATCGCATACTTGATAGCTTCAAAGTCGTTCACATTCAAACTTCTGGACAGTCTTTTCAACCGTCTCCGCTCATCCTCTTTCAGATGGAGCATAACCGTGTATGTTCCATCATCATTTTTGCGTATATTCTTCATTGCTCAACTTCAGGAAGTCCCGCAAGACTTGTAAGCATACTCAGAATAGCCGCAAGGATTGAAGCAGAAGCAACCATTTTCCAATCAACAGACGAAAGAACTGCGCTCGAACCGATTGTAGCAATCGCAGCCTGTGCGAAAGTCTTCAACGCTCTAATTCCGGCAGCCGCCCACCATTTCGGATTACTCAAGTTGCTCATTTGCCCCCCTTCAGCTCATCAATGCGAGTGAAAGCCGCCTTTATATCTCTTTCGATAAGCGATATACGCTCTGCGAAATTGTTGTGTAGTTGGACTTTCACGCTCAATACATCTATCTTTTCAGATAGATTTTTGATCCGTTCTTCATTCACGGCGTCCCTTGTATTGGACGTAACAATGATAGAAATGATTGTTGGGATTGCGACACAGAGTCCGCTTATCAAAGCGGTAACGATGGCGGCGTTCATTGCCCCACCTCACTTTTAAGTATAGCAGTTTTCATTTTTTGGAAAGATCCTTTCATCACCGAAAACGGTCTACTCGTCACATAATCCAGTTATTCCGTGACTCCATGCTCAAAGCACTTCGTCAATTCGGGAATCGGAAACCCTTTTTCCGTATACGTCATCACCGTATGAACGGGAACGTCAGAAATGACCGCTGAGCCGCATTTCAGATAAAAAGCGGACTCGGCTGACGCTCTATCCTGATATGCTTCCTGCGGTAAAAAGGCAGGAGTACCGTTTGTTGTTTGAATCTCTTGAATGATATAAGCCATAGTAGTCTCCTTTGGTTATGAATTGAGATTGTTCAATGCATCTGCAAAGCTCAGAGCCGTGCAGTTCGTTCCGACTTTGATCGCATCACCTGCAGCAATTGATGCTGTGGAGTAGAACAGCGAATTGCCGACCATGAAATACTTCCCGCTCGCGATATTCGCGTTCGCGATCATATCGTCTTCGGTCGGCTTAGTCAGCTTCTCGATGAAGAGCTTCGTGTCAGCTCGATATTCGACATTTACGATGCTTCCTACATCAGTCCATATTACATTGTCACCAAGCAGTGTTGAAAGCGTGGACGGATCGAGCTGAACAACGAGCGGAGTAGCCATTTTATAAGCGACTTGTGTGTAATTGTTTGTAAGCCACGTTAAAAGTCCTGCTTGATCTACTGTCGCAAGTTCGGAAGTAGGTACCACAAAATACCATTCATTTTGTTGCAAAACCATTCGTCCTGCGGTACCGCTTGGAATATTTTTAGAAAAGCGGTTGGATATTGATATTGTTGAGTTTACGTTAGATGTTTGCAAGAATGCTTCGGGAAAATTATTATCGGATAACCTTGCTCTGCCAACAGTTGCTGATGCACTTGTCGAATTTAATGCACATGATATAACATCAGTACCCTCAAAAAAGAAATAATCCACCACCATTTCCCCTGTCAGCACATCGAGCGTCCCACCGTAGCGTGTGCCGTCGAGGTCGATGGTGACAACATACGCCTCGCCTATTGACAGTTTGGACAAAATAGTACTTTGGCTTTCCGTATCTGTAAGGTCAGAGATATAAAAAGCCAAATAACTAACACCTTCTGGGGCGGTAACAGTCACATATAAAGCGTCAGAAATGTTTACATAATTGCTCACGGAAACGTTATTGGCTGGAACATCTGATGTAAACCCGTATCTCCAACGACACGAGACTCCAGTTTTCCTCGCGGAATACGTTTTCCCTGAAACCACAGGGATATAGGCAACCTTGTAAGTAGTACTGCTAACTATTTTCTGGGGACTTGTGCCGCTAATATATCCGTCTATTGTATTGAAAGAAATGTCCTCTCCGACTCTATAAATATTCGCCTGAGTATGACCGCTGATCGCCCTGACATTGTCAGGAGCAGGGTCACCAGAGCCGGACTGCACAGGCTCGATGCCGATTTTCAGCGCAGAAACAGGAGCTGCTAACCCGTCTTTGAAGCTCGCTACAGCACCGAACGCCGAAGAAATGATGATGGGAGCTTTGTTGGTGTCGATATACGTCTTGTCGTAAACATCATCTGCGTTTGCCTTCTCGTCAAGAATGGAGTAAGGCTCATCATCTACGAAAATCGTGCCCCCGTTGATCGTTTCCCGCTCGGTTGTCATCGTACCTGCAAGCGTTCCGACTCTGATATCTCCGCCATCCGACAGTAAACCGAGCACAGAATTGATAGTCGCTTCTTCAATGTGCGCGATCCCGCCATAAACCACAATCCCTTTTTCACTGGGCGTCAGGCTGATTGTGGAATTAAGCCATGAATACAAAGCAGAATCTGTTTCTACTTGAATTCCAATCTTTGTGTTCGCATTTGAAAGCGCAAGACTGGTTCTGACCAACGTCAGGCTGCCACCGTCTGCAATCAATACTCCGATTGTGTCGAAAAGCGCTGCAGCGGCTCCCCCGGTCAACGTCAGAGTAACCCCGCTAATCGAAGACCCTCGAATTGTCAGCGCCGCACCTCTTTCAATAGTTATTGTGGGGTTTGGCGAGCTTGTATATCCAAGAGTGACGTCTCCTTGCAGGATCAGGTTATAGTTCTTATGACCTTGAAATGTCACCGTTTCAGTATACGTTCCTGCTTCGACGTAAATAGTGACATTCAGCGCAGGGGACTGTTTCCCTGCTGCGATCGCATCATAGATATTCCAATACGGTTTGTCCTGTGAACCATCCCTTTCTGGGAGGATTGGCACGCTGTGTGATACATAGATGGTTTTACTGTCTATAGGTGTGGCTTTTGCGTCAACATAGTCAATTATCGTACTAACATGTTCGTATTCGATTTCCAGATAATTATCGTTCCGGGATGCGGTATCATCATCGTAATAGGCTCTCGTCCCGAAATATAAATCGGTTCCCTGCTCCACGGCAGCGGCAGAATTGTCAGTGTAGTCGAAATCGAATTCGTTTTCTGTCCAGTGAGTTAATACCTTTGCCCCGATGGTTGGTGTGGTGTTAGGTGCATAAACATCTCTGTCGGACATCCATATAGTTGTGAGCATTTGACTTCCGTCATATGTGATTAGCTGCCATGTGCGGACAATCTTTTTAGCTCCCCAACGAATCCGGCATCCATAAATCGGTTCGTCATCATCGGGGAAGCCTTTGTAGTACGAATGAAATCCAGACGTTCCGTTTGCGCTGAATTCAATTTCTGCATCCGTGATCGGAATGAAATTCCGAATATTTGTCGGGGATGGGTCGCCTGATCCTTCCTGACGCGGTTTGATTTCGCTAATAATCTCAGAAATAAAAGGCACGTCTGACTCTTCTATAAGGATCGTTGTCTCTGATGTATCTGTAGTCGGCTCATAGACTCTATCATCGGATTCGACCCATTCGCCATTTTTCCGGAGATAGCCTTTTGAGTCTTCCGGCGCATCATCGGACGTTGCCATAGGCCCAAGAATTGGTTGTTGCCCCGTGTATATCCGCCCGCCATATGATGTTTCCCGCTCAGTAGTCATTGTTCCATACAAGCTGGAGTATGTAATTACTCCACCGAGCAGAGCTTCCATACCGACCGGAGCGACAATCGTGAGGTATCCAAATTCAGCCATCCCATTATTGGCAGCCTGCACACCGACTCTCATGTTACTCGGTGTTGTAACGCCTACTGGCATCAGGCAGGACAGCGAAGCATTATACAGGACAGAAATAGTACCTGTTACATCAAAAGGTACTGTAACATTGACGTGTGCCCCATTCTGCACAGTCAGACTGCTTCCAAATGCCAATGTACTATTGACTCCCGTGATATCGACTGTCGTGTTATCGATTACGACCAATTGAGCAATGTTTACCTGTCCCTGTATCAAAAATTCGATCCTCGGCATATCTTGAACTGTGACCTGTTCATCGTACGTCCCTGCGACCAGACCGATTTCGATGCTTGCTACTTCAGGTCTCGCGCCAAGTGTAAGCGCCTTCCCGATGGTTTTCAGCGGAGATCCTGATCTCCCGGTATTATCGTCGCTGCCTGTTTCAGGATTTACGACGTAATATTCCGAGATAAGAGCTGAGCTGTTGCTGTCAGGATAAATTCTTCCTGCGTTGCTCACGTACTTTTCATAAACCATTGTGCCATTGAGTGTTCCGTAGCTTATCACGCCGCCGTAATCAGCTCTCAGACCATATTGCGCATTGATGGTAATACTGAAAATATACGCGTGCGCAGAATACGAAGCATTGACTCCGATACCATTTGTCGAAGTGTTCGTTACAGTTACGATTCCGGTAGTCAGAAGCGAAGACCCGCTTGTAACATGAATTGTTCCGTTCGCAATTTCTATTTGATTCGAGATAGTGACATTTGATCCTTTCGCGATTAGGAGATCACCGGATGCAAATATGAATTTATTATTTTCTGCGGCACGGGACGAGAATCTTACGTTCGTGTTGGTGATGTTTACATCTTGCCCGAATGTCACATTTCCAAGGCATCGGATTTCAAGAGCGGGCATGTCGGTAATATTGACCGTTTCGTTGTATGTACTGCTGTGGATTTTCAGCAGGACATTTTTGTAGTTCGATTTGCTCGCCAGCTCCAGAGCTTTTGTGATTGTCTGCGCTGAATCATCACTTTCCGACAGACTCGGATTTACGGATATCTCTTTTGGTATCAGGTCTTTGCTTCCATACTCCGGGTAGACCCGACCTACTGCATTTTTTGCTACACTTCCGGTTATTTTGCCGTGTTCGATGACACCGCCGTCATAAGTAGCGAAGCCTGTGAGATTCGGAGCATCAAATACTGCTCTCTCAACATTCAGATGTGACATACCCGAGCAGGTTACTACGGTTAGCATGCCGTATTTGTTTACGTGATGGCAGTAAACATCAATATACTGCATATAAGCGGATGAATTCTTAGAGACAAAAATATTTCCTCGTTCAAATACAAGTTGAGGAATGCAGTAGAACATGGCTCCGTTGGTGATTTCCAGATACATATTAGACGCACCATAGGAATCATTACCATCTGCGAATGTTATTTTTGTCTGGTTGCTTCCGGAGAAAGACACGTTCGTATTGGATATGACCAGACTTTTTGTAAAAACAAGATCACCGCCAACTTCAAATTGGATTTCCGGCAGACAGTCTATCGTCAGTTCCTCATCGTAAGTTCCTTCCGCAATATGGATGACGAGTTTATTGACATCGTCTTGACGGGCTATTGCGAGAGCGTCTTCTATTTTCCCGTAAGGGTCAAGAATCGTCCCGG
>Ga0310690_10002707_pt1 | contig 28213 bp, 28 predicted proteins | sample AusTroGonzalo_MG_2_FD_207661 | JGI IMG/M metagenome (GOLD analysis project Ga0310690, IMG submission 207661) | Bovine rumen microbial communities from tropical cattle in Woodstock, Queensland, Australia - Gonzalo_04 (v2) (version 2) | ecosystem: Host-associated > Mammals > Digestive system >...
AGCGGAAGAAGTCGATGGTCTCGCAGGCGCTGTCGATTTCGGCTTGGAAGCAGTTCTTCGACTGGCCGAGCATGGTGGCGGCGTTGATGCGGGCGCGGTACTTGGTGGCCAGCATCTCGCCGATGCGTGCCATGATGGCGGCGCGCTCGTCCCAAGGCGTATTCTCCCAGTCGTGCTTGGCGGCTTGGGCGGCATCGATGGCCATGCGGACTTCCTTTTCGCCTACCTTGTGGTAACGGGCGATGACGTGCTTGTGGTCGTGAGGCATGACGACCTCACCCATATCGCCGGTGCGGACTTCCTGGCCGTTGATGATGGCGGGGATTTCGACGACTTCGTTCGATTGTCTTTCCAGTTCTTTCTGGAGCTCGATACGCTCCGGACTGCCCGGACGGTAAGCCTTTACCGGCTCATTGTCAGGCTTTGCAAAAGTGATCAGTGCGTTGTTCATATGTTGGATTTAAAGATTTAAAAATTCAATAGATTTAAAGATTAAGCGAGCGCAAAGATAAAAAAATTACCAGTTTTTTACCAACTCCATGATTTTTTTCACGGCATCGTCATAATCCTGGCAGCGGTAAAGTTGGGTGTGCTCGTTGGTGAGTTTGCTGAAGAGGATGGGGTACCAGCAAGGGGTGTGAAGGGCACTTTCAATCTCGTCGTCGTCGCCTTTTTTAATGTAGAACAGGTGGAGGTTCTTGCCAAACATGGCGGCTTGCATCAGTTCGGTGACGGAGCCGGGACATCCTGCCTCGTCGAAAAGGAAGATGGCATCGGTGCAACGTTCAATCATCTCTTTCTCCTTGAGAATGATTTGCTCTCCCGAGAGCTTGTCGGTGGTGAAGAAATAAGGCCCCACGTAGGCTACTTCAGGGCTGAGCATGGCGTCGCCACTGTTGAAGTCGGCAAAGAGCCTCGACGGATCCTTGAGCAGTATCGACCGATAGTCCTTGGGTATCATGTCATAGCAATCTGCCCTTCGGCGGTCGAAACGAAACGCTCCGCCGCAAAATAGATAATGCTTGGTGCTGGTCATTGGAGTGTGTTTTTGATGCTACTCCAGTATCTTTTTCATGGTCCTCACAAGATGGTCTTCAACGGCAGTGCGTTTTTCGTCGGCTTCGATGATGGCAACAAGTTCAGTGATGAGTTCGAGGCGATCGGCTTCAGTAGCGGCAAATTGCGTCTTGTTTTCGCGGATACAATCAAGCACTTGGACATCGTTCATCTTGGCGAAAAGTTTGGAAACAGACTCAAAAGTATCAGGATCGCTTTTCTTGAGCATCAGTTTGGTTTCTTCGGGTTGGATGTTCCCGTCGATGTTGGCGGCATAAAGCATTACCAACAGCTTGAATTCTTGTTTGGTGAGTTGCATTTTATTAGAGTTGGTTATTAATGATTTCTTTTGATCACTTGTAAATGATGTGTGTGTTCGTTCCGTTCCTTGTTGAAAATGCCGGTCTGGTCGAGGTAGTCGATGCGTACTTTGCCCGAGGCGTGGATGATGCGTTCGGTGTCGAGTATTATGCCCACGTGAATGATCTTGCCGTCCTCGTTGGCAAAGAAAGCCAAGTCGCCAGGCTGGATCTCCGGCAGGAAATACACCAGCTCGCCTTCGTTGACTTGCTGTGAGGCGTCACGGGGGAGGAGCTTGCCAGCCATTTTGGCGCAAAGTTGGACAAAGCCGCTGCAGTCGATGCCAAAAGCGGTGCGACCACCCCATAGGTAAGGCGCGTCGAGCAACTTCTTGGCATTCTCAACCATCATCCCGGGATGGAATGTCGAAGGCATGGCCATGGCGTCAGGATGTGGCTCAAACAAAGGCGTTCCCATGCTTAACAACTTGCCTTCAAACTCAACAACGGGTTTTTGTGTGAAAAACAGGTTTTTGCCTTTCAAGAGATTGAAGTCGTCCTCGCTGATTTCGTGGTGCTGTTTGGCCTGAATCCATCCTTCGTATTGGTCAGCGGTGGTGACGATGTGAATCCATTCCGGCTTTTGTCCGACAACCTCATAAAGCTCGTTGAACAACAGTTGGCTCACCATCTCGCTGGTATGGCTGGCCTCTTTCCTGATAGGCATGGCCGCCAAGTCACAAATGCCGTAACCCATATCTTTTTGTATTTGATATGGCAAAAATAAAAAATAACTCTAAACTCTCAACTTTCAACTCTACTTTTTATTACCTTTGCACTTCAACAAGCTATTTTTCACTGAAATGAGTAAAATCAAGGATTTCTTCAATATCTTCCGGCACCGTTACTATGAATTTGCCAAGTATATGATGTTTGTCTTGGCGATGGTGCTGGTGTATTGGCAATTGCCTCGTGTGGGCAAGTTCCGCTATGAGTATCAGCTCTATAAGCCTTGGCAGCACGAGTCGCTGTATGCACCCTTTGACTTTCCTATTTATAAGGATGCCGAGATGTTGAAGGTGGAGACTGATGAGATGCTTAAGTCGGTGAAGCCCATTTTTAAGTTTGACGGTGTGGTTACGCAACAGGCCAAAGCAAGGCTGGAGGCCTCGTTTGAGCAACAATGGCACTCACATGGCGGCATGCAGATGGAGCAAAACAGGACAGTCCTTGAGGATCTCTACGATCAAATTCAGGATAGGGGAGTGGTGGCCTACGACAAGGCTTTGTCGGGGTTTACGCCGGAGACGATGGTGAGTCTGGTGAAAGACAAGACGGCAACCACGGTGTCCTTTGGAGCGCTCTATAGCATGAACTCTGCCCGCGAGGCCGTGGAGCAATGGATGGGACAAAGCCACCCGGGCATCGATGTGCACTTGCTCTCGTCCTTGGTGCTGAACGCCTTGCATCCCAACGTGACCTATGACGCATCCATGACAAAACAGGAGCAGGACAAGGCCATGTCGAAGATCTCCCTGACCTACGGCATGGTGCAAAAAGATGAGCTGATCATCGCCGAGGGTGAGATTGTTGACGATTCCAACTTCGCCATCCTGAACTCTTTGCAAAAGGAATACACGGTGGGTTCGTTCGCTCGCAACGATTCCAAGCAAGTGGAGATAAGCCAGCTCTTCTTGGTGGCTTTGTTGTTTATCATGGTGGCTCTTTATCTGAAGGCCCTTCATAATAAAGATGTGTTCAGCGAGCTGGGAAAGATCAACCTGCTGTTGCTGTTGATGGTGGTCATGATCATTCCATCGTATTGGATCATGAAGCTTCATCCCTCATTTATCCTAATGATGCCGGTGGTGATGCTCACCATGATCATGGTGACCTTCTTCAGTCCCGGCTTGACCTTTACCATCCAAGTCATCACGGTGCTGCTGATCTCCATGGCGGTACCCAACCCGTTCCAATACATCTTCATGCAATTGGTGGCAAGTATGATCGTGATCTTCATCCTGTCGCACCATCGGTCCCGTAGGCATTATTTCATCAGCTCGTTGCTGCTGTTTGTCGCCTATTTTGTCGTGTATCTCGCCTTTGCCTTGCTGTCGTCGTCCAACATCGACTGGGAGGTGGTGGGTATATTGGCCCTCAATGCGCTGTTTACCATGCTTTCCTTGCCGTTGATCTTCCTTTTCGAGAAGCTGTTCGGCTTGACCACTTCGCTGACTTTGATGGAGCTGAACAACACCAATACGCCTTTGCTTAGGAAGCTTGCAGCCACGGCTCCGGGTACTTTCCAACACTCCATCCAGGTGGCCAATCTCTGTGACGAGGTGTTGTTTGCCATCGGTGGCGATGCCTTGTTGGCTCGTACAGGTGCCTTGTATCACGATATCGGGAAGATGAACAATCCGATGTATTTTACTGAAAATCAACATGGTGGATATAATTCGCATAACGATATCTCCAATGTGGAGAGTGCCCAGATCATCATCTCGCATGTCCTTGACGGCATCAAGATGGCCCAAAAAGAAAGACTTCCAGAGCAGATCATTGAGTTTATCCGAACCCACCATGGCACGCGTCGGACCGAGTATTTCTACATTATGGAGAAGCGTGAACATCCCAATGAGGAGGTTGATCCAGCCGATTTCACTTACCATGGCCCCGTGCCGTTCTCCAAGGAAACGGCTGTGCTGATGATCTGCGACTCGGTGGAGGCGGCCTCAAGAAGCTTGAAAGAGCCTGACGAAGCCAATATCAGCAAGCTTGTTGACAATATCATCCAAAAACAAATGGACGACGGGCAGTTCCTCAATGTGGATCTCACCATGAGGGATTTCACCACCATCAAGAAGGTGTTGAAGAAGAAGTTGATGAGCATTTATCACGTGAGGATAGCATATCCAGATAAATAATCGCCTCTGGGCCCTCGTTGAAAACCAAATCCAAAATACTCAGATCTGGTGCGAATGGATATTTGGTGCTGAAAACCTGATAATACTGGGGAAAAGCGTCGGGATTGGGTGCTGTTTTCGGACTAAATGCCTCTCGGAGGTCGTTCTCTACCTCCTTGACGTAATTCGTGGTGTGGACGATTTCCTTGTTCACCTTGAGCATCTTGAAAACGGCTTGTAACGCAGTGTCATTCAGGTCGATCATCCGTTCGAAACGGGTCTCGAAGACCGGTTTCAAGTAATCGTAGTAATGATCGAAATAGGGAGAGGCCTTATAGGCCGACTCCAGGCAGCGGCGATGGATCTGCTGCCAAGGCTCCACATGGCTGACGGCCATGTCCTTGGTCATGGTATGGTTGCCATTGACCTTGATGACGGGGACGCTCAGGGCTTGCATGCCGTTGGCCGTCATCACTCGGCAGCGGTTGCGATAGGTCTGCTTGTGGTAGGTCTCGAAAACCTCAATACAAGGTGATGCATCAGACAAGAAACGAGCCATGTAACTGATGCAAGGGAAATAAGCCGTCGTAAAAAGCGCCATTGTGTTTATTTGTCCTCCTCGCCGTCCAACATCGCTTCGATGATCCGGGCGTATTCCGCCTCGGGCAATGCGCCGATTTGCTTTGCTGGCTGGCCTTTCAACGGGATGAAGAGCACCATGGGGATGCTGCGCACCTGAAACACTGAAGACAGCTCCTTCTCTTGGTCCACGTTGACTTTGTAGAAGACGACCTCGCCTTCGTAATCATCAGCCAGCTCCTCCATGATGGGACCAACCCTGCGGCATGGTCCGCACCAGTCGGCATAGAAATCCACCACGGCCATGGTTTTGCCTTTGTAGATGAAATTGTCAGGGTTCTTCTCAAAATCCCAAATCTTCTCGATGAAGTCTTTGTAGGTGATGTGTTGGACTTTTGATGTGGTTTTGGCCTCAGACTTAGGCTGTTGGGCTTGGACGGTGCTACCGATCACTAGCACCATGACGATAAAAAAGAATGTTTTCTTCATAGTTTTCAAAAATATTTGTGCAAAGATAAAAAGATTTTTTTATTTTTGTAAAATTTTAGGATCAATCTATGTTATTAGTAAATATTAAAGAACTTGTTGGCATTGAGGAGAAAGGCCTGCTGATGAAGCGAGGCACTGAAATGTCGAAGACTGGAAGGATCAAAAACGCCTTCCTTTTGACCAAAGGCAAGAAGATTGTCGATTATGGCAAGATGGGATCTCCTGAGTGTAAGAGGTATCTTGAGGAAAACCATCGTGTTTATGATCTCAGTGGCAGCGTGGTGATGCCGGCTTTCTGCGACTCCCACACTCATCTGGTGTACGCCAATTCCCGTGAGATGGAGTTTGTGGATAAGATCCGAGGCCTGAGCTACGAGGAAATCGCCAAGCGGGGTGGGGGTATCCTGAACTCCGCCAAGGCTACGGCAAAAGCCTCTGAGAATCAGCTTTACGACATGGCTTGCAAGCGTATTGACGAAGTGATGCGCATGGGTACGGGAGCCATCGAGATCAAGAGTGGTTACGGCCTGACTACTGAGAGTGAGCTGAAGCTGCTGAGGGTGATTCGCAGACTGAAAGAGACGTCCCCGCTGACCATCAAGTCGAATTTTTTGGGTGCTCATGGCATCCCGATGGAGTATCGAGGTCATCAAGAGGATTACGTCGATCTGGTGATCAACGAGATGATTCCTTTGGTTGCCGCCGAGGATCTCGCTGATTTCATCGACGTGTTTTGCGACAAGGGCTTTTTCACTTGTGAGGACACGGAACGCATCCTGATGGCTGGTATCAAATACGGTATGAGGCCAAAGATACATGCCAACGAGATGGCCATTTCAGGCGGAGTACAGGTGGGCGTGAAATACGGAGCCATTTCGGTTGATCATCTGGAGCAGATCGGCAAGGAGGAGATCGAATGTTTGAAAGGCACAGAGACCATGCCGACCATCCTTCCGGGATGCGCGTTCTTCCTGAATCTGCCGCTTTCGCCAGCCCGTGAGATGATCCAAAACGGACTGCCGGTGGCCATGGCTTCCGACTTTAATCCGGGCACCTCGCCATCGGGCAACATGCAACTGATCTTCTCCATGGCTTGCATCCGTTACCGTCTGACGCCTGAGGAAGCCCTCAACGCCACCACGCTCAACACTGCTTACGCCATGGGCGTCAGCGACGAGCTGGGTAGTGTCACTCGTGGCAAGATAGCCAACCTCATCGTTACCGAGCCTATGACCCAACTGGAATTCATTCCTTATTATTATGGCACCAACAAGGTCGCCAAGATGATACTGAATGGTAAATTTGTTTGAAAATCAATTAATTATAACCCGTATGAAAAAAATTGTACTTTTGGGAACCGCATTGGTAGTGACCGCCATGCTCATGTTCTCTTGCAACAAAAATCGATTTGACTTCGACAATTTGGAGTCGATCAATGTGTCAGGTCAATGGAACCTGCCTCTTGGCTCGGCAAACATCTCCTTGGGAGATTTGCTGACTCAGTTCGGGGCCAACAACCTTATTCAAAATGACGAGCATGGTAATTATTACCTGTCATTCGGTGATACGGTGGAAGCCTTCAATGCCAGTAAGATCTGGTCGTTGTTGGAAGACGGCCATGATTTCGAATTGCCTTACCAGACCCCTAACCCCATATTGGGTAGTACTTGGATCGATTCGCTAAATCTATTAGTTGTGGATACCCTTCGTTTCCACCAAGACATTATGCTGAATGAATTGAATACCGATGAAACAGCTAGGGTGATCATTGATAAGCTTTTGATCGAGTCGTGTTTTTTGAAGTTGACAATCAATGAACTCAGCCTTGGTGAAGTCCAAGGGATCCTTATGTCGTCACCTGACATCCATAAGGAGTCCAATGTGAACGATACCTTGTCCTTGTTTTTTGACCAGATTGATTTTTGTGAGGAATCATTGGCGGATTATGTCTTTGATATGAACGACTATGCGGGAAGCGACGATGCATGCATAAGGATGAATTATGGCTTTATAATGAAGTTGACTGATGTCAATACTCCAGAACTAAGACTAAAGATCACCTTGGGCTTAAGGAACCTCGTCTTTAAGGAGCTTAGCGCTTATGTGACGGATTATGTGACGGATTTCGCTTTTGATACAACATTCTCAATACCGTTTAGCAAGGTTAATGGAGCGATATCGTTGGTGGGTACCCAGGTGAAAGTGGATGAAAAGAGTACTTTTATGGGTCTTGACGCATCGCTGATGTTCGAAAACGCCTATTTTTATGGCAATAATGCTAGTCAATCGAACCTTTTTGACAACTACCCGTTTACGTTGAAATTCGCAGGCAGTGCTGAATTTGAGAACGTTTTGGATGAAACGATGACGATTACTTACAATACAGGATTTAACAGGATACACATGGATGGTGTCATCGATGTGAATCATGGCGGTCTTGACCATTTGGTGACCATCTATGACAATTCCTCAATAGTTGTCGCCTATGACGTGATGATTCCGTTTAAGTTCAATGTTGACAATGTGTCGTATTGCGATACCATGGCTCTATCGCTTGCCGATATCGAGGCTCCGGATATCGTGAAGGAAATCAATCTGTACGTAACCGTCGAATCGCTGTTGCCGTTCGACCTTAATGCGCAAATCTTCACGCTTGATAAGAATACCGGAATGGTGACCGATTCCTTGTTGAGTACCGAAGAACTGATCAAGGGCGTGTTTGAGAATTTGGCAGGGAATCCAACTCCGGTGAAAAGCGATTTTGTGATTTCAGTTTCCCAAGACCGTGTGAAGCATCTTATGGCATCCAACCAGATTATCATGCGATTCACCATGGATACGGAGGATCATGAGATTTGGTTGAATAGCGGTCATGCCTTGGGTGTTGCTTTGAAAGCCGATGTGTCATATGACGGAGATGTTAAAACGAATCAATTTTAAGGAGGATGTACTATGAAAAACGTTAGATTTTATTTGGCTTTAATGATGATGACGATGCTGGCATCGAAGTCGTTTGCACAGTTGTCCCCCGTTGATTTCATGCGCAACAATCCGAGGGCGGTTTATGCCAATGCTGCCACTTATACCGTTGACGATGGCTTTTTTGACATGCTGTTGGGCGGTATCAACTTCGGTCTCATGAACCAAGGTCTGAAGTATGACAATTTCTTCAAGTTCAACGATTACGGCCAACCCGTTGCCCTTATGCTGAATGATGGTATCGCCAGCCTTGGGAAGGTGAACTATTTGAACACCTATTTAACATTCGATATCTTCAACTGCGGTCGCCGTACCAGACATGGCTATTTCAACTATGCCCACCGCATGCGCGAGATCCAGTCGTTTTCCTATTCCAGGGATTTCCTTCAGTTGATTGCCCAAGGCAACGGGTCGTTTATCGAAGAGGGTAGGGCTGCTGACATCAACTTCGGCCTTTCGGCCAGAGTGTTCCAGGAGTTTGATTTCGGATTCCAGATGAGCCTTTTGGAACAACTGAACATTGGTATGCGTCTCAAGTTCTTGGTGGGAACGGCAGATGCCAACGTCGGGACGAATTTTGCACTCTATACCGATCCGAATTCGTATGCGATCTCCTTGCATGCCGCTGCTGAAGCACAAGCCACCATCCCTTACCAGTTGTCGATGGATAATGGTTCGTTCAGTCTGGTTGACGGTCGCTTCAATATTGCCAACTTGTTCAAGAATTATGGATTGGGCGTTGATATGGGTGCTGAGTATCAAATCAACGAATACTTTGGTGTTGCCGCAGCTATCAACGATTTGGGCTACATCAATTGGAACAATTTTTCTGTCAGGCTTGCGGCCAACCTCAAGGATGGCGGTTCGCTCTATCACAACGACTCCATTGTTTTTTCCGGCTTGACATCTGAGCAGTTGAACGGCTTGATGAACAATCCCGGTCAGGTGATGGATTCGTTGATGAATTATTATGACCTTACCTATGAGAACATGCCTGGCTATAGAACGGGGTTGAACACCAATTTAATGGTTCGTGGTTACTATGATGCCGATGCCAACAACCGTTTCTCGCTGCAACTCATGGGTTACAATACGGGTATGGGTATGCAGCCTGCCGTGACGTTGGGCTATACAGGCTCGTTTGCCAAGAAATTTGACTTGGTGGCCACCTATACCATGATGAAGGGCAGTTACGACAATATCGGTGTCGGTCTCAGTGCCAACTTTGGCGGATTGTTGATGTATATAGCCACCAACAACTTGTTGGCTTACTTCAATCCTGCCAACAGATCCCAGTTGAACCTGCAATTAGGTGTTTCACTCACCAGCGGTGAATTGACTGACCGTAGTGAGATGGTTATCGTTAAGATCGAAGCAGCCGAAGCTGAGGCAGAGAAGGAAGAAAAGTTGGAACCTAAAGTCGAGCCTAAGGTTGAGCCTAAGGAGGAACCCAAATTGGAACCCAAAATTGAGCCAATCGTTGAGCCAAAGCTGGAACCCGAACCGGAACCTCAGCCGGAACCTGTTGTTACTCCAGAACCCGAGCCAGAGCCTCAACCTGAGCCAGTGGTAGAACCAGTTGTGGAACCTCAACCAGAGCCCCAGCCGGAACCTGTTGTTACTCCAGAACCCGAGCCAGAGCCTCAACCTGAGCCAGTGGTAGAACCAGTTGTGGAACCTCAACCAGAGCCCCAGCCGGAACCAGTCCCGACTCCCGAACCATAATGTCTTTAGGCTCAATAAAAAACCTGAAATCTATCAATTGAAAACTCCAGATAATGAAACAACTCATTGAATGTGTGCCTAATATCAGTGAAGGCCGCGACAAAAACATCATTGACCAAGTAACCGCTGAAATCGAGAAAGTGGAAGGCGTCAAGCTGCTGGACGTGGATCCCGGCATGACCACCAACCGTACCGTCATCACCTTCGTGGGTGAGCCCGAGCCTGTGTGCGAAGCCGCCTACCGCGTGGTGAAGAAAGCCGCCGAGCTTATCGACATGAGCCAGCACCACGGTGCCCACCCGCGCCAGGGTGCCACCGACGTGTGTCCCCTCATCCCTGTGAGTAACATCACGATGGAAGAGGTGGTTGGCTATGCCCACAAACTGGCAAAGCGCCTCGGTGACGAACTCAATATCCCGATCTATTGCTATGAAGATGCCGCTTTCATCAAGGAACGCCGCAACCTGGCTTATTGCCGTACGGGTGAATATGAGTCATTGGCATCACGTCTTGGCACGGAACAATGGAAACCCGATTTCGGTCCCAACGAATGGAACGAGCATGTGGCCCATACGGGTGCCACACAGGTGGGTGCCCGCGACTTCCTCGTGGCCATCAACTATAACTTGAACACCACTTCAACGCGTCGTGCCAACGCCATCGCTTTCGACGTGCGTGAAAAGGGTCGCCCGATGCGCGAAGGCGGCAAAGTTACCGGCAAACCGATGAAGGACGAGAACGGCAAACCGATCATGATTCCCGGTACCTTAAAGGCCACCAAGGCCATCGGCTGGTTCATCGAAGACTACGGCATCGCTCAGGTGTCGATGAATATTACCAACATTAGCATATCCCCAGTGCATGTCTGCTTCGAGGAGGTTTGTGCCAAAGCCGCAGCCCGTGGCGTGCGTGTCACCGGCTGTGAGATCGTCGGCTTGATCCCTAAGAAGGTGTTGATGGACGCTGGCAAGTATTATTTGGCTAAGCAGCAACGTTCCTTGGGCGTGAGTGAGGAAGAGATCATGAAGATCGCCGTCAAGTCGATGGGTTTGGATGACCTGAAGCCCTTCAACCCAAAGGAAAAGGTGATTGAATACCTTATTGAAGATCATAGCCAGAAGAAACTCGTTGACATGACCTGCACGGGTTTCGCCAACGAGACGGCCTCTGAAAGCCCTGCTCCCGGTGGTGGTTCCATCTCGGCCTACATGGGTGCCCTCGGTGCTTCGCTGGCCACGATGGTCGCCAACCTGTCATCACACAAGCCGGGTTGGGACGAACGCTGGGAAGAGTTCTCCAACTGGGCTGTCAAGGGTCAGGCCATCAAGGACGAGCTGCTTGAACTGGTTGACGAAGACACCAATGCTTTCAACACCATCATGGCCGCTTTCGGATTGCCGAAAAAGACCGATGAGGAGAAGGCTGCACGTACCCAAGCTATCCAAGACGCTACCAAGTACGCCACAGAGGTGCCTTTCCATACCATGAAGGCAGCCTTCAAGGCTTTTGAAGTGGTTCGCGCCATGGCCGAGACCGGCAACCCGAACTCCGTGACCGATGCCGGCGTGGGTGCACTTTGCGCTCGCTCAGCCGTCATGGGTGCCCACCTGAACGTCAAGATCAACGCCTCATCATTGAAGGACGAGGCCTTCAAGGCTCAAATCCTGAAAGAAGCTGCCGACATCGAGGCTGCCGCATTGAAGGAAGAAGCAGAGATTTTGGCTATTGTTGACAAGGTCATTAATGGCTAACGCGCTTTGAATAGGACATCCGCCTTTGTTGGATGTTAGCTCTGTAGCTAGCATCCTACGGATGCGGAAGGATAAGGGGATAGCCGTTTATTACAGAGCTAACATCCCTGCGGGATGCGGTAACAAATTTAGTTTAATAAAATAAAAACAGCTTCTAAGAAATAATTTGTTTAAAAAAAATCAAAAAACCCCTTGTCAATTCAAAAAATTGTTCTAATTTTGCAGTCCGAAATTTTGAAAGGAAGATAAGCAATGTCAAAGAAACAGAAAGACGCACGTATCAAGGTCATCCTCGAGTGCACGGAACATAAGGCCAGCGGCATGCCGGGTACCTCTCGTTACTTCACCTACAAGAACAAGAAGAACACCCCAGATCGTCTGGAGCTGATGAAGTATAACCCGATTTTGAAGAAAATGACCCTCCACAAGGAGATTAAATAATTTAGAGTTATGGCAAAGAAAGTAGTTGCTACCCTCCGTACGCTGGGTAAGGAATATAGCAAGGTTATCAGAATGAAACGTTCTGAGAAGACCGGTGCTTATTATTTTGAAGAGACCATCGTTCCCGTTGACAAGGTTCAAGAGTTCCTCGCCAAGAGATAATTTGGGTTTCTTTCAAACAAATACAATAGCTTTTCCATGACGTTTTGGAAGAGCTATTTTTTCGTGTAAAAAAGTGAAGTTATGGGACTATTCTCGTTTTTAACCAAGAAAAAGGAACAGCAGGAAGATCTCAACAAAGGGCTTGAGAAGACCAAGACCAGCGTGTTCAGCCGAATCACTCACGCCATCGCGGGCAAATCGAAAGTCGATGATGAGGTGCTTGACCAATTGGAAGAGATCTTGATCACCTCCGATGTGGGCGTGGATACCACCTTGAAAATCATTGAACGCATTGAGGAACGCGTGGCACGTGACAAATACGTGGGTACCGATGAACTCAACACCATCCTCAAGGAAGAGATCATGGCACTGTTGCAGGAGAACCAGTCGGGCGACGGCACTACCTTTGATATCACGGGTAAAAAACCATACGTGATCATGGTGGTCGGCGTCAATGGCGTGGGCAAGACCACGACCATCGGCAAGCTCGCCCATAACTTCAAAAAAGCAGGCAAGAAGGTCGTGTTGGGTGCTTCCGACACCTTCCGCGCCGCCGCCGTCGAACAGCTCAAGATCTGGGCTGAGCGCGTGGATGTGCCTATCGTCCAACAGGGCATGGGTGCCGATCCCGCTTCGGTGGCCTTCGACACCGTGAAATCGGCTGTGGCTCAAGATGCTGACGTGGTGCTGATTGACACAGCCGGCCGTTTGCACAACAAGGTCAACTTGATGCGTGAGCTTACCAAGATTAAGCAGGTGATGCAGAAAGTGGTTCCCGATGCGCCGCACGAGGTGCTGCTGGTGTTGGATGCCTCCACGGGACAAAACGCCATTGAACAGGCTAAGCAGTTTACCGCTGCCACCGAGGTCAACGCACTTGCTCTCACCAAGCTCGATGGCACTGCCAAAGGCGGCGTGGTCATCGGCATTTCCGACCAGTTCAAGATCCCCGTGAAATACATCGGTGTCGGCGAAGGCATTGACCATCTCCAGGTCTTCGACCGCAAGGCTTTCGTGGATTCGTTGTTTGAATCATGAGAAGGCCTGTCCTGAATATCATCACCCTCGGTTGCTCCAAAAACAAAGTCGATTCGGAGCATCTGGCGGCATTGCTCGAACATAAATACCTGATCCATCACGATTCTGATCGTAAGTCGGATGTGGTCATCATCAATACTTGTGGCTTCATCGGCGACGCTCAGGAAGAATCGGTCGATACCATCTTGGAATATGCTGAGTTGCGCAAACAGGGTAAGATCAGCAAACTTTACGTCACAGGATGCCTTTCCCAGCGTTTCAGGAAGGAACTCCAGGAAGAGATCCATGAAGTGGATGGTTTTTATGGCGTGGAAAGTGTCAACCTCATCGCAGCCGACTTGCTGAAAGAGGCACCGCAAGCGCAATATTGCAGCCGTCGTGTACTGTCAACTCCCAAGCATTATGCTTACTTGAAGATTTCTGAGGGCTGCAATCGCCGTTGTGCCTTCTGCGCCATCCCTTTAATCAGAGGCCCGCATGTCTCGGTGCCGATGGAAAACCTCATCGAAGAGGCCAAAGGCCTGGCCAAGCAAGGGGTCAAAGAGCTGATTCTCATTGCCCAGGACCTGACTTATTACGGCCACGACATCGATGGAAAGTCGCATGTCGTGGAGCTGGTGAAGGCCCTTTGCAACATCGATGGCTTTGAGTGGATTCGTCTGCATTACGGCTATCCACTGGGCTTTCCTGATGAACTTTTAGATCTGATGCGCGAGAATCCCAAGATCTGCCATTACATTGATCTGCCGTTGCAGCATGTCAGCACACATATCTTGAAGGACATGCACCGTGGTGTGGATCGCGAGCAGACCATCGGTTTTGTAAAAAACGTCCGCAAGCATGTGCCTGACATCGCTTTCCGTACTACCTTCATTGTCGGTTTTCCCGGCGAGACGGAGGAGGACTTTGAGGAGCTTTGCCAGTTCATCAAGGATATGCGTTTCGAGAGGGCAGGAGTGTTCGCTTTTTCACCTGAAGAGGGAACTCCGGCTTACGAGATGCCCGACGATGTACCTGATGAGGTGAAGCAGGAGCGGGTTGATAAGCTGATGGCGATTCAACAGAATATCTCTTTGGAAATCAACGCTCAACGTGTTGGAAAAGTGGAGAAGGTGTTGATTGACCGTTTGGAAGGCGATTATTACATCGGTCGCAGCCAATACGATTCCCCTGAAGTTGATGATGAAATCCTCATTGCAGCCGATCATGAATTGGAAATCGGGACGTTCTATCAGGTAAAGATCACTCAGGCGGATTATTTTGATTGTTATGGCGAAGTATTGAAATAATATAGTAAGATGCGTTTTTGGAACGGCTTTAAGATCTTTGTCAAGGGAATACTCATGGGTGTCGTCAATGTGGTGCCGATATCCAGTGGGACTATTGCTTTGGTGTTGGGTGTGTTCGAGCGTTTCATTAATGCTATCAAGTCGCTGAATCACAAGAACTTCAAATATCTTTTCAAAGGGGAATTTACGGAGTTTGGCCGTAGGACCGACTTTCGTTTTTTTATCGCTATCTTTTTGGGTATTCTGGTGGGAATGGTATTTACTTCCATCTTCCTAAGGAGTGTTTTGAAGTCTTATGAAGTATATGTCTGGGCTTTTTTCATAGGCCTGATCCTTGCCTCGGTCATCAATGTGATGAAAAACATCGAGAAGGTGACCTTCAAAAACATCATTATTCTGCTGTTGGGATTGGCGGTCTCTTTTGTCATGTCGCTTCATCTTAATCCTGAGTCGAATGACAGTTTTTGGTACATGTTTCTCTGTGGTATCGTAGGTGCTACTGGTATGGTCGTTCCAGGGGTTTCAGGCTCACATTTGATGCTGTTGATGGGCAATTATGAACTGATTGTCACTCAGGCGATTCCGGCAATGACCAAGGCTTCCACTTTCATGAATGGCTTTCAAATCCTCCTGCCGTTTGTCCTTGGAGCCATCGTCAGCATCGTCAGTTTTTCCTATTTGCTTTCTTGGCTGATGAAGGACTTCCGCAACGAGACCCTGTCAGCTTTGTCAGGGTTTATGCTGGGTAGCTTGCCGGTGGTTTATCCTTGGAAGGAACCGTCGGCAGACAAGTTGGAATACATATTCCATCTTCCCGAAATCAACGGTGAGTTCTTCGTGGCGATACTGATGGTTGTCATTGGTGCCGTGGCGGTTTACATGCTGAGTACAGCAGCCCGTCGTGAGGAGAAGAGAATTGCCCGCCGTAAACAGAGGAGAGAAGTCAGAAGTCAGAAGTCGGAAGTCAGGAAGGGTCTTTCATGAAGATACAATCCGTGAATTTGGCTTCGCCCATGACGATGTCGTGGGCCAGTGCGTCGCAAGTGGGTGCTCCGCAAACGCCACAGTCTCTTTGAGGTAACTTGGCCCGAAGTTCGTTGATGCGTTGCATCTTGGCTAACGCTTGGGTGATGTCGTTGTCGAGGACGAGCATGGAGCGAGGTTGAATCTCGTTGACCTTCACATTGCGGGCGAGGAAGTTGCGCTCGGCCTCAATCTCATGGTCTTTGGTCTGTTCGCCGTTGCGTTCACGTTCGGCGATCTTGCGGGCACGGGCAAAGATGCGCTCACACATCATAAAGCGGTTGTCGCAGGTGAGGATGCCTCCCGGACAGCTTTGGTCGCAGGCGCGCAACTCAAGGAAATCGACATTTTCCACCTCGTCGTTTTCCACTTTTTCAAGGAATTCGATAACGTTGTGGATCTCGTCGATGGAGTAGGAGTGCTTGGCGTTGGAGAGACGGCGTTCGCCGTTGGTGAGTGCGGTCAGCACACCGTCAGCCGAGATTTGCGACACGGGCAGCTTTTGCTCCTTGAAGCCCTTGCCCTGTTCCTTAATGCGTTTGAAAACGCGGTTGTAGAGGGAATCCATGTTGATCACACCGTCCACCAACGACTTGTCCTCACCGACAGGACTCTTCACTGCGGCAATCTTGGCGGCACAGGGCGTGATGTAGAAGATGCCTATGTCCTCCGGGTTCCAGTCTTCTTTCTCCAATTTGCGGCGGATGTACATTGCAGTCAAGTCGATGGGAGCTTTGACGGGGATGAGGTTCTCCGTGAGTCCCGGGAACTTTACCTGGATAAGGCGTACAATGGCCGGACAGTAGGTGGAAATGAGGGGACGGATGTCGGGATGTTCGGCGGCGTATTTGTTCTTGGCTTCCGTGTAAATCGGCACGGTGGCTTCCGTTTCGATGATGTAGGTGAATCCGATCTCTTTCAGGATTTGGTAAATTCGGGATACGGTGATGTCGTTAGGGAATTGTCCCATGAAGATGGAGGGCACCAATGCCACACGACAGGCGTAGTTGAAGATGTTGTCGAAGTCGTCCTGCTTGATGTTGAACGACTTGGTGGGACACACCTTGAAGCAGTTGCCGCAGTCGATACAGCGGTCGGGGATGAGCACTGCTTTCCCCCCACGAAGTCGGAGTGCTTCGGTGGGACAGGCTTTCATGCAGTGGGAGCATCCAATGCAGGTATCATGATCAATGGTTATCGCGTGAAAAAAAGGTGTATCCATAACTTTTATCTTTTATCTCTTATTAACTAAACTTCACTTCCATCTCGACGGATGTTCCAACGCCTACAGTGGATTGGACATCAAGGCGATCGACGTTTTTGCGGATGTTGGGCAGACCCATGCCGGCACCGAATCCCATGTTGCGGACCTCGGGCGAGGCGGTGGAGTTGCCCTCTTGCATGGCCCACTCGATGTCGGGGATGCCAGGACCTTTGTCAACCACCTTGACGATGATTTTATCGGCTTCAATGTCGGCATAGATCATGCCGCCGTAGGCGTGGGCGATGGCGTTGACCTCAGCTTCGTAAAGGGCGACAACTACCCGTTTTACGATCTGTGGGTTCACGTTGAGCTGCTTTAAGGTTTTTTTGATGGCGCTCGATGCGGCTCCGGCATTTACAAAGTCCGCTTCAAATACTTGATATTCAAGATGCATGGTGTTTCTTGTTGGTTTGACATTTAGAAGATGGGCTGCATGCCCGCCTTGAAGAGCAGTCCGCAGGCCTTGAACATGGAGAAGTCACTTTCCATGACCACCATGCCCTCGTCCTCGGCTTCTTCGATCATCTCCTCGGAGGCTTTCTTGCGGCGCACCAGGACGATGATGTCGAGGTTGCCCATCTCGCAGGTGCGAATGGTCTGCATGTTGCACAATCCGGTGAGGATGACGGGGTTGTAGTCGCCCAGGGTGAGCACGTCGCTCATCAGGTCGGAGGCGAAGGCCGTTTCATGTTCTTCGTTCAGTCGGTCTTGACCGCAGAGGACCTTGGCCTCCAGCAAATCGGCAATTTCTTTGAGAGTCATTTTATGATGCGTTGTTTATTTGTTGAAATGTTTAATTGCTACAAATTTAGGCATTTTTTTGATTTGGTAGAATGGAAAGCGAGATTTTTGTATTTTTGACATTCATTCAAAAACCTAGTTATGGCTTCAATGGCGGTGAAAGAACGACAGTCAAACGGCGAGCTGGTGCGTTTGCTATGTATGTTCATGATTGTAATGCATCATTTTATTGTTCATGCATTGTATACGGATACTTTGGGTCTTAAGGTATACACATGGGACCAGCAGCTTGTACTTGCCTTCCATTGTTTCATTTATATCGGGGTGAATTGCTTCGTGCTTTTATCAGGGTGGTTTAGTATACGGCTCAAGCCTAGAAGCGTTCTTAATCTATGGTTGATATGCCTCTTTTATGCAATTTTAGGTTTTATTGAGATCGTCATTGGTAATGCTGTGTTGGAGAAAGGAGTTGACCTGTTTTCATGGAAATACATCTGCCCGGTGCTATTTCCTTTTAGTAATACAGAACGCTGGTTCATCGTCTGTTATGTGGCGTTGATGCTTTTCTCCCCGGTTTTGAATGCGGCAATCGATACCTTTGATCAGCGTAAATTTCGCTGGGCTTTGATCTTGTCGTCGGTAATGAGTATCTGGTTCGGCTATTTGTGGCAAGTGGAGCAGATGAATCCTTCTGGCTATACCACCATACAGTTTTTCTGGTTGTATCTTATCGGGGCTTATCTCCGCCGTTACTGTTCTGCTGATTGGCTCAAGCTCCATCGTTATCATTGTGCCGGGCTGTATGTGATTTGTTCGATCTTATGGGGCGTTTTGACGATGCTGGATGCTCATTTTGGTCAAATGCCTTTTTGGTATCCTTTCACCTACTGCAATCCTTTGGTTATGGGGGCTTCGATAGGTTTTTTCCTCTTTATGATGTCATTCGAGTTCAAAAGCCGTATAGTCAATTGGTTGTCCGCCTCGGTTTTGGCGGTTTACTTAGTGCAAGAAGGATTGTTCCGTTACCACTGGCTGTCCGACTACTCCTGTCAATGGTCGTCGGTATTCAAGATACTTCTTGTTCCAGTGCTTTCAATAGGATTTATGCTTGCCGTATTGCTGTTAGATAAAATCAGGATACTATTAATGAAGCCTGTTTTTCGTTTCTACGATGGTTATCTAGAGCCAAAGATCAGTCGTTATAATTGATTTCTTTCAGGTTCTCCTGAATCATCTCCTTTAGGTACTTCATGATGTGGACGTCATTCATCGGCATGCCGTCGAGGGCTTCCTTGACTTCGTCGGTGTCGAAGACAAACTCGCCGTCGTCGGTGATGTGGGTGTAGATGAAATGGATGTCCTCGTGGGCGGAGAAGAGCATCACCAACGAGCCAGCCAGGTCGCCCATTGGGGGACGGTCGATGTGGTCGTGCTGGAACCAGAAGTTCAACACGGTGCCTTTGCCCAGCTCGCTTTCGATTTTCATGCCGCCGCCGGCGTTCTCGGTGTTCATCTTGATTAAGGGCAGTCCCAATCCCACCTTGCGTGTGGTGCGCGAGGTGGTCCAAGGGTCGGTGACCTTGGCCAGGAACTCGGGACTCATGCCCTTGCCGTTGTCCTTGATGGTAAAGGCATAGATGTTGTCCTTGAGACTGTCGCGGATGGTAAGCTCCACCAGGGTCGAGTTGGCCGCAGTAGAGTTCTCCATCAGGTCATATACGTGCATTGATAATTCTTTCATCCGTATAAAAGTTGCAGTTTTTCGTTGGGTTCGGTGTCGATATAGCGCCCGTCCTCGCCGTGGAGGGTCTTGCGGAACTCATCAAAGGTCTTGTCGTACATATGAAGCACGCAATGGACCTCGCCGATGATGTGCAGGAAGTGGGCGTCAGAGCTTTTGGTGAAATTAAACTTCTTCAGATAGGCGTATTTCTTCAGGAAATCAGGCTTGGTGACGTGTTTGGAGATCTCCAGGGCATCGGCCTTGATGTCGGGTGGAACGAAGCCGAGTTGGCTCACGAGGCTGCTGGCTGGTTTGTTCACGTGGGCGGGAACAAACAGCCCGCCGATGCTGTGGACCACGTCATACAGCTCGTCGAGGTCGGCATCCAATGCCGACCACAGCAGCCATTCCTCCTCGCCGACCACCTCTTCGTTCTCGTCCACGATGAGCTGGTAGCCGAACTTCTCTTCGTCCAAGGGGATATGGGGAAGGTGCTCGTCAAGAAACTCTTGGAACTTGTCCAATTGCTCGTCGTTCTCGAAGTAGGCGAGGGCGTGGGCTTCTTCCTGGGTGGTGATTTCCACGCCGCCGATGACCAGCAGTCCTTGTTCGCGTCCGATCTTTTGGGTCACCTTCACCTGACGCGTTGTGTTATGGTCGCAGATGGCGATCACGTCGAGGTGCAGCTTCTTGGCTTGTTCCACGATGGCACTGGGACTCATATAGAGGTCGCCACACGGTGAGAGCACCGTGTGCATGTGTAAGTCGGCTCTATATGAATTCAGTTCAGGCATTCAGCAAATTGTAAACTTTTCCAGCGATTTCGTAGGTGGGAAGGTTGGTCTGCAGGATCGGCAGGTCCTCGTCGTTGCTTTGTTCGATAGTTTCGTCGTTGGGGACAAGGTTCTTGACGAGGATGATGCACGACATCTCCTTGAGCGAAGCCACGGCCATCACGTTCTTGTGGGTCTGGAGGGTAATCCAGATGTTGCCTTCCATGGCGTTGCCCATCACGTCGCTGAGCAGGTCGGATATATAGCAGCCGTCGATTTCGCGATTGAGGCCGTTGGCGCCTGACAGGACTTTCAGTCCGAGTTTTTCAACTAATTCTTGTACTTTCATTGTTATAGGTTTTATTTGTGTTTCGAAATAAGTAGGCAAAGTTAATGATATTTTTCGATTTTTCAAATTTCGTTTTGTTTTTTGTTTTTGTAGCGGTTGATGGTTTTGGTCAATTCTTCTTTTATTTCGTCTCTGAATGATTGTGGTTCAAGTACTTCCAGTTCCGAACCTTCCTTAAGAATAGCCTGTCGGAAGTCGAAAGTTGGAACGACGAAATACTCATAATCAGAATAATCGTTTGTGGTGGAGATTTCTTTTTGTGAGTGATGAAGTGGTAATGTGCGAAGATAGTTGGTCATAGGAGGATATGCCCTAATCACAATGCGCTTTGCAGGTATGTCTTCGTTGATGAAGACGCGCTGTTTTCAAAGAGCAAAGATACGATAATGAAAGCAATTCACAACTTATGGCATTATCTCAAGTTCGATGCCAAAGCTCCATGGTGAAGGCTGGTTGGCGGGATCACCGATGAGGCCGTCTGGTTTAGTGATGATGTCTGAGAAACGGTAACGTGCATAAACGCCCAGGTTGATGGCGTTTTCAAAGGTGTAGCTGAGCCTTGTGGTAGCACCGTATTCAAATAGGTTCATGGCCTTGCAGCGGTAATAATAAGTGGCGACTTTTTCGTCGTATGGAGTCGGATCCAAGGGTTGGGAGGTTTCGTCGAGATAGGTCACCTTATCCACAAGTTTCACGCGACGGGTGAGGTTGATGCCGCCAAAGGCACCGAGATCCCAGATGAGGCCCATACGACGCAACATGACACGTTGAAGCATTTCGAGACGGAACTGCATTTGACGCATGGTGGTTTTGCGGTCGGTTATAGAAGGCGTTCCCGGACTAGGAGACTTGGCTACAAAGCGATTCCAGTCTAATCCCCAACCATAGCCGAACTTGTAAGTCTTGCCATAGAGATGGCGCTGGCCGAAGGCGAAATGCCTGCTGAAGCCGTGCCAGGTGTCGGTGGCCAGGTTGTAGTCATATTGGAAGTAGGTGGTTTTTTGCCAGCCTTCCTCTGCAATTTTTTGGAAGGTGCCGTCATTGCCACGGAGGCGTAGATTGTTGGCGTTAATCGTTACTTTGTCGCCATCACCGTGAATGGGGCAAGAGTCGTAAAAGCCGTTATAACTGACATTGAGTTTCTTTCCTTGGCCAAGATCGTTGTTCTTCAGGATGATACCTGTGCTGTCCGGAGTGGTGGTGTAATAGCCTAGCAACACGCCATCGGCACCCTCAATATTGATGAACACGGTTTGGGATTTGATGATTTTAGGAAAGACAATGCGAACGCCGTCTTTTTCTTGAACAAGGGTGAACGAACGTTCAGCGGGCTTTAAATCACCGGTAAAGTAGGCGGCTTGGGGAACGCCATAACCGAAGGCATAGTCGAAATAGGGATAGAGGTCGGCGGATTTTTCGATTTCGGCCTTCATCTGCATGGCGGTGAGATCACGATGGGTTTGCCAAGCGCAGGCGGCAAAGCCAGCGGTCAAGGGGCTGGAGAACGAGGTGCCATAGGCATCGGTGAACTTGCCATTGCCTGGGTTGGCCACTTTGGCGTGACCAAAGGCAACCACGTTTGGCTTCAAGCGTTTGTCGGCGGTGGGGCCAAAGGAACTGAAAGAAATGTGGTTGTATTGTTCCAGGTTGTCTTCAATGCCGCCAACGGTAAGAACGTTTTCCGCGTCGGCAGGAGTGATGATGGTCATCCAACGGCTATCGTCGCCTTCGTTACCGGCGGAGTTGCAGATCAAGATTCCCTTTTCAGCGGCCTTCTGTGCGGCCTTGGCTACATAGGAGGTGCCGTCCATGTCCTTGGTCCAGTGGCGGTCCTTGCCGTAACCGAGCGAGCTATTAATAATGTCTGCTCCATTCTTGTCGGCCCACTCGGCGCCTTGCGCCCACCACACCTCTTCTTTAAATGGCTCGGGATCGATCTCGGTGCGTGCAAGGAGGAACTCTGCTCCAGTAGCCAGACCGAGTTTCTGCCCTTGGTCGTTGATGCCGGCAATGCAGCTCAGCACCATGGTGCCGTGAGTGCTCCAGCCATACACGTTTTCCTGTTTGTTCGGGAAGTTATAGGTCATCAAGATTTGATGGTTGTCGCGAAGGTGTTTGAAAGCCGAATGGGTGTCAACCTTCGGGAAACCGCCGTCCATCACGCAGATGCGGAGCCCCTTGCCGTCGATGCCCTTGTCGATGAAATATTGTCCTCCGAAACGCTTGAGTTGGTCGGTGAGGATGTCTTTGGATTGTTCCGTCGCTGGCATTTCTCGCAATGACGAGGTTGAAGCAAGCGTTCCATATGAATGAATCTCCTGAATCCTATCCACAAACGGCAGTGTGCTAATTAGTAAAGAGTTTTCATTAGTAGCAGTAATTCCAATGGCATTTAACCATCTTGATTCTCCAAATATGTCTATTGAGTATTCATTTATTATATTGACGTAATCATTGTTCAATGGATAATTGCTGATGTCATACAAATCGGCACCGCATTGTTGATAACGCGCGATGGCTTTGGCATCGAAGTAGGTGTAAGGATCGAATTGGGTGTCATTCTTGTCGGTAAAGAACACCCAGTAGCATTTGTCTTGAGCCATTCCCGCTACGGCGAGCAGGACAAAGATGGCTAGAAGGAGTTGTTTTTTCATGAGTGTGATTTTAGAATTGTTGCAAAGATACTTTTTTTATTTTTGCAACGTGAAAAAGCCATTTGAAATAATTGCTCCGGGGGGCGTAACCAAAGTGTTGCTCCATACTTGCTGTGCGCCGTGTTCATCGGCCATTGTGGAATGTTTGGTCAAGCATGGCATCACCCCGACCATCTATTATTTCAACCCGAACATCTATCCTCGGGAGGAATATGACATCCGCAAAAACGAGTGTTCGCGCTATGCCCAGTCGTTGGGATTGGAGATCGTTGATGCGGATTACGACCATGAAAGATGGCTTTTGGAGATGGAGGGGTTGGAACAGGAACCCGAGCGGGGACCACGATGCTTGAAATGCTTCAAGCACAGGTTGCTAAAGACCGCTGAATATGCTCATGATAACGGTTTTTCAGTCATTACGACCACTTTGGCATCCAGTCGCTGGAAAAGCCTGGAACAAATAGAGGAAGCAGGGCTTTATGCTGCTTCCCAGTACCCTGATGTAACATTTTGGGCGCAAAATTGGCGTAAAGGCGGTCTGAGTGAGCGCAGAATTCAGATTATCAAGGAATATGGCTTTTACAACCAGCAATATTGCGGCTGCGAGTTCTCGATCAGGCCGCGATAATTCTTCGATTCCGATTACCCAGGGCGTTGCCCTGGGCTGGTTGCGTGTTGCCCCTTCGGGGCGCTCCAAGCGGTTCCAAACAGACCTCTAAATTAGAATGATTCTAATTTACGATTAACCCCGAAGAATCCTTTGTTTTCGTTGAAAACGAAGCTTTTATTTCTTACCTTTGCAGCGGTTTTCTAGACATTTTTCTAAATAAAAATAAAAGAAACATAACTCAAGTAACAACCCCTAAAAAAGGAGAAAAAATGGCAAAAGTTAAGTCTTTAGCAGAACTGAAAGCGATGAGAGAAAAGCTTTCGAACAACCTTGACATCCGCGAGAAGAGCAACGATCCCGACTCACTCGTGCAGATTAAGGTTGCCATGGCTACCTGCGGTATCGCCGCCGGTGCCAAACAAGTGATGGAACACATGATGGAGAAGGCTGACGAGCTGAAGCTCGGCATCGTCTTCACCCAGACCGGTTGCATGGGCTACTGCCACGCTGAACCAACCATTGAGGTGAAGTGCCCCGGCCGCGACCCGATCGTCTTCGGTCATGTGGACAACACCAGAGCTGACGAAATCCTCACCAAGTATGTCATGAACAACGAGATGGTTGAGGGCGTCATCCCCGTGAACTACGAAACAATTGGTTAATCTTTAATTGGAGGACTTTATATGACAAAAATTAAGATGCACGTGCTGGTCTGCGGCGGTACTGGCTGCCAGGCCTCGGCAAGTGCTCAAATCATCGAGAACTTCCAGCGCATCCTTGCTGAGAAGGGCTTGCAGGATGAAGTTCAGGTGGTCAGAACAGGTTGCTTCGGCTTCTGCGAGAAGGGACCTATCGTGAAGATCATGCCTGACAACACTTTCTACACCCAGGTGAAGCCTGAAGATGTCGAGAAGATCATCAACGAACACATCATCAAGGGCCGTAAGGTCACCGATCTTCTTTACATGGATCCCGAAAACAAGGAACATGTGTCCGACTCAAAGCACATGGGCTTCTATCGCAAGCAACTCCGTATCGCTCTGCGTAACTGCGGTTTCATCAATCCCGAGAACATCGACGAGTGCATTTCACGCGGCGGTTACGAGGCTCTGGGTAAGTGCCTCACCGAGATGACCCCCCAACAGGTGGTTGACGAAGTCACCAAGTCAGGCCTTCGCGGCCGTGGCGGCGCTGGCTTCCCCACCGGTGTGAAATGGGGCCTCTGCGCCAAGAACAAATGCGATGAGATGTACGTCATCTGCAACGCCGACGAAGGCGACCCGGGTGCGTTCATGGATCGTTCCATCATGGAAGGTGACCCGCACAGCGTCATCGAGGCTATGGCCATCTGCGGCTATGCCATCGGCGCTACCCACGGTCTGGTTTACATCCGTGCTGAATATCCTCTCGCTATCCACCGTCTGCAAGTCGCCATCAGCCAGGCTCGCGAATACGGCCTCCTCGGCAAGGACATCCTTGGCACTGGCTTCGACTTCGACATCGAGCTCCGCTACGGTGCCGGCGCATTCGTCTGCGGTGAGGAAACCGCTCTGATCCACTCCATGGAAGGTATGCGCGGTGAACCTACACTGAAACCTCCGTTCCCAGCAGTCCACGGCTACAAGGGCCAACCCTCCAACGTGAACAACGTGGAGACCTTCGCCAACGTGCCGATCATCATCACCAAGGGCGCTGACTGGTTCGCCAGCATCGGCTCTGAGAAGTCAAAGGGCACCAAGGTGTTCGCTCTGGCCGGACAGATCAACAACGTCGGTCTGATCGAAGTCCCGATGGGTACCACCCTCCGCGACATCATCTACGAAATCGGTGGTGGCATCAAGGGCGGCCGTAAGTTCAAGGCTGTTCAGACTGGTGGTCCTTCAGGCGGCTGCTTGACTGAGAAGCACCTCGACACCGCTATCGACTATGAAAGCCTTGCCGCTGCCGGCTCCATGATGGGCTCTGGTGGTATGGTGGTCATGGACGAGACCTCCTGTATGGTGGCTATCGCCAAGTTCTACCTCGAGTTCACTTGCGAGGAGAGCTGCGGTAAGTGCACCCCCTGCCGTGTCGGTAACAAGCGTATGCTCGAAATCCTCAACAAGATCACCGAGGGCAACGGCACCATGGACGACCTCCAGGAGCTCCGCAACCTCGCCGCTGTGATTAAGGACACCGCTCTCTGCGGTCTGGGTCAGACTTCACCGAACCCGGTCCTCTCAACCCTCGACAACTTCTGGGATGAGTACGTGGAGCACGTCGTCGATAAGAAGTGCCGCGCTGGCGTCTGCAAGAAGCTCATGAGCTATGAGATCAACAAGGATATCTGCATCGGTTGTGGCAAGTGCGCTAAGAACTGCCCCGCTGACGCTATCTCGAAGACCGATTACATCGCTCCTGGTCACAAGCTGCCTTCGATGGTGATCGACACCACCAAGTGCATCAAGTGCGGTGCTTGTATCTCCGGCTGTAAGTTCAATGCCATTTCTGTCAAATAAAATAGAGGAGGAGAACAAACTATGATTAATGTAACAATTGACAACAAACAGATTCAGGTCCCGGAAGGCACTACCATTTTGAAAGCCGCCCGCATGGCCGGTATCCATATTCCTACCCTTTGCTATTTTGAACTGGCAGGAATGAAATTTGAAAACAAACCCGGTGGCTGCCGCGTTTGCGTCGTCGAGGTTGTTAAGGACTTCAACGGCAAACCGCGTCGTAACCTGGCTCCGGCCTGCGCCACCGACTGCGTCGAAGGCATGGAAGTGCTGACCCACAGCGCCCGCGTCATCAACGCCCGCCGTACAGTCGTTGAGCTGATCCTCTCCGACCACCCGGCCGACTGCCTCACCTGCGCCAAGAGCGGCAACTGTGAGCTCCAGTCATTGGCTCAATACCTCGGCATCCGCCAGGTTCCGTTCAAAGGTGAGCAGAGCCACTATCGCCAAGACATGTCGCCCAGCATTGTGCGCGACATGGACAAGTGCGTCATGTGCCGCCGCTGCGAGAACATGTGTAACAACGTCCAGACCGTTGGTGCCTTGAGTGCCATCAACCGTGGCTTCAGCGCCGTCGTGGCTCCTGCTTTCGAGCAAGACCTCGTCGACTCGCCTTGCGTCATGTGCGGTCAGTGCGTCCAGGTTTGCCCTGTCGGCGCCCTCAGCGAGGTGGACGACACCCGCAACGTCATGGCTGCCATCAACAATCCTAAGAAGACCGTCATCGTCAACACCGCTCCTGCAACACGTGTTGCTCTGGGTGAAGAGTTCGGCATGCCCGCCGGCACCATCGTCACCGGCCAGATGGCCGCTGCACTGCGCCGCCTCGGCTTCGACTATGTGTTCGACACCGACTTCACTGCCGACCTTACCATCATGGAAGAAGGCACTGAGCTTCTCGGCCGTATCAAGAAGTTCATGGAAGGCGACAAGTCAGTCCGTCTGCCTATCCTGACCTCTTGCTGCCCAGGTTGGGTCAACTTCTTCGAGCACAACTTCCCCGACATGCTTGACGTTCCTTCAACCGCCAAGTCACCTATGCAGATGTTCGGCGCTATCGCTAAGAACTACTGGGCTGAGAAGATGGGCATCAAGAGAGAAGACCTCATCGTCGTCTCCATCATGCCTTGCTTGGCTAAGAAGTACGAAAGCAAACGTAAGGAATTCTACAAGGACGGTAACCCGGATATCGACTACGTTCTTACCACCCGTGAGTTGGCTCGCTTGATCAAGCAGTTCAACCTCGACCTGAAGGACATGCCTTCAGAGGATTACGACGATCCGCTCGGCGAATCCACTGGTGCTGCTGTCATCTTCGGTGCTACCGGCGGCGTGATTGAGGCTGCTACCCGTACCGCTTACGAAGTGTTCACCGGCAAACAATGCCCGAAGATCGACTTCACCGAACTCCGTGGTATGGAAGGCATCCGCGATGCTTGGGTTGACTTCAACGGCACTCCGATCCACATCGGTATCGCCCATGGTCTGAGCAACGCTCGCAAGCTCCTCGAGAAGGTGCGCGAAGGTAAGGAACAGTTCCACGCCATCGAGGTGATGGCTTGCCCAGGCGGCTGCGTCGGCGGTGCTGGTCAGCCCTACCACCATGGCAACAGCGAGATCATCAAGAAACGTACGGAAGCCATCTACCGCGAGGATGCTGGCAAACCGATCCGTAAGTCACATGAGAATCCTTCGATCATCAAGCTGTACAAGGAATACCTTGGTGAGCCTTGCGGCCATCTGTCACACGAACTGCTGCACACTCATTATTTCGACAAGTCAGAACATGTCGAGATCAGCGAGGATTAATAACCAGTAAATAATAGAAAGGAAATATACTATGGCAGTTATTAAATTATCAGAA